>Ga0315287_10004256_pt1 | contig 13931 bp, 10 predicted proteins | sample YL17G11_0_MG_FD_205037 | JGI IMG/M metagenome (GOLD analysis project Ga0315287, IMG submission 205037) | Sediment microbial communities from Yellowstone Lake, YNP, Wyoming, USA - YL17G11_0 | ecosystem: Environmental > Aquatic > Freshwater > Lake > Sediment | place: USA: Wyoming | collected... | reverse complement strand
GGCCGCGAGACACAGTGGCGAACGCCCTGAGCACGGCGAGCCCGTGCGCGAACAACGGCGCCTCAGAGCTCAGTTCGAAGGCCGCGCTGCCGAGCGTCCAGGCGCGCTCGTTGGCGCGATAGGCGACAAAATGCCGTGATTTCAGCAGGTTGAGCAGGCCGTAGGTGCTCGACCTGGGGATGTTGCAGGACGAAGCGATGATGCTGGCCGGGGCAGGGCTGTTTCTGCCCCCCAGGAACTCCAGCACGTCGAGCACCCGGGCGGCGCCCCACGTGGTGCCTTCGTCTGCCGGCGGACGGCTCTGCGACACGCCGCTCACCCCCTCTTCGCTGAGACTCAATCCAGCATAGCGGCCGCGTCCGCACACCACAACGAAAACAAGTACGGCTCGCTGGACAGCCGGGCAAGGCCCTTGATGCGGCGCCGGCCGCGCGTCAGGGTTGTCCCCCATACCGCAACCGCTTCCACCGGAAGGAGCCCTTCGGTGCCCGACCACGATCCGCAGCCCCGGTCCAGCGCAGGCCGTCTGACGTACCTCAGCGAGACCGACAAGGCGGCCATCTACGAGGCCGCCCTCGCGATCATGGAGACCGTGGGCCAGCGCGTACACCACCCCGAAGCGCTGGAGCTGTTGCGCGCCGCCGGTTGTACGGTCACCGACCCCGACCTGGTGTGCATCCCGCGCGCGCTCGTGGAGAAGGCGCGGGCCACGGCCCCGGACATGATCGAGGTCTTCGACCGCGCCGGCGCGCCGGCGATGAGCCTCGGTGGCTACAACGCGTACTTCGGCAACGGCTCGGCGGTGACCAGCGTGTACGACGTGGGCACCGGCGAGCATCGCCCGACGGTGCTCGCCGACGGCGTCGAAGCCGCTCGCCTCTGCGACGCGCTGCCGATGATCGACTTCGTGATGGCCTACGCACACCCCGGCGAGGGTGACCCTCACGTCGCCCTCCTCGAGAGCTTCCGCGCCATGGTCGCCAACACCACCAAGCCCCTCGTAGTGGTCGCCGAGAACGCCGGCGACCTCGAGGTGATGTGGCGCATCGCCGGGGAGCTGCGCGGCGGCGCCGAACAGCTCCGCGCGAAGCCGTACTTCACGCTGTACGTTGAGCCCACGAGCCCGCTGCGGCACCCGGTCGACAGCGTCGACAAGCTGCTGCTGTGCGCCGACTGGGGTGTCCCCGCGGTGTACTCCACGTCGCCGCTCGCCGGCGGCACCGCGCCGATCACGGTGGCCGGGCACATCGCGCAAGGCACGGCCGAGTCGCTCTTCGGCCTTGTCATCCACCAGCTGCGCAAGCCGGGGGCGCCCTTCATCTTCGGTATCGGCCCGGCGGTGCTCGACATGGCCACGTCGCAGTCCTCGTACAACGCGCCCGAATACCTCATGGGTTACCTCTGTGCCATCGAGATGGCGCGCTGGCTTGATCTGCCCAACTGGGGGTACGCCGGCACCAGCGACGCCCAGGTGATCGACGCGCAGGCGGGCATGGAGGCGGCCGAGCTCACGTTCCTCAGCCTTGCCGCGGGCTCCAACCTCAACCACGACATCGGCTACATCGACTACGGGATGAGCGGCTCGCTGGAACTGATCGTGATCATGGACGAGTATCTGTCGCTCAACCGCCGCATCTTCGCCGGCGTGGAGGTCAGCCCCGAGACCCTGGCCGTCGACGCCATCCGCCAGGTCGGCCCGGGCGGCGACTTCCTCAGCAGCAAGCACACCGCCAGACACGTGCGCAAAGCGCAATGGCGTCCCACGATCATCAACCGCCAGGGCTACGTACGCTGGCAAGAAGAGGGCGGGCTCGACCTGCGTGAGAAAGCCCGCCGCAAAGCCCTGAAGCTCCTCGAGACCCACCAGCCGGAGCCGCTGGCCGCCGCTGTCGCAGAGCGCATCGACGCGCTCGTCGCCGGCTTCACCTACGAGTCGTGAGGCGGATGGAATGGAGCCCGACCAACTGACGAGACTCCACGAGGGCGGGCTCCGGGTCCTGGAAGAGACTGGTGTCGTGTTCAAGGATGACGAGACACTCGCGGCGTTTGGCGCTCACGGCTTCCGTGTCGACGGCGCCCGGGTCCGCATGACGGGACAGCAGGTGCATGCTGCTTTGGCGAGCGCCCCCAGTTCATTCCGCCTCGAGGCTCGTCACCCTGAGCGCGACCTCATCTTCGGCGACGGCAAGACAGTCGTCAGCAATGTCGCGGGGGCGGCGTTCGTGATCGAAGGCCGCGACCTCCGTGCCGGGACGATGGAGGATCAGGTGAAGTGCGTGCGGCTCTGCCACATGGCACCGAACCTCGACCTGCTCGGTCACACGCTGTCGCCGGCGAACGTATCCGACCCGGGGTGCTACGAGCGGACACTCTTCAACTACTTCACGCTCAGCGACAAGCAGTTCGAGCACCCCATTTCCGACGCACGGCATTTACGCGCGGGGCTCGACATGACGGAGATCGTCTTCGGAGCCGGTTGGCATGAGCACCCGACGATGTTCGCCGTGATCAATCCTATGTCGCCGCTCCTGTACGACGTCCACACCTGCGTCACCGCACGCGAACTGGCGCGCCGCAACCAGCCGCTCTGCGTGACGCCGTGCGCGATGGGCGGGACCACGGGTCCGGCATCCCTCGCCGGCCTTCTTGTCCAGCAGCACGCTGAGACACTCGCGGGCATCGTCCTCATCCAGCTGGTGCGGCCTGGGTGCCCGGCGATGTACGGGGGCTTCTCGTCGATCACCTCGATGCGCACCGGTGAGCTCCTCTTCGGCGTGCCACAGTTCTGGACCCTGATGGCCGCCACTGTGGAGCTCGCGCACAGCCTCGGCCTGCCGTGCCGAGCCGGGGCCGGAGCTACCGACGGGCACGCTCTCGATCTTCAGGCGGGCATCGAAAGCGCCTTGGGGCTGGCGAGCGTCATGCAGCGCGGCGTGGACTACATTCTGCAGGCGACTGGGTGCCTCAGTTCGATCAATGCCATGTCGTGGGAGAAGCTCATCGTGGACGACGAGCTGATCGGCATGCTGCGGCAGAGGCCTTGGGAGATGACGTTCGACGACGATGACATGGCGCTCGGTGTCATCGCCGCGGTGGGACCGGGCGGCGACTACCTGGGGCAGAGGCACACTCGCGTGCGCTGCCGAGACTTCGAGCGTGCATCCATCTTCAATCGGCAGAACTATGATGGATGGGCCAGCTCAGGCCGCCTGAGCGTCGACGAAGTCGCGGCGCGCCGCGTGGTGGAGATGCTCGAGGCGTACGCCGAGCCCGAAATGGACGCATTGACTCGACGACAACTCAACGCCTATTGCGAGCAGTAAGCGTCGTGCCGCACGGGAGCCGGCAAGCATGAGCCCACGTTGGAGCTGCTTCCGTGGGCGGAGGACATCGTCGCGCGCACCGACTTGGGCGAGAACGTCCGCCCGTCGGAGAAACGGTCCCGCATTTCGGACAGGAGAAGGTCGCGCTTGCGGGACAAAATATGCGGCTCATCATGTGGATATGAAAGATCCAACAAACTGACCCTGACTACTATTCACGAACGTTACAAGGGGGCTACCGAATGAACGAGAACGAGTTGCAGAGGGAGCTCGGTCAGCATCTGCTCGAGCAGGTCATCAATGGGCATATGACGCGGCGAGAACTGCTGGTGCGCGGCAGCGTCTTCGGGCTGTCAATGACGGCGCTCGGCTCGCTGCTGGCGGCTTGCGGCGGCGGCTCCAGCTCCACTGCCTCGCCCTCCGCTGCGGCGAGCGGGGCGCCCAAGATGGGAGGCACTCTCCGCGTGGCGCTGGTTCCGCCCACCGGCGCCCTCGACCCCGCCGTCATGTACGACGCAGGCGCCATCGCCACTGTCCAGCAGGTCTGTGAGTATCTCGCATGGGCTGAGAACGACCTCACCTTGCGCCCCGTACTGGCCGAAAGCTGGACACCTGACGCTACGGCGAAGACCTGGACGTTCAAGCTTCGTCAGAACGTCACGTTCAACAATGGACAGCCGTTCACGGCCGATGACGCGGTGGCCACGTTCAAGCGGCTGGCCGACCCGAAGACCGGTTCATCCGCGCTTTCCAGCTTCAAGGGTATTCTCTCTTCCGATGGCATTCGCAAGGTAGACGACGCCACGCTCGAGTTCGCGCTCGATCGCGCCTTCGTCGACTTTCCGTATCTGGTCTCGTCCACCAACTACAATTGCGTGATCCTCCCCAAGGACTACTCCGGCGACTACGAGAAGAACCCCGTCGGCACCGGCCCGTTCACGATGGAGACGTACACCGCCAAACAGTCGGCGACGTTCAAGAAGAATCCGAGTTATTGGCAGACCGGCGCGCCCTACCTGGACGGCGCCCTGTTCACGTATGCCGACGATCAGGCACAGACCCTGCAGCTGCAGGCGGGCAGCCAGGACATGCAGCTCTCCACGCCATACCAAGGCTCGCAGGCATTGTTCAGTGATCCGAACATCAGGATCATGTCAACGCCCTCCACGCAGATGCGCGAGGTGCAGATGCGTGTGGACAAGGCGCCGTTCGACGACAAGAACGTGCGCCAGGCGATCGCCTATTGCCTCGACCGGCCGGCTCTGCTGAAGAGCCTGTTCCAGGACAAGGGACTCCTGGGCAACGACAACGTCTTCAGCTCGCTCTACCCGATCGGCGTGTCGATCGAGCAGCGCGCTCAGGACTATGACAAGGCCAAGCAGTTGCTCGCTGACGCCGGAGTGGCAAGCGGACTGGACGTCACGCTCGTGGCTGAGGACTACCTGGAGGTTCCGCAGTACGCTCAGCTCATCCAGGACATGTGCAAGCCGGCGGGGATCAACGTGAAGATCAATCTGATGAGTCAGGCCGAGTTCTACGGCAAGGACGCCAGCGCCCCGTGGCTGACGGTGCCTTTCGGCATCACAGACTGGGCAGCCAGAGCCATCCCGTCCCAGTTCTTCATCCCGATGCTCACTTCCGATGGGGTGTGGAACAACACGGGATGGAAGAACGCCGAGTTCGACCAGCTCGCGACGAAATACGACGCGACGCTCGACGAGGCCAGCCGCAAGGATATCGGTACGCAGATGGCGACCCTCCAGACCGACGAGACGCCTTGCATCCTCGCCTATTGGATCGAGGTTCTGCGGGCGACGAGCAGCAAAGTCAGCGGCGTCGACGCGAACGGGGCGGAGTTCCTCGATCTCACGCACGCGTCCCTCGCCTAGGGTAGTGCGCCCGGGCGGCGCCGCCCGGGAAGTGCGGCAGGTTCTGAGATGCGACCCATCTCCGATGTCGTCGCGCGGCGCGACTGGTCTCACCACGATCAAGGAGACGGCATGCGGCTTGGGGTGCACACCTTCTGTTTCAACATGCAGGGCATTGGCCAGGGATGGGCCGGCTTCTCCCTGCCCTGGCCTCGCCAGATCACGACGTTCGAGCTGCTCGATAAGGTGGTGGATCTAGGGCTCGACGGCGTGCACCTCGACGACGCCGTTCTTGAATCGTTCGACGAGGCTTATCTGCGCGAGGTGAGGGCGGCGGCAGACGAGCGCGGGCTCTTCCTCGAGTACAACCTCTCCCTGGATTGGGATAACCGTGGCATCGGCATCAAGCACGACCTCGGCGAGGCTCTCGACATCGCGCACGCTCTCGGCGCCGACGTCGTCAAGGTGGGCATGGACATGGTGCGACCGCGGCCGGTGTCGGCAAGCCGTTTCCACCCCCAGATCGTCGGGCGCCTTGAGGAGATGGCAGCGCTGCTCAAGACCCACGCGCCGACGGCCGCGGAGCGCGGCATCCGCATCGCCGTCGAGAACCATGCCGACACCTTCGCTGATGAGATCCTCTGGCTGCTCGATCGCGTCGACCACCCCAGCGTGGGCGCCTGTATCGACACCGTGAATGCATTCCACGTCATGGAAGACCCGATGCTGGCCATCGAGAAGCTCGCACCGCGCGCCTTCACCAATCACTTTCGCGACGACCGCATCGAGTACGAGATCTGGGGCTTCAGGCTCACCGGCGCGGCCCTCGGCGAAGGCGACATCGATGTCCAGCGCGCCTATGAACTCATCAGGGACACCTCGTCCACCGATCGGATCATCATCGAGACCGACCTCGACATCCCGCTCGATGACATGCAAGAAGCCCTGCGCATCGAGGAGGACGCTCTGGTGCGCAGCATCCGCTACTGCAGAGAAGTGCTGGGCGTCGGCAACGAGGACGGTGGCTGAGTCGATCTCGAGCCCGCCGGTTTCGACAGGAGAAACGCATGGAAACGAATCCCCGCTTGACTGTCTGTGGAGCAGGCGCAGCTGGTCTGGCCATCGCTGCCGACAACGCCCTCAAGGGGCTTGAGGTGAAGCTCTTCGAGCTGCCCGCTTTCGCCGGCAAGCTGACCAGCGCCCGAGAGGCGCGCGGGATCGAGGTCACGGCCGACTCGGAGACGACGGCCGGCAAGACCGGCTTCGCGCGGCTGGCCGGCATCACTTCCGATCCCGCGGAAGCGGTCGCCGAGGCGGACGTCATCATGATCACCGTGCCGGCGATGTACCACGACGTGTTCATGGACATCCTCGCGCCACACCTTGGGGACGGCCAGATCGTCCTGTTCAATACCGGCTACTGGGCCTCGCTTCGCCAAGCGCGGCGCCTCGGCGACAGCCTCCCGGACGTGACCTTGGCCGAGTCCAACATCATGCCGTACATCTGTCAGCCATGCGGCGACGCGATCAATATCGGGCGTTTCAAGCGGCACTTCTGCGTGGCCGCCTTCCCCGGCGATCGCAGCCAGGGGGTGTTCGATGTCGTCGCCCGCATCTACTCGCAGTACGACCCGGCGACGACGGTCCTCGACACCAACATCGCCGCCGCCGGCAATCCGCCCATCCACGTGACGCTCACCATCCCCATCGCCGGCTTCTACTTCGATCGCTATATGGGCGGCAAGTTCTACCAGGATGCGACTGTGCCGGGAGCGCGACTCGTGGACGCCTTCGACGCCGAACGGGAGCGTCTGTCACGGCACCTCGGATCGGACCTCTTCGAAGCGGAGTTCGACTTCGACAAGCGCGCGTACCTCTACGACGGCGCGGACATCAGCGAGGCTCTGCGCTCGTCGCCGCACGCGGATTGGTTCGCGACGGCTGCGTATCTGGAGCAGGTGTGCAGCGAGGACATCATCTACGCCTTCGTGCCCATGGTGCGGCTGGGCGAGGCCTTGGGCGTCGACCTTCCGGTCACGCGCGCCATGGTCGACATCATGGGAGTCATGCTGCAGCGAGACTTCTGGGCCGAAGGGCTGGACCTCGCCGCGCTTGGGCTGGACGGTCTTGACCTGGGCGGTGTGCAGCGGTTTGTCATGACCGGTCTGCGCTGAGAGCGCCATGACAGTGATCCTGACGGGCAGAGACCTTGCGTTGGCCGACCTTCTTGCCGTCGCCCGCTCCGGCGAGATCGTCGAGATCGGCGAGGAGGCAGTCGAAGCCATGACTGCGGCGAGCTCGCTGGCGGAGTTTACGTTCGAGCGCGGGCTGCCGACGTATGGTCTCACGACGGGCTTGGGCGCGCAGAAGCGTACATCCCTGAGGCGCGACGACGAGTCTTTCGGCTGGCGGCAGATCGCCGAGAGTCGCGTTGGGCAGGGGCCGGCGGCGGCGCGCGAAGCTGTGCGCGCCGCGATGCTCGTGCTCGCCAATCAGTTCTCAGGCGGAACGACGTGCGTCCGTCCCTTGCTCGCCAAGCGATTGGCCCGAGCGCTGAATGACGGTCTGTGCCCCGTTGTCAGACTACTCGGCTCGCTCGGTGCCTCCGATCTGGCAGCCATGGCCGACATCGCGCACGGCGTCTTCACCGGGATCGACCTGGCCCCGGGCGAAGGGCTCGCGTTGATCAACTCAAGCGCGTTCGGCACCGCCCTCGCGGCGCTCGCCCTGGGCGATGCAGCCCGGCTGGTGGACGCGGCGGACGTCGCGGGGGCTTTGGCCCTTGAGGGATTTGCCGCGAACCTGTCGGTGCTCCACCGAGCGATCGAGCATGCCCGGCCCGACCCCGTGCTGGCACGCACGCTGGCGCGCTTCCGCGAACTCCTGGACGAGAGCTTCCTCTGGCAGGAGGGAGCCGCCCGCAATCTTCAGGATCCACTCACGTACCGCAGCACGGCCTCCATCCAGGCGGTGGTCCACGCAGCGCTGGACCATGCCTTGGCGCTGCTGAGCATGGAGCTCAACGCCGCTCAGGGTAATCCACTCGTGTCCGTCCCCGAAGGCCGGATCCTTTCGACCCCCGTCTACGAGGTGCTGGGTCTCGCGGCGGTGCTCGACTACGTGCGGATCGTGTTCGCTTCGGCACTGAGCGCAGCCAGCGAGCGCGTGGTCAAGCTCCTCGATACGCCGTGGTCCGGGCTGCCGACCGGACTGCTGCGTCAGTCGGGTCCCGACCTCGGACTGAGCATCCATGCCGTCACCGCGCAATCGCTGGCGGCCGAAGCCAGTTTGCTGGCCCACCCGGTGTCGTTCACCGTCGTGAGCTCCGCCGGCGCCGAAGGCATCGAGGATCGAGCGACTCTCTTGGCGCTGTCTGCGCGTCGGCTGGCCGAGATGATCGACTTGGGCGAGGGCATCGTGGCCATCGAGCTGCTGGTGTCGGCGCAAGCTGCCGATGTCCGAGGCAGGTGGCCTTTGGGGCGAGGCACGGGGGAGGCCTATGCGAGGATCCGCAGGGTCGTCCCCTCGATGTCGGCGGGGGACGCACCGCCCGTCGACGTGGACCCAGTGCGTGCGCTCATTCGCGCGGGAGCGATCGCGTGAGCGCACGTCCTGTGCCCGGCGACCTGAAGGTGGTCGGCCGGGATCATCCCATTGCCGACGCGTCGGTCAAGGTGACCGGAGGTCTCGTCTACGCCACGGACATGGAGCTGCCGAACATGCTGCATGCCAAGCTGCTCCTGAGTACCGTGCCGCACGGGCGCATCATCCGGATCGATACGAGCGAGGCCGTGGCGTTGCCGGGAGTGGTCGCGGTCTTCTCCCACGAGAACGCTCCCGTGAAGACCTATAGTCGCTACCGGATGCTCCCCGGGCAGAACTCGTGCCCCGAGGACGAGACGCTGTTTGCGCAGACCGTCCGTTTCGCCGGCGACCGTGTGGCGGCCGTCGTGGCCGTGAACGCGCGGATCGCTGGGGACGCGGTGCACCTCATCCATGTCGAGTATGAGGAACTCCCAGTGCTTCTGACCGCCGAGGAATCCTTGCAGGAAGGCGCCCCGCGCCTTCACCCAGCGGGTAATCTCCTGCACGAGTTCGACGAGCTGGTGGGCGAGGCATCTTTCTCGGCGGCGGGCGCGGTCGAGGTGACGACTACCGTCACGACGCCACGAGTCCATCATGCCGCGCTCGAACCCCACACTTGTCTGGCCGACTACGACGAGAGCGGCAAGCTCACGATCTGGAGCCCGACACAAAGTGTGTTCGGGGCGCGGACCGTCGTGGCCGATCTCTTCCGCCTCAACTACAACCAGGTGCGTGTCATCAAGGTGCCCATGGGCGGTTCCTTCGGAGGAAAGCAGGAGTTCATCCTCGAACCCGTGACGGCATTCATGGCGATGCGCACACGGCGTCCGGTGAGATTGGTGCTCGACCGGGAGGAGTGCATCTTCGCCACCATGGTGAGAGGGGCCACGGCTTCTCGTGTCTCGCTCACCGTGAGCGTCGACGGGGCGCTTCGGAGCCTCGACGTGGACACCCTCTTCGATGCCGGCGCATACGCGACGAGCTCGATCGACTACGCCGCGATGATGGCACACAAGCTGACGCGGCTGTATCGCGTCCCCCGCTATCACCACCATGGCCGCGTGGCCTACACGACGACGCCCGTGGCGGGCGGCTGCAGGGCCTATGGCGCGCCAGAGATCGTCGCCGCGATGGAGATCGCCATGGACCAGGTCGCCCGAGAGCTCGCTATGGACCCCGTCGAGCTGCGGCTCAGGAATCTCGTTCACCCCCTGGACGTCGACCCGCTCTCCGGAATGTCGCTGGGGGACGCCCGCGTGCGTCAGTGTTTGACGGAAGGCGCGAAGGCGTTTGGCTGGAGCGAGAGGTTCCGGGCGGCGCGGGGCGGCGGGCGTTACCGCCGGGGAGTCGGTGTGGCCTGCGGTGCCCACAAGAACGGCATCCTCTCGGCCGACTTCCCAGACTTCAGCACGATGACGCTGAAAATGAACGAAGACGGGAGCGTTGCGCTGATCGCCAGTCTGCACGAAGTGGGTTGCGGCTCCCTGACCGTGATGAAGCTCATCGTCGCAGAGGAGCTCGGGATCAGCCCGGAGACGGTGTCGGTCACCGAGGCCGACAGCGATCTGACGCCCTACGACTTCGGCTGTTACGGCAGCCGAGTCACCTACGTGTGCGGCGCCGCCGCCTACAGTACGGCGCTCGCGCTGAAGGAGCGGCTCCTCGAGGCCGCCGCCGAAGTGATGCTGAGGCCGCCTCATGAGCTCAGGGTCGGGGACGGCCGGGTCGAGACTCGGGAAGGCGCGTCCGAGAGCCTGTCGTTCGGGGCGCTGGTGATGGCAGCCAAGACACAGCTCGGCGAGGATGTGATCGTCCAGCACACCCATCGGGCGACGAGCAATCCTGGCGCCTACTCCGTGCAGTTCGCCGAGGTCCTCGTGGACTGCGCCAGTGGCTTGACCAGGGTCACGGACTTCCTGGCCGTCGGTGACGTAGGTCAGGCGATCAACCGGAGCATGGTCGAAGGTCAATTCCTGGGTGCCATCCAGATGGGTATCGGCTTCGCCCTCTGCGAGGAGGTCGGCCTCGATGACGGGGGCCGCCCCGCACCTGGAGGGTTCAAGAACTACCATGTGGTGAACGCACCGGACATGCCCGACGTTCGAGTGCTTCTGGTCGAACACGACGGCGACGACGGTCCTTACGGTGCCAAGAGCGTCGGCGAGATCGCCACCGTGCCGACGGCGCCCGCCGTCGTCAATGCCATGAACCACGCCCTCGGTACGACGCTCACCGAGCTGCCCGTCACACCGGAGAGGGTCTTGGCAGCGCTCTCGCGTGGGGAGGGCGAGGCGTGATGAGGTTGTCTTTCGTCGCCAACGGAGTCCGCCGCGAACTCGATATCGATCCCACCGCGCGGCTTGTCGATGTTCTGCGGCTCGATCTCGGCCTCACAGGCACCAAGGAGGGCTGCGGCGAGGGCGAGTGCGGTGCCTGCACGGTGCTCGTCGACAACGTGGCGGTCAATTCCTGTCTGCTGCTGGCGGTCCAAGTACGTGGGAAGCGGATTCTCACCGTCGAAGGCCTCGCGCGCGACGGAGAAATGGACGTTCTCCAGCAGCACTTCATCGGTCACGGTGCCGTGCAGTGTGGTTTCTGCTCGCCGGGCATGCTGCTGTCGGCCAAAGCCTTGCTACTCGCCAACCCCCACCCGTCGGAGGCCGAGATCCGCACGGCGCTCGCCGGCAACCTCTGTCGGTGCACTGGCTATGCAGCCATCGTGGCGGCTGTGGCCGCTGCCGGCGAGACGATGGCGACAGCGCGGGCAGCCTGTGCGTCTGAGCCGTCTGGTGAAGGGGCGTCGACGTGACGACCACCACCGAAGTCCTCACGCCGACCGACCGACCGGGGCTGACCAGGATGTTGCAGCGCCTGACTGCCGACAGCCGCTTCTTGGCGGGCGGCACGGACCTCGTGCGGTCCATAATCAACGAGCACCTGCGGCCCGATCTGATCCTCGATCTCTCTGCAGTTCGGGAGCTTGCCAGCGTTGGTCTCGAGGACGGCGGCCTTCGCATCGGGGCCACGGCGACGTTTGCCCGACTTGAGGCCGATCGACTGGTGCGGCAGCATGCTCGCTGTCTCTCCGATGCCGCCTCCATGGTCGGATCGCGTCAGATCCGCAACGTCGCCACGGTTGGCGGCAACGTCGCGAACGCGTCACCATGTGGCGACAGTCTACCGGCTCTCTTGGCGCTGGGCGCCGAGGCCGAGATCTGGGACGGTGACGGACGAACGGTTCGAAAGCCGATCAAAGACGTGTTGTCGGGTCCCGGCAGAACCACGCTGCGAAGCGACCAGATGATCGCTGCGTTCGTCTGTCGGACACTCGGAGACGGCGCACGCGCTGCGTTCGTCAAGATCGGCTGCCGATCCACAGTCGCCGTCGCGCGACTAAGTATGGCGGTCATCGTCGACTACGACTCGGACGCCGGATTGCTGTCCGGCGCGAGAGTGGCTCTCGGAGCCGTGGGGAGTACGGCCTTTCGGGATGAGCTGGTCGAGGCGGCGCTGAAGGATCAACCGGCCGACGTGCGGACGGCACAGCGCTTCGCCGAGGCATGTGTCGAGGCGGTGTGCAGGTCGATCCCCGGCCGCTACTCCCTGCCCTACAAGCAGCTCGCCGTGCGAGCGCTCGCCTACGACGCGTGGAACGCGCTGCGGGTCTGCCCGACGTGTGAGCCGGTGTGTTGGGACTGACGATGCGCGACGCGTTCTGCACGATCCTCGCCCTTGGCAACCTGGTGGCCGACATCCTCTACGCCGTGCTCAACCCGCGGATCAGGTACCAGTAAGGGGCCGGCCGCTGGCGGCCGGCCGAATCCAGCAGGGCGGCTGCCGGCGCGTTCCGCAAGGAAAACGAGTTCAGATGGCTGGACACGGCGCGCCTGCTCTTGAAGAGACCAAGGCCTCACGTCAAGGTGGATGGTGGCTCTCGCCGCAGGCGTCTGCCTGCTGATGCGACCAACCACGCGAAACGAGGCGGCACGTGAACACCACAGGATCGAGCAGACCCTCGGGCCCGCGCCCCGTCCGTGCGCCTCGCGGCACCGAGATCAGCTGCAAAGGCTGGCAGCAGGAAGCCGCCCTGCGCATGCTCATGAACAATCTCGATCCCGAGGTCGCCGAGGCGCCGGACGAGCTCGTGGTCTACGGCGGCGCCGGCAAGGCGGCGCGCGACTGGGCGAGCTTCGACGCCATCGTCGCCACCTTGCGCCGCCTGAAGGACGACGAGACGCTGCTCGTACAGAGCGGCAAGCCGGTAGGCGTCTTCGAGACCCACGAGATGGCCCCGCGGGTGCTCATCGCCAACGCCAACCTGGTGCCCGACTGGGCGAACTGGGACGAGTTCCGCCGCCTGGACGCCCTGGGCCTCACGATGTACGGGCAGATGACCGCGGGCAGCTGGATCTACATCGGCACGCAAGGCATCCTACAGGGCACCTATCAGACCTTCGCGGCCGCCGGCCAGAAGCACTACAGCGCCGACCTGGCCGGCAGGCTCGTCCTGACGGCCGGCCTCGGCGGTATGGGCGGCGCCCAGCCGCTGGCCGTCACCATGGCCGGCGGGGTAGCGCTGTGCGTCGAGATCGATCCGCACCGCATCGCGCGCCGCCTCGAGACGGCCTACGTCGATGTGTCCGCCGAGTCGCTCGACGAGGCGTTGCGTCTCGCCGACGAGGCGGTCAAGGCGAAGAAACCGCTGTCAATCGCACTCCTCGGCAACGCTGCCGACGTGTACCCGGAGCTCGTGCTCCGCGGCTTCACCCCCGACCTCGTCACCGACCAGACCTCGGCGCACGACACGCTCAACGGCTATGTGCCCAACGGCATGAGCCTCGACGAGGCTCTCGCGCTGCGCGCCGCCGACCCGGCCGAGTACGTGCGCCGCGCCGTCGCCAGTATCGTCGTGCACGTCGAGGCGATGGTCGCCCTGCAGAAGGCCGGCGCCCACGTGTTCGACTACGGCAACAACATCCGCGGGGTGGCGAAGGAGGCCGGCTACGCCGACGCCTTCGCCTTCGAGGGTTTCGTGCCGCTCTACCTGCGGCCGCTGTTCTGCCGCGGCAACGGCCCCTTCCGCTGGGCGGCGCTCAGCGGCGACCCCGCCGACATCGCCGCCACCGACGCCGCCCTGCTCGAGGCGTTCCCCGAC
>Ga0315287_10004254_pt1 | contig 13932 bp, 8 predicted proteins | sample YL17G11_0_MG_FD_205037 | JGI IMG/M metagenome (GOLD analysis project Ga0315287, IMG submission 205037) | Sediment microbial communities from Yellowstone Lake, YNP, Wyoming, USA - YL17G11_0 | ecosystem: Environmental > Aquatic > Freshwater > Lake > Sediment | place: USA: Wyoming | collected... | reverse complement strand
GGTGGTAGGCTGCAACGGGACCAGGTAAAAAGGCGCGCGACTGTTTTGCGCCACGCTCTCTCCAAAAAAAGAAACACGACCACACCAAAAAAAGAACACGTTCGCTGCAATGGAAAAAGAAAGGGGGATCAGCTAATCTAGGAAAGGGGTCAAGAAAAGGCAGTCTCTGCGGCGAGTTCCAGGCAATGGGGGACGCAGGGGCCTCGCAAGAGAGTTTTTTGGGGGGGTCTTCATTTTTAATCCGTCTGACGGGTGGGGTGGTGGTGGTGCACATGGGGTTTTGTGTTTTCCCAGCCACGCGCGCATGCGTGCTGTGTGTAATCATCATCATCACCATCATCATCATCATCATCCCTGGCGTCTGTGCGCGGCGGCGGAGGTGGTGCGTGGTGGGGGTGGCTGTGGGTGGGTCCCCCCCCCCCCCCCCTCTCTCTCCTTTTCCAGTCACACCGCAAAAAGAAGAGGCGGAGGTTTTCTTTTTTTTGGGCCGGGCTGGGAAGGGAGAGAGAGAGAAAGAGAGAGAGAAGGGTGCGCAAGCACACACACGCACTCACTTGTAAAGCAGCACACTCACGCGGGCGGCACACACACCGGCTCAGAGAGAGAGAGCAGGAGAGAGTAAAAAACAAACACAGGCGGCGCCCAGCAGCAGCAAGCTCTGCAACCCTCGCTCCCTTCCCTTTTTTTTTTTTTTCAGGCCGCGGCGGCCGGGAGTGAGGGGGGAGAGGCGGCAACAGACGCCGCCCCGACCGCGGGCACGCCCGTGAACAGGGGCACCGCGCAGGCGGGCAGCTGAGAGGGGAGGCGGGCGCCCGCCGAGCCCGCGAAGAGCGGGTAGGCGCACGCGGGCGGGGCAGTGGCCAGCGGGATAGGGGCGGGCGTGGGCGCGGGCGCGGCCGCCAGCGCGGCTGCGAGGGCGAGCAAGCCGCCCGCGGCCGCGCGGTCCTGCACCATCGCCGCCTGGGCGACTTTCTTGGCCGGGGCTGCCTCATCCCCCTCCCCCGCTGCCGCCTCCTTCTCCACACCGCACCGCTTGCGCTTTTTGGTGGCGGCGGTGGAGGAGGAGGAGGTGGGGGCGGCCGGGGCGGCCACGGCCATGCCGACCAGCAGGGCGGCCGCGGCCCAGGCGGCCGCGTCGCCACCCGGGGCGGGGGCAGCACCACCCGCCACGGTACTCAGCGCGTCCGTGTCGGCCGTGGCAGGGCGGGCCGCGCAAAAGGCCCACGGCGCGGCCGGCGACGCCTTTTGGGGGGCGGCCTGCTTCGCCTTTTGGGGGGCGGCCTGCTTCGCCTTTTGGGGGGCGCCAGCTTTGGCTTTGGCCTTCGTCGCCACCTTGGTCTTGACGTGAGCCAGGCCGGCCTTGCAGGCCTGCAAGCCGCGGCGCACGCGGCCGGCCCGGGCGGGCGCGACGGGCACCGGCGTGGATGGCGCCGGCGTCGGGACGGGGGGCCGGGTGGCGGTGGTGGCGCCCTTTTTGGCGCCCTTTTTGGCGGCGGCCACCTTCTCCACCGCTTGCTTGACCTTGGCGACCAGGTTGATGGCCAGGGCCAGGCTCTTTGTGTTGGTCTTGGGGGTGGCGGCCGGCTTGCGGACGCCGGCCTTCTTCTTGTCCTGGTTGGATGGGGAAGGACAGAGGGAGAAAGGGGGGAGCGGGCAAGGGAGTGGAGTGAGTGCAGCGCGACCGACCGAGCAAGCAAGCCAAATGGCCGGGTTTTGCCGAGCCCCCCTCCCGCGCCCGCCCCACCCTTTTTTACTGGAGCCTGCGGGCATGCGTGGGTGTGCCTGTGTCTGGGCTCTTCATCCGCGCGCATACCGCCGCCCGTCGCCCGCCTGGGGCGGCCGCGCGGGCGGTTGTGGTTTTGCTCCCCCCCGACGCGCCGCGAGACGCGTCTCTCTCTCTCCGCCTCTATTCTCGCTTACCTTGGTCCGGTCACGCGAGGAGCCCAAGTCAATCATGCGTTTGGGGGTAGGAATGCGGGAGCTAGCCCGGCGGGTGGCGAGGGCGGGGGCTGTGTGTGGAGGGGCGTGGGAGGCGGGGAAGTGAGAGAGAGCGGGCAGCAATCTACATTGACGCGTCCAAGAGAGACGCGCGCCGGCAATCGGCCGTCCCTCAACAACCGGCTTCCGGGCAAGCCCCGGGCTCAGGCGCCGTGCCCAGGGTAATCAGAGAACACTTGCATGCTCAGGTTAAGTGAAAGAAGCAAGCCAGCCCCCCCCCCCGCGGCCGCCCCGCGGACGGGGTGCGCCAAGGGCCCCGAACATCCACAAAAAACAGTTTCCGACTCGAGGCGTGTGCCCAAGGCCAGCGTGGGCCTTACACCATTAATGCATGGCACGCGGGGCCCTACACCAAGGCTAGGCCGCCCTGCAGGGGGTGACTCGGGCGGGCGGGGGGATTGCGCGACCGTGCGCGGGGGCCGCTTGCTAGGAGGCCACTGGTGCGCGCCCGAGCGGGGGGTGCACAGGCCGGGTGACGCCGGTGCGTCACCATGCCGGCCTCAATTCTCAGCGTCCGTGCACTGAATAGGGTGCTACGGTATGCATGAGCACTCACCTTGGGCGGCAGACATGGTGGATAGGCAGGAATGGGGCGTTCGGGGGCGTTTAGGAGAGAAGTGTGCGAAAGAAAACAGTGGAGAGAAAGGGCGCCCACGCTCTCGCACCACCCCACCTCAGCGCTCGCGCACCTCACACGCATACACACACACACACACACACACACACACACACACACACACACACACACACGCACACTCACATGTCCACCCGCCGTGGCCTGTTTGCCCTCGCCCGCCGCGCCCTCAGCACGCAAGGCGTGAGCGTCGGCCAGTCGCCGCCGGCGGCGGCCGCTGCACTGTTCGGCGCGCCCTTGCTGCTGGCCGCCGTCCCAGGCCGGTCCGTCCGGCCCACCAGTGCCTGGAGAGGTGTGGCAAGGGCTGGGTGGGGGTGGCGGGAGTCGCGAAGGCCGCGCACACACGCCCCCCATTTTTTTTTTTTGGCTCTCCAACCTCAATCGCTCTCCCCCGACCTTTTCTCCCCTCTCGACCTCCCCCCCGCAGGCCTCGCCGCCTCCCTCACGCCCGCGCCCACGCCTGCCGCCCCGCCCACCGCCCTGCCCCTCACCCTGCCCTGGAACCGCCGCGCCGCCACCCCCCCACCGCCCCTCAGGACACCGCCACCACCGCCGGCACCACCAAGCACGGGCGGGCACCCCCTGTCCTGCGACTCGGTCCGCCGCAAGCGCAAGCACAAGATGAACAAGCACAAGCACCGCAAGCGGCGCAAGCTGGTCCGGCACAAGAGCAAGTGATTGGTGTGTGGGTTGTGGGTGTGTGTGGTGGTGGTGGTGGTGGGGTAGTTTGTGTAGTTGTGTCCCGCCCGTCCCAAGTCGCCACCGGGGGAAAAGAAGAGAAGAAAAAATCATGTCGCTCACTCGCCCGAACCGCTCTCCTCCGGTGCGCGTGGCACGCTCCTCTCAAGCAGATGGACCCCGCCTACGCGGCCCCACCCACCCACCCCTCAGTGGGGGATGGCGGTTCCGTCGACGCAGGTGCCCCTCGCGGCGGGGTGGCCGGGCCGAGCGGGGCGGACGGTGCGTGTGTTGAACAGAGCAGAGCGCGGTCGAATGGGGGGGGGGCTCTCCCCTCTCACTCGCTCACACTCCCTCACCCACCCACCCAACGCAGCCCGCCCACCCTCCTCCCGCGCACGCCAGCACGCCTGGACCTCCTCCGAAGAGGAACGCTTCTTCACGGGCCTGGCCGCCTGGAGCGCGGCCCGCCGGGCGGCGGCGTCGCAGCACAGCGGCGGCGGCAGCGCGCCCGCCGGCTTTGCCGCTCTGGAGCCCGCGTCCGTGCGGCCCATGGCGGAGGCGCTGGCCCGGCACGTGCGGACCAAGGATGCGTCTCAGGTGAGGGGAGTGGATGAGGGAGAGAGGAGTGGTGAGGCGCGCGCGAGAGACGCGGGAATCTCGAGCTGTCAATCCCCCCCATCATTTTCAAAAAAACAGCCTCACTGCTCAACACCCTCCGCCTTTCCTTTTCCCCTTCTCTAGGTCCGCTTCTTCTACTACCGCCTGGTCAAGCGGGTCAACACCATGGTACCGCCCGGGCGCCGGGTGGCCAGGGACAACCCGGCGACCGCCGCCCGGACGCTGCTCTCCTTCTGGGCGACGTTCAAGGGGCACGGCCTGGCCGCGGGGGGGGGCACGACGGGCGCGGCCGCCCGCAAGGCCTCCACCCGCCACGCCCTGTGCCGGGGCCTGGCGGCCGCCGCCGTGACGGGCGGCAGTGCTGGAGGCAAGGAGAACGAGGGCGACGGGCCCTTCGGCGCGTGCCCGCCGCAGCCGCCGGCGGCGCTGGCCGCGCCGCCCGCCGGCGGCGGCGGCGGGCCCGGCAGCACCCCGCCCTGCTCCTCGCTCGCCACGGAAGCGGCGGCCAGTGAGCCCGGCGGCGGCGGCGGCGGCGGCGGCGGCGCAACCCGCCCGGGCGGCGCGGCGGCCGCCGGCACCGCGGCGGGCACCACCGCGGGCACGCCCCTGTCTGCCCCTCATGCCGCCCCGGCCGCGCCCCACAAGGTCCGCCTCCAGCTCGTGCCCGCGGACGAGGCGTCCGAAGCGGCGGTCGCGGCGGCCGGCGGGTCGCCCTACCTGGAGCTCCGCCTCCGCCCGCACAAGCCTTTTGCGGCCGTGTTGGGCCACCTGTACTCCAAGTGGGCGCGCGTGGCGGGGGATGGCGGCGGCGGCGGCGGGGGCGGCGGGCCCGGCGGGGGCGGCCGCTCGCTCGTCCTCGCCCAGCCCGCCCCGCCCGGCGGCCCGCCCGGCGCCCTGCGCGTGGTGGACTACGGCCAGGCCGTCGGCGCCCTGCACGCCGCCCTGGGCCGGCCCGCCCCCTTCCGCCTGGTGTACGCGTGGGTGAGCCTTCTGGGCGGTGGGGGTGCGTGCGCGCCCGCTGCGGTGCCCGCTGCGGTGCCTGCTGCGGTGCCTGCTGCGGTGCCGCCGAGGCCGCCACCTCCGCCCGCTGCCCCCGCCCCACCGCCTGGCGCGGAGCCCGCCCCGCCCCGCCGCCCCTCCCCGCCCAAGGCCGGTGTCGCCCCCGGGCGGTCAGGCGGTGGTGGCGGTGGCGGCCGCGCGCCGGCCCTGCCGCACGCGCCTCCCCCACCCCACCACCACCGCCCGCCCACCCTCCCCGAGTCCGCGGCCGCCGCGGCCGCGGCCGCCCTGGCCGACATCCTCCAGCCCACCGACACCTTCATGGAGTACCTGGGCGGCGGCTCGGCCCTACTGCCGGGCGGCGGCGGCGGCGGCCCCGCCGCCAGCGACGCGACGCCCACCAGCGCCCGCCGCCGCCCGTCCCCCGACGGCGGCGGCGCGTCCGCCCAGGGCGTCTCCCAGCCCCCGCCCCGGTCCGGCGCCGCCGGCACCGCCCCCGTCGGCCCCACCAGCTTCCGCGGGCTCTTCGGGCCCGCGGCGGCCGCCGCCGCGGGCCCCCGGGCGCCACCCCCCCCACCCCCGACCCACCACCAGCGTGGCGGAGGTGGGCCCCTCCCCGACCCGGGCGGGCCCCTCCCGCCCGGCGCCGGCCCGACCCCGCCCCATCTGGCCGCCCTGGGCCTCGCGGCCGGCGGCGGCGCGCTGGCCGGCGGCCACCCCGGGTCGGCCACCATGGATGCGGCCGCCCTGGCGGCGGCGGCGGACGGGCTGGGCTCTCTGCTGGGCGCGCCCGGGGATTCCTGGCTGGGGATGGTGCCGGCCGCGCCCGTCCACCAGGCGGCGGTGGGGGCGGCGGCGGCCGCGGTGGGCCCGCCGTCCCGGGGTGGGGGTGAGGGTGGGGGTGGGGGTGGGGGCTCCAGCCTGGGCCCCCGTCCCTTTGGCGCGCTGTTCGGGGGGGGGTAGGGAAAAAAAAGGGGTTGCAAAAAAAACGAGGGTTTTTCAGTCAATGCTTTTTCTTTTTCGCCCGGCGCGCGCGTGCACACACACCCGCGCGCTCCACAGGCCCGAGAACCCACCCCCACAGCGGCGTGTGCGGTGCGCCCGTCACACCCACATCATCACAGCAGGCGCGATGGCGGGCAAGGCCCCGGCCGAGCAGCCAGCCTTGCCTACTGCTATGCTGGCCCACAACCTGCCCTTCCCACCGGGCGCGCACGCCTTTAGGGCCGAGGTGGGGCCGCCCACCCGGGCGGCGGACGCCAGCAGAGCGAGCGCCAGGGGCAGGTGCGGCGGGCGGTGGGGGTTGGGGAAGAGGAGGGAGGTGGTCAGGGCGCGCAGGGCAGACGCCCGGGTGGTGTCCATTATGGCCGCCGTTGAGGCGGAAGCGGCCGACCCAGCCGCCGTTTCCAGGCGGGCGGCCGCGGCGCTCGCAGTCATGTCTGCCTTGGCACGCAGGGCAGACGGCAGTGCGGGGCCGCAGGTGCGGAGCAGGGCTTGCAGGGCGTCGAGGGCAGCGCCCGCGATAATGAAGCGGCGGGCCTTGTCGTCCCCACCGACCCTGGCCGCAGCCCGGGCGGCAGCTGGCGTCGTTGTTGAGGGCTGCTGCTCCTCGACGCTTTTTTTTGTCGGCGGCGCTCACCTTGGGCGTGGCTCTGAGCGGGGCCCGGGCTTCTGCTGGGGAGGCTGGGACGCGTTCGGAGGCGGCCCGGCCGTCACTGGTCACGCCACAACGGCCACTACCACCACCGGCTGCCGCGGCCGCGCCTGAACGGCGTCAGCTGCGGCCACACCTGCCACCTCCACCACCACCACCACCGGCCGCGCGCAACCCGGCGCCTCCCGAGGCGGCGCCGCCACACCCTGCCCGGGCGGTGCCGCCATGCACGGCTCACCTCGGCATTGGCGAGAAATCTGTCGTGGGCAAGTAGCAGAACCTCCCCAAAGAGCTTGTGCGCGACCTGCTGGCGGGCGTCAACGACGGTGACACGGTCACCCTGGTCAGCCAGGGCGGTGCGGCGCCCGGCGCGCCGCGCACTTTCGACGTGGTGTACCGGCTCTACAGCAGCTCAGCAGGTGGGGTCCAGTCTTTTTACGTGGGCGGTTGGATCTCCTTTTCTGAGAGCGCACCGCCTGGAGGTCGGTCAAGTGGTTGCCTTTAAACGTTTTGAGCGCCGCCGCGGCGGCCGCGCGGTCCTGGGTACCCGCATCAACCGTAATGTCACGCCTCCTGGCAATGATCCGGGTGTGCCCCAGGCGCCGCCGACACGCCCTGGACGCCTCTGCGTTGGTGAAGGCGTCGCCAGTATCAATCAGTATCTCACCATCCAGTTTGTGAGCGACATGCTCGCAGGCGTGCACCACGGTGACAAAGTCACCCTGGTCGGCGCGGGCGGCGCGGGCGGCGCTGCGCCACTCACTTTCGACGTCACGCACACTGAGTTCAATCGGGCCAGCTAAGGCACTAGCATCCGGCACGGCTTCCAAGGCGGCTGGATCCAGTTTGTGAGAGCGCACGCCCTAGAAGCCGGGCAGGTTGTTGACTTTGAGCGCGTGGGGCGCCGCGGCGGGCGCCTGGTCCTGCGCGTTCGGCGGATCATTCGGAACCCTGTCTAGCGCCTCCCAAAGAGCGCGCGATGAGACTTCCCAGGGCAATGGGTGGTGCGGGTGTTATTTTCCCCAAAAAAAGTGAGCGGAGAGAGACGAGCTGGCTGCGGAAAGGAAGCACACTGCAAAAGACTGGAACGCCCGCTCTCTCTCTCTCTCCCTCACAAAAACTCGGCCCCCCTCGCACTGCTCAAGTCCACATCCAGCGGGATGGAGATCGCCCGGGCCGCCCCGCCGCCCGTGTAGCCGGGCCCCCGCCGGGTGGCCGCCCTGATGCCTGCCCGCACCGTGCCACCCGCCCCCCAGTCGGTCAGGTAGGAGGCGACCGCGTCGTACGTGGCCGCATGGTCGTCCTCGCTCAGCGGGTAGGACGCCTGCTCCGCATGCTTCCACAGGACCTGGAAGAAGATGCGGGGCCCCCGCCGGGCGAGGAGGACCGCGTAGTCGCGGCCCCACTTGTCAAAGACCGCCGCCCGCAGTTGGGGCCCGGAGATTGAGGCGCCGCTGGTGGAGGCGGCCAGGGCGAGGCGGGCTCGGGCGGCCGCGATGTCGGCGGGCTCTGAGGAGGGGGGGGGCGACGGGTCGGCGCCGGCGTTGTCGCCGTCGCCGTCGGGGCCGCCAGCGCCAACCGCGCGGGGAGGGAGAGGGTGGGGGCGCCGGGTTCGGGGGGTGGCGCTGCTGAACATGGGCGGCCTCCGCGCCGCGCCGCCCACGCCCACGCGTGGCACGCGCGTGCGGGCTGGCCTAGAAGTGCCAGTGAAACATGCGGCCGCCAGGGTGGACGCCATGGAAAACGTGGACGCGCACAAAGGAGGAGGGCAAGCTTGCGTGATGCGAAGGGCGTGTGGCCTAGACCTTTGCACCCTGTTTTTTTCCCTGTCATTTCTCCAACGTATGCTGCCCCACGCCCGCCCACTCCTCCTCCGCCGCGGCGGTGCGAGGGGAGGACGTGCCTGTCGCCCATGCGCGCCGCATGCCCGCCCACGCGGCACGCCCCGCCGCCCGGCCGCAATTGGCCGCCCCAACGAAGTGGAGGAGGAGGCATCAGGCGCGCCTCCTTCGACCTCAGCTTCGACAGCAGCCTTCACAGCGGAGGCCGGCCTCCTGCTGACCGCCGCCCTCTGGGGCACCTACGCGCCCGCCCTGAAGCTCATCCTGGCCGACGCGGCGACCGCGCCCTCGCCCGCCGCCCTGACCGCGGCCCGGGGCACGCTCCAAGCCCTGCTCCTCTTTGGGCTGGCGGCGGCTGTGAGAGGTGGGGGTGGGGGCGACGGCCAGGCAGCAGCAGCACCGCCGCCGCCCCGCGCCGCCGCGCCGCCCGCCGCCACCAACCCGCTGGGCGCCCTCCTGACTACGCCCGCCCCGTCCGCGGCGTGGGCGGGCGTTGAACTGGGCGCCCTCAACTTCGGGGCGGCCGCCCTGCACGCGGCGGGGCTGGCGCGCACTTCGGCGACGGCCGCCTCATTCATCGTGTGCGTGACGGCCATCCTCACGCCCGCCCTGGCGGCGTCGACGGGCGAGCGACAGAGCGCCCGGGTGTGGGCGGGGTGTGGGGTCGCCCTCGCCGGGGCGGCCATCCTGGCAGCGGACTCGGCGGGCGGGGGTGGGGGTGGGGGTGGCGCCCCCGACCCAACCGCCCTGGTGGGGGACGCTTTCGTCCTCGCCGCCGCAGCCTTTTACTCGCTCACCACCATCCGCCTGTCCCAGCACGCGCCCCGCTTTGATGCGGCCGCCCTGGCGGCGGGCAAGAGCGCGGCCCTGGCTGCCGCCGCGACGGTGTTTGTCGTGGCGGCCGCCGTGGGCGCGCCAGGCGGCCTGGCGTCCGGCCTGTCGACCGCCGCGGGTGGCTTGGCGGACCCGGCCCACCACACCACCCAGGCCGCCCTCCTCGCCTGGACAGCCGCAGGGCCGGGGGCTGCAGCTGCGTTCCTCCAGACGCGGGGCCAGGCGACCGTGCCGCCCGCCCGCGCGCAGACCCTCTTTGCGGCGGTCCCTGTCTTTTCGGCAGCGTTTGCGGCTGCGTTTTTAGGGGAGCGCCTGGGGCCGGTCGGCCTGGCGGGCGGGGCGCTCATCCTGTTGGGCGGCGTGGTCGCCCGTGAACCGGCGACGTAGAAAGAGAGGGGACAGCAAAAAACAACAACAACAACAACTCACACTCTCTATCTGTCTCACTTCATTCCCCATCCCCATCCTCCTCCGCCCCGGCGAGCGGGCGCAGCGCCGCCCGCACCCGCTTGGCCGCCCGCCCCACCCGGTCCGCCAGGGCGGCCGCCGCTCCCCCTCCTTCCTCGCCACTCGCCTCCCGCACCACACCCGACTTGACGTCCACCGCCACCGCGCACCCGCCACAGGTGACGGTGATGGAGGAGGGGAGGGCGGCCGAAACAGCGGGCGGCTCAGCACGCGCGTCGCCAAACTGGGCGGCGAGGAGCGCGGTCAGCAGGGCGGCCTCCGCGGCGGCCACGCCCCCGGCATCGCCCGCCGCGGCCGCCCGGGACCGCGCCCCCTCCGCCGCCCGCGCCGCGGGCGGCTCCCCCGCCGCGGCCAGGGTGACCGCGACGACTGCGTCCGCCACCAGGTCGCCGCCCGGCCCGCCCGCCCAGGTGAGGACGACTTGGTCCCCGCCACCCGGCCCGCCACCGGGCGCGTGCTCCACGTCCACGCACCCGCCCACGCGGATGATGGCGGCCCCAGAGGAGTCCGCCCGCGCCTTGGAGGGGGCCGGCGGCGAGGTGACCCCCCCTAACTCGGCCCGCCCGCCCGCGCCCTCAAACATGAGTTCCAGGGCGAGCCGCACCTCGGCCCAGGCGACGCCGGGCGCCAGGGCGAGCGCCTGCCTGTGGGTGACCGCGCCCGAGACGAGCTGGGTGTACGTGCCCAGGTCGCCGGGGGCCACGATGACGCAGGCGCCGTCGTCGTCGGCTTCCGCGGGCGGCGCGCCCGGCCCTCCCGCCGCCCGGCGGACCAGCAGGCCGCGCACGCGCGCGCCGGGGGCGGGCGGCTTCTCGGCCAGGCTGCCCACCAGCCGGGCCGCGTGGGACGGGGCGTGGCGGATGTGGACGGGCTGGCCGACTTTGGGGGCGTACACCCGGCGGAGGGCGGGGGTGGGAGGAGGGGGAGGGGGAGCGCCCCCGGCCGCCGCCCCCCCCGGTGGGGCCGGGCGGCCCCCCCGCGGGGCCGCGGGGGCGGGGGGGGGGGGGTGGGGGCCGGGCGGGCCGCCTTGGGGGGCGTCCCCCCGCCGGCGGGGGGGGGGGGGCGGCGGGGGAGGGGGAGCGCCCCCGGCCGCCTCCCCACCCTTTGTCTCCTGCCCCTCCCCCCCCGCCTCCACCCCCCCCCCCACCCCGGCGGCCGCCCTAGCCTCCAGCGCCCGCTTCAGCCTCATCATCTCCGTCGCCTCGCCGTGCACCAGCACCACGTCCCGGGGCGCCAGGGCGTCCACGAAGCCGGCCGTCTGGTCGAAGTCGGCGTGCGCGGAGAAGGAGATAGCGTCGACCGACGCGCGCAGGGGCACGCGGCCGCCCGCCCGGGTGAGGACGGTGTCGGGCGCGCCCAGGATCTCCCGGGCCAGCGTCCCCGACACCGCAAAGTCGGCGATGATGACCCCGTTTCGCGCGTCCTCGCACCACGCCTCGAACAGGTCGCGGGACAGGCCGGACTGGAGCATGGAGGGCGTGGCCAGGACGACGCAGGGGCCGCACCCGTCCAGGGAGGCGGCGCCCCGCAGGTGGGTCACGTGGCGGAAGACAAACGGGTTGGCGCTCCTGAAGGCGGCCTGGACGGCGTCGTTCATGCTCTCGATGTAGGTCTGGTACACGCTCATCGCCCGCCGCGCCAGGCCGGACGCCTGGTAGACCGGGATGCCGTGCAGCTCCGGGTGGGCCGCCCAGTGCTCCTCCAAAATCAGCAGCAACTCCTGCGCGCGCCCGAGCGCGACCACGGGCAGCAACACCCGCCCGCCCCGGCGCAGGGTGCGGGTGACGGTGTCCAGGAAGCGGCGCTCCCGCTCCGGGCGGGGGACGTGGCGGGAGACGCCGTAGGTGGCCTCCACGATCAGAACGTGCGGCGGGACGGCCGGCAGGTCGGCCGCGGGCAGGTGGCGGTCGGCAGCGCGCGAGTAGTCGCCCGTGTAGAGCAGGCGCAGGCCGGCGACCTCCACCTCGAACATGGCCGCGCCCAGGACGTGGCCCGCCCGGTGGGCCGTCACCCGGATCCCGTCCACGTCCGTGGCGGCGTGGAAGTCGATCACCTCCGTGCGGGCCATGGCGGCGTCCAGGTGGGCGTCCGTGAAGAGCGCGGCCGAGTCGGCCCCCCCCCCCGCACGCGCAACGCGCACAAAGTCGCGCAGCAGGGTGGCCGTGATTGCCTTCGTGGGGTGGGTCATCAGGATGCGGCCTTTGAAGTTGGTGTGGCCGACGACGTAGGGCACGGCGGCGCAGTGGTCCAAGTGGAAGTGCGTGATCTGTGTGTGGGGAGAGGGGAGAGAAGAGAAGAGTGATGAAAAGGTTGTGATGGGATGGGATGGAAAACAAGTGCTGCTTCTCTTTTTCCGCTCTCACCAGCATCAGGTCCACCGTATCCAGGTCCACCTCATCGAAAAAGGGGAGCGAGGACAGACCAGATAGGCCCGGGTGGATGCCGCAGTCCAGCATGATGGTCTTGCCCCTGTCGTTGTGTGTAAAAATGGATACGGACGGGAGAGAGGGAGGTAAGAAAGAAATAGCGGGGAGCGAGATGCGACAGGCGCACGCTCCTTTCCGCTCTCAATCCACTCAACTGGTACTTGACGATGATGCAGGACCGGCCGACCTCCTGGCCCGCGCCCAGCGGCACGATTGAGAGCAGGTCGCGGTCGTTGTCGGGGGCGCCAGCGGCGGCGACCGCGCCGCCGCCGCGTGCGGCGGTCGTTGTCGACCGGCGGCCCGACATTGTTTTGAGTGCTATCGCGTGCTGGGCGTGGAGGAGAGATGTGGTGTGTGTGCAAAGTCGCCGAGCGTGTGTGTGTATGTATGTGTGTGTGTGTGTGTGTGTGCGTGTGCGGTGAGACAAGGCGCCGTGCGCGCTGTGCGAATGGAGAAAGTGAGGCAAAATGTGTTTTTCTTTTTATTCATTCCATCAACCTTCTTCTCCACTCTTACTACTCTGGTGGTGCGCCCCCCACTCCACCCGCTGGCTCTCCCACTGCACCACCTCCCTAAAGTCGGGCCCTGACGGCGAGAGCGTGAACGACACAACAGGTGCCGGGGCGCCCGGGTCGGCGGCGGGGGACAGGCCCAGGCGGACGCGGACCTTGAGGCCACCCACCACCATCACAGGCACCCGCACCCGCCAGGGCGCCGCGCTCAAGCACGCGTCCGGCTCCTCCTCACCTCCTCCTCCTCCATCGTCCTCGCCATCCTCCACCACCCACACGGCCAGGCCGGCCACCATGGCGACGACGGGGAAGGCGCCGCCCTCCCCGTCCGGGGAGGCCAACCAAATGCAGGCCACCCCCTTGCGCGCGCCAGAAGCGTGCGCGCCCCTGACCCGCTTGGCGCCGCTGCCGGCCAAGGCAAGGCTTCCACAAACCGCCACGGTGTCTGTCCGCACCCACGGTGGGCAGGCATGAGGGACGAGCCCCCTGACCGCCAACCCGTGCATCACCGCCCGCATCACCTCATCGCACCGCCCGCGCACCACCAGGGCCGCGGCCCTGTCCTTGGGCGTGGCCTGCAGGTTGACGATAGCCAGGCTCCCGCCGGCCGCCACGGTGCGCAGGGGCAGGTCGCAGGCGGGCACGATTTGCAGGGAGGTGCCCAGCGCGAGGGCGACGGCCGCCTGGGAGGACGCGGCCTCCGCCGCCCTCAGCTCTGTCTCCGGCAAGGCCTGCTCCCAGTCCAGGACATTGTCCCGCAGGCGGCCCCCGCAGGCCGTGCACCGCCGGGGGGTGGTCCGGCGGCCGACCGAGCCCGTCTCAAAGGCGCGCACGTAGACGCGCCCGCAGGCGGCGCGGCCGCACGCTTCGGCAAAGACGTTGCCGTGCAGTTCGGCCAGGCTGCCGGCCGGCTGCCCCGCCCGCAGGTGGAGCCCATCCACGTTCTGGGAGACGACCAGGGAGACCAGGCCGGCGTGCGTGAGCGCGACCAGGGCCGCGTGCGAGAAGGTGGGGCGCGCGGTGGAGAAGGTGGCCGCGGCCGCGGCCGCGCTCCCGCTCTCGCCCACCAGCATCCGCGGCGGCGGCCGCCCGTCCCGCTGGCGGGTCCACACGCCGTCGGGGCCCCGGAAGTCAGGGATGCCGGCGGCCGTGGACAAGCCGGCGCCCGTGAAGGCGACGACGCAGGGGCGGCGGGGCTGCCCGGTGGCCGCGGCGGCCGACGCAATGAGGTTGGCGATGAGGTTGGCCTTCTCACGCACCGCCCCGG
>Ga0315287_10004253_pt1 | contig 13933 bp, 15 predicted proteins | sample YL17G11_0_MG_FD_205037 | JGI IMG/M metagenome (GOLD analysis project Ga0315287, IMG submission 205037) | Sediment microbial communities from Yellowstone Lake, YNP, Wyoming, USA - YL17G11_0 | ecosystem: Environmental > Aquatic > Freshwater > Lake > Sediment | place: USA: Wyoming | collected... | reverse complement strand
AAGTAAGGTAAGGCTTGCCTGATCGTGGTGCCGCCTGATCGTCGGGAGCGCTGATCCCTCGCCCCGCCCTGATCGTGGTGGCCGGGACGGGTGGCCCGAGCGGTCCGTTGAATTGCGCTGAGCGGAGGAAACGCACTCGTGACGTACTCCCAGACCCTGCTGCTCGGCGCGATTGCCGGCGCGACCATCCTGATCGGACTACCGGTCGGCCGCCTCCGACACTCGTCGCCGACCACGGGCCTCTTCCTCAACTCGGCGGCGATCGGCGTCCTGCTGTTCCTCTTCTGGGACACCCTGTCCGCCGCCTGGGAACCGATCGAGGCGAGCCTGGTCGAGTACGAGGAGACCGGCGATGGGCTCAGTACCGCCCTTGGCTACGGGCTGATCTTCGCGATCGGCCTGTCGGTGGGACTCCTCTCGCTCGTCTACTACGAGCGGTGGATGAACCGAGCCGCTGACCGCCCAGTCAGCCCACGGCCCGGACCCGGCGCGATGAGCGTGGGCGAACTCGACTCCCGGGGAGTGATGTCGTGGTCGGCAGGACGCCGCCTCGCCTTCCTCATCGCAGTCGGCATCGGCTTGCACAACTTCGCCGAAGGACTCGCCATCGGGCAATCGTCGGCCTCTGGTGAGGTCGCCCTCGCCACTGCACTGGTCATCGGCTTCGCGCTGCACAACGCCACCGAGGGTTTCGGGATCGTGGCCCCGCTGGTCGGCGATGTCGACGAAGCCGGCAACCGCCACATCCCCAGTTGGGGACTGCTCCTGACGCTCGGTCTCATCGCCGGGGGCCCAACCCTGTTGGGCACCGCGTTGGGCTACAGCTACACCAGCGAGCGACTCGCGGTCGCGTTCCTGACCCTGGCGGCGGGGTCGATCCTGTACGTGGTGGTGACCCTCACGGGGGTCGCGCTCAAGTCCGCCCGCCGTGACGTCATGGCGTACGGCGTCCTGGCCGGGCTCTTCGCCGGGTTCGCCACCGATGCAATCCTCGTGGCGGTCGGCGCGTAGCCACGCCGGTCCTGTTCACGTGCGGAACGCGCTTGTCCCGTGGCCTTCGATGACCGAGTCTGATCGGCCGGATATCTGACAGCAAACTCACAGCCAGTCTGCAGGAACCGGGAACCCCCAGAGGCGAGACTGTGCCGTGAGAAGCGACATCCCGTCGCCGCGACAGATGTGGTGAGCAGCCGATGAGCCCGCAGAACGGGACAGCCCCCGCCGCCCCAGCGGCCCCCGAAGCACGCCTGTTGGTCGTGGACGACGAGCCGAACATCGTGGAGTTGCTGTCTGCCAGTCTCCGGTTCGCCGGTTTCGAGGTGGAGACTGCGACCACCGGCATGGAAGCCCTCACGAAGGCACGTGAGTACCGCCCGGATCTGGTGGTTCTGGACGTGATGATGCCCCAGATGGACGGCTTCGACGTCGTTCGGCGCCTGCGCGCGGATGGCCTGCGATTCCCCGTGCTCTTCCTCACCGCGCGGGACTCGACCGAAGACAAGATCACCGGCCTGACCCTGGGTGGCGATGACTACGTCACCAAGCCGTTCAGTTTGGCCGAAGTGATCGCCCGGATCCGTACGGTCCTGCGGCGCTCCGGTACGGGCACTCCGGCGTCTGCGTCGTCAACGCTGAAGTTCGCCGACCTCGAGCTGGATGACGACGCGCACGAGGTCCGCAAGGGCAACGACGTAGTGGACTTGTCGCCGACGGAGTTCAAATTGCTGCGGTTCTTCATGGAGAACCCCGGTCGGGTGCTGTCGAAGGCGCAGATTCTCGACCAGGTCTGGCACTACGACTTCGGGGGCGATGCCAACGTGGTCGAGTCGTACATCTCGTACTTGCGCCGCAAGATCGACACGACGGAGCCCCGACTGCTGCACACAGTACGCGGCGTGGGCTACGTGCTACGGACACCACGCGCATGACATCGGTTCAGCCCACTGGCGCGGAGGTCGGCACAATCCCTGAGCCGCAACGGGTTCGGGGACTGCGCGGGCGTCTGGCGGCCTTGCCGTTGAGAGTCCGGCTGGTGATTCTGCTGGTGGTCATGGTGGCCATCGCGCTGGGCGCCGCGGGCTTGGCCGCGAATGCCGCCCTACGCAACTACCTCGTCGACCGCGTCGACACCCAACTCGTCGACACCGCGCACGGCCTGTCCGAGCCCCGCGGTGGTGAGCGGGCCGCCGAACTTCCTGACGGCGATCGCCGTGAACCGCCGAGCCTGTTCTACGTGCGCTTTGCGGACTCGAATGGTGGTCGGGCCTTCATCCGGGGCAACGCCCTCAATGTGGGGGAGTCCCCGCCCGATCTCCCGAGAGTGACAGTCAGTCAGGCCGCTTCCATGGCGGGGGAGCCGTACACGGTTGGTTCCGCAGATGGTGTCCCGTGGCGAGCCGTCACAACTCCACTCGCCGATGCGAGCGGCACGGTGACTGTCGCGCAGAGTCTCGGCGGAGTGCAGAGCACGGTGTCGCGACTGGCTCTGCTCGAAGCGATCATCGGGTTCATCGTGCTGGTGCTGCTGGGAGTTCTCGGGTACTTCCTCATTCGTCGCAGCCTTCGCCCGCTGGCCGAAGTCGAAGAGACCGCCGCGTCGATCGCGGCCGGTGATCTGAGCCGTCGGGTTCCGGAGTCCGACACGACCACCGAGGTCGGGCGCCTCGCTCTCGCCTTCAACACCATGCTTGGTCAGATCGAGGCGTCGTTTCATGAGCGGGAGGCGTCCGAGGCAGCGGCGTTGCAGTCCGAGGCGCGGATGCGTCGGTTCGTGGCTGACGCCAGCCACGAGTTGCGTACGCCGTTGACCTCCATCCGTGGCTTCTCCGAGCTCTATCGGCAGGGCGCTGTGACCGATCACGAGGAACTCGCGCGCGTGATGCGTCGCATCGAGGACGAAGCCGCTCGGATGGGCCTGCTTGTGGACGACCTGCTTCTGCTCGCTCGGCTGGATCAGCAACGCCCGCTGTCCGTTGGGCCGGTCGACCTGGTCGAGTTGGTCTCCGACGCGGTGCTCGATGCGCGCGCGGTGGCACCGGACCGGGTCGTCGATCTGGATGTGACCGACGTGCGGGGGCCGGTGTTCGTCAATGGGGACGAGTCGCGGCTGCGTCAAGTGCTGGGCAACCTCACGAGCAACGCCCTCACCCACACCCCCGCCGGGACGCCAGTGTCGGTGATCCTCCGCTCAGGAACGCAGTCGGCCACGATCGACGTACGGGACCAGGGTCCTGGATTGTCACCCGAGGCGGCCGAGCGGGTGTTCGAGCGCTTCTACCGGGTGGACCAGTCGAGGAGCCGCGGCGCTTCGGCCACCAGCCGGGGCGGTGGGAGCGGATTAGGGCTCTCCATCGTCAATGCGCTGGTCGTCGCTCACGGCGGCACCGTCGAACTGGAGACGACCACGGGCCAGGGTGCGACCTTCCGAGTCACGCTGCCGTTGATGAACCCTCGGCCGGCGGCCGGGGACGACAAAGACGCGCCTGCGTCAGGCGACTAGGGCTTGCGCGGGTCCTCGACCAGACGTAGCGCCAGCGCGGGACAGGCGGCCACCGCGCGACGTACGTGGGGAAGCGCAGCGTCGGGCAGCGAACCCGGCGTGATGATCGGGTAGCCCCACGGGTCCTCGCTGATCACCTCGGGAGCGAGTTCGGCACAGGCGCCTCTCCCCTCGCAGGCGATCCAGTCGATGCGCAGGTTGCTCATGATGTCGCGCCAACGGGCTCGCGCTCACCGCGCCCTCCGGTGGGGTCAGCTCCCGTGGGCAAGACGGGCGCAGACGTGGTTGCGCTGCAGTGCCCACCGAGGTGTAGGTCGATCTCTGCCCGGAACACCCGTAGCGCGCTGCGGACCATCCGAGCGGTGCCATCGGGATGACGGCACGCGCCTCGGCCTTCAACCAGGTGGATCAACGTCTCGATCTGCGCGGGAAGCGATGGGTCGCGCCGCCCCCGAGCGAGTCCGGTGAGTGCGTGGGCGATGGCGGGCAGGCCGTTGAGGCACGGACCGCACTGGCGGGCCGATTCATCCGCCAGGTAGGTCGCGACACGGGAGGTCTCCACCAGGCCGCACGCCGAGGCGGGCAGTGCGACGAGAACTCCCGCGCCCAAGCGAGCGCCCACGGGCTCGAGAGACGCATCCGCCAACGTGTGTCGTCCGTCCTCGTACTCGATCCAGGTCCCGTGGTACCCGCCGACGAGTACGGCGTTGACCGGCGCCGTGAGTCGGCTGATCCCGAGGAGTTGGTCGAGGCCAACGCCGATGGGGGCCTCGACGACCCCCGGACGCTGAACCGCGCCGGAGACGGTGAACAGCATCGTCCCCGGCTCCGCGGTGGTGCCGAGGCCGCGGAACCACTCGCCGCCGTAGCGGGCGATCAAGCCCATGTGGGCCAGCGTTTCCACGTTGTTGACCAGGGTCGGCCGACGTTGGACTCCCCGTTGGTAGATCGGAGGCGGAACGCTGCGTGGGAGAGCCGATCCCCCGTCGATACGCGATACGACGGCGGTCTCCTGGCCCGAGATGAAGCGAGCGGGAGCGCTGACGACGCGGGTTGGCACGCGGTCGACACGAGTTCGCCGCCGAATGTCGATGACGTCAGCGACGGTCGAGACGAGGGGACCCTCGTGCACATAGATCACCGCTTCGTCCGCGCCCAGGGCCAGCGCGGCGACCTGGAGTCCGTCCAGGACGAGGTGGGGTGCGTGGGTCAGCAGCACCTTGTCCTTGTGACTCGCCGGTTCACCCTCGGCACCATTGGCAATGACTACCGGGGTGGCTCGGGCCGCGCGGGAGGCGGCGCGCACCGCCTCCAGCTTCCGGTAGCTGGGGAAACCGGCTCCACCGCGACCGGTCAGCCCTGAATCGCGAACGTCGGCGATGAGCGCGTGCGGCGAGCGATCGCGGTCGAGTTCCCCGTACGTGTGCACGTGCGTGGTCAGATCGCGCAACTCGCCGGAGGCCCCCGACGCCGGCAGCAGACGTTCCCAGGCGGTCATCTGACACCGACCGACTTCGCGCCCATTGGCCTGGTACCGCTGGGTTTCGCACTCGCCGGAACAGCTATCAGGCGCCACGTGGCAGCGACGCCGACAAGGGCGACACAACTGACACTCAGGCCGAGCAGCCAGCCGCTTCGTATGTCCGGGCCCATCACGAAGCCATGCACGAGTATCAGCGGCCACATCGCGTACGCCGCCCAGTGCACGGCACGCCAGGCGCGTAGGCCGAGGCGTACTCGCACGAGGCTGGTGATCACCAGTGCCAGTCCAAGGTCGAGGGCGAGTGCACCGAGGCCGAGCCACAGCGGTTGGTAGTCGCTCCCGAAGGGGACGAAGGCGTCGACGATGTTGATCGTCACGTAGGGATCGATGATCGCGGTGGAGATGTGGACGGCCAAGAAGGCCAATGCGAGCAGCGAGGCGTTGCGATGCAGCATGGTGACCGAGGACGTGGGCAGCCCGGGAAGACGTCGACCGCCTCGCGTGAGAATCCCGAGGGTCATCACGAGCGTGAGAAGAACGAGAGAGACGACACCCGTCCCGCGGCTGAGGTACCAGAGTGAGCTGCCAGTGGTCACCGAGATCAGATCCCTTCCGCGTGAGGCCAGCCGTTGACTTCCTGAACCGCACCGGTGTTGTCCACCAGGCGCGCAGCGAGACCGAGTGAGCGCAACCAGGTCAGTGCGCGCGATCCGCGGACTATCGCGGCGGTGCTCGCGGTATTCGCATCGACGCACGTCTCGGCATGGACCGAGACGCTCCGCCAGGTCGACTCGACAGGCATTCCGGTACCGGGGTCGAGCAGGTGGTGCAGGACGTCACCACCCCGACGCCAGCGACGCGCGCTCGTGCTCGACGTCGCCAGACCGCCCTGCGGGATCGATACGGTCGCATACGGACCGCTGGGGAGGGACTCGACATCACCCGGTTGATCCTGGATGCGGACCACCCAGCCACCGTCGGGCGCCGAGCCTGCGCAGGCGATGTCGCCGCCGAGACTGACCAGGACGCCGGTACCGATCTCTCGCTCGATCCGCGCGGCCGAGCTATCCGCCCCGAGGGCCTTCGCCGTCGCGCCGAGATCGAGCTGGACGCCTGGCGGCAGTTGAACGGTTCCGGTTTCGCGATCCAGATCGATCTCGGTCCAGTGGGAAATCCGCCGGATCTGGACGTCGACGGGGGCTCCGCCGCGGGGCAGGCCGGTGAAGTCACGGTCGTATCCCAACCGGACAAGGGATGCACCGAGAGTGGGATCGACGTCCCCATCCGTACGGCGAGCAGCTCGAAGCGCCACCTCTATCGCATGTGCGAACAGGGGGCTTATCCGAGTGCGCGCCCCGTCGGCCGCGTTGAGTCGCGACAACTCGGAGTCGGTCCGAAAGCGGCTGCACGCGAGGTCGAGCGCGTCGAGGTCGTCGCGCAGGAGCGCGAGCGCCGGCTCGAGCGCATCTGCGCGGGTGACGACGAGACGCACACGGACGCCCAACGCCTGAAGGTCCGCGGCGGCAAGAGCGCCCTGCAGGGACAGCGCGGTCATGAACCGCTCGACTGTGCGTGGGGCTTCGCGTTGGAGACCTGCGGAGGGGCCGCCGGCGCCGGAGCCCACTGCGAGGTCCCGGAGTTCGACGAGCCCGAGTCAGTCGAGCCGGCTCGCGACGACGTCGTGGGTGATGGCACCGGAACGGCAACGGATCCCGAGTTGGATGAGTCACCCGTGGTGTTGGCCCCGGCATTCACGGTCTGCGCGGCGTCCTGTTTCTGGGCTGCCTGGTCAGCCGCGGCGGTATACGTCGAGTAGGCGAGTCCGCCCGCGGCGGCCAGAGCCGCCACCGTGATCACGCCCGTCGTTGACGCGACCCGGCGCTGGGCCTTGTCCCGGGAGACCACGCGGCGATTGCGATCGGCGCGATTCATGAGATGCCGCCTTGAGGTCGAGGTCGGTTGTTTGGGTGGCTCCATGTTCGCCCGCAATTCTGGGAGAAGCCTGTGGCCGCCCTGGATGAACTGCGTCAGTTCGGGACGGCCGCCCGACCCGCCTCGTCGGGCACGGTCGGGCGCCGGGGCTCGGTCGGGCGCCGGGGCCCGGTCAGCGGCTCGGCTCCGGAAGGATCCGAATAGGCTCTCGTGGTGCCCGAGGCCACGACCGACACACCGCTCTCGGATGAGCCCTCTCCGCCCGGTTCCGGATCGGGAGTCGCCGTGAGAACCCGGGGAAGGTCGACGTGGGCCCTCGCAGGACGGCTCGTCGCCTGGTTGATCCTGCTCGGGCTCGCTGTCCCCGTGGTACTGCGCATCCTGTGGGCCGAAGTCGGACCGTCCGCGGTGATCGTCTCGCTCCTGCCGTGGGCAACCGTTGCTGCCGTGGCAATGACGGTCGTCCTGCTGCTGGCTCGGTGGTGGTCGCTTCTGGTCATCGCGGCGTTGCTGAGCCTCGTCGGCCTCGCGTGGCTGGTCCCCTTGTACGTGCCCGCCGCTGATCCGCCGCTGCTGCGTCGCGTCAGCATTGCCACGGTGAACACGCTGTACGGTCATGGCGACGCGGCGCAGATCGTTGCGATGGTGCGCGCTCACGACCTGGATCTGCTCAGCGTTCAGGAACTCACCCTGGGGGAGTACGAGGCGCTCACTGCGGCGGGTCTTGGGCAACTGATGCCCTACCACCGCGCCAAACCGGCCAAGGGAGCCTCGGGTACTGGCCTGTGGAGTCGCGAACCGTTGACCGACGTCGTCGAGTCGGACCTGACCGTGTTCGCGCTGGTCGAGGCAACCACGGAAACGCGTTCCGGTCTTGCCGTTCGCGCGGTGGCGGCGCATTCGGTCGCCCCCGACCCCTTCCGCAGCGGAGCCTGGCGGCGAGACGCGGACGTGCTCTACGGGGTCATGAAGCAGGCCCTGGCACAGCACCCCGTTGTCGTTCTGGCCGGAGACCTGAACGCGACACTGGACAATCCACCCATCCGGCGGCTGGAAGAACTCGGGCTCGTCGACGCGGTGACCGCGGCCGGCGCCGGCTTCCTTCCCACCTATCCGAACGACAGCGGGCTCTTCCCGGTGGTCGCAATCGACCACGTCATGGCGCGCGGCCTCGTGGCACGCTCGGTCGAGGTGGTCTCAATCGACCGATCCGACCACAAGGCCCTGATCACCACCATGGTCGGATGAGGGCGGTCGGCGATGACTGGCTCTGAGCCGCTGTGGGGGCCCGCACCTGGGGAGCCCACCCGTCATGGCTGGCGTACGCCGGTCACCGCACCGGGTCCGCGCGGCGGCGCGATGCTGCGTTCCTTCGGGCTCGTGCGTCGCGACCCGCTGAGCTACCTGCGTGAGGTCTGGGTCGAGCACGGGGACGTCGTCCAGTTTCCCGTTCCGTTTCCGCCGACGTACCTGATCACGTCACCCGGCGGCGTTCGGCGAGTCCTGCAGGACAACCATCTCGGCTACGGCAAGCGCACCATCCAGTACGACGCCCTGTCCTTGGTCACGGGTGAGGGCCTGCTGACCTCCGACACGGATGCGTGGCGCCCGATGCGCCGGCGGATACAGCCGGCGTTTCACCATGAGGCCATCGCACCGGTCGCCGATCATGTCGTCGCGTCCGCATCGTCGATGGCGTCACGGTGGTCTGAGGCGATCGGGTCGACGTCCGCGGCGGTGATCGACGTGGACCAGGCAATGATGGAGTCGACGGTGCAGATCGTCGGGTCGGCGTTGTTCGGTGTCGACCTGGCTGGGGAGGCTCGAATCCTCGCGGATGCAACCGTCGAAGCCCTCGACGTGGTGGTCGCGCGAGCGCGAATGCCGTTGCCGATACCCACCTGGTTGCCGACGCCGAACGCTCTGCGACTCCGGCGACACGTACGTACCCTCGACGAGTGCGTGAACGCGCTCGTCAGGCAACGGCTCGCCAGGGGAGACGTCGATGGGAATCCTGATCTGCTCGATCTGTTGCTCGCTGACGCCGACGACGGCGGAGCCCTCTCCGCTCGACAGGTGCGCAACGAGGTCGTGACCTTCCTCGTGGCGGGTCATGAAACCGTTGCCAGCGCGCTCGCCTGGGCCTTCTGGCTGTTGAGTCGGTCACCGGTGTGGAGCGAGAGGGTGCGCTCCGAGGTCGATTCGTTGACCGAGCCACTGACTGTCGAGTCCCTGCGGCACCTGGCGACGACGAGAGCCGTGTTGGAGGAGACGCTGCGGCTCTACCCACCCGCCTGGCTGATCACGAGGAGAGCCGTTGCCGAGGACATCGTCGACGGGCATCGAATCCCGCAGGGTGCGCTGGTGGCCATCAGCCCGTGGCTGGTCCACCGACACCCCGATGTCTGGGCCGCGGCTGAGACCTTCGACCCCCAGCGATTCCTGGGCGTGGCCGAACCGAACCGACCGGCGTACCTGCCGTTCGGCACGGGTCCTCGGCAGTGCATAGGACGCGACTTCGCGCTGGTCGAAGCCACTCTGATGCTGGCGTACGTCTTGCGGCGTTTCGACCTACGGCCCATTCCGGGACGTACGCAGGGTGCGGTCGCTTCCGTCACGCTCCGTCCGGACGGTGGACTTCCCATGCTCGTCAGTCACCGGTAGATGGGGGACCGGTGACCGTCCTTCGTCACGGGTGGATGGATCATCGACCGCCACTGATGTACTGGACGAGTGCCTCGCGTTCGCCTTCGAGCTCGCCCATGCGGCTCTTGACGACGTCACCGATGCTGACAATGCCGATGAGCTTGCCCTCGTCGTCGACGACGGGCACATGCCGAACTCGCTGCTCGGTCATCACCACCATCAGGTCCTCGGTCGATGCCGTTGGTGGCGCGCACTGCACCTGAACAGTCATGATCTCGTGTACCGGGAGGCTCAAGGCGCCGGGACCGTGGGCCTTGAGCGCACGGACGACGTCGCGCTCGGACACGATTCCGTCGATGGTGCTCCCGTCGGTGGAGACAACGAGAGCCCCCACCCGGTGCTCGGCGAGCGCGCTGACCAGTGCGTCCACGGTCGATCCGGGCTCAACCGTCGCTACGAATCCGCCCTTGTTAGCGATGATGTGCTCGAGCTTCATCTACGGCCTCCTCGGGCTTTGCACCGCCGGTGCGGTGAGGTCATCGTGACGCCAAACCGGTGGCGGCGCTACCGATCTGCGAGGATCCGGGTCGTGCGCATGTTCGCGATCGGCCTGGTATGGATCCCCGCAGTGCTCTGGTTCGACCGGACTGCGACCAACACGGGTCAGTTCGTCCTCGGGGTTCTGACCTGGGTGCTGCTGATCGCGCTGCTCCGGCGCGAGTCCGGGGCCGTCCGACTTCAGGTCGGGATCGTGGTCGCCTTCGCGACCCTGATCGAGTACGTCTTCTCCGCCGGGCTCGAGGTGTACATCTACCGACTCGACCACGTGCCGCCCTACGTCCCTCCGGGGCACGGCTTGGTCTACCTGGCCGCCCTCACCCTGGCCCGCTCGACGGTACTTCGCGGACACGCCCGGATCGCGGTGTCGGCGACCGTCGCCGTCGCCTCCTCGTACGCCGTGTGGGGGCTGGTTTTCTCCCCGCGCCCCGACGCTCTGGGGGCCTTCTGGTGCCTCTGCCTCGTGGGATTCCTGATCTGGGGCAGTTCCCGATTGCTCTACGTCGGGGCGTTCATCGTGGTGACCTACCTGGAACTGCTCGGCACCGCGTGGGGCGTATGGGCCTGGCAGACCCATGACCCCACAGGGATCGTCACGATCGGCAATCCTCCCAGCGTGGCTGCCGGGGGGTACGGCTGGTTCGATCTGGCCGCGGTTGCGTTGGCCCCCTGGCTGGCCGCGATGTGGGCACGCTGGCGAGCCGGATCGCTGCGTCCCGGACTCCTGCGACCGGAGTCCTTCCGCCGCCGCTCAGGTGATGCTCAGCCGGTGCACGACCTCGTCGTGCAGATGGGCGTTGGTGGCGACGGCTGAACCACCGGCCGGCCCGCGTACGCCATCGAGATCGGTGAAGCGCCCACCGGCTTCCTCCACGATTACCGCCAGCGCCGCCAGGTCCCACAGGGAGACCTCCGGCTCGGCCGAGACGTCGACGGCGCCCTCGGCCACCAGCATGTGCGACCAGAAGTCGCCATAGGCCCGGGTCCTCCAGACCGCTGCGGTGAGTTCGAGGAACTGGGGGAGTCGGCCGCGCTCCGCCCAGCCGCCAACTCCGGAGAACGACAGCGAGGCATCCGCGAGCGAGGTCACACCCGACACGGTCAGTCTCCGGGGTTCGAACGACGATGCTGAACCCGTTGCAGCAGAGGCAATCCCGGCGGGAGCCACCCAGGCTCCGGTGCCGCGAGCGGCCCACCAGCGTCGTCCGAGCGCAGGCGCGCTGACGACCCCGACGACGACCTCGCCGTCACTGGCCGGATCGCCCTCGGACAGTGCGACCAAGGTCGACCAGACCGGGACTCCACGTACGAAGTTCTTCGTCCCGTCGATCGGGTCGATGATCCAACGGCGGATGGCTTCCCCGGTCTGGCCGAACTCCTCGCCGATGACCGAATCGCCGGGGCGGTCTGCGGAGACGATGTCTCGCAGCACCTTCTCGACCTCGCGGTCGGCATCGCTTACGGGGGTGAGATCCGGCTTGGTTTCGACGACCAGGTCCATGGCGAGGAATCTGGCCATCGTGATGGCGTCGGCGGCATCGGCCATCCGATGGGCGAGTTCGAGGTCGTCGCTGTGGGTCACGGCGCCGACGGTACTGGTTGAGGGGATCGGTTGGTCCTTCGTGGTCGCCATGGATGATCTCGGGGGGCAACCATGACTCGAGTGCCTGATGAAGCGGCAATGCCGGACTCGAACCGATAGGTGAGCAAGGATGAGTGAATGATCACGGCGCTGCCGTTCGACTCGGCGTTCGATACGGTGTTCGGCCTTCCGGTTCACGCCCTTGTGGTTCACGCGGTGGTCGTCCTCGTTCCGTTGACCGCCATGGGTGCGATTGCCATCGCGCTGGTGCCGCGATGGTCCCGTCGCTTCGGCGTACTTGTCGTGCTCGGTGCGTTCGTGAGTGTCGGAGCGGCCGTCGTCGCGGAACGAAGCGGAAAGCAGTTCGCCTCTCGCGTGGGCTATCCGGAGACGCACGCAACCCTGGGCGAGAAGGAGAAGTGGCTCGCGGCGCTGCTGTTCGTGGTCGTTCTGGTGCTCTGGCTCTGGGACCGTCGTCATACCGACGGACCACGCACGCCCGGCGTCAAGATCCTCGCCGGATTCGTGGTGGTGGTCGCGATCGTCGCGGCGGGGTGGACGATTCGAACCGGTCATACGGGTTCGCAGGCGGTCTACGAGAAGGTCATCCAGAACACGAAACCAGGTCAGTTCCCGGTTCGTTAGTTCCGCGCGCCATCCGAGACCTCAGCACCCGGGGCCGACGTGTTCTCGGGCTCCTCGCCCTGGCGGGAGACCATCAGGCGGCGCAGCGAGGCCAGTCGAGCCCGACCACCGACTCCGGCACGTCCGGACTCCACCCACGAGTCGAGTCCGCACTCCTCCTCGTCATGTGAACACCCTCGCGGGCAACCGTCGGTCCCCTCCTCGAGTTCGGGGAAGGCTCGGATCACCCGCGAAGGATCGACGTGAGCGAGGCCGAAGGAACGGACCCCCGGCGTGTCGATCACCCATCCCCCTGCCGGGAGCGGCAGCGCAACCGTCGACGTCGACGTGTGTCGCCCCCGACCCGTTACCGCGTTGACGACTCCGATGCTGCGGTGGGCATCCGGTACGAGAGCGTTGACCAAGGTCGACTTCCCGACCCCCGAATGCCCCACCAGCACGGTGAGCCGATCGCCCAGTTGTTCGAGCAGCTGGTCAGGCGAGTCCCCCCGACTCCAGACGACGAACGGAACGTCCAGGGCGGCATAGGCCTCGAGGAGTTCGGAGGGGTCGGCCAGGTCGCTCTTGGTCAGCACGAGCAGGGGCTCGAGTCCTGCGTCGTACGCCGCCACCAGGCACCGATCAATCATCCCCATGCGGGGTGGTGGATCAGCCAACGCCGTCACGATCGCCAACTGATCGGCATTGCTCACGATGACCCGCTCGACCGGATCCGTGTCGTCCGCGGTCCGGCGTAGCGTCGTCACCCTCGGTGCCACGCGAACCACCCGCGCCAGCGTGTCGTGCGCCCCCGAGATGTCGCCGACGATCGACACACGATCACCGATGACGACGCCTTTGCGACCCAACTCCCGGGCCTTCACCGCCGTGACGAGCCTGATGGGTTCGTCGGCCTCCCGCGCGTCCTGGGGTTCCCCCATCACGCAAGTCAGCCGCCCGCGATCAACGCCGACCACGAAGCCTTGCGCGGCTTCCGTGTGCGCCGGACGGTCCTTGCTGCGCGGTCGCGAACTGCGTCGCGGTGGACGGTTCCGTACGTCGTCCTCGTCGAGTTCGCGCGGGGTCACCTGCTCAACTCGATCGCCGTCGTCATTCGGTCGGATCCATGGATGCCACCCCGAACGACGCCTCCCACAACGAGACGAAACTGGGCATCGTCTTGTGGGTCGTGGCGACGTTCTGCACGAGCACTCCCGGTACGGCAAGCCCCAGCACCGCTGCCGCAGTGGCGATTCGATGGTCGTCGTAGGTACGCACCAGACCACCATGGAGGGGGCACGGGGTGATGACAAGTCCATCCACGTCTTCACGCACCTCACCTCCGAGCGCATTGATCTCGCTCGCCAGTGCCGTCAGCCGGTCTGTCTCGTGGCCCCGGAGGTGCGCGATCCCACGAAGATGCGAGGGAGATCGCGCGAGGGCGCACAGCGCGGCTATCACCGGGGTCAGTTCGCCGACGTCGTGCAGGTCGGTGTCGATCCCCCGGATCTCCTCGGCGCCGCTGACCACCATGTCGTCGCCTTCGCGACGGACTGATGCGCCCATCTCGGCGAGGAGTCCGCGCAACCGATCACCGGCCTGGTCGGTC
>Ga0315287_10004252_pt1 | contig 13933 bp, 7 predicted proteins | sample YL17G11_0_MG_FD_205037 | JGI IMG/M metagenome (GOLD analysis project Ga0315287, IMG submission 205037) | Sediment microbial communities from Yellowstone Lake, YNP, Wyoming, USA - YL17G11_0 | ecosystem: Environmental > Aquatic > Freshwater > Lake > Sediment | place: USA: Wyoming | collected... | reverse complement strand
TGCAGCCGTACTACGACTCGCTGGTGGCCAAGCTCATCTGCTGGGGCGACAAGCGGGAGGTGGCCATCAGCCGGATGCGCCGCGCCCTCGAGGAGTACGTCATCGAGGGGATCAAGACCAACATCCCGTTCCACAAGCGCGTCCTCGACCACCAGGGCTTCCTGAACGGGCGCTACGACACCCGGATCGTCGATCAGATCCTCACCGGAGGAGCCGACGCCCTTGCCAGGATCGAAGGCGCGTAAGCGGAAAATCAATTGGGATTCCGCAGCCATGGAGGGCCACGTCCCTTGACCGCGGGCCCCCCTTTCGGTACGCTCCTGCGGCTCCCGAGTAGGTACGGTCCTGCGCCCATGAGGGGCGTGGCCGAGTAGTCCCCGACGAGATCTGGTCTGCCCGATGGCGGTCGACAAGAACAAGATCATCGCCGAGGCCACCCGGCTCGTTCAGAAGGGGCAGTACGACAAGGCCCTGAAGGCCTACGAGAGGATCCTGGCCGAGGATCGCAAGGAGGTTCGCACCCTCCTCAAGGTCGGCGAGGTCCAGCTGAAGAAGGGCGACAACCCCGCCGCGGCCGCGACCTTCAACCAGGTCGCCGAGATCTACGGCGATCAGGGCTTCTTCCTGAAGGCGGTCGCGGTCTACAAGCAGATCATCAAGCTCGCACCCGATGACGTCCAGGTGAACGAGAAGCTGGCCGGGCTCTACCAGCAGCTCGGCCTCCTGAACGACGCCACGAACCAGCTCCAGGCCGTGGCCGCCGCGCACGAGAAGGCCGGAGACCAGGGGCGCCACCTCGACGTGCTGCGGCGGCTCCTCGACCTCGACCCGGAGAACATCGTCACCTGCCAGCGGCTCGGCGACCTCTACGCCAAGGCTGGCCGGACCGCCGAGGCCCTCGAGCTCTACCGCCGTGCCTCGGCCCATCTGCGCGAGAACAAGCGCGGAGACGAGTACCTGAAGCTCGCCGAGCGCATCTTCCTGCTCACGCCCGGCGACCTGAAGCTCGCCCGCGAGATGGCCCAGGAATACCTGGCCCGTGGCGATACCAAGAAGGCGCTGGGGAAGCTCCAGGCGTGCCATGGTGCCGACAAGCAGGACATCGACACGCTGCGGCTCATGGCCCAGGCCTTCCGCGAGATGGGGCAGGTGTCGAAGACCATCGCCGTGTACCGGGCGCTGGCCCACGTCTACGCCGAGCGCGGTCGCCGCCAGGAGTCGGCACTGACCTGGCGCATCGTGCTCGATCTCCTTCCCGACGATCCCGAGGCGACGGAGGAGCTGGCCGCAGCCGGAGAGCCGCGGGGCGTGACCACGGCTCCGCAGGCTGGACGCCCGCCCCTTGCCGGTCCGGCCGCGTCGCCCCCCCCGGTGACGGGCGCCTCTCCGCCGCCGCCCGCTCCGGCGACCCCGGTGGCGCAACCTCCCGCGACGACGCCCGCCGCGACGCCGATCAGCCGCCTGCTCACCGAGGCCGACGTCTACCTCAAGTACGGCCTGCACCAGAAGGCGCTCGACCACGTCCAGAAGATCCTTGCGGAGGACGCCGAGAACCCGGACGCCCTGGAGCGGATCCGCGACATCCGAGACGCCATGGGCGACCGGAAAGGCGCGGCCGAGGCGGCCGAGCGGGCGGTGCAGTCGCTGCTCGCGCGCGGGGGAGAAGGGCGCATCGAGCACGCCATCGGTCGGCTGCGGGAGCTCGACCCGTCCCACGCGGCGGCGGCGGCGGTCGAGGAGGTGGAGGTGGAGGCGGAGGTCGTTCCGCCGAAGGCCTCCGAGTCGGAGCTGGAGCCCGCGGAGGTGCTCGTGCTGCCGCACGAGCAGGGTCCGAAACCCGTGGACGAGGAGGAGCCGCCGGTCCTGGTGCTGGACGACGAGGCGCCGCTGCCGGTCGACGCTCCGGCACCCGAGGTGGAGGTCGGGCCCCCCGAGCCGGAGGGGCCCGCGGCCGTCGCGGAGGCCGCACCGGAGGTCGAGCAGGCCGAGGACGTGGACCTCTCCGACGTCGATGAGGTCGAGCCGGAGGAGCTCCTTCCCGAGGTCACCGCTGCTCCGCCACCCCTTCCCGAGCGGACCCCTCCCCGGCTCGAGGCCGAGCTGGAAGAGGTCGAGTTCTACGAGAGGCAAGGCTTGATCGAGGAGGCGCTGCTGGCCGTCCGCGACCTGGCCTCCGCTCACCCGGAGCACCCGGAGGTCCAGAGTGCGAAGGCCCGGATCGAGGGGCTGGGGGAGCCCGGGGGCGAGCCGGAGCCGAGCCCCGAGCGGGAGCCGATCGCTCCGGAGCCCGAGCCGTACGCGGCGACGGGAACCACCGGCATCTTCGATCTGGGCCCGGAGCTGTCGGCCGAGCTGGGGCCGGACCTGGCCCCCACCCCGACCGGGGAGTTCCAGTACTCGGTGGCCGACGTCTTCGAGCAGTTCAAGCGAGGGCTCGACAAGACCGTTCGCCCCGAGGACTCGGCCACCAAGTACGACCTGGGGATCGCCTTCCAGGAGATGGGCATGCTCGACGAGGCCCTCGAGCAGTTCCGAGCGGCCCTGGCCGGCGGCGATCGGCGCCGCGAGGTCGAGATCCTCAACATGATCGGCGTCTGCCTGGGCATGAAGGGGGAGCACCGCGAGGCGGTGGAGACCTACCGCCGGGCGCTGGCCTCCGAGTTCCTCGACGACGACGGGGCCAGGGCCGTCCAGTTCGAGCTCGGGGCGGCGCACGAGGCGCTCGGGGAGCCCGAGACCGCGCTCTGGTACTTCCAGCAGATCGCACAGACCGACCCCGGCTACCGCGGCAGCGGGGAACGCGCGGCCCGGCTTGGCGGGGGTCCCGGAACGCCCCCGGACGACGGGGGTCGCCCGCCCTCCGGGTCGGAGGCTGGCCCGGCGGACGCCGGGGCCGCGGAGCCCGCCCGGCGCCCCGCCCGGAAGAAAGCCAGATCCAGGTAACGCCGAGTTGGCCCACGGCCCTTTGAAGGCGAGAATGCGCCCGTGAAGCGGCGCATCGCCCTCGGGTTCCTGGCCTTCCTCCTCCTCTCCATCGGAGGCGCACTCTGGCTGGCCTCGACTCCGTGGGCCGGGCGGAAGCTGTGCGACCTGGCCGTGCGGAAGGCGCGGGAGGCGGCCGGCCTGGAGATCGCCTTCGGCTCCTGCCTGGTTCGTCCGCTGCGGCTCACGGTCCATCTGGGCGAGGTCCGGGTCGGCCCCCCTGGAAGGCCGGTCTTCGCGGCCGACTCGGTCTCGGCGACGCTGGCGCCCCTGCAGGCCCTCTCGAAGACCATCGCGCTCGACGAGGTCTCGGTGGTCCGACCCCGGGTGAATCTGGTGCTGCCGACGCCCCGGACCGGGGACAAGCCGGCCCCCTGCCCGCCGCCGATCCTCAAGGAGTTCCACCTGCGCCGGCTCCAGGTCGAGGACGGCACCGCCAGCCTGACGCTGCCGGGAGGCGAGGAGATCACCGTCGGGCGGATCGACGTCCGGTCGAAGTCGGACTGGATCCCCACCGACATCCAGTCGCTGGCCACCGGGGCTCGTCGCAGCCGGGTGACGGTGGAACTGGGCCCCACGCTCCTCGAGGCCGGTGGCCGGCAGACCCTCCTCGATCAGGGCTACCTGGAGGCCGACTTCGCATTCGACCTCTCCCGGCTGGCCGTGCGCGACTTCCGCGTCGAGGGGGAGGGTTTGAAGATCTCGGCACACGGGACGGTGAGCAACCTCTGCAAGCCGCGGCTTGGGCTGGAGGTGGATGCCGAGGCGCCGCTGCCCGCCCTCCTGTCCCTCGCCCGGGTCCGGACCCGATCGGCAGGCAGCGCCAGCCTGAAGGTCCAGGTGTCGGGGCCGCTGGACGCGCTCGACGCGGCCGGCCAGGTCCGGTTCTCCGGCGCACGCGTGGGGCCATATGCCGTGGGTGATTCCCGGGCGGCCTTCCGCCTGCGCGGGACCGATCTGGAGGTGTCGTCGGTCGAGGTCCCCTTCGCCGGAGGGGGGACCATCACGGCGCGCGCCACGCTGCGCCTGGCCGGGGTGCCTTCCGTCGTCGCGGAGGCCGAGACGAAGCAGGTCGAGTTCGCCGAGCTGGTCTCGCGCCTGGGGCTGGAGGGCGCGCACGTGATGATGAAGCTCGACGCCCGCGTGAAGGTGGAGGGTCCTCTCTCTCCGTTGCGCCTCGCCGGCGTCGCCGCGGTGGACGCTCGAGATTTCCGGGTCCTGGACCGATCCTGGGAGAAGTGGCGCCCCGGGCTGGAGACCATCCTCGACCTGCCCGGCGGACGCATCGAGGCGCCGGTCGTCATCACCGCCACCGGCGTGGACGTCGGCGAGGGCGGCAAGGCGATCGCCGGCGACGGAACGCTGGGCGTGCGCGGCCACCTCTCCTTCGAGGATGCCGGGGGATTCGACCTGGCCCTCGACGGGGACGTCGACCTCGGCGCGCTGCGCCACATCGCCAGCGTTCCCATGGCCGGAAAGGGACGCTTCCGGGGCACCGCCGTGGCGATCCCCTACGGGCCGCCCCGCATCGAGGGGGCGCTCCACGTTCGCGATTTCCACTTCCTCCAGCTCGACCTGGGCGACGTGACGGCGACCGCGCTGGCCACCCCGGACCTGGTCCTCCGGATCCGGGACGGCGTCGGACGGAAGGCCGAGAGCAGCTACTCGGTCGACGCCACCATCGACCTGGGCGCCACGCCGATGCGGATCCTGCCATCCCAGGCCTCGGCGCGCGGACGGCTGCGCGACCTCTTCGACGTCGTCCTCCCCTGGCTGCCCACGGCGCGTCTCTTCCAGGAGGCCATCGACGGCAGCGTCCAGGTGTCCATGCCCTTCGAGGGAGAGATCCCGAAGGTGAACATGTCCTTCCAGGGGACCCTGGGGCGCGGAACGCTCTGGGGACGTGGATTCGACTGGGGGCGCATCGGCGCCCGCATCGTCGATGGGGAGAAGGCCGTCATCGAGACCGCGGAGCTGCACCGGGGGGAGGCGGTCGCCGAGGGCACCGGGACCGTCCACTTCCCGGCCCCGTCGCCCTGGAATCTCTCGGTCGACTTCTCCGACCTGTCCCTCGACGGGCTCGGGCTGTCGGGCGGCGGCTGGGGCGGCACCGTCGACGGGGAGGCCGAGTTCGGCGGAAGCGTCGAGCATCCGGACATCAAGTTCTCGCTCACCGGTGACGAGGTGAGGGCCATCGGCGTGCCCATCGGGGCCGTGGACGCGAAAGGCCTCCTCCGGGGGCGTGAGCTCACGCTCCAGGCCGGGACCGCCGGGGTCAACTTCACGGCGCGTGCCATGCTGGAGGGCGCCATGCCCTACGAGGCCTCGGCCGACATCGACGTCGAGGACCTCACCCGCTTCCTTCCCGGAGGCCCGCCCGCCGGGCTCCGGGCCCAGGCCCACGGTCGCGCCACCGCCAGGGGAGATCTGGAGCTCGTCCGGGAATCGCAGGCCAGCCTGGTCCTCGACCGCGTTCGCCTCGGGTACGCCGACTTCAGGGTCGGCAACAAGGACCCCATGGTCCTCGCCGTCAGCCGGCAGAGGATGGTCGTGGAATCGTTCACGCTCCAGGGGACCAACACCGAGTTCTCGGCCTCCGGGGCCCGGGCGCGCGACGGCGTGCTGGACTTCACGGCGGCGGGGACCATCGACCTCCGCCTGCTCGGCGGGCTCCTGCCGGCCATCGTGAAGACCCACGGCCAGCTCACCGTCGACGCCGCCATCACCGGGACCTTCGAGGAGCCCCACATCGTGGGCGGCGGAAGGCTGGCCGACGCGGGGTTCCGGCTGCGGGAGCTGCCCATCGCGTTCGCCTCGTTGGCCGGCGACCTGGCCTTCTCCCAGAACCTGGTGCTCTTCGAGAAGCTCGCCGCGACCGTCAACGGGGCGCCGGCGCAGCTCCGGGGCGAGGTGGGGCTCTCGAGCTTCGTCCCCCGGCAGATCCGCATCGAGGCCGACCTGGACCGGGTGCCGGTGGCCATCCCGTCCTGGCTTCCCACGGTGCTGTCGGGAAGGCTGGAGGCCTTCGGGTCGCTCGACGCCATGACGCTGGCCGGGACCCTCCGGGTCATGGCGGCGCGCTACACCGAGCCGTTCGATCTCGACAAGCGGATCCTCCAGGTGGGTTCCGCTCCCTCGGCCCCGCCGCGTGCGTACGACCCGGCCGCCGAGTGGCTCAAGTTCGACATCCGCTTCCTGGTCGACGGGGACGCCCGCATCGACAACGACCTCGTCCGGGGCCAGGCCCGCGGCGAGCTGTTGCTCACCGGCAACCTCGCCGCCATCGGCATGACCGGGAACCTGGCCTTCCTCCCCGGCGGGCGGGGCTTCTACCGAGGGAACGAGTTCCTGCTCAGCCGTGCGGTCGTGGACTTCACCGAGCGGAACCGGCTGCGCATGGTGATGGACGTCACCGGCGAGGCGGCGCTGAAGGACTACCGGGTCTTCCTGCACGTGTTCGGCGATCTGGACGACCTCAAGCTCCAGCTCACCAGCACGCCGATGCTGTCCCAGCAGGACATCATCACGCTCCTCTCGCTCGGCTACACGAGCCGCGACGCGACCGTGGGGAGCAACCTCGGGGTGGCGGCCGGCACGGCTGCCGCGCAGGCCCTCTTCGCGGTCTCGGGTCTGGAGCAGCAGCTTCGACGGTTCGCGCCCCAGACCGACATCTTCCAGGACTTCAGCGTCCGGCTCACCAGCGCCTACTCGAAGACCACCCTCACGGTCGAGCCCCGCTGGGAGTTCGAGACCAAGGCCCTCGAGGGAAAGTTCCGGGTTCGCTACCAGGCGCCCATCTCCAACCAGACCCGGGGCCAGAAGGCCCAGGTGGAGTATCGTCTCGGCGACCGCGCCAGCATCCAGGCGCAGTGGGACAACGACAACACCGACGTCTCCGGAGGGGACCTGGGCGCCGACTTCAAGCTTCGCTGGGAGTGGAACGATTGAGCGCCCTGGGGGTCCTCTCGGCCCTGCTCCTGGTGGCCGCGCCGGTCGTCGCCGCCCCGCCCGTGCCGCCCCGGCCGATGGTGGTCGAGGTCGATCTGCGCCTGCCCCCCGGCGAGGACCCGGCGCTGCTCCGCCCGTTGCTCGCGGTGCAGGCCGGCCAGCCGCTCACCGCCCGGGACACGCAGCGCACGGTCCGGGACCTGTACCTGACCGGCAAGTGCGCCAACGTCGAGGTGATCACCTACCCCGCCGGCGGAACGACCGAGACACCCCGGGTGCGGGTCGAGGTTCATTGCGCTCCCCGTCGCGCCGCCGCCTCGGTGAGGGTGGAGGGGCGCGGAGGCGCGCTTCCCGTCTCCGCGGCCGCGCTCCTCCAGGCGGCGTCCCTCCCCAAGGGGGCCGAGGTCTACCCGGGCCGGCTGGAGGCCTCGGCGCGGGCCATGCAGGAGCTGCTGGCCCGCCACGGGTACAGGCAGGCCCGGGTGACGCCGGAGGACGGGGGCGGGGTCCAGGTCGAGGTCACCTTCGCGGTGGAGGCCGGCGAGCCGACCCGGGTGTCCGCCGTGACCATCGGTCCCAGCCCGGGCCTTCCCGAGGAGGTGCTGCGCCGTGGCATCCAGACCCGGCCCGGCGAGATCCTGGACGAGGACACCCTCGACACCGATCTTCGCGCGGTGCGGGACATGCTGCGCAGGGGCGGGTGGTACCGGGCGCGAGTTGGTTCACCCCAGGTCACGATCGACGGGCAACGGGCGCGCGTCGACTTTTCCGTGGAGGCCGGTCCGCATTTCACCTTCCGTTTCACGGGGGACACGCCCTTCGGCGCCGCCCAGCTCCGGGGGAGGCTGGGGTACGACGGGGACGTCCCCCTCGACGCGACCACCATCGAGGGGGCGGCGGAGCGACTTCAGGCGTTCCTGGCGGCCTTCGGTTTCGCGCAGGCGCGGGTCTGGACGGAGGAGGTGGCGGAGGGCAACGAGGTCACGGTCTGGTTCCACGTGGACCCGGATCGGATGTTCCGGCTGCGGCAGGTTCGCTTCGCCGGCGCCACCCACCACGACGACGAATGGCTGCGCAAGCGTCTGTCGGAGGGGTTCGCTCTCGCCCCCAAGGTGGAGGCAGACCAGGGACGCGCCGACCTCGACTCGCTGGCCTGGCGCAGCGGCCTGGCGACCCGCGACCCGGTCCCGTACCTGACCTCCGATCCCGAGGTGGTCTTCCATGCCGAGGCCTGGCGGGTCGGCACGCAGTTCGTCGCCGAGCAGTACCGGGAAGACGGATTCCTCGACGCGACGGTGGAGGTGCGCCGCGTCACGCTCGACGCCGTGGGCGGGTGGGTCGACGTGGACGTCCAGGTCAAGGAGGGGGTCCGCACGCTGGTGGAGGCGGTGGCGATCGAAGGAAACGTGGACGTCCCGAAGGAGACCTTGCTCGCCGCCGCGAGGATCGAGGTCGGCTCGCCCCTGTCGCTCGCCCGGTTGGCGGGGAGCCGCCAGGCCATCCAGGACGCCTACGTCCGGACCGGGCACCTCTACGCGCGCGTGGCGGCCATTCCCGAGTTCGACGCGGACCGGGGACGAGCCACGGTCCGCTTCCGGATCGACGAGGGGCCCCAGGTCCGCGTGGCCGGGGTGGTCGTCGAGGGCAACAAGCGGACGCAGACCGCCCTCATCGAACGGGTGGTCGGGTTCCAGGCGGGCCAGGTGTTCGACCCGGAGAAGGCCGCCGCCGCGCAGACCGACCTGCTCCGGCTCGGCATCTTCCGGGCGGTCACCATCCACCTGGCCGATCCCGACGTGCCCCAGGAGTCGAAGACCCTGCTGGTGCACGTGGAGGAGCGTCCCTGGCAGAGCGTGGTGGGCACGCTCGGCCTCTCCCTTGCCGAGGGGCCGCGAGCCGGGGCCGAGTACGACCTCCCCAACCTCCTCGGGAACGCCATCGGATTCCAGGCCCGGGCCAGGGCCAACTACCCCCTCGCGATCTTCCGCCCCGACCTGGTCGTCATCCCTCCCGCAAATCGGCTGGAGTGGCTCGGGGAACTCGGCCTGCGGCAACCACGTGCCTTCGACCTGCGCTCGGTGGCGTTGCGCGCCGACATCATCGCCCAGCACAAGATCCAGGCCGCCTACCAGCTGCTCCGGGGGGCGTTCATCCTCGGCGCCGACCTCATCCGGCTCGGGCGCCTCTCGGCGTCGCTCACCGGGCAGCTGGAGGTCGACGACGTCACGAGCCGCACCACCTATCCCATCATCGACGCCACCAATCCCCAGGAGGCCCGCCAGGTCTTCCCGCAAGGACTCACCTGGCTCTTCTCGATCCAGCCCCGCGTCTCGTACGACCTGCGCGACAACACCGCCCGGCCCACGCAGGGCATCTACGCCGAGGTGCTGGCCGACTTCTCCCACTCCATCGGGACGCCCGACACCGTCTTCCGCAGCGACACCCACGTCAATCTGATCAAGCTGCAGGGGACGCTCAGCGGCTACGTGCCGCTCTGGGACCTGGTTCTCGCGCTGTCCACGCAGGTCGGGCAGGTGTTCCCGCTCGACTCGCAGTCGGTCACCATCGCCCCCAAGCGCTTCTACCTGGGCGGTGCCACGACCATGCGGGGGTACGGCGAGAACGAGATGATCCCCCAGGACCAGCGAGGAGTGGTGGCCGCGCAGACCGAACGCTGCGCCAGCGTGCTCTCGGGCCTGGGGTGCTCCCCGCAGCTGCAGAAGCTGGTCCAGCAGGGGATCATGCTCCCCAGCCAGGGGGCCCAGGCGTCGGTGCTCTTCCGCGCCGAGCTCCGGGTTCCGCTCTGGAGGGCCACCGAGCTCGGCTTCTTCGCCGACGTCGGCAATCTCTGGTTCGACACCACCCTGGTCGATCTGAGGAAGCTCCGCGCCAACCTCGGTTTCGGATTCCGGATCATCACGCCGGTGGGGCCGGCCGCCTTCGACGTGGGCTTCAACCTGAACCCCGAGTACCGGATCAACGAGCCGATCTTCGCCCCGCACTTCGCCGTCGGCTTCTTCTAGCCGTCAGCGAGGGAAGTGCGCCATCACCTCGTGGAAGTCCTGGAAGGGGCGGTGCGCGAGGCCCCGCTCCCGGCAATGGTCGACCAGGCGGCGGGTGGCGAAGACGAAGTCGGCGGCGTCGGCGGCGCAGCGATCGGCCGTTCCGTCGCCGCAGACCACCACCTTGTGGCCGGCCGCCTGAAGCTCGCGCACGACGCTTCCCTTGCAGAAGCCGCAGCGGCCGCACCCGTCGGCGCGCGCCGGCCGGTGGAACTCGAGCCGCATGCCGGAGGGCGAGCAGTGGCCCCGGTTGGAGCGAACCTCGACGTGGGCGCGGAGCGGGGGAGGGAGGCGCGCGAGCACCGGTTCGATGTAGACGTCGAGCCCGGCCGAGCAGACGATGAAGGGGCGGCCGGCGCGGGAGCAGGCGGCCACGAAGAGCTCGAACCCGGGGCGGAGCACCGCCCGCTCCCGGGCGAACTCGGCGATCTCCGCGGCGTCGGCGGTGATGGGCTCGAAGATCCTTCGCAGCAGCTCGCCGAAGGAGAACGCGCCGTCGCGGTACTCGTCCTCGGCGCGGCGCCAGGTGGCGTGGCCGGCGAAGTGCTGCGACACGGCATCGCCCAGGTCCTCGGTGAGCGCCGTGCCGTCGAAGTCGCAGACCACCGCCCAGCCGTCACGCACCGGCGCCTCCGGATCCGAACCGGTCGTGGAGAAGTCCCCAGCGCACGCCGCGGTCGGAGACCGTCAGCGCGTCGAATCCGCCCAGCTCGAGCGCGTTCGCGACCAGGATCGCCCCGGCCACGATGACGTCGGCCCGCTTCGGTTCCATGCCCGGCAGGCGAGCACGGTCCGCGGTGGTGAGGCGGGCCAGGCGCCAGAGGAGCGCGCTCAGATCTCGCAGGGACATGGCGGACCCGTGGACGCGCGCAGCGTCGTACCCCGGAAGGGCCTGCGCCACCGCAGCGAGCGTGGTGACGGTGCCGGCCACCGCCACCAGCCGCGCGCCGGCCAGCGCCCCGGAGGCGCGGATCCCCGTGACCTCGAGGAGCGCCTCGCGGGACGCCGCCTGCATGCGCCGCAGATCGTCCCCGGAGGGCGGGTCTCCGGGGGCGATCCGCTCGGTGAGCCGCACCGCGCCCATCTGGAAGCTGCGGCGCCCTTCGGGCACCGGTCCGTCGCCCCATGTCAGCTCGGACGACCCGCCGCCGACGTCGAGGACGGCGATCCGCCGACCCGGCGTCCCGAAGTCGACCCAGGCGGACAGGTGGACGAGCCGGGCCTCCTCGCCACCCGGGATGACCTCGGGGACGAGTCCGGCGGCCGCCCGGGCCGCCTCGAAGAACTCGGCGCCGTTCGCGGCGTCGCGAGCCGCGCTGGTCGCCACGGCGGCGATCCGGGTCGCGCCCAGCCGGCGGGCCTCGGCGGCGTACCGGGCGATCACCTCGACCGTGTCCGCGATGGCGGAGGGATCGAGCCGCCCGGTGCGGTCCACCCCGCGCCCCAGTCGCGTGATCTCGGCCCGCTCGACCACGGGCTGGAAGGAGCGGCCGCGCTTATCGGCCACGGTGAGCAGGACGGTGTTCGTCCCCACGTCGATGGCGGCGACGCGCCCGGTGGGCTCGGGGGTCATGGCGGCGGCAGCGGTCCCCAGGACGGGGTGGCGAGGCCGGCCGGGTCGGAGGTGACCACCCGCTGCCGGTCGCCGGCCGGGTTGGAGATCACGAGCTGCTGCCGCCCTGCGCGGTCGGTGACGAAGACCAGCAGGCGTCCGTTGGCCGCCCAGGACGGCTCCTCGTTGGTGAGCCCCTGGTCCTGGGTGACGCGGGCGATCTTTCCGGTCTCCGGGGAGACCAAAAAGACGTCGAAGACCCGCCGCTCGTCACGCGCAGTGAAAGCGATCTGGTCGCCGCGCGGGCTCCATCGCGGGGTCTGGTTGTAGTTTCCCTGGAAGGTGAGGCGCCGCTGGTCGGACCCGTCGGCGTTCATCAGGTAGATGTGCGGGTGGCCCGAGCGGCTCGAGACGAAGGCGATCCGCCGCCCGTCGGGGGACCAGGTGGGGGAGGTGTCGGTGGCCGGATCGGTGGTGAGGCGCCGGATCCCGGAGCCATCGGCGCCGGCCACGTAGACGTCGGAGTTGCCGTCCACCGACGCGGTGAAGGCGATCCGCAGACCGTCGGGCGAGTAGACGCCGCCGCTGGCCAGGTCGCCGAGCGAGACCACCAGGCGCGGGGTGCCATCCGGCACGCGAAGACCCCAGATCTCCGGCTTTCCGGACCGGTAGCTGGTGAAGAGGATCTCCCCGCCGTCCGGTCTCCAGGTGGGCAGGAGCGCGATGGCGGTCTCGCGGCGGAGCGTCTCCGCCCCCTTGCCGTCGGCGTCGAGGAGCACGATGTCCCATGCGCCGCGGGTCTTGCGGATGGCGGCGATGCGGGTGCGGAACACGCCCGGCTCGCGGGTGTAGTACTGGAGGACGTCGTCGGCGAACCGGTGGGCCAGCGCCCGCGCGGTCCTCTCCCTGTAGACGCGGTAGAGCACCTCGCGACCGGCCCGCACGTCGTAGAGGTGCAGCTCGCCGGCCACCAGCGCCCCCTCCCGCTTCACGGCGGCCTTCACGAGCCCCTCGGCGCCCACGTCCGACCATCGTCGGAACTTGATGGTGGAGGCCTGCGTTCCCTCGAGCGCGTCGGCCAGGAAGGAACGCGCGTCGAGCAGGTCGAAGACGCCGGTGAGGGCGAGGTCGTCGCGGAAGGTCACCTGCACGTCGATCGCGTCGGCCTGGGCGCCTGGCCCGGACTGGAAGGGGACGACGGCGATGGCCAGCGGTCGGAAGTCGGGCGAGCCGACGTCGATGTACTGGCGCTGGGCGAGCGCCTGGGAGGGAAGGAGGAGCGGCAGGCCGGCGAGCAGGGCGAGGAGGGTTCGTGTCATGGAGGGTTCCCCGGTGCGCGGTCTCACACCTTGAAGTTCACGCCCAGCCCGATGGTCCGGAAGCGTTGCCGGAGCTCGGGCGGCGGAGGCGGGAGGCGCGACTCCCGCACCGCGCGCTCCAGGGCCTGGTCGAAGGCGGGGTTGCCGCTTCGCGCCTCGAAGCGGAAGCTGGAGACGCGCCCGTCCGGCTCGATGGTGAGCACCACGGTGGCGTGCAGGTGCATCCGCTCCTGCTCGGAGAGGGTGGCGGGCAGCCGGTAGGAGGACTGGAGCGCCTGGGTGACGAGCCCGAGATAGCGGTCTCCCTCGGAGCCGTCGGTGGCGTCCCCCTGCGGCAGGCCGGACGGGTCGCCCCAGCGCTCCTTCGAGGCCAGCTTGTCGTCCTTCCGCACCTTGTCCATGGCGCGGGAGAGCGCATCGGAGCCCTTGCCTCCCGGCGTGGCCGAGGCCGGCCGGGGCGGGGAGGGCTTGGGCGCCACCTTCGGAGCGGGGAGTGCGACGGTCCTCTGGGCCGGGGCGGCCGGGGCGGGCACCGGGACGGCATCGGGGGCCGCGGGCGCGGCCGCGGGGGGAGGCACGGCCTGGCGCGGCAGCCACTGCTCGGGGCGCTTCTCCCCGAGGCGGACCAGCTTCGCCACGATGGGCTTCTGGTTCAGGTCCACGATGGCCGGAGGGCGCACGAGGAGGCTGCCCCCGATCACCACCGCGTGCAGGGCGAGCGAGACCAGGACGAGCGGCCAGAGCCGGTCAGGGCGGCGCAGGAGCGCGCTCGCGCCGTGCACGTCCATCTACTTCCGCCCGCCCTCCGGGCGCTCCGGCACGGGGTTGGTGATCATGCCGAGGTTGGTCACGCCGGCGCGCTGCACCGCGGCCATGACCTCCACGACGAACCCGTACGGAAGCGACCGGTCGGCCATGAGGTAGAGCTCCCGGTCCCGCGCCACGCGGGAGTTGGCCCTGAGCTTCTCCTCCAGGTCCGGCATGGTGACGCGGGCCGGCCTGTCGTCGGTGCCGAGCCAGAGGCTCCTGTCGGCCTTGATCGAGAGGACCAGCTTCTGGTCGTCGGCCTT
>Ga0315287_10004251_pt1 | contig 13934 bp, 10 predicted proteins | sample YL17G11_0_MG_FD_205037 | JGI IMG/M metagenome (GOLD analysis project Ga0315287, IMG submission 205037) | Sediment microbial communities from Yellowstone Lake, YNP, Wyoming, USA - YL17G11_0 | ecosystem: Environmental > Aquatic > Freshwater > Lake > Sediment | place: USA: Wyoming | collected... | reverse complement strand
TTCCAGTTCACGATCGTCGGCGCCACCGGGATCATCGAGCTCGACCGGTACGGCGTGCGGCTGGGCCGCGGCGACGGCTGGGAGACCCTGATGGAGCTGGACCCCTGGAACTGGGCCCGCCAGCCCAAGCATCCCCATCGGATTGCGCTCAGCGCCCGCCAGGTGCAGGACTTCGTGGACGCCATCCGTGACGGCCGCCAGCCGGGAATCTCCGGCGAGGAGGGTCGCGCTGCGGTGGAGATGATCGAGGCTGCCCGCAGGTCAGCCGCAACCCACCAGGCCGTGGAGATCCCCCTCCGCGATTGACCGAGTCACCGCGCTCCTCGGCACCAACCCCTGTCGTGGATGTGCACGGGCATACGCTCGATCTCGCGTTCCACACCGGGCAGCCGCTCAACGACCCGCTGGGCGGCACGACGGACGTGCCACAGATGCGCGCCGGCGGCGTCAGCGTGCAGCTCAACGCATGCTGGACGCCGGACATGGCGCTGAGCGGGCCGCACGGCCATTCGGTGGCGAACCCGCGCGCCTCGCTGGGCGCAATGCTGGACTACCTGGACACCCAGCTGGGCGGGCCCGCCGGGTTGGACGTCCTGGTGGCCCGGACGGCGGGGGACCTGCGCACGGCCGCCGCGTCAGGCCGCATCGCCGTGGTCCTGGGGATGGAGGGGACCGACGCGATCGGCGACGATCCCGCCGCGCTGGCTAACCTCTACGACCGCGGCCTGCGCCACGTGTGCCTGGTGCATGAGCATGCCAACGTGTTCGGTGGAGCCTCGCAGGTATGGGTTGACGGCGAGATGCGCCGGCATGACCCCGACCGCTCACGCCCGCAGCACCTCACGGACATCGGGCGTGCCCTCCTCGCCGAGATTGGGCGACTGGGGATCCTTGTGGACCTCACGCACCTGGTGGAGCCGGGGTTCTGGGAGGTTCTCGACGCGTATCGGGGCCCGGTCATCGTGAGCCACGGCGGGGCGCGGGTCCTGACCGACTCGCCGCGCTACCTCACCGACGACCAGATTCGAGCCGTTGCGGCAACCGGCGGTCTCATCGGCGGATCGCCCTCGCCACTCGGACCCTCAGACGAGGCGCCCGGGCTCAACCTGCTCCTCGAGACCGTCGATCACCTGGTTCGTGTCGCGGGCCCGGACCATGTGGGGATCGGCACGGATTTCAAGGACCAGCTGGGCTACTACCCGGAACCCCTGGCCGACATCAGCGGCTTCGACGCGATTCGAATCGGGCTCGCCCACCATGGCCACCCGCCGGCAGACGTCGTCAAGATCCTGGGTGGCAACTTCGTTCGCGTCTTCGAGGCTGTCGCGGGCTGACCGGGACGGTCGCGCCGACCCTGAGCCGGCGAGCCTGAAGACGTCGCGTGTTCCCGCGCTGCCTGATTGGCGCACCTGCATGGTGACATCGGCCGGCCGGAACGTGTCGCGAAGGTCGTTCAGGCCGTCGCCCGATACACAACCGTGCCCTCAAAGATCGTCGCGCGCACGACGAATTGGCGATCGCCCGCGAATGGATGGCCGGCCGTGTCGCGGAACTCGACCGGGCCCCGCCGGCGCTCGAGAACGGCGATATCGGCCGGCGCGCCCACCGCAATCGTGCCGAGTCCATCGGTCCGACCCAGCGCGGCAGCAGGTCCGGCGGTCACCGCCCGGAGCGCCGCCGTCTCGTCCATCCCGAGCGCCACGAGCTTGGAAAGGACCGTCGGCAGGTCCCCGACAGCGTCCCGCGCGTAGGCGTGGATGTCGGTGCTGATGGCGTCGGGTGCGAAGCCGTCGGCAAGCGCCGCGGCTGCGACCGCAGCGTCGAAGCTGCCCATCCCGTGCCCGATGTCGAAGCGGACGCCGCGGTCTCGGGCCGTCCGTACTTCCGGGCGCACGCGGCCGTCCCGATCCGTGATCCGATTCCCCCAGCCGGTGAAGCAGTGGGTGACGATGTCGCCCGGCCGGACCAGCCCCAGGATCGTCGCGAGGTCCGGCGGACTGTCCCCGATGTGGACCATGAGACGGACGCCGGCCCGTTCCGCGGCTGCCCGAGCGATCTCGAGTGGCGCAAGTCCGTTCCGACCGACCGTGGCCGCCTCGATCCGGACCTTCACGCCCACAAGTACGTCGGCGTTGGCGGCAAGGGCGGCGACGCATGCTTCGAGGGAGCAATAGCGGATGTCCTCGAGCTCCCGGGCGAGCAGGATGCTGGTCAGCCCGATCGTCGATATGTTCAGAAACGCCAGGACCCGGCAGCGGCCCGCCGAACCGGCCAGGCCCAGGCGGAATGCCCCCACCAGGTGGGCACCGGAACTGCCGGCGTCGATGAACGTGGTGACCCCGGCTTGCGGCCCCAGGGCCGCGGCGGCGACACCCAGGTCCTGCCCTCGGAACACGTGGATGTGGAGGTCAATGAGTCCCGGGACCACCAGGGCACCGGATGCGTCCAACCGCTCGCCTGCGCCCGACGCGGACAGGTCCGGTGCGATCGCCCGGATCGTGCCGGCCACGATTCCGATCTCCGCGCGACGCGGACCGGCCCCGGAGCCGTCAACCACCTCTCCCGAGGCGACGATCAGGTCGAAGTCCATCCCCGGCCCGTCCGATATCGATCCAGTGCATTCTCGTCCAGGGTCACCCCCAGGCCGGGGCCAGCGGGTACGGCCGCGAAGCCGTCCCGGATGACGAGCGGCTCCACCGTCAGGTCGTCCTCCAGCAGGAACGTCAGCGTGATCGCCAGCACATCGTTGGGGATGGTGGCAGCGAGGTGGAGCTGGAAGGCAGCCGACAGCCCCGAGTACAGCCCGTTCTCGATCCAGATGGGCAGGCCGCGTGGCGTCGAGACGAGATGCGCACCGAAGAGCTGCTCCAGGCCGGTGCCCGCCGCATCCTCCACCCAGCGCGGCACGTCCACCGAGCGGTCCACGACGGCCCGTGCAAACGTCCCGGACGTCGCCCGCGCGATGGCCGCCTGCTCCAGGGTCGTCATCGCCCCTTCCAGTTCGATGACGAACGCGTCGCACATCCCGGCGGCGATCGCGGTGAGCATCGGCGGCCGGCCCGTGTGGATCCCGATGGGGTACGGGAACCGCGACCGCAGGAGCTGATAGCCGGCAATGTCGTCCTGGGGAATCGGTGTCTCAAGCGCCCACAGAACGGTCTCCGCGGCCAGCGCCCGAATGACCCCGGTGGCTTCCGCAGCCGTCGCCCAGCTTCCGTTCGCATCAATCGCAACCCGGTAGCCGGCCGGCGCGACGGCCGCGATCGCGGCCAGCTGCGCGACCGGATCTGTGTACGGGCGGGCTTTGATCTTGTGGACCGTGAAGCCGGAGGCGGCCGCGATCCTTGCTTCGTCGGCCAGGTCGTCCGGGGCGAACGCGTGGGACCAGAATGCGCTCGCTACCTGGCTGCGATGCTGCGGGCCCAGGAGCCGGTGCGCGGGCAGCCCGGCGCTCCGACCCACGAGGTCGTACAGCGCAGCCTGGATTGGTCCCACCCGATCGTCCCGAAGGAGCTCCAGGGGATTCCGGCCCACGAATGCCGCCAGTTCCTCGCCGCCCTGCTCGGGACTCTCCGCAACGCCCACGTGGCCCTCATCCGACGTAACGCGGTAGACCGCGGTGCGCACGACTGGGGGCTCCATTCCGCCCCAGCCACTGCGGACGCGTTCGCGGATCCGCTCGGCGTACGGGATCGCCACAGGGATCGTCTCGATACGCGTGATCAGCACGTTTCGTCTCCGATGACTCGCTGCCCAGGAAGATGACCGAACGGACCCGCCGGCTTCGGCGGGATCAGGCGTCCGGTTGCGCGGTCAGGATCTCGCGGGCGGCTTCCGGTAGCCTGCCCGACGCAAAAGCGGCCGTGACGCGAAGAGCCGCGACGCGATCATATCCAAGTGGTGGATGTTGCCGTCTCCGGCTGCGTCGCGGGCGCGTGATGCTCCGAGCGTGGCACGTTCACCATACAAGCGCAGGCGGTGTTCCGAAGTGCGAGGCAGAGATGCGGATCCCCATCCTCATGAGTCATGGAGTGGAGCGTGTCGCGAGCGCCGGTCCGGAGCCGCAGATGACGGCCGCCGACTTCGCGCGCGTCATCGCTGCCGTGGTCGACCTCGGGTTCGAATCCGTCACTTACGATGAGCTGGCCGCCTGGTGGGCCGGATCGGGCGTGCTGCCCGAGCGCCCCGTCATGATCGACCTGGATCACCCGGTGTCCTCGATGCGTCACGAGGTCTATGAGATCCTCTCCCGCCGTGGGCTGCGGCCGACGCTGTTCGTGAACACCGGCATGCTGGATAACCCGGATGTGGACCCGCGCTTCGAAGGCACCGAGCTCATGTCCTGGGCGGAAGTCGGGGAGCTTGCGCGAGCAGGCTGGTGCATCGGGGCCCATACGGTCACCCATCCGGACCTGTCGGATCTTGCCGTGCAGGACCCCAGCGGCGCGCTGGTTGCGAAGGAGCTGGACGATAACCTGGCGTCGCTGGAGGCGCACATCGGCGTCCGGGCCCGTGACTTCGCATTCACCGGAACGTCGTGGAGCAGTGTCGCCGAGCGCGAGGTCAAGAAGCGCTTCCGCTTCGGGCGTCTCTGGATCATCGGCTCCCTGTACAGCGCGGACGGCCGCGAGATCCGGTACGCGGATCTCGCTGGTGTACCGGGATTGGACGAGCCCGACGGTGGGCCTCCGATCGCCGCCCGGTACATCACCCGCGAATCAGACCCCTACCGGCTGCCCTCCATGGACCTCCAGGCGCTCATCTGGGAGACCGGGGCCCTGCGGGCGTACCTGGAGGCTTCGCTGGGCCGCCACCGGACAACCGGTACCGGATCAGCCCACGAGCGTCCCGCGATTGTCGACAATGAGGCACCCACGTCACGCTGAGGAGCCCGCATGCGCGTCGTCGATGAGCACATCGTCTATCGCAATCCCCACCCCAACCATCGGCCGGAGATCGTGTCGGGCTCCACGCTGGCATGGAGCAGGCTGGAGTCGTCGTCGCCGATCCTTCTGAACGCGTTCCGGAGCGGCTCCGCGAAGATGAGCCCCGATGGTCGCGTGAAGCTCCGGGCGTCGTCGGATCTCGGGCGCGCCTGGCGCGACGTGCAATCGCCGTTCGGGGCGCTGCCGCAGGACCCCATCGCGGCCGAGTCGGGACCGCAGCTCGGCGGCTCGGCTTCAGGCACAACGATGCTCATGGCGTGCCGCATGTGGATCGTTTCGCCGGACGATCCGCGCTGGGACGACGACGCAGCAGGCGTGATCGCGGCCGACAACGTGACGGCGCGGGCGCCGGCCGGCGGCGCCTGGGAACGCCCCACCTCATCCGACTTCAAGCGCCACGGATCGGAATGGGCCATCCCGTGCGGACCGCCGCTGGCCCTGGACGGCGGCCGCGGTCCCGAGTGGATCTTCCCGATGGAACGCCACGCCCTCGCCAACGTGCCGGAGTGGCTTCGGCGCTACCACGCGTTCGCGGTCTTCTCACACGATGACGGACGGACCTGGGCCAACCCCATGCCCACCATCAACGATCCGGACGAGCAGGTCGCCTACTACGACCAGCGGATGGTTGAGCTGCCCGACGGCCGGCTGCTGACGATGGCCTGGGTTCACGATGTCGTGAACGACGTGACGCTGACAGCCCGGGCCGGCTACAGCGCTGACCGTGGGCGGACATGGTCGGCACCGTTCGATACGCGGATCCAGGGCGGCCCCATCAACCCGCTGCTCCTGGCGGATGGCCGGGTGATCGCCCTCTTCACCCGCCGGACGAAGCCCGCCGGGATTCGTGCGGTGCTGTCAGAGGACGGCGGCGCAACATGGCTGGTGGACGACGAATTCGTGCTCTGGGACGACGCATCCCGCAGGGTGCTTGGCGAGCGAGCGGCGGGTCAGCACCGGTCGCCGGACGATCCGGCACTGTGGGGCTCGATGTGGGGCTGGACGTTCGGGAATCCAACCGCCGTCCAGGCGCCTGATGGGTCTGTCCTGGTGACGTTCTTCGGGTCCGGCTTCGACGGCGTGACGGCCATCCGCTGCGTGAGGCTGGAACTGTGACCGAAGCCGGGACCCGCGGCAGCGATGCGATCGCGATGCCCGTGCACGAGGGTGCGTGTCATGACGCCTGCAGACCGGCGTTGACGCTCCGCTACAGCGCGACCGGATCATCACGCCGGAAGCCGATGTGATGATCGTCCGCCCTGAGTAACCGCAGTCAGAGAGCCCCTCTTGCGAGAGGCTCTCTGACTGTTCTGGTGGCGCCGCCTGGTCTGGAAGGCGCCGATCCCTAACTGCTCAGGTACTTGATGACGATGTCCTCGACGCCCTTGAACGCGACGACGTGGGCCTCCTCGGCCGTGTACTCGCCCTTGATCATCTTGGTGATCGAGTTGTTGATGGGGGCGGTCCAGTCGTACGGCGAGGGATAGCGGTTGAGGTTGAACGTGCCCTGGCGGGCGAGGACATCGCCCACGGGGAAGACCTTCAGGTTCTCAGGGTCCGTCAGCACGTCCGTACGTGACGACGGCAGGTTGAACGTGTTCATCTTCAGCTGGAATTCCTTGCTGCCGAGCACGCTCAGGAGTGCGAAGGACGCGTCCTTGTTCAGGCTGAACTGGCTGATGCCGAATCCCTCGAACCCGTTGATGGTGCCGCTGGTGCCGGGCGCAATCCCGGGCACGATCGTGGCGCCAACGACGGCCGGATCGATCGTCGCTCCGAAGTCCTTGACGTTCTTGCTGACGGCTTGAGCCCACAGTTCCGAGAAGTTGATCTGCGATGCGGTGCCACCGCCGTTGAATACCTTGCCTGTCGCATAGTCGTCCACGCCGCTGAAGAACGCCGGGTCAAAGAACTTCGCCTTGAAGCCCTTGTCCAGCGACTGGAACGCCAGGAGGCCGGCGTCGCTGTTGAAGAGCACCTGCGTCCGGTCCTCGCTGAGCAACTGCGACCCCGGGATGGAGTTGAAGAAGCAGAGCCAGTAGTAGGCACCGGTTCCGAACGGCATCGCGCACGGATACCGGTTGCCCTTGGTCAGGGCAGGCGCCGCCGCGTACAACTCGTCCCAGGTCCAGTCCTTCTTCTCCGGATCGAGGCCCGCGTCCTGGAAATGCTGCTTGTTGTAGATGTAGATCTCCATCTCGGAATGCTCCGGCACGATGCGGAGCTTGCCGTCGAAGGAGAGGGCCTCAACGATCGCCGGCAGGAACGGCGACGAGTCCACGTTGAGCGTGGTGAGGTCCGTGTACAGCCGATCGCCGAACTGGCCAACGAACTGCGTCCAGCCGTAGAGCACGTCGATCGTGGGGTCTGCGGTGGCAATGAGCCCGGCGAACTTGATCGCGCGCTCGGCGCCCGGAACGATCTCGCGCACGACTTTCGCGCCGCTTGATGCTTCGAATTCGGCCGAGGCGGCGTCAATCGGCGGGAACGACGTGCCGCCGCTCCAGACGTGCAGATTGACGCCGGTGTAATCCGCGGCCGTTGGTGCCGGGGTTGGCGTGGGTGCCGCGGTTGGTGCGGCGGTTGGTGCCGCGGTCGGGGCGGCGGTTGGTGCCGCGGTCGGGGCGGCGGTTGGCGCCGCTGTCGGTGCGGCGGTTGGCGCCGCCGTCGGCGCGGCGGTTGGCGCGGCTGTCGGTGCGGCGGTTGGCGCCGCCGTCGGCGCGGCGGTTGGCTTGGCGGTGGGGGCCGGCGTGGCGGCGGCGGAGCACGCGGCCAGGAATGCGGCTGCCCCGCCGACGGCGCTCACCTGGAGCAGCCTGCGACGCGTTACGGGGCCGTGGAGCAGGTCCCGCTTCTGCCCGTTTTCGGTCATCGATCTTGCCCTCCTCGCTTGCGCCCCGGTCGTGGGGCTGATCCAGCCGGCTGGGCTGGCCCATAGGTCCAATCAAGCATCCCGCGTGGCTAACCCTTCACGAACCCCTCCGTGATCCCCGCAACAACCCGCCGATGGAAGAGGACGACGAGCACCAGGCACGGCGCGATGGCAACGATCCCCGCCGCGGCCAGCACCGTGAACGGCGGTGGCCCCTGGGCGGCCCCCGGACCATCGATGAACCCGATGAGCCGCGTCAGAGTAACCGTGTTCTTGTTGCCGAGGATGACAGCAAACGTGAACTCATTCCAGACGGCAATCAGCGACAGGATGATGATCGCGGCGACGCCGGGCCAGGCGGCCGGTACCGTGATACGGAACAGGGCGCCAAGGCGGGAGCAGCCATCGATTCGGGCGGCCGATTCGAGCGCCCGCGGGACGCCTTCGAACACGTTCTTCAACAGCCATACGATGAGCGGCAACAGGAATGCCGTCTCCGCAAGGACCAGGCCCCCGAGTGTGTCGTTGAGGCCGACCGCCCGGAAGATCAGCAGCGTGGGGATCGCAACCACGATGGACGGCACGGTCTGAGTGATCACGATCCCGGCGGTGACGATGCCCTTGCCCGGCACGTCAAGGCGAGCGAGCGGGTAGGCGGCCATCGCGCCCAGCACGATGCAGATCGCGGTCGTTGCGAGCGTCAACTCCAGGCTGACCGCGGCCGACCCCAGCCAGGAGACCTGGGGCAGCGCCAGCAGCTTTCCGTAACTGTCGAACGAGAACGCTTCCAGGCGCGGTGGAGTCTGGGTGATGTAGCCCTCGGGCGTGACGCTGCTGATGAAGATCCACACGATGGGCCCAACGAGCCAGAGCGTCAGGATGACCGCCGTCGCGATCGTGGCTGCGCGGCCGGCCCAGGTGGGCAGTCGGAACCCGCGCGGAGTGGTGGCCCAGTCGTCTGTTCGCCCAAGCGTGTCCGGGGCCGCGGATCGGCGGAGTGCGCCGGGCCGGATCCGGCTGGTTGACGGCGACATCAATTCGTCCATCTGCGCGCCGGTGACCGGTGACCGTCTGCCTCGAAGGCGGGGGATCCAGAGCAGCGCGGCGAATGACAGGATGATGATGCCGAGGAAGATGGCCATCGTGGAGCCGTAGCCGAAGCTCAGCTGGCCGGTGAATGCGCGGTAGATGTAGAAGATCATCGTTGTTGTGTCGCTGCCGGGGCCGCCCTTCGTCAAGGTGAACAGCACGTCCAGGGTCTGGAAGGCATTGATGACGATCAGGACCGTGACGACGAGCAGGAGCCCTCTGATCCCTGGCAACGTGACGTATCGAAAGCACGACCACGCCCCGGCGCCGTCCATCTTCGCCGCGCGGTACAGGCTCGCCGGGATGCTCTTCAACGCGGCCAGCAACAGGAGCGCGAACAGCGGGACGCTCTTCCAACTGGTCGCGATGATCGCGATCATGACGGCGAGGTTCGTGTCGAAGAGCCAGTCGATGGGATGGTCGGTGAGGCCCAGAACCGTCGCGATGCTGGTGACCAGTCCGTAGTGGCTCTCGAACAGGAACTTCCAGAACAGGCCGGTGACCGAGCCTGCCACGGCCCAGGGCAGCAGGACAGCAATGCCCATGAGGGCTGACCCGCGGAAGCTGCGATTGAGGACGATCGCGGTGAGGAGCGCCAGCGGCAGCGTCAGGAGGGTGACGCCCACGCCATAGACCAGCGTGCGCGGGATGGAGGCCAGGAACTCGCTGTCGGCTGTGAGCCGCACCACGTTGGCCGGGAAGTTGAAGGTGATCGTGCTGGTCTTCAGGAGCTCGATCCGGAAGCCCGCAATGACGAAGGCGGCCACGATCGGCGGGATCACGAAGAGCGCGACGAGGACCATGCCCGGCGTGAACATCAGGAGAGCGAATCGACGGTCGCTGAGGCGGTCGATGCGCGTGGTCACGCGCCCGGTAAGCGAACCAAGTGACGAGCCGATCACCGACACCCTGGCGGCCTGTCCCTTTCCCAAACGCGCAAACGCTCGTCCAGCCGTGAGCCTTCCCGCGACCAGCGGGGCCGGCGCACCCTGAGCGACGCGTTCGCGACAAGGTACAGTCTTGGAGCAATGCGCGTGATGGCCCCGACCGCGACCCCGGCCGCGGCGCGCGTGGTCACCGTGCGCGGCGCCATGGACCCGGCGACCCTCGGTGTGACGCTCCCTCACGAGCATGTCCTGTGGGCGAGCCACTACGCGGATCACCCGACGGGCGAGATGGAGCGGTTGCGGACGCGCGCCGGCCAGCCGGTCACCGACGCCCTGGTGCCGGAATTGCGTCGCAACCCGTTTGCCACGCGGGACAACCTCGTCCAGCACGACATCGACCTCGCTGTCGCCGAGATCACGGCATTCCGGGAAGCCGGGGGCGGCGCGGTGGTGGACCTGACGTGCACCGGCGTCGGGCGGGATGTCCTCGGGCTGCGCGAGGTTGCCCGGCGCAGCGGCGTCGCGATCGTGGCCGCCACCGGCTACTACCTCGAGAACACGCACCCTCCGGGGCTCGCCGGGCGCGAGATCGATGACATCGCCACGGAGTTTGTCCGGGACCTCACGAGCGGGATGGACGGAACCGATGTCCGCGCCGGAATCATCGGGGAGCTGGGCGTCGGCGCGCCGATGTACGGGCTCACGGCGGATGGACCGCGCGACCGTGCCGACATGGGACGTGTGGAGGAGCGCGTGCTGGTCGCGGCCGCACGCGCGCAGCGCGCGACAGGGGCGCCGATCTCGGTCCACCTCTGGAACTTCGGGCCGAACGACCTTGCCCGGCGCGCGCTCGACGTGCTCGAGGAGGCGGGCGCCCAGCTCGACCGGGTGGTCATCGGGCACCTCGATGCCTGGTGCGATCCCGAGGCGATCCGCGGCGTGGTTCGCCGGGGCGCCTTCGCGGAGCTGGATGCCTTCGGCGTGGAACCCTACGAGGGCTGGGCGGGGAGCCACTTCGAGACGGACGAGACAAGGATCCAGACGCTCCTCGACCTCCTGGACGCAGGGCTGGAGGACCGGTTGCTCATCTCCCAGGATGTCTGCACGAAGGTCCAGCTGCGGCGGTTCGGCGGAACCGGGTACGATCACATCGAACGGACGATCGTGCCGGCGCTCCGCGCCCGGGGCGTCACCGGGGAGACCCTCGCGACGATGCGCATCCACAACCCGGCCCGGCTCCTGGCGTGGTGACCCTGCGCTCGTTCATGGTGCCCGTCGCCGTGACGCCGCCGGACCCGACCGGGGGCCCGACCCCCGTGCGCACCGGGATCGATCTGTCGCCGCTGGGGCCGCTCCTCGCGGCCGACAGCGCGGCGGCCGGATTCCGGCGCCTCGTGCTGGGCGCGCAATGGACAGACGCAGACCGGTCTCCGCACGAGGTCGCCGTGCAGTTTCGGCCGCAGGACGGCGACCCGCATGCGCTCGGGGGCGAGATCGCGTGGCTCGCCGAGCCGGAGGTCCGGGACATCCAGGTGCGCGTCGACGTGGAGGAGGTCGTGCATTCGGAGTCCGTTGCGAGGCTGCCGCGCATCGCGACCTCCGCCTTCCCAAACCACCAGGTCATCCCGGGGTACAGCCACACGGCGGGGATCGAGGTGGACGGCGAAGAAGTGATCGGGTATTGCCACGATCCGTCGATCCCCAAGCCGTTCTACTACCCGGTGCGCGGCCCGTCCGGACGGCACCTGACGCGCCGGCACCATGCACGGGACCTCGACGGCCGCTCGCACGAGCATCACCGCTCGCTCTGGTTCGAGCACATGGACGTCAACGGCACCTGCTTCGAGACGGAAGACCTGGACCTGCTGCACGCGTTCGGCGGCGGCGGGGAGCTGATGCATGGCGTGGGGCGGATCCGCCAGCGCCGGTTCCTCGCGCAGGAGGACGGCGCCGTCTTCGCCCGGATGGTTTCCGATCTCGAGTGGCTCGACGGGAACGGTGACCCACTCCTGGAGCAGGTCACTGATCTGCGGGTCTACGGCCTCCCGGACCACGATCGGCTGCTTGACGTAGAGCTGGCATTCCGACCCCTGGTGGAACGGGTCACCTTCGGCCAGACCAGCTTCGGCGGGTTCGCCGTCCGCCTGGCCGCGGCCCTGGAGGCGGGCAATGGCCGGGGCCGGATCGAGAACGACTCGGGGGCGCGGAACGAAGCCGGATGCCATTGGCAGCGTTCGCGCTGGCTCGACGCATCGGGACCCGTCGCCCTGGACGAGTGGAACGGGATCGCCATCCTGGACCATCCGGCGAACCCGGGCTATCCCACCGGCTGGCATGTGCGCGACGACGGCTGGTTCTGCGCGGCGCCGTCGTTCCTGGCCCCCCTCACGATCGAGCGCGGCGGCACCCTGCGCCTCGCCCATCGCGTCGTCCTCCACCGGGGCGATGCGCACGCCGGTCGCGTGGACGCGCGGCAGCGGGCGTTCGCGGAGCCACCGGCCGTCGCGGTCGGCGCCATCACCCCACGGCCGTCGGGAAGCTGACGGCCCCTGCAGCAGAAGGAGCAACCCAGCGTGGCAAAGCGCGTCCGGCTCACGTTCGTCGACTCGGGTGTCACCGCGATCGCGCGGCTGTACGAGGAGGACGCCCCCGACGTCTGTGCGGCGATGTGGGCCGCGCTCGAGGTTCCGGTGGAGGGCAGCGTCACGCACGCCATGGCGTCCGGGGAAGAGTTGATGATCAACTTGCCGGAGGCGAACCGGCGGTTCGACCCAACGAAGGTGCCCACGCAGAACGCCACGATCCACCCGCGGCCGGGCGAGCTGCTCTGGACCTACCTGCCGCCGTACTACATGAAGGATTTCCAGACCGGGCTCTGGGACTTCATCATCGTCTACGGCCAGTGCGTCCTCACGTCGCGTGAGACGGGCCCGCTGATCTGCAGCCGTTGGGCGCGGATCGACGAGGGCCTGGAGGCCTTTGCGGCCGAGAGCGCGCGGACGTACACGGAAGGACAGAAGGTCCTCCGGGTTGAGCGGATCCCGGGCTGACCGTGTCGGGCATCGACGGGCGCAACGAGAGTTGATCGTGCCGGACGTCGATGAGCGGCTTGCGGCCGAGGGCGGGACCCCCATCCGGCGCGAGCCGTTCGGGCCACCCTGGGACCTCGGCGATGAAGAGGTGGCGCTCCTCACGGAGGTGATCCGGACCGGCGTCCTCGTTGATCGCCGCCTGTCGTGGGTGGAGCGCCTGGAGCGCGCGCTCGCGGAAACGATGGGGGTGCGACACGTCCTCGCGTGCACCTCCGGTACGGCCGCGTGCCACCTCGCCGTCGCGATGCTGGACCTGGAGCCGCTCGACGAGCTGATCTCCGCGCCGATCGGCGACGTCGCCACGACCGCCGGTGCCGTCCTGCAGCACGTGATCCCGGTGTTTGCTGACATCACCGGCGAGACGATGACGCTCGACCCGAACCGCATCGAGGACGCCATCACGCTGCGGACCCGTGCCCTCATGCCTGTCCACTTCGTTGGCCAACCGGCGGACATGGACCCGATCCTCGACATCGCACGCCGCCACGGCCTCCGCGTCATCGAGGATTGCTGCCAGGCCATGCTGTCCAGCTACCGCGGCCGGCTCGTGGGCACGATGGGCGACGTCGGCGCCTTCAGCCTCAGCAACAAGCTGATGGTGATGGGCCAGGGCGGCTTCGTCACGACGAACGACGACCGGATGGCGGAGCGCGGGCGCCTGTTCCGCGACGTCGCGCGCCGCGGGGTGGCGCCGGCTCTCTGGGTCGGCACGGCGTACCTGATGACGGACCTGCAGGCAGCCGTCGGTCTGGCCCAGCTCGAGAAGGCGGAAGGCTACCGGCAGCGCCAGATCGCAGCCGCCGATGCCCTTCGCGGGCAACTCGATGCGATTCCCGGCCTGCGCGTCCTCGGCAACGACCCGCGGAGCGAGCCGAACCGGCTGTTCCTCGCGATCGCTGCGGACGGGCCCGCGGACGCGGACCGAACGGCGCGCATCGGCCGGGCCGTGACCGCCGAGGGCGTTCCCGTGATCTTCCCCTACGACGAGCCGATCTACCGTCACCCGCTGTACGCGGACCGGCGGACGTTCGGCACGTCGGGCTATCCG
>Ga0315287_10004250_pt1 | contig 13935 bp, 12 predicted proteins | sample YL17G11_0_MG_FD_205037 | JGI IMG/M metagenome (GOLD analysis project Ga0315287, IMG submission 205037) | Sediment microbial communities from Yellowstone Lake, YNP, Wyoming, USA - YL17G11_0 | ecosystem: Environmental > Aquatic > Freshwater > Lake > Sediment | place: USA: Wyoming | collected... | reverse complement strand
CAGCCGACCGGCATGCCGAGGTACTGGACCGACATCGGGACGTGCAGCACCGTGAGTTCGTTGCCCCAGCCGGCGATCGCGAGGTTGATGCCATACCAGACCAGTGCTCCGAGCACGCCCGCGGCGAAAAGGTCGACTGCGGCGTCGGCGGCGCGTCGGGCGCCGCCGGAAAGCATGTCGATGAACTCGGTGATCGTCATCTGCGCGCCACGCCGCGTCGCGCACGCGCCGCCGAGGAACGTCACCCAGACCATCAGCAGTTCGGCCAACTCGGTGACCCAGGCGAAGTCCTTGCTGACCACGTGCAACAACACGTTGGCAAAGACCAGCGCGATCATCACCGCGCCGATGGCGACCACCGCCCAGTCGACCGCCGCGCCGAAGGCGGCGAGCGGTGCCGGCGCATGCGGTGCCGGCGGCAGCATTTCGGCGCGGCGCCCGTGCGCATCACCCAACACACGGGCGTGCTGGCCATCGCCGGCGGAGAGATGCGGATCGGTCATGATGGCGGGCGCGTAGCGGAGGTCTGCGTCGCGCCCCCCGGCACGGCGGCCCGGAGGACGGCGCGAAGGGACGAGCCGCCCACCGGCCTATTTCGCCGGCACCGCTTTGCGCACCGCATCGGCGTCGGCAAGGATCGCATCGACGTCGGCGCCGTATTTCGCCTTCGCCTGTTCGTACACCGGCTTCACCACCTCGCGCCACGGCCCGATGTTGGGGCGCGCGATCTTGGCACCCTTGCTTTCCATTTCCTTGAGTTGGCGTTCGTCGTTGCCGCTGACCTCCTTCCGGCTCCAGTCCGCGGCTTCCTTCGCCGCCTTGGTCACCGCTTCGCGATCCGCCGGCGAGAGCTTCTGCCAGGTTTTCTCCGAAATGGTGAGCGGAATCGGGCTGTACACGTGCTGCGTCAGCGTCACGTTCGGCGCCACCTCGTAGAATTTGTTCGCGTAGATGGTATCGATCGGGTTTTCCTGCCCGCTGACGGTGCCCTGCTGGATCGCGAGATAGACCTCGGGCAGCGGCATGATCTGCACGTTGAATCCCATCGCTTCCAGCTGCCAGCGCATCATTTCATTGGGGAAGCTGCGCAGCTTCTTCCCCTTGGCGTCGGCCGGCGAGTTGAGCGGGTCCTTGGTCGTCATCGAGCGGAATCCGGCTTCGAACGTCGACAGGAACCGGAAGCCCTTGTCCGGGCCCTTGGCAAACTGTGCCTGCATCCATTTCGACTCGTCGTAGAGCTTCCAGCCCTGCTGATACGTCTCGAGGATGAACGGCATGGCCGTTAAATTGAGCGTCGGGATATGGGTGGCGTAGGTCCCGGTGCCGGTGACCGTGAAATCGATGCCGCCCAGCTGCAGCTGCTCGACGCTCTTGGGGTCATTCGCTAGCTGGCCGGCCGGATAGATCTGCACCTTGTAGCGCCCCTCCGTGTACTGCTCGACTTTCTGGGCGAACAGCTCGGCCGCCTTCTGCCGCGCGCCGCCCGGCTGGTCGGTGTGGCTGAACTTGAGCATGGTCTGCGCCTGCGCGGCGACGGCAAAACCGGTTGCCAGCGCGGCCGCGAGCATCGCTTGCTTCACGAACATTCTGTGTTTCATGCGTTCCTCCGTGGTGTGTTCCGGCCGCATTCGGGCCGGGTTACTCGACAATCGATTTCGCCGCTGCGGCGAGCGGCGGTACAAAACTCGCGAGCGCAATGCGCCGCTCCTCGCGGTGCGACACGTAAACCGCTTCCTGCACCTTCAGGTTCGCGAGATAGTCACGCCCTGAGTTCTCCAGCGATGCGCCGTCGTTGAGGTGCGCGACGACGTGACGCTGCAGCCATTCGCAGCAGCCGCCGCCAAACATGTCGAGCTTGCCGCGATCGTAGGCGTGCTCCACCTCGGCTTCGCCGTGCGGCTTCCACCACAGCCGCGCATCGCCGTCGAGCCGCAGCACACCGCCCGCGCCTTCGAGCCACATCTCGCCCATGGTCCGGCGCGGGTTCTCGGCCACGTGGTCGTTGAGGCGGTTGCCGTCGAACAATCCTGCCGCGCCGCCGGCGAACTCGAATATCACGTAACCGGCATCCTCGCCGGCGATCACCGGGTTCGCGCGCCGCAGTCGCGCCGTCACGGCCCCGACCTCGCCCATCAGATAGCGGAAGGTGTCGATGAGGTGGATTGCCGTCTCGACGACGAGAAAGCGCGGCATGCCCTGAAAATACGGCTGCCGGTCGAGGTAGGCGCGCGGCCCCTGCCCGTCGCCTGGCCGCAAACGGAAGGCGATCGCGTGGAGCGCGCCGAGAACGCCGCCGTCCACGAGCCGCTTCGCTTCGCGGTACCACGGCTGGAAGCGGAAATTCTCGTGCACGATCAGTGGCGCGCCCGCGCGCTCGGCGACCCCGACGATGTCGACGGCGTCGGCATAGTTCGCGCCAAACGGCTTCTGACAGATCGTGGCGATCCCGCGCGCCGCCGCGGCGCGGACGTACTCGTTGTGCGTGACCGGTGACGTAATGATGTCGAGCAGGTCGGGTTTGCACTCGTCCAGCATCCGCTCGAGCGAGTCGTAGGTGCGCGGGATGCCGTAAGTCCGGGCACCTGCGCGCGCCTTTTCCTCGTTCCGATTGCAGATCGCGACCAGCTCGACGTCCGCCATGCACTTCCAGCCGTCGAGCTGGAAGCGGCTGAAGTAGCCGGCTCCGGCGATCGCGACCCGCAATTTGCCCATCGTCAGGCCCTCACAGGTTCGCGAGGACCGCGTCGCGGATCGCCGCGGTCCCGGCCTGGCCGCCGAGTTCGAATGGCAGCAGCCTCCCGAATTCGAACGCGGCATCGACCGCGCGCTCGAGTCTCTGTGCGGCGGCCGCGAGCCGTGCATCGTCATGCCGCTCGGCGAGCCAGTCGAGCATCATCGCCGCCGACAGGATCATCGCGGTGGGATTGGCCTTGCCCTGTCCGGCGATGTCCGGCGCGGAACCATGGCAAGGCTGGAAGAGGCCGTGGCGATCGCCGACGTCCGCGGAAGGCGCCATGCCCATTCCGCCAATGAGCCCTGCGCACTGGTCGGAGAGGATGTCGCCGAACATGTTCTCGGTGACGAGCACGTCGAAGCTCCACGGCTTGCGCACGAGATCGAGCGCCGTCGCGTCGACATAGTGGTGGCGGGCGGCGATCCCCGGATGCCGCGCGGCGGTCTCATCGAAGATCTTGCGGAAGAAGGCCATCGACACGAACACATTCGCCTTGTCGACGCAGGTGACGTTGCCGGGCCGCCCGCGCGCGCGGCGCCGCTCGGCCAGGCGAAACGCAAATTCGTGCACGCGCAGGGATCCGGCTCGGGTGATCACCATCGTGTCGCGCGCCTCGCGGTCGTCCTCGACCACGCCGCGCCCGCGCGAGGCGAACAGCCCCTCGGTGGATTCGCGGACGAGCACGAGGTCGATGCTTGTTGCGCGGGGATCGGACAGCGGCAACGGAACGCCGGGCACGGCCCGCGCCGGACGCACTCCGGCGTAGAGCTCGAGCCGCACCCGCAGGTCGAGCTGCGGCGCGATTTCGGTGCCGTCCGGATAGCGTATCTCCGGCCAGCCCATCGCCCCGAACAGGATCGCATCGGCGCGTTCGGCGGCCGCGAACGTCGCGTCGGGCAGCGCGTCGCCGGTCGCCTGGTAGTGCTGCGCCCCGCCCGGATACTCCGCGAACGCGAAACCGTATCCGGCGCCGTGGGCGAGGCGTTCGAGCAGCGGCAGCGCCGCCGCGGTCACTTCGGGGCCGATGCCGTCCCCCGGGAGCACGCAGATGTCGTAGGTTGTCTTGGCCATGGTCAGTCGTCGTCACATCTGTGCGAGCTTGTATCGCTCGAGGATGGCCGTGAGCTCGCGTCGCCCGCGCTCGCGGTGCGCGCGATGGATCTCGCGCGCGGCCGCGGCGTCGCCCTTGCGTATCGCGCGCACGAGGTCCGTGTGCTCGCGGGTCGAATGCACGGGCTTCGGCCGTAGCCGCAGCGTGAACATCCGCGCGCGGTGCGCACGGTCCCAGAAGTTGTAAACGGTGGCCGCCAGCAGCCGGTTGCCGCACAGTTCCACCAGGTGCCGGTGGAAACGCTCGTCGGCCTCCGCCCAGGCTTCGAGATCGTCGGCCTCGAGCGCCGCGTCCATCGCGCGCGAGGCCGCCTCGAGCGGCGCGATGTCACGCGCGGCGGGCTTGCGCTGCGCGACCAGCTCCGCGGCGGTGGCCTCGAGGCTGCCGAGCAGCTGGTAGATCTCGTCCATGTCGGCGGCCGAAACGGGCAACACGCGCATGCCGTGCCGCGGTACCACCTCCACCAACCCTTCCTCGGCGAGCCGGATCAGCGCTTCGCGCACCGGCGTGCGGCTCATCCCGAGCTGCAGCGCGAGTTCCTGCTCGAGTGCGCGGTGGCCCGGCGCCCACTCGTTGTCGAGGATCTTCGCGCGCATCGTCCGGTAGGCCTCGTCGGCGAGCGACGTTGCCGGGGGTTCGGCGGCACCTGGAACGGGCTTGCGGGTGGCCATGATGAAGCCGCTAGCGCTCGGGCCAGTTCCAATGCGCGGGAGCGAGGCCCGCGACCGGGGAGTCGAATGCATAGATCGCGTCGTCGAGCAGGCAACCGAGGTAAGCGGTGCGCCGGTCGCGGCCCCCGAAGGCAATGCTCGAGATGTTCCTGAGCCGGGCACTCTTGACGCCATCCAGGTGCGGCCGGCCGAGCTCGCCGGCAAGATACGCCGCCTCGACCCACGCCACGTGCGCCGGGTCGAGATCCTCGAGCACCGTGGTGACGGCGCCGCCGGGTGCGACGCGCAGCACCCGGTTGCTGATGATCGAAACGATCCACAGATGGCCTTGGTCATCGAACGCCATGCCGTCGGGAAACGTGCCCGTCCCGTACGCGGCGAACACCTCCCGCGGCCCGAGCCCGCCATCGTGCCGGACGGGGAACCGTGAAGTGAGCCGCGCGAACGTCTCGTTCACGTAGAGCCATTCGCCGCGCGCGTCGAGAACAGCCTCGTTCGTGTAACCGAGGCCGTCGGCGACGATGCGGGCCCCCTTGCCGTCGACCAGCACGACAAACCCATCGGCGACGTCGCGCCGGTAACCGCGCGCACGCGGGACGAGGCGCGTGCTTACCGTAATCCAGACCCGGTTCTGCGCGTCCTCGAAAACGAAGTTCGATGGCGGTAGCGCGACGCCGTCCACCGCTTCCAGGAAAGGCCGGATCTCGCCGCCGCGGGAAAGGGCGAACACGCCTCCCTGCTCGGCGCCGAGATCGGCGAACAGGAACGAGCCGTCGCGGCGCAACGCGATGCCGTTCGGTCGCGGCGGTCGGCCTCCGGGAAGTTGGCCACGATAGAGCGCCTGCGTACCGTCGGCTTTCAGGTGCGCGACCCCACCTCGCCAGTCGGCGCAGTAGATGTCCCCTGTCGCATTGGCGATGACGCACTCGGGACGATTGAGCCCGCTCCCCAGGCGCCGGACGTCGGCGATATCGATCGCAACACGCTCTCCAGCGACCTGCATGACGCTCCTCCGGGTTCGCGAGCCCGCGGGGAAGCGGGCCGCGGATCGACGTGTACTTTAATGTATACGTTAACGCATGGATTGCAACCGGTCAAGAGGTCCTGCACGAAACTTTGATTGCGCACGGTTCCCGGCGACCCTGTCGAACCCGTTTGTGCGCGTCGTTGTGTACCCGTGTTTGATGCGGGTCAACGGCCGAGTCGCGGCGCGGATTAGTATGGATCGCGTCGGGACGCACCCGGCGTGGAAAACCGGACGGGTTAAGCCCCAGCAGAACCGCCATGAACGATGCCACCAGGTTGTCGCCTTCGCAGCTCCACCTGCGCTGCGACCCGGCGCAGTTCGCGTTCGAGAACACCGGTGAACTCGAAGATCTCGATGAGATTTTCGGCCAGAACCGGGCCAAGCGCGCGATCGACTTCGGCGTGGCCATCCGCCGCGACGGCTACAACCTTTACGTCCTCGGCCCCGCCGGCGCCGGCAAGCAGACGCTGCTGGGGCAGGCAATCGGCCGGCAGGCGGCAACCGAGCCGCGGCCGGACGACTGGTGCTATGTCAACAACTTCGACCATCCGCACCGGCCGCGGGCGCTCCGCCTCCCGGCCGGTCGCGGGGCCAGGCTGCGCGATGACATGCGCCAAATGGTCGAGGAGTTGCTGGCCGCGATTCCGACAGCGTTCGACAGCGACGAATACCGGGCCCGCACCGAGCAGATCGACGCCGAGTTCAGCGAGCGGCAGGAAAAGGCCTTCGGCGAACTGGGCGAGCGGGCGTCGACGCAGGAGATCGCGCTGCTGCGCACGCCGACCGGTTTCTCGCTCGCGCCGGTCAAGAAGGGCGAAGTCATTACGCCGGAGGAGTTCGCAGCGCTGACTCCCGAGAAGCAGCACGAGATCGAAAAGGCGATCGGCTCGCTGCAGGAGCGGCTGGCACAGTTGCTGCGCGATGGGCAGCGCTGGCGCAAGGAGAGGCGTGAGCGCGTCCGGCAGCTCAACCGCGAAGTGGCGAGTTACTCGGTGGGCAGAGAGGTGGAGGACATCAGGCAGCACTATGCCGACCTGCCCGATGTCGGCGCGTATCTCGCCGCGGTCGAGCGTGACCTCATCGACAACATCGACGATTTCCGGCGCGGCTCCGAGCCGCAGCCGACGATGCTCGGGCTTGCCGACGCGCAGGCCCCGTCGTTCCGCCGCTATCAGGTCAACCTGCTCCTCGACCACGCCGATCCGGACGGCGCGCCGGTGGTATTCGAGAATCTCCCGACCCACCCGAACCTGCTGGGCCGCGTCGAGCACATCGCGCAGCTGGGCGCGCTCGTCACCGACTTCACCCTGATCAAGCCCGGCGCCCTGCACCGCGCCAACGGCGGCTACCTGCTGCTCGACGCCTTCAAGCTCCTCACCCAGCCGTTCGCGTGGGAGGGTCTCAAGCGGGCGCTCACGACGCGCACGCTTCAGATCGAGTCGCTGGGGCAGATGTACAGCATGGTGAGCACGATCTCTCTCGAGCCCGAACCCGTCCCGCTCGACGTCAAGGTGGTGCTGTTCGGGGAGCGGTTCTGGTACCACCTGCTCTTCGCGCGCGACCCCGACTTCTGCGAACTGTTCAAGGTCGCCGTCGACTTCGAGGACGAGGTGGCGCGAACGCCCGAGAACCAGGCGCTGCTCGCGCGACTGATCGCCACGATCGCGCGCCGCAATACCCTGTTGCCGTTCGATCGCGCCGCCGTGGCGCGGATGATCGAGGTGCGTGCCCGCGATGTCGGGGACAGCGAGCGCCTGTCGACGCACATGCAGAGCCTGGTCGACCTGATGGCCGAAGCCGATTTTGGCGCCCGCCGCGCCGCGCTGGCCACGGTCGGCGCCGCGCAGGTCGATGCAGCGATCGAGGCCCAGATCGAACGCGCCGGGCGAGTCCGCAAGCAGGTGCACGAGGCCATCCTGCGCGGCACCGTCCTCATCGATACCGCGGGCGAAAAGGTGGGCCAGGTCAACGGCCTCTCGCTCTTTGCGCTGGGCGGCCACCTGTTCGCCAAGCCGACCAGAATCACCGCGAACACCCGGGTCGGCGACGGCGAAGTGATCGATGTTCAACGCGAGGTGGAACTCGGCGGGCCGATCCACTCGAAGGGCGTGCTGATCCTCGCCTCGTTCCTTGCCGCACGCTTTTCCAGCAACCGGCCGCATTCGCTCCGGGCGAGCCTCGTGTTCGAGCAGACCTACGGCGAGGTCGAGGGCGACAGCGCATCGGCAGCCGAGCTTTGCGCGCTCCTTTCTTCACTGTCGGGCATTCCGATCCGGCAGTCGATCGCGGTCACGGGCTCGGTAAACCAGTACGGCGAGCTGCAGGCCATCGGCGGCGTGAACCAGAAGGTCGAAGGCTTTTTCGACATCTGCGCGGCGCGCGGGCTCACCGGTGAGCAGGCGGTGCTGATCCCGGCCAGCAATGTGAAGAACCTGATGCTGCGCGAGGACGTCGTGGCCGCGGCCACGGCCGGCCAATTCCACGTGCATGCGGTGCACACGATCGACGATGCCATCGAGCTGCTGACGGGGATTCCCGGCGGCGCGCGCTCGCCGGTGAGCGATTTCCCGGAGGGCTCGATCAACCAGAGGGTCGCCGCACGGCTGCGCGAGTTCTCGTCGATACGGCAGGCCTTCGCCGGCATTCCCACGGTGCGCAAATGGGCACCGTCGCGCGGGAACAAGCGGGGTTGAGGCGATGGCCGCGCACGCTCCGCCGCTGGAATTCTCGCGGGTGCTGGTCGCGCTTGCCGCGGCGGCCCCGAACCGCGCCGCCCTCGAGACGGGCATCCGGCTCGCAGCCGCCGTGGGCGCGCGGCTCGAAGGTTTGTTCGTCGAGGACACCAACCTGGTCCGCCTCGCTGCGCTGCCGTTCGCCAGCGAGCTGAGCGCCCTTACCGCGGCGCACCGGACGTTGCCGCCCGCCGATATCGAGCGCGCCTTCCGGGTCGAAGCGGCGCACCTCGAGCGGCTGCTGGCGCAATCCGCGACGCGCGCCCGCATCGAATGGTCGTTCCAGGTCACGCGAGGGCACCTGTTGGTCGAGGTCGTCGCCCGTTCGGCTGACTTGACCGTCCTCGACGCCGCGCGCCGCGTCACCGGGCCCATCCGGAACCATGAGGCGCCGCCTCGCGCCCGTGGTCCCGCGCACTCGGTGACCGCGCTCTTCGATGCCTCGCCCGCCGCCTGGCGGGGGCTGGTCGCGGCCACACGCCTCGCCCAGGCGCTCGAGCGCGAACTGCTCATTCTGCTGCCGCAGGGCGACGCGGCGACCGCCGCGGCGGCGGGGAAACAGGCGCGCGACTGGCTGGCGTCCGAACGGCTCGCGGGACTCGTGCTTGCGGTCCCGGCGATTGCCGAGGCGCTCGTCACGACGGTGCGTACACGGCGCAGTACGCTGCTGGTGCTGCCGACAGCGGCGCTGCCGGTGCTGGGAATTGATCTTGGGACGCTCGCCGCCGGCATGCCCTGCCCGCTCGTCGTCGTCCGATAAGCCTGCGGCCGGCGCCATCCGTCGCCGCGTCGAGCGACACGCAGACCGGAAAGCGGAAGGCGTTGAGGTTGGTCAACAACGGAGGCCGCCGAAGAGGCTAGATTGATCATGAGGGGGGCTTCCCGCTCAAATCGAAAGCAAGGTGAAGATCATGACAGGACGAAAGACGACGCCGACGCCGCTCACTGGGCCCGGCGGGCTCGCGCGTCATGGCGCCCGCATCTATGACGACCCGCAGCACGACCCGTACCACGCCAAGGGGAAATGCACGGAACCGACCGTCTGCAGCGATTGCAGCGCGGTGTTCCATCGCGGCCGCTGGCAATGGGGCGAGGCACCCGCTGGAGCGCAGCAGGGCCTGTGCCCGGCATGCCACCGGATTCGCGACCAGCTACCGGCGGGAACCGTGACGCTGGCGGGTGGCTTCATCGGCGAGCACCGAAAGGAACTGCTCGCCATCGCGCGCAACGTGGAGGCGCGGGAGAAGTCGCAGCATCCGCTGCATCGGATCATGGCGGTCGCGGACGAGGCCGACCGGATCGTCGTCACCACCACCGACGTCCACCTGCCACGGCGCATCGGCGAGGCATTGAAAAGCACCCATCAGGGCGAACTCGACGTCCGTTTCGGCCACGACGAATACAGCGTGCAGGTCGACTGGCGGCGTTGGTAGGATGCCGCGACGGCGGCAGCGTGGTTCTCGCGCTGACCGTCCCCGGGAATTCGGACGTCCGCCGGCAGATGACGCGGGTCAGGTCGCCGCGGGGCCGCCTTGCGGCGCCGCGCGCCGGACCGCCGCCGCCGTCAACAGCGCGATGACCTCGTCGTCGTCGACCTGCCGGAAGTTGTGATAGAACTGCCCGACCGCGTAGAAGCCTGGCGGCGCATCCAGGCACACGATCTCGTCACAGCAGGGGCGGACGAGCGCGACGGCTTCCGGCGACGCGACCGGCACCGCACAGATGAGCCGCTTCGGCTGCCGGGCGCGCAACGCGTGCAACGCGGCGATCATCGTGGCGCCGGTCGCGAGACCATCGTCGACAACGATGGCAATCCGGCCCGTCGGATCGAGCGGTGCGCGTATCGGCGTGTATTGCGCACGGCGGCGGCGCATGGTCTCCAGCTCCGCGGCAATCTCGTGCTCGATGTAGTCGCGGGTGGCGCCCGCGCTTTCGGCATGATCTGCGATGTAGCTCCAGCCGGTCTCGTCGACCGCGCCGATGGCGAACTCGGGATTGCCGGGCGCATGCAGCTTGCGCGTCAGAACGACGTCGAGCTCGCCCTCCAGCGCGTCGGCGATGACCTTGCCCATCGGCACGGCGCCCCGCGGAATCGCGAACACCAGCGGGTTCTTCCCGCGCCACTTTTCCAGCGCCGTGGCCAGCATCCGGCCGGCCTCGGCTCGATCCCGGAACATCATCGCAATCACCTCCACGGGCGGCTGAGAGAGTCGCGCGGGCCCGCGTCCGCGCCTATTTCGGTGATCCGGAGGCAGGCGCACGCGGGCGATCGCTCGACGGAATGCGGTACAACCAGATGCCGAGCACTGCACCGATCATCGCCAGCGCGATCTGCAATGCGAGCGGTCGCACGAACACCACGATCGACACCGGGAGCATGAGCCCCATCAGCACGATCATCGCGAGTTTGGTGCGATACGGAAGGCTGCCATGTTCGCGCCACTCGCGAATCATCGGGCCGACCACGCGCATGTTGAGCAGCCAGTTGTCGAAACGGGGCGACGCGCGGGCATAGCAGGCGGCTGCGAGCAGCATGAACGGCGGTGCGGGCAGCACCGGCAGCACCAACGCGAGTACCCCCACCAGCAGCGACACGGTTCCCGCGACGATCAGCAACACCCGCACGATCCAGACGTCGTGGATGCGAACTTGGTAGCTGCCGTCGCGCCGTTCCATACCTCACACCGCGGTCCCGATTTCCATGTCGACCCTTCGCCATGATTCTAGCGCGGCGCGTGGCGCGGGACTTGATCAAGCGCAACGGACGGCGGTCGGCGGCGGATCGGGCCAGCGCGACGCAATCTCGCCGCCGCGCCGGCGCCGCCGGCGGGGACATCGAATATAATCGCCCTGTTCGCGGCCGCTGCCGCCCGCCGTCGCCCGATGCCGCGCGGCAGCTGCTGCCGCCCCCCTCGCCGGCGCCCTCGCCGCCCGACACCCGATCCATGGATGCGCCAATCTCGAACAGCCCTGCCGCGCCCTCCGTCCGACCCGGCTCCTGGGACGCCTGGCGCGTCGCGCTGCGCCCGAAGACGCTCTGGATCGCGACCATCCCGGTGATCGTCGCGACTTGCCTCGCCTGGTCGGTAGCACGCGCTTTCGACCCCGCGATCGCGCTGATCGCGCTCGCAGCCGCCGTCCTGATGCAGGTCGTGACCAATTTGCAGAACGACGTCGGCTACACCCAGCGTGGCGCCGAAAGCGGACGGCGGATCGGGCTGCCGCGCGCCACCGCCAACGGCTGGCTCGGCACCCGGGAAGTCAGGCGCGCCATCGTCGCGGCGATCGTCATCGCGCAATTGGTCGCGCTGCCGTTGATGATCCGCGGCGGCTGGCCGATCGTACTCACCAGTGCGTTCTCGACGCTGGCCGCAGTCGGTTACATGGGCGGTCCGCGACCGATCGCGTACACGCCGTTCGGCGAACTCGCGGTCTTCGTATTCTTCGGGCTCGTTGCCGTGTGCGGCTCCTATTACGTGCAGGCCGGCAGCATCGGCCTCGCCGCGTGGATCGCCGCCGTCGCCATCGGCATGCACGCCGCTGCGGTGCTGCTCGTCAACAACTACCGGGACCGCGCGCACGACGCCGCCACCGGCCGGCGAACGCTGACCGTGGTCCTCAGTCCCGCGGCGGCCATCCGGCTGTACGCGTTCCTGCTCCTCGCCCCGTTCGTGCTGGCGGGTTCGCTGGTCCCGGTTACCGGAAACGGCTGGTTCGCATTGCCGCTGCTGACGCTGCCATGGGCATGGCGATTGTGGGGCGAGCTCCTGCACACGCCGAGCGGGCCGGCGCAAAACGCCCTGCTGTTCCGGACCGTGATGCTCGAAGTCGCGTTTGGAATGCTGCTCGCTGCCGGCGCGCTCCTCGACCGCTGGCATTGACCATGCGCGGCGCCGGCGATGCGCCGGCGCGACCGCACGGAGTCGCGGTGAGCGCCTTGCGGGTCGACGGCAGCGGCAACTGCGGTGCCGCCCCCATCGCGGTCAGAGCTGCAGCGGCTTCCAGTAACCCGTCAATTCGAGATAGCCGCGCCCGACCTCGCGCCCCGCGTGCAGCGCGCGCACCGCTCCCTCCCAATAGATGGTGCCGGTGCTGGCGCGGGAATCGAGCTCCTGATCGTCCAGCAACGGTTGCAGCGTGTAGTCCGCGCCGCCCGCGCTGATCACCATCGCCACCGGGTACTCGACCTGCGTCCGCGGCGATCGCCAGCGGCGTTGCGGTACGAAGCGAACCTCGCCCGGGGCAAAGGCGCGCATTCGTCCGTCTGCCGCGCGATGCGTGCCGCCGGCCCACAACGTGCGGCCGTCCCGGTCGCGCATCTGAAATGTCATCAGCGCACCGCCATCGGCCAGGTTGATGCCGGTCCAATCCCAGCCGATGGCCTCGGTGGCCATCACTTCGCTCGACCACTCGTGATCGAGCCACGCGCGGCCGACAACCGCAACGGGTTTGCGCTCGATCGTCACGCTGCCCGCCACCGCGAGCTGCGGCCGGCTGTAGTAGTAACTCGACTGGAGCGGGTGCGGACCCTTGCGCGAGAACCCGGCATCGCCCTGCAGCAGGACGGGCTCGGGGGAGGTGAAGCGCAGGTCGAACGCAAAGTCGCGCGCCGCGATCCGCGCAACGTAAGTGTCGCCGCCGAGTTCGAGTGACCAGTCGCCGATCCATGCGCGCGTCGTATCCTCGCCCGTACCGGCGAGACCGAAGCCCGCGCGCGCCACGCGCTGGTCGTGCCGCAGCCGCCCGCGCCGAGGGTCGGCCAGCGCCGCGTGCGCGAACATGAGCTGGCGCGGCGCGAAGGCGCTCGGATTGTCTTCCGCAATGCCGGGTCGATTCCGGAAGAAAGTGACCTGAATTCCGTAGTCGCTGCCGCCGGCATCCTTCACCCAGCCGGTGACGTACCACCATTCGGTGCGGAACCCGGGATGACTGCCATGGTCGCGCGGAAACGCGAGCGCCGTCCCCGGCACCACGCGGGGATAATCGGCCGCGGGCGCGCTGGCCACCGCGAGCAGCAGCGGACTCGCGAGAAAGGCGCGCCGCTTCACGCTTCGCCCGCCGCGCCGGCATCCGCCCCGCTCACCAATCCTCCTTCACCGAGCGCACGACGTCGTCGCCCATCGCCCGGCGGCCGCTCGCGACGGCGGTGACCGTCGAAAGGGCTTGCACCATCACCGCGAATCCGCAGAGCGGGAGCCACGGCACCGAGAGATCCATGCCCCAGTGGAACGACTGCCGGTTGACGACGTGGATCAGGATCAGGCTGATCAGCCCGCCGAGACCGAGGCCGACGGCAAGCCCGATGCCGCTGACCACGACGCCCTCGGTGGCAAGCATCGCACCGATCTGCCGCCGGGTCATCCCGATGTGCCGCAGCATCCCGAATTCGCGCCGCCGCGCCAGCACCTGCGCACCGAAGGACGACGACAGGCCGACCAACCCGATCACCACCGCGGCCAGCTCGAGCGCATAGGTCACCGCGAACGTGCGATCGAACACGGAGAGCGATGCCTCGCGAATCTCGCCCGGAACTGCGATCTCCAGTTTCTCGCCGCCAGGAACATCGCGCCTGATCGCCTCGCGCACCGTTTCCGCAGTGGCGCCCGGCGCAAGCCAGAGCGCGCCGTTGGTCACCGTGCGGTCGCCGGTGAGCGCAACAT
>Ga0315287_10004249_pt1 | contig 13936 bp, 10 predicted proteins | sample YL17G11_0_MG_FD_205037 | JGI IMG/M metagenome (GOLD analysis project Ga0315287, IMG submission 205037) | Sediment microbial communities from Yellowstone Lake, YNP, Wyoming, USA - YL17G11_0 | ecosystem: Environmental > Aquatic > Freshwater > Lake > Sediment | place: USA: Wyoming | collected... | reverse complement strand
AGACCATGAAACGCCAAGCCTACGGCTTCCGCGATCACGAGTTCTTCAAGCTGAAAATCCTCGGTATCCATCAAACCCGGTACGCTTTAGTCGGATGAACCTCTATTGTTATATCGACATGGGCGCCTTCGGGGGAAACGACTCGTACGACAGCTCGAACCACCTCAGTCGTGCGACCGACGACGATGGGCATCACAAGTAGCCGGCCATCGCTGCTGAGGCGGTAGAGCTGCAGTTCGACCAGGGCCAGACTGAATCGGAGTTGGGGCGTCGACTGGAGAAACTCGGCCAGCCGCTCCATCTCCTCCCGGATTCCATCGCCGACTATCAGCAAGAGAAAGCGGCCTGCCCGCATGTTCCGGCTTACCCCGTCAACGAACCTCGCCTCGTCGGGAGCGTCGTCGCCCACTGTCGAGATCAATTCATAAAGAGACTTGCCGCTAATCTCCTTGGCCTTAGCATCCAGATCGTCATAGCTCCAACGGCTTACCTCTTTTGCATAGTCAATGATCTGGCCGACGACCTCGCGGCGAGCCTCGGGATTCCTCCACAATTTCGCCTCTACAAGTGTTAGGAGGCCCCGTGGCGACACGTAGAGGTTGTCAATCGGTCCGACCGGAGTGTCTACCTCCCGACCGATCAGTACAAGCGGCCCAAAGCCAGAATCGATCTCGTCGATCGGCAGCAGTTCGGGGCAATCGGAAAGTCGCTGTTGCAGCCAGTCTTCACTGATCTCTCGCTCGCCCAGCGACAATCGCTCCAGTCGCTCAACCTTGCCGGTTGTGTCAACCACCATCGGGATACCGTCGCGTCGTGGGGGCATGGTTAATCTCTCCTGTAGCGTGGCAACAGCGTTAGCTAGGAAAACTTGGATTCACCTACCAGCGACAAACGCTTGGTTCGCCACGCCAGCCAGTATGTGCAGGTTGCAGGCAACCGTCAACTGGGAGGGTGGCCAATTCTTGGGCTTGAAAAGTGACGCCACGCGGGATCTAACGGACACGACCCGTCAGCTTGTCCAATTCTTCAAACATGGATTGTTTCTCCGTGTTTGTTGTTTCGCCGACTCGACTACCGACGCGATGCCGATCAACCGCTCGGAGTTGAAAGGCAAGTGCCACCGAGTCGACGCGCAAGCCACTCTGCGGTGTTGCCCGTATGAGAGTAGTGCCGGCAAACCGCAGTGCCGCTCGTGCGGAGCTTAAGGGGATAACGAGGACCGTCGGAAGGTGACTCGCGTAAGCGTCGTCCTGCGCCACGACTGCCGGTCGACGTCCCTGCTGTTCGTGCCCGCTGGCGGACGGCAATTCGACCCAATAAATATCGCCTACCTTCATTGGCCTTCACTTTCCCATTGGCCGATCAGGGCCCATGCCTCGTCGCTGGCTTTGTCCCATGCGGCAATTTCTGCAAGCAACTCGGGCGGCACGCAGGATGGTTCGACAAGAATTTCAACGTGTGTTCCTTCGCGCAATGCCGTATCGCTTTGCGGAACGACGACTCCGTTTTGAACGATGCCGGGAATAGTGGTTGAATGATCGGTTGCCATGAGAGTCTCCTCTTTGAAGGAACGCCACTATTATACACAACCTTACAAAAAAACGCACCATGTTCAATCCGCCATCCTCGTCAGTACGTCCAGGGTGGAAAGAACCGTCAACTGGGGTGTGCGGCAAGATTTTCTGGCAGTAGGTACCGCCTGCCGGGCGGGATCGCAGGTGTTGTCGAGAGCCTCGCTTCCGCCATAAATCCCGCCCGGCAGGCGGGATCTACTGCTCTGCGCTCACGCCAGAAAATTTTGCCGCACACCAACTGGGAGGGCGGCCAATTCTTGGGCTTGAAAGGCGTGGTAGCGGGGAGGTAGGATGCGTTCCGTTGGGGCGATAGTTGCACTGTCGCCCCGGGGTGGCAGTACAACTGCCACCCCAACGAGGCTCCGCACGCGCGGGGTCTCGAACCGAACCATGCGAGGCTTGCGGAGTTCGTAAGTGGGGCTGATTCTGGAAAAACCGCAGTCCGGTTGACCAACAACCTGATCCAGGCCCGTGGAATTGGAAAAACGCGGGTGGTGTTGACCAACAGGGAACCGTCAAATCACGCCCTTCGCTCCGCTTGGGGACGTGCCACACGCCGCCACGAAAATGGGACTGTCCAGTTCGCGCCGCGGGAAGGGGACAGGTCCATGTTTTCGGTCAACCGTTTGTCCGCAAAATGCGTCTTCTCGCCGAAAAATGGACCAGTCCCCAACCCGCCCCCCGTTGCAGCCGGCGGGGGATTTGCGACAATGGGCGGCTGGACATCGTTTCTCCACAATCACACCGCGCAAGGAGCTTGATAATGGCACGACCGGTCACCATGTTTACCGGCCAATGGGCGGACCTGCCCTTGGCCGAGTTGGCACGCAAGTGCCGCGGATTCGGCTACGACGGCCTCGAGTTGGCCTGCTGGGGCGACCACTTCGAGGTCGACAAGGCCCTGGACCAGGACGACTACTGCGCCAAAAAACGCGATCTGCTGGAAAAGAACAACATGCAGGTGTTCGCCATCAGTTCGCACCTGGTCGGCCAGGCCGTGTTGGACAACATCGACGCCCGGCACAAGGCCATCCTGCCGCCGTACGTGTGGGGCGATGGCAACCCGGCCGAGGTCAACGCCCGGGCCGCCGAGGAAATGATGAACGCCGCCCGGGCCGCAAAGAAACTGGGCGTGAGCGTGGTCAACGGCTTCACCGGGTCGAGCATCTGGCCCTTGCTCTACTCGTTCCCGCCGGTCTCGCCCGAAATGATCGACGACGGCTTCAAGCTGTTGGCCGAGCGGTTCAACCCGATCCTCGACGTGTTCGGCGAGTGCGGCGTGCGGTTCGCCTTGGAGGTGCATCCGACCGAGATCGCCTTCGACCTGTACACGGCCGAGCGGGCGCTCGACACGCTGAAGTATCGCGAGGAGTTCGGTTTCAACTTCGACCCCAGCCACTTGATCTGGCAGGGCGTCGATCCGGTGGAGTTCATCCGGGCGTTCCCCGACCGCATCTACCACGTCCACATGAAGGACGCGATCGTGGCGCTCAACGGCCGCAGCGGCATTCTCGGCAGCCACTTGAACTTCGGCGATCCGCACCGCGGCTGGGAGTTCCGCTCGCTGGGCCGGGGCGGGGTGAACTTTGAGGAGATTATCCGCGCGCTGAACGCCGCCGGCTACACCGGCCCGCTGTCGGTCGAATGGGAAGACAGCGGCATGGACCGCGAGCACGGGGCGAAAGAGGCCTGCGAGTTCGTCAAGAAGCTCGACTTCGAGCCGAGCAAGCTGGCCTTCGACGCGGCCTTCGACAAGGAAGAGCAGACGAAGTAGCGCAGATAGCGGAGAGTCGAGAGTGAATAGTGGAGAGTCGAGAGTAGCCGGGGGCTAACAGTCGCCGCCGAGCATTGCCGCCAGAACCGCCGCCGCCATTGTGGCCACGAAGCGCCGCATGGGCCGCACTCCCTCTCCCCCAGCCCGATTATCCGCGCCTTGCCCAGTCGATTCGGACCAGTTGACGAGGCTGAACGGAGTCGTGCCGTCGGCATGACGACATCGCGCCGTCAGTCTGAGTAGAACGGAGAATAGAAGACCATGGAACACACGGTTGATGCGGCGTCGTGGCGACGCTGGACGCAGTTCAGCTTGAGGAGCCTAATGCTCCTGGTACTAATGGTGGCGCTCTTCTTCTCCGGGCGGGCGACCCTTCAGCAGGAGGTACACGCATCGCGAGCGACCTTCGCCCGGCAACGGGAACTCCATGCCCAAATGATGGATTTCCGAAATCGGCTGAAACCGCTGAAACTGCCGCCAGGTGTCAAGAACATGGATCGCAAGGCCAAAGCGGACGAAATAGACGCTTGGACAATTGCGGGGAATGACTGGGACAATGGCTACTGCTACAATAGTTTTTGTGGGCTCAACATCGCCCAACTCGGCGCCAACAACGTGCCCGGTAATCCGGAAGACCCCGTCGGTGCGGTAGTTAACAACCTAGCGCGACAGATAGAGGAGCAGTCTCGCCCTGATTGCCGTTGGACGCAGTTGGCCTTCAACAATCCAGACTCTAACTCGGCTGTCGCTGTCCTGCGACTGCGCTACGGCGTCACAATCTTGGTCGGCGTTTACGCCGGGAACCTAAGACACGGCGAGAATCTTCGCGACGTGATGCAACTGGAGATCATCCACGCCCATCAGGTTGCACTCAACCCGTAGAGGCGCCGCGGTCCCATCGCCTATCCCATCAACCGCGTCTTCAACTCGCCCAAACATTCATCCTTGTGGATGCGCCATTGCCGCAGCGTGTCGCGGTCGCGGACGGTGACGGTGCCGTCCTGGAGCGTCTGCCCATCGACGGTGATGCAGAACGGCGTGCCGATCTCGTCCTGCCGCCGATAGCGCCGGCCCACCGCGCCCTTCTCGTCGTAGAAGACGGCGACGTGCGGCTTGAGCGTTTTGTAGATTTCCCGGGCGACCTCGGGCATGCCGTCCTTCTTGACCAGCGGAAACACGGCCGCCTTGATCGGGGCCAGCCGGGGATGGAGCTTCAGGAATAGCCGCTTCGTCGGCTTGCCGTTCTCGTCGGGCGCTTCGTCCTCGTTGTAGGCCTCGCAGAGGAAGGCCAGCGTGGCCCGATCGGCCCCGGCCGAGGGCTCGATCACGTGCGGGATGTAGCGCTCCTTGGTCAGGTCGTCGAAGTAGGTGAGGTCCTTGCCGCTGCCGCGGTGGCGTGGATTGCCTTCGGCGTCCAGTTCCACGACGAGCTGATCGCCCTGGCGCACCAGCTTGCCCTCCATGTGGCTGCGCAGATCGAAGTCGCCGCGATGGGCCACGCCCTCCAACTCGCCGAACTCGCCGGACGCCAGGAAGGGAAAGGCGTACTCGATGTCGGCCGTGCCGCACGAGTAGTGGCTCAATTCCTCCTTCTCGTGATCGCGAAGCCGCAGCCGGTCGCGCGACAGCCCGAGGTCGAGATACCATTGATAACGCCTGTCGCGCCAATACTTATACCATTCGGGCGACGTTGTGGGATGGCAGAAGAACTCGATCTCCATCTGCTCGAACTCGCGCGAGCGGAAGGTGAAGTTGCGCGGCGTGATCTCGTTGCGGAAGCTCTTGCCCATCTGGGCGATGCCGAAGGGGATCTTCACGCGGGTGCTGTCGCAGACGTTCTTGAAATTCACAAAGATGCCCTGGGCCGTTTCGGGGCGCAAAAACGCCGCGTCCTCTTCCGTGCCCATCGCCCCGACGATCGTCTTGAACATCAGGTTGAACTCCCGCGGCTCGGTCAGCGTGCCCAGCGTCTTCGCGTCCGGTCCGACGACCCGCGAGAAATCGCTCAGCGTGGTCAACGGAACCAGCGGCCCGTCCCACGCCAATTCCTCCGCATCCTTGCCGCGAAGGTTGAAGAACTTCATGGCCTTGTGCTGCGTGAGTTCCAGACCCTCGTTGCCCGCGGCGTCACTGGCCATGAACGCCCGTTGCCCCTTGCAAGCAACCCATCGGCCGCAAACCTGATCGTACCGGTAGCGTTTTTTCGACTCCCGACAGTCGATCATGAAGTCGTGGAACAAATCGTAGTGGCCCGAGCACTTCCACACCTGCGGGTGCATGATGATCGCGCAATCGAGGCCGGTCATTTCGTAGGGCGAGGGGGCGCCGGGCGGGACCTCCAGTTCGTTGTGCGAGGCGACCATGTCGCGCCACCAGGCCTCGCGGACGTTCCGTTTCAGCTCCACGCCCATCGGGCCGTAGTCCCAAAAGCCCTGCAACCCGCCGTAGATCTCGCTCGACTGGAAGAGAAATCCCCGACGTTTGCACAAGGCCACCAGTTGTTCCATTTCCATAACTGCCACGCACTTCGGTTCGAGAGGAAAGGTGTGAAACCAGTCAGTGTACCGGGGCCAGGGACCGGGGGCGAGGGGTGGGTAATAATGCCTATTGATGTCATTGTTGCTAAACATTATAGTGAATGTGCGCGTGACGACCAATTCCGGCCCGCCACTTGAACCCGAACCGTACTGCCGGTAGCGTAACACTTTGCACGTTGAAGGAGGAATTCGAGATTATGACCCAACCGACCGAAACCCGCGGCCTGGGAACCTTGGCCCTGCACGCCGGGCAGGTGCCCGATCCGACCACTGGCTCCCGGGCCATGCCCATCCATCAAACCACCAGTTACGTGTTCAAGAGCACCGAGCATGCGGCCAACCTCTTCGCCTTGAAGGAGTTGGGATGGATTTACACCCGGCTGATGAACCCCACCACCGACGTGTTCGAGCAGCGGATGGCCGCGCTGGACGGCGGCATCGGCGCGCTGGCCCTATCGAGCGGGCAGCAGGCGATTGCCGTGTCGCTGTTGAATCTGGTTCACGCGGGCGGGCACGTCGTTTCGGCCGCGGCCCTCTACGGCGGAACGATCACGCTGTTTGGGCAGACCTTCAAGCGGCTGGGGATCGACGTGACCTTTGTCGATGCCACCAAGGCCAAGAACATCGCCGCGGCGATTCGGCCGAACACCCGGGCGGTGTACGTCGAATCGCTGGCCAATCCGAAGAACGACGTGCTCGACTATCGCGCCATTGCCGACGCGGCCCACGCCCACGGCCTGCCCGTGGTGTGCGACAACACGGTGCTCACGCCGGTGCTGTTCCGCCCGTTCGATCACGGCATCGACATCGCCGTGTACAGCGCGACGAAGTTCATCGGCGGGCACGGCACGAGCATCGGCGGGGTGATCGTCGATAGCGGCCGGTTCGACTGGACGAATCAGCCGGAGAAATGGCCGCAGTTCACCGCCCCGGACGCATCCTACCACGGCACGGTGTTCCACGAGGCGATGGGCCAGTTGTGCTACATCATCACGTGCCGCACCCACTGGCTGCGCGACTTGGGCGGGGTGCTGAGCCCCATGAACGCCTTCCTGTTCTTGCAGGGCCTGGAGACGTTGCACGTGCGGATGCCGCGGCATTGTGAGAACGGCCTGGCCGTGGCGAAGCACCTGGAAGCCCACCCGCTGGTCGCGTGGGTAAACTATCCGGGTTTGCCTTCTCATCCGGACTACAAGCTCGCGCAGAAGTATCTGCCCAAGGGGTGCGGGTCGATTCTGGGTTTCGGAATTAAGGGTGGGTCGGCCGCCGCCCGGACGTTTATCGAGTCGGTCAAGCTGGCCTCGCACCTGGCCAACGTGGGCGACGCCAAGACGCTGGTCATACATCCCGCCAGCACCACGCATAGCCAACAGACGCCCGGCGAGCTTCAGGCCGCCGGCATCACCGACGATTACGTCCGCATAAGCGTTGGATTGGAGGACATCGGAGACATCATCGCGGACCTGGATCAAGCGTTGAGGGCGTCGCAGCAGTAAATGACGAAGCGCGAAGGACGAAGGAACAGCGAAGTACGAATGGCCAACGACACTTTCGACAGCACCGACAGCGTTCGCAGCGCCCGGCCGTTGAGGCATGCGCAGTCGGTGACGTTTCGCGAGCCCTTGGAGTTGGAGCTTGGCGGGCGGCTGCCGGAAGTGACCGTGGCCTTCGAGACCTACGGCCGGCTCAGTCCGCGGCGCGACAACGCCGTGCTGATCTGCCACGCGCTGTCGGGCGATTCGCACGTCGCCCGGCACGACGCCGACGACGATCCCGGCTGGTGGGACGTGGTGGTTGGGCCCGGCAAGGCGATCGACACCGATCGGTACTTCGTCCTCTGCCCGAACGTCTTGGGCGGCTGCCGGGGCACCACCGGACCGAACAGCATCAGCCCGACCACCGGCCGCCCCTACGCCACGGATTTCCCCGTCATCACCGTGGGCGACATCGTCGAAGTGCAGCGGCGGCTGATCGACCATCTGGGCATCCAGCGGCTGCTGGCGGTGCTGGGCGGATCGCTGGGCGGGCACATGGCCATGATCTGGGCCACGCGGCTTGCGGACCGCGTCGACGGAGCGATCGCCCTAGCCGCCTCGCCCCGATTGACCAGCCAGGCCCTAGCCTTCGACGTCGTCGGCCGCAACGCCATCCTCCACGACCCCGCCTATCAGAACGGCGATTACTACGATCGGGGCCCCGGCCCGCTGGTCGGGCTGGCCATCGCGCGGATGCTCGGGCACATCACCTACCTGTCGCGCGAGGCGATGATGCAGAAGTTCGACGCCCAACGGCTCCAGCCCCGCGAGGTGCCCACGCAGTTCGAAACGAAGTTCTCCGTCGGCTCCTATCTGGCTTACCAGGGCGACCGCTTCGGCGAGCGATTCGACGCCAACAGCTACCTGACGCTGACCATGGCCATCGACCTGTTCGATCTGGGCGACACGCCGGAGAAACTCAAGGCGGCGCTCGGCCGGTCGCGGTGCCGCTGGCTGCTGCTGAGCTTCAGCAGCGATTGGCTGTTTCCACCGTTCCAATCGCAGGAGCTCGTCGATGGCCTGATCGCAGGCGAGAAGCCGGTGAGCTACTGCAACGTGGAGACCGATTGCGGCCACGACGCCTTCCTGCTGTCGAACCAACTGGCCGTCTACGGCGAGCTGATGCGGGCGTTCTTGGCGAACCTGCACGGCGACGGCCAAGGACTGGGCGGTTCACCGACCAGTCAGGGCGACCGGCAGCTCGATCAGCATTCCGCGTTCACCGTTCAGCGTGCCCCTTCCATCTTCCACCATCACCGGCTCGACTACGAGACCATCCTCGAACTGATTCCACCGGGGGCAAGCGTGCTCGACCTCGGCTGCGGCACGGGCGGGCTGCTGGCCCGGCTGCGCGAACGCGGCCATCGGCGAATCATGGGCCTCGAACGCGACGAACAGGCCATCCTGGCTTGCGTCCGCCGCGGGCTCGACGTGATCCACGCCGATCTGAACAAGGGCCTGACCTCTTTCGCCGACGGGCAGTTCGACTTCGTCGTGCTCTCGCAAACCCTGCAGACGGTGATGGACGTGCCGCGCGTGCTGCGCGACATGCTCCGCGTCGGACGCCGGGGGATCGTCAGCTTCCCCAACATCGCCCATCGCAAGCTGCGGGCGGAACTGGCCGAACAGGGCCGCGCGCCGCGGGTCCATGCCGAACCGGGCATCCAATGGCACAACACGCCCTACGTCCGCTGGCTCTCCATCGCCGACTTCGAGGAATTCTGTCGCGAGCAGGGCGTTGCCATCCATCGGCAAATCGCCCTGGACACCGAAGCCGACGCCCGAGTGTCCCACAATCCGAACCTCAACGCCGACGTGGCGGTGATGGTGTTGAGCAGGTGATTATCGTCGTTAGGAATGGCAACTGTTCACAGGCCGTAATGTAGTCGGCACACTCCGTGTGGGAGCGTGAAAGAATCAGCCGCTTTCAAGGCGTAGTGTTTTCTGTTTTTGTTCCTGGTGGAGGGCTTGCCTGAGCCGTTGGCGGACACTTTGTACGGTGGCACCAAGATGCGATTGACACCAGTTCCAAACCTCGGGGGTAGTAATCTCCGTCATGGCGGTTTGTACCGTGGCCACTGCCAGATTTCCGACCAACGCGCCGATGCTCGGCACCATCCCCGTCAGACCGTGCTGGCCCCGCTCTCCCGCCTGACACAAAAAGATTTACAGGCCCAACAGGCGAACATGTTGTCTACATCAGCCCTGAACTCATACTCTTGACCAATCGCCCCTTCTTGCTGAAGCCTGTTGGCAAGCTCGTCTATCCGATTCGTCGATGAACTCGGCTTGTCTTCTGCTTTCTTGGGGCGATTCCAGAACATTGCTGACTCCGATGTCGACGGTTAGCTGCTGGTGACTTCTATTTTCTTCAGTTCTTGCACCACCGCCCGGATGAACTCCGGCGTGGTGCCGCAGCAGCCGCCGATCAGCGAGGCCCCGGCTTCGATGAGTTGCGGCACGTGGGCGGCGAACTCGCCGGGCGTTTGCTTGTAGACCGTTTTGCCGTCAACCATTTCCGGCAGTCCGGCGTTGGCTTTGATCCAGATCGGCCGGTCGGTGACCGCGCGGAGCCGGCGGCAGACCTCGACCATGCCCGCAATGCCCTGGCCGCAGTTGGCGCCGATTACGTCGGCCCCGGCGGCGGTCAACTGTTCGGCGGCCTGCTCGGGCGTGGCGCCCATCATCGTGCGGTCTTTCTTCGCGCCGGAGTCGAACGTCATGCAGGCAACCACCGGCAGGCCCGTCTCGCGCGCGGCAACCACGGCGAGTTTCGCTTCGGTCGGGTCGGACATCGTTTCGATCACGATGCCATCGGCGCCGGCGTCGGCCATCGCCTGGGCTTGCTCGACAAACGCCGCTCGCACGGCCTCTTCGCTCACTTGGCCCATCATCAGCATCACGCCGCTGGGTCCCATGGAGGCAAACACCGCAGCCCCGCCTCCCTGAAAAAATGGGGACAGGCACCTCGTCGAATCGTTGTTCTCTGGGATTTTCACAGCGTGGCTCGGAGCCAGTCCCCATTTTTTCGCCGCCCGACGCGAAACCTCCACGCCGGCGCGGTTGATCTCGGCCACCTGGTCGGCCAGGTTGTGCCGGGCGAGGATGAAGCGATTGGCCCCGAAGGTGTTGGTGAGAATCACCCGGCTGCCCGCCTCGATGTACGCCCGAGCAACGTCCTCGACCTTTTCCGGCTGCGTGAGGTTCCATGCGTCGGGACACGCGCCAATGGGCAGTCCGCGTTGCTGAAGCTGAGTGCCCCACGCCCCGTCGGTGACGACCGGACCGGTCGACAGGAGTTTTGCGAGAGTTGGGTGCATAGATGAGTTCCCTGGTGGAAGGAGAGGGGCGAAGGGAGAATGACGAAGTTCGAATGACGAATGACGAAAGGAAACCCCAAATCCTAAATCATAAATCCCGCCTTGACGAGTGGGGCTTGACAAACCCGCCATTGGGACATACCATTCCCATCCTTCTCATATTGATAATCCTGGAGCGCCCTAGGCCATGGCTTATGCTGCAAACCTCGGTTTTCCTCGCATCGGCGCCAGGCGCGATCTGAAACGCGCGGTCGAGGACTATTGGGCCGGGAACCTCGACCCCGAGGAACTCCAAGCGACGGCCGCCGGCCTGCGCCGTCAGCACTGGGAACTCCAGCTCCAACTGGGCATCGAGCACATCCCTTCCAACGACTTCTCGCTCTACGACCACGTGCTCGACACGGCGGCGATGTTGGGAGTGGTGCCCAAGCGGTTCGGCTGGTCGAGCGGGACCGTGGACCTGCCCACCTACTTCGCCATGGCCCGCGGCACCGAAGAAATCCCGCCCCTGGACATGACCAAGTGGTTCGACACGAACTACCACTACCTCGTGCCCGAGTTCGAGACGGGCATGAAGTTCAAGCTCGCCTCGACCAAACCGATCGATCACTTCCAAGAGGCGCTGAAGCTGGGCATCCACACGCGGCCCGTGCTCTTGGGGCCGCTGACGTTCTTGTTGCTAGGCAAGAGCAAGTCGGCCAAGGTGCGGCCACTGGGTCTGCTGGAGAAGTTGTTGCCCGTCTACGAAGAGGTGCTCCGCCGGTTGGCGCACGCCGGGGCCGATTGGGTGCAGGTCGACGAGCCGATGCTGGCTCTCGATCTGCCCAAGGAAGTGCTGCCCGCCCTGGAGTCGGCCTGCGCGCGGCTTAGCGCCGTCTCGGACCGGATTCGCGTGTGCCTGGCGACGTACTTCGGCGACCTGCGCGAGAATCTGGAGGCGACGCTCAAGCTGCCCGTGGCGGCGGTGCATCTCGACCTGGTCCGCGCACCGGAGCAGTTGGATCGCGCGCTGGACTTGACGCCGCAGGGGATGATGCTTTCGCTGGGCGCGATCGACGGCCGCAACGTGTGGCGGTGCGACCTGGACCGGGCGCTGGGACTGCTGGAAAGGGCCGCCGCCCGCCTTGGCCCCGATCGAATCATCGTCGCTCCGTCGTCTTCGCTGCTGCACTGTCCCATCGATCTGGACGGTGAGACGCGGCTCGACGCGGAACTGAAAGGCTGGATGGCCTTCGCCAAACAGAAACTGCTGGAAGTGGCCGTTCTCACTCGTGCCGTCAACAAGGGACGCCACACCGTCGCCGCCGAACTCAGCGCCAGCCGGGCGGCCGTCGAGAGCCGTGCCAAGTCCGCGCGCATCCACAAGCCGGCGGTCGGGCAGCGCGTGGCCGGTGTCGACGAAAACATGTTGCGGCGGCGGCAGCCGTATCCACAGCGGCAAGCGGCTCAGCGCCGCCAACTTGCGCTGCCTCTGCTGCCCACCACCACCATCGGGTCGTTCCCGCAAACCAACGAGGTCCGCAAGGCCCGGGCCGCCGTCAAGAAGGGCGACTGGTCGCTGGAGCAATACGAGGCGTTCTGCCGCGAGGAAATCGAGCGGGCCGTCCGCTTCCAGGAGGAAATCGACCTGGACGTGCTGGTGCATGGCGAGTGCGAGCGGAACGACATGGTCGAGTATTTCGGCGAACAGTTGGAGGGTTTCGCGTTCACCACCAACGGCTGGGTGCAAAGCTACGGCACCCGCTGCGTCAAGCCGCCGATCATCTTTGGCGACGTGCTGCGCCCGCGGCCGATGACCGTCCGCTGGATTCAGCACGCCCAATCGCTCACCTCGCGGCCGATGAAGGGCATGCTCACCGGGCCGGTCACCATCCTCCAGTGGTCGTTCGTGCGCGACGACCAGCCGCGGCGCGACACGGCCTTTCAGATCGCCCTGGCCGTCCGCGACGAAGCGGCCGACCTCGAAGCGGCGGGCATCCGCGTCATCCAGATCGACGAGCCGGCCCTGCGCGAGGGCTTGCCCCTGCATCGGGCCGATTGGGCCGCGTATCTCAAGTGGGCCGTCGATGCCTTCCGCCTCTCCGCCTCCGGCGTGCGCGACGAGACGCAGATCCACACGCACATGTGCTACTGCGAGTTCAACGACATCATCGAGTCGATCGCCGCGTTGGACGCCGACGTGATCTCGATCGAGGCCTCGCGCTCCGACATGGAACTGCTCGATGCCTTCGTGAAGTTCAAGTATCCCAACGAGATCGGCCCGGGCGTGTACGACATTCACAGCCCGCGCGTGCCGGAAACCGAGGAGATCATGGGCCGATTGCAGAAGGCCCTGCGCGCGATCCCCGCCGAGCATCTCTGGGTGAACCCCGACTGCGGCCTGAAGACCCGCGGCTGGCCGGAAGTCCACGCCTCGCTATGGAACATGGTCGAGGCGGCCAAGAGTATCCGGCGGACGCTGGTGAAGTAGGGTGCGTGTTTACACGCACGCGGGATGTGGGGTTTGGTTGATCTATTCGACGCCGTGTAGGTGATTATGGCTACCACAGCGGTTCTTGTCGGAACATTCGCGGTCTTACAGGTCGTACAATGGGCGGCCAACGCTCTGTTTCTACAATGGGGCGGCCGCTGGGTGGGGGCGCCCGCAACAGTTTTTCGCCACGCGCTGTGGGCGGTTGTGGCAAGCACGTTGGTCACTTGGATTCTATGCTTGCCCTTGTTTCTCGTTCTCACCGTTCGACCCGGGAAAGCCGTTCTCGGTCTCAGTGCGGTTCTGTACGTCTTGCTGTCGCTGGGATTGACCTGGTTTATCATCGCGCGAGTGCTTGGGACGAGCCTGTGGCGAGCCATTGCGGCCTGGCTGGCCACGCTGATCCCCTCCGCCGGTTATGTCTTGTTGACCATATTTGTAGTGAATCCCTATCTATTTGAAGCGTTCAAGATGCCCACCAACTCGATGGCCCCCACGATCCTCGGAGTTCACTGGGAGGCGCCCTGCCGGCGTTGTGGGAGCCCCGCTTATGCGGCGGTCGATCCGGGGCAAGGGATGCTTTCGGAACAACCCGTGCTAATGATTTGTGTAAGCGTCCCGCGGAACACATAGGAAGAAGTCGCCAGCCGCCCAAGGCGGTCGGCGGATCCGAGAACGATCAGGCCGGCTTCCAGAGGTGGGGCAGCAGGGTCAGAAGCTCTTCTT
>Ga0315287_10004248_pt1 | contig 13938 bp, 12 predicted proteins | sample YL17G11_0_MG_FD_205037 | JGI IMG/M metagenome (GOLD analysis project Ga0315287, IMG submission 205037) | Sediment microbial communities from Yellowstone Lake, YNP, Wyoming, USA - YL17G11_0 | ecosystem: Environmental > Aquatic > Freshwater > Lake > Sediment | place: USA: Wyoming | collected... | reverse complement strand
ACACGCTCGCCATGGACGTCGAGCCGTTCGAGCTCAGCACGTCGCTGACGAGCCGCAGCGTGTAGGGGAACTCGTCTTCCTTCGGCACGACCGGCACGAGGGCGCGCTCGGCAAGTGCACCGTGACCGATCTCGCGGCGCTTCGGCGAGCCGACGCGGCCCGTCTCACCGGTTGAGAACGGCGGGAAGTTGTAGTGGTGCATGTAGCGCTTGGAGTCTTCGGGGTCCAGCGTGTCGATCATCTGGTTCATCCGAAGCATGCCCAGCGTGGTGATGTTCAGCACCTGGGTCTCGCCGCGGTTGAACAGAGCCGAACCGTGAGCCCTCGGAAGCAGGCCGACCTCGGCCGACAGCGCGCGGAGGTCCCGCGGACCGCGTCCGTCGAGGCGCACACCCTCGTCGATGACCTTCTTGCGCATGACCTTCTTCTGCAGCGACTTGAACGCAGCGCCGATCTGTCCGGACTTCTCCGCGTACTTCTCCTCGCCCCAGGTCTGTGCCAGGTGCTCCTTGACCTCGTCCTTGAGGGCCGACAGGTTCCCGCTGCGCTCCTTCTTGCCGGGAACGATGGCGGCCGGCAACTTCGGACCGGCGAAAGCCTTCACGGCTTCCCAGGTCTCGTCGTCGTAATCGGCCTTGGGCTCGAAGGGCTGCTGCTCGATCTCGATCTGCGACAGGAACGCGACCTGCGCATCGATGATATCGGAGATGGCGCGCTTGGCTGCCTCCAGGCCTTCGGCGACGATCGGCTCGGTCGGCGCGACCGCGCCAGCCTCGAGCAGGCTCCACGTGTTGTCGGGGGCCTCGCCCTCGATCATAAGAACGTCGATGCCGCCCTCGTCGTTGCGGCGGCCGGCGACGACCACATCGAAAGTGGCCTCGTCGAGGTCCTGGTAGGTCGGGTTGGCCTTCCACTCGGTTCCGATGAGTCCCATGCGCACCGCGGCCACCGGACCATCGAACGGAAGTCCGGCGATCATCACGGCCAGACTGGCGCCGTTGATGGCGATAACGTCGTACGGATTGGCGTGGTCGACCGAAAGCACGGTGACCACGACCTGAACCTCGTCGCGGAACCCGTTCTTGAAGGTCGGGCGCAGCGGCCGGTCGGTCAGACGACAGGTCAGGATGGCGGTCTCGGACGGACGACCCTCCCGACGGAAGAAGCTGCCGGGGATGCGACCCGCGGCATACATGCGCTCCTCGACGTCGATCGTCAGTGGGAAGAAGTCGATGCCCTCACGGGGCTTGCCGGTGGTGCACGCGGCGAGGATCTGCGTCTCGCCGAGGTTGACTACGACCGCTCCGGCCGCTTGAAGAGCAAGCTTGCCGGACGAGAAAGTCAGATCGGCGTCGCCGATCCTTGCTGTGTGTGTGGTCTCAGCCACGGTATCCCTCCTTGGGAAAGTGCGCGCTCGTGCGCGCGTTCGGTGTGCGGGAGGGGAGTTCCGGGCCGGTTGTCAGTGGTGGGCCGCCGATGATTCGGAAGCTCGCTACTGATAACTGACCCCGCCCCTCGGTACTGGTTGAGCTGGAAGATGGGTCTTTCGCATCCCTCCTCGGGAGCTACCTGCGCAGACCGAGGCGCGCGATGAGTTCGCGGTAGCGCTCGATGTCCTGACGCTTGAGGTACTCGAGCAGGCGACGCCGGCGACCGACCATCTGTAGGAGGCCTCGGCGAGAAGCGTGATCCTTCTTGTGGTACTTCAGGTGCTCCGTCAGCTCCGCGATGCGGGTGGTGAGGACGGCGACCTGGACCTCAACCGAGCCGGTATCGTTCTCGGCACGTCGGAAGTCAGCGATTACCTTGGATTTGGCTTCTGTCTGAAGAGTCATAAACGTTCCCGTAAGGCTACCAGCGGCCGGCGAAGGTCGTCAGCGCAGCTCAGGATGGCCGGGTGCCGTGATCGTGGCAGGCAGGAGTCTGGCCTTGATGGCGCCATCCGGCCCGACCGTAACCTCGGCGACTCCCGACTGGGCGCCCTCGATTGAGAACAACGGCCAGACGAAGTTGCCCAGGCTCCAGAAGATGGGCTTGCCCTTGTATATCTCGAGCGGCTGGATGCGGTGCGAGTGTCCCCCGAAGATGATGTCCGCCCCGGCGTCGATCAGACGGTGACCGAGAGGGACCTGTGCGAGGTTCGGACGAGTCTCCAGCTCCACACCCCAGTGTGTCTGCACGATGACGAGATCCGCGTTGCGGCTAGCCGCTTTGACAGTCTTCAGAACTCCGTTGAAATCGTGCCCGAACGCCGTCCCCGGATGCCCCGGAGCCGCGACCGCCGTCGGGTAGGGGTCCACGACGAAGTCCCACGGCACGACCGCGATCTTCCATCCCTTGATGTCTAGGTACGCGGGCGCCTCGGCTTCCTCGTCATCGGAGCCGGCGCCGATGGGAGTGATGCCCGCCTTGCGGATGTTCTTCACCGTGTCCACAAGTGCCTGCGGTCCGAAGTCGTAGGAATGGTTGTTCGCCAGGCTCGCGATCTCGACTCCGGCCTTGCGCATGGCCGGCAGCGCCGCAGGATCGCCGCGGAAGTTGAATTCCTTCGGAACGGCAGAGCCCTTGTTCGACACCGCGCACTCGAGGTTCACGATCGTGAGGTCGTCGTTCTGGAAGAGACCATCGAGCCCCGTCCATGCATAGCCGTAGCCCTCGGACCGGAACGTGTCTACGTAGTTGGGGTCCAGGTTCGTGTCCCCCGCCGCGTGGATAACCAACCTCTCCTTCTTGGGCTGCGGAGAAGGCTCAGTCGACGTGCCGGGAGAAGCGGGAGTCGACTCCACGATCGACTGGGATGCCACGGCCGGCGTCGTCGCGCGATCCGCCGTTGTCGCGCGATCCGGCTCCGACCTAGCGACGATGACAACCGTCGCAACAACGAGGAGAGCGCCGACGACTCCGACGATCGGAAAGACTCGAGAGCCGCCGGATGCGTGCTTCCCTATCAATGCTGCTCCTTCCAGAGGTATTCCCGCACCGTGAGGCCGCTGTCGTGGATCTTCTTCGCCCGTTCTGTTCCGAAGTAGCGGTAGTGCCAGGGCTCGTACCAGTAGCACGTCTGGCGCGTCCGGCCGGCTGGGTAGCTCATCACGAACCCGTACTTCCAGGCGTTCGCTGCCATCCACTTGCCCGCGGGCGTCGCCTCCCAGCTGCTGTCGACGTCGAGCGCACCGGCAGTCTTGAAGTCGATAGTCGTTCCCAGCTGGTGCTCGGAATGGCCGGCTCTCGCGGTCTTCACGCGGGCCATCGTGTGGCCTTCGGTCTGGATACGCCTACGGAACAGGGAGTCCTGCGTGTAGTAGCTGCGGTAGGCAGCCGCGATGCCTACCGGGCTTGCGGCATCCTCGGCGGCTTCCCTGAGGGCTGTCAGGTCGTGGATCACCACCGAACGAACCTGGAAGAACGCCTCGAACCCAGCCTCTTCCACGCTCACCAGATCCGGCGGAGCGTACGAGGGTTTCAAGTCGTATCGCGTGTCTATCAGCGTCGAGGCCCAATCCCCGAAGCCCGCCAGGCGCGCTCGCTCGTCACCCTGGCCGCACTTGGGCAAAGGGTCGGGTTCGGAAGAAGGGCGAACCCGGGGCGAAGCGGGAACCGAGGCCGACGCCGTGACTCGGGGGTCGTTCGACGAGGCGGCGCTCGTGGTTTCGCGGCTGTCTTCGGTCGCGATCCGAAACACTAGGACCAGCGCGGCAACCACCAGCAGGACCTTGACCAGCTTCGTGAAAGGGATGGGTGGCCCCGCTGGCATGTCAGGTCACTAGAGCGCGGGTCTGCTCGACGTCTGCGGCTATCTGCGCCACCAGAGCCTCCGGGGTGTCGTACTTGGCCTCGTCGCGGAGGCGGGCCCAGAACTCAACCCCGAGGTGTTTCCCGCGAAGATCACCCTCGAAGTCCAGCAGGTAGGCCTCGACATGGAGTGGCTCGATACCGAAGGTGGGGTTCGTGCCAACGCTGATGGCAGCAACATGCCACTCACCCCCCAATTGCGCGCGCCCGGCGTAGATGCCGTTGCCCGGCAACAGTAGTCGCGGCCAGGTCCGGAGGTTCGCTGTCGGGTAACCGAGCCCGGTACCCCTCCCGGCGCCGCTGGTCACCTCACCGTCCACGATGAATCGTCGACCCAGCGCCAGCTCGGGCCAGCTCAAGTCCCCTTCGGATAGAGAAGCGCGCACCGATGAGGACGAAACCCTGCTCCCGTCCAGTTCCACGAGGCCGACCGCCTCGGCGGTGAAACCGGCTATCTCCCCCACGCTTTCCAGGGTTCCGATGTTTCCCTGCGCCTTGTGTCCGAAGGTGAAGTTGACGCCTATGACCGCGTGCTCGGCCGAGAGACCTGCGACCAACACCCGTTCGATGAAATCCTGGGCGGTCCAGCGGGAGAACTCCTCGGTGAAGGGAAGTACGACGAGCTTGTCGATGCCCGTCTGCTCGATGAGTGAAGCCTTCCGCTCGGTAGTGGTCAGCAGTCGCGGTTCGCTTCCCGGCGACACGACTTCTCGGGGATGCCGATCGAAGGTGACAGCCACCGAGGTGAGCCCGCGTTCCGCCGCGCTCGCGACCGCGCGTTTGAATACCGCCTGGTGGCCCAGATGGACCCCGTCGAAGAAGCCGACGGTGACCACAGACGGTCCCTCGTGGTCTGACAGAGCGTCGATCCCGCGCAGCACTTCCATGGGCGGTGAGCCTACTCGACCTCTGGCCGTTGGGAAGGAGCCAACACCATCTCCGGACGCGACATCATCGGCTCGCCGTCTGGCTCGTCGCGGTACACCGCGATGAGGCCTCCGTCCGGTCCGTAGACGCCGTAGGAGCCATCGAGTCCGGCCGGATCCATCGAGCGGCCGCTGGCGGCCGCTGCCGCACCGGCCGCGTCGAGGTTGCGGCGGGGAAGGTGCTCGACCGCGCGGGCAGCAGGATACGGCTCCCCTATCGCGTCGATCGCCGCCGCTTCGGTGAGTGCGAACGGCCCTACGTGGGTTCGGACAAGTCGCACGAGGTGCGCGCCGCAACCCAACGCCGTCCCGGCATCTGCCACGAGAGAGCGGATGTAGGTTCCGCTCGAACACTCGACACGGAAATCGAAGTCCGGGGTAACGAAAGACAGCAGATCGAACGCCCTCACGAACACCCTCCGAGGCGGGACCGAAACCTCCTCTCCCTTGCGCGCCGCTTCGTACAGCTTCTTCCCGCCCACCTTGATCGCCGAGAACGCGGGCGGGATCTGTTCCTGATCACCGGTGAGGGATGCGAGGATCGCCCCGAGTCTGTCGGTGGTCACGTTCACCGCGGCGGTCCTGATCGTCTTGCCGTCGGCGTCGAGCGTGTCGGTCTCTTCGCCCAACCTGCCCGTACCCTCGTACGTCTTGTGCAGGCCCGTGAGGTAGCGAAGGAGGCGGGTGGCGCGACCGACTCCGATCAGCATCAGGCCCGTGGCCATCGGGTCGAGGGTGCCGGCGTGTCCCACCTTGCGTGTGCCGAGGGCTCGGCGAACCTTGTCGACGACGTCGTGAGAAGTGATGCCCTGGGGTTTGTCCACCAGGAGCAGCCCCTCCGGAGCACTCACCCCGCGGCTTCCTTCAACGCGTTCACCAGTTGTTGGACCGTCTCTTCGAGTCCGACCTTCGATGTGTAGCCCGCGGCCAACCGGTGTCCGCCTCCGCCGAAGGTCGCCGCGAGCTTCGCCAGGTCGTGCGATCCGCGGGAACGAGCGCTCACCTTGAAGCGACCGTCCGCCTGCTGCTTGATGACGGCGGCCACGTCGGCCTCCCGGGCCGTGCGGATGATGTCGATAAGGTCGTCGGTGTCGCTGGCGCTGACGTTCGCTTCCGCCAGATCGACCTGCGTCAACGAGGTCCACACCAGACCGACCTCCTCAACGAAGTTGAGGCGTTGCAGCACCGCACCCAGAAGCTTGAGGTAGGCGTAGGCGTTGTCTTCGTAGAGGGCCTGCGCCAGCTTCGCGTGATCGAACGGGTGCTCGCGCAGACGTGCGCCGAGCCTGATCGCCTCGGGGGTGACGGCCTCGTACTGGAAACGACCCGTGTCGGTGACGAGACCCGCATACAGGCACTTGGCCGCGGAGTCGGGCATCTCGCCACCCATGGCGTCTATCAGTCGCACGACCAGCTCCGACGTCGATGACGCGTCGGGGTCGATGATAGGGATCGTGCCCAGGTCGTCGTTGCTGCGGTGATGATCTATCCAGATGACCTCACCGGCCTTGGAAGCGCGACCGACCAAGGCACCCAAGCGCTCCAGGGATGCCGTGTCACAAGTGACGAACACCGCGGGCGTCTTGGGGAAGGACGAGGGCGGCACAAGAGCCTCCGCCCCCGGGAGCTCGGAGAGCCACCGCGGCAACTCGAAAGGCTCGTTCCCGAAGGAACAAACGGTGTCCTTTCCGATGGAGCGCAGGAACTCGGACAGACCGAGCATCGATCCCAGCGCATCCGGATCCGGATTGATGTGGCAGGCGATGGCGACCGTGTCGGCCGCGCCGAGAACCTCGGCGGCGTGACTCAGCTCATAGCTCATCGTTCGGGATCTCCTCGAGGGGCACCTGCGCCTGTTTGAGCAACTCGTCTATACGTGCGGCATGCTGGATCACTTCGTCTTCCTCGAAGACCAGCACGGGGGTGAACTTCAAGCGGACCGCGTGGCCGAGGGCGGAGCGCAGATGCTTGTTCGCGTGACGCAGGGCCGCTCGGGTTCCGGCCTTGGCCTTGTCGTCACCCAAGACAGAGTAGAAGACGATGGCCTTGCGAAGGTCGGGCGTGACTTTCACACCGGTGATCGTGACGAAACCCATGCGCGGGTCCTTCAGCTTGGGCACTTCGATAGCGAGGATCTCGCGGAACTCCTCTGATACACGGGCCATGCGCTGAGACTGAGTCATGGCGGCGTGCTAGAGGGACCGGGCGACTTCGCGCACCTCGTAGGTCTCGATGACATCGCCCACCTTGACATCCTGGAAGTTCTCGAGGCTGATACCGCATTCGAAACCTTCCTTGACCTCTTTGACATCGTCCTTGAAGCGGCGAAGCGAACTGATCGTGCCGTCGTAGACCACCACACCGTCCCGGACGAGTCGAGCCTTCGAGTCTCGTGTGACGGTTCCCTTCAGGATCATGCAACCGGCGGCCAGCCCCACGCGGGGTACCTGGAAGACCTGACGGACCTCCGCGCGACCCAGGTCTGCCTCGCGCTCCTCGGGAGCAAGCAGTCCGGACAGCGCGGCTTTCACGTCGTCGAGCGCCTCGTAGATGACGCGATAGAGGCGAAGATCCACGCCCTCGATGTCCGCCAGCTCGCGGGCCTTCGGCTCGGGGCGAACGTTGAATCCAACGATGAAGGCGCTGGATGCCAGCGCAAGGTTCACGTCGCTCTCGTTGATGGCCCCAACGGCACGATGTACGAGGCGGATCCGAACCTCGTCCCCGGAAAGCTTGTCGAAAGCGTCGGCGATCGCCTCGAGGGAACCTTGGACGTCGGCCTTGATGATGACGTTCAGCTCCCTGATCTCGGCTTCCCGCGTTGCAGCGATGAGATCGGCCAGGCCGACAGGACGGGTCGATACGAGTTCGGCCGCACGAACCCTCGTCTCGCGTTCCTGGGCGAGGTGTCGAGCTTCGCGCTCGTCCGAAACTTGCTTGAAGTCGTCTCCAGCATTGGGAACCGCGGTCCAGCCCAGCACCTGAACCGGCTTCGCGGGGCCAGCGGACTTGACGATCACCGCGTGTTCGTCCAGGAGCGCCCGGATCTTCGCGTAGGAGGTTCCCGAAACCAGGCAATCGCCGATGCGCAGCGTTCCGCGTTGCACGAGCACGGTCGCAACGGGACCGCGGCCCTTGTCCAGGTGAGCCTCTATCACGACGCCACGTGCGGTGCCTCCCGGGTCGGCTTTCAACTCCTGGAGCTCGGCGACGAGCAGGATCGTTTCGAGAAGCTTGTCGAGGTTGGTGCCGGCCTTCGCGGAAACGTCAACGAACTCGAATTCGCCGCCCCACTCGACCGGCACGACCTGGTGCTCGGTCAACTGCTGGCGAACCCGCGTGGGGTCGGCTTCGTCCTTGTCGATCTTGTTCACCGCGATGATGATCGGAACTTCGGCGGCTTTGGCGTGATCCAACGCTTCCACGGTCTGCGGCATCACGCCGTCATCCGCGGCGACCACCAAGACGACGATGTCAGTGGCCTGCGCGCCACGAGCCCTCATCGCGGTGAAAGCGGCGTGTCCCGGCGTGTCGATGAAGGTGATCTCTCTGCCGTGGAGGTGAGCTTGGTAGGCGCCGATGTGCTGAGTGATGCCGCCGAACTCACCCGCGACCACATCCGTCGAACGTATGGCGTCTAGCAGCTTCGTCTTTCCGTGATCGACGTGCCCCATGACCGTGACGACGGGCGGGCGCAACTTGAGCAGGCTCTCGTCGACTATCTCTTCCTCTTCGGGCTCGTCGCCCTCGATCCCGACGAACTCGACCTCGTAGCCGAGCTCATGAGCCACGAGTTCGATGGCGTCGTCCGAAAGGGAAACCGCCGCCGAGACCATCTCGCCGGCTTCGAAGAGGGTCTTCACGACCTCGCCGGCCGTGCGGCTGGTTCGATCGGCTATGTCCTGAGCAGTGGCGCCGTGCGAAAGGTGAAGCGTCGGCATGAGTACTTCGACGGTTGGCGCGACGGCAGGAGGCGGCCCAGGCGCGGCTTCCGCGGCCGGAGCCGGCGCCGCGGCTCCCGGTTCTTCCTTCGCCGTCGGCGCAGCGACCGGCTTGGTCCCCTTCGCAGCGGTCTTCGCAGCGGTCTTCGCAGCGGTCTTCGCAGCGGTCTTCGCAGCGGTCTTCGCCGGAGCCTTCGCGGCGGGCGTGGCGGCGCGCTTCCCTTCGGACTTCGCGGCGGGCTTCGCCGGAGCCTTCGCGGCGGGCTTCTCTTCCAACTTCGCCCCGGCCTTCGGCTTCGCTTTCGGCCTCGGCTTGGCGGGAGCTTCTGTCGCTTGCTTCGGCTTCGCCCCAGCCACGGGCTTGCCGCCGGACGCGCGGAGCCGCGGCACCGCTGCATCGGGCACGCTGGAAGAAGCGGTTCTTCCATCTATGCCCATGGCCTCAAGGGCAGTTACCAGCTCCTTGCTGGATACCCCGAGTTCCTTGGCGAGCTCGTGAACCCTCATCCGTTCCCTTCGATCTCAGCACGCATCAGACTAGCGATATCTCCGAGTTCCAACCCGGATCGCAAAGCCCTTGCCAGAACGCCTCGCCTCAACGCCTCGTCCAGGCATTCGGGCGCGCGATGCACGTACGCGCCTCTGCCCTGAACGATACCCGTCCCGTCCACCACAGGAACACCGGCCGACAGAGCGATCCGAACGAGAGACCCCTTCGCGGCCTTCTTCCGACAGCCAAGACACGTTCGCTCAGGCTGACGGTCGGCCACGGCGCTATTCGCCCGAAGGCGTCTCTGCGGTCGGTGCCTCGGTCGGTGCCTCGGTCGGTGCCTCGGTCGGTGCCTCGGTCGGTGCCTCGGTCGGTGCCTCGGTCGGTGCCTCGGCCTCTGGCGTCGTCTCTTCCGCTTCTTCCACGACCGCCTCAGGTTCCACCGGCCCTGCTGCCTCCGGCGGCGGCGGCGGGGCGGCGGCGGCGGCGGCCGCGGTAGAACGCTGATCCTCTGCGAACTGGGTGTCGCTCTTGATGTCGATGCGCCAGCCGGTCAAGCGAGCTGCAAGTCGGGCGTTCTGTCCTTCCTTGCCGATGGCCAGCGACAGTTGATAGTCGGGCACGACTACCAACGCGGTCTGCCTGTCGACATCGATGCGCACCTGGTTGACCTTCGCGGGCTGAAGGGCGTTGGCGACCAGCGCCCCGGCGTCGTCGTTCCACGGGATCACGTCGATCTTCTCGCCCTTCAGTTCGTTCACGACCATCCTCACGCGGGCGCCCTTCGCACCCACACAGGCGCCGACCGGATCGACACCCGGCTCGTTGGAAGAGACCGCGATCTTGGAACGGTGTCCCGGTTCGCGCGCAACAGCCTTGATCTGGACGATGCCCTCCTCTATCTCGGGCACCTCCATCTCGAAGAGCTTCTTGAGCAGTCCGGGATGGGTCCGGGAAACGACGATCTGCGGACCCTTGTTGGTGCGCCGGACCTCTGTGATGTAGGCCTTGAGCCGCTCGCCGTGCCTATAGGGCTCGGAGGGAACCTGCTCGGCCTGCGGAAGGAGAGCTTCGACCTTCCCGAGGTCAAGGAGGGTGTAGCGGTGCGAGTCCTGCTGGATGATGCCGGTCACGACGTCGCCCTCACGGCCCGAGAACTCCTCGTAGGTCATCTCGCGCTCGGCGTCGCGGAGCTTCTGATAGATGACCTGCTTGGCCACCTGTGCCCCGATGCGGCCCTTGAAATCGTCTGTGACCTCGCCCGGCTCCTCGGAGACTGGGATCCCCTCTTCATCGAGGGTCACCAGCCACAGCTGCATCTCGCCCGTCTCCGGGTCGATCTTCGCGCGCGACCCGAACAGCTCCTCGTCGAGCTCGGGGTGCTGCTGATGCCACCACGTCTTGTATGCGGAAGCCATGGCCTCCTCGAGACCACCGAGGATGACCTCGAACGATATGCCCTTTTCGCGCTCCAGCTCGCGGAGCGCGTTGATCATGTCGGCGTTCACTTCTTCTTCCCACCCCACTCGAATACCGTGCGAGCCGACGCGATGTCCGCGTAGGCGATACGCACTCGGCCGCCGTCGGTGGCCACGACGATGGTCTCGTCGTCCGCCTTTTCCAGCAGACCCGTTTCGGTTGACGGCTCTACGCCGGCAACCTTGACCTTCACCTTTTCGCCGATCTTCTTCTTGAAGTCGCGCGGGGTCCTGAGGGGCCGCTCTACTCCCGGCGAACTGACCTCCAGCGCATACGGACTGCTGGAGGAAAACCCTTCGAGGTCCAAGCGGCGGGAGAGCTTCTGGGAGGTCACAGCGATCGTGTCCAGATCCACGCCGCCCTCCTTGTCAACGGTCACCCGTAGGACGCGCCGGCCACCTTCCCTGCCGAAAACCACCTCCACGAGCTCGAGACCCGCGGATTCGACCACCGGCCGGACCAGCGCCTCCGCTTCCACTTTTCCCTCTTCTTCGAAACAAAAGGTGGGCACGAGCCCACCTCAGAACTTCAACTATGACACCGCGAGTATAGCGTCTGGGAGGGGGCGCCTTCTAAGCCTGCAGGCCAGAAGCCTATTCCCGGATGGACGGCCTCAGATGGCGCGGCGCTTGGCGCCCGGAGTGGCCCAGGCGTCGAGGGAGTTGATGCGCCGAGCCAGGTCCGGGTCGTCCCAGCCCTCGTGGAGTGGGACCTGCGAACGTTCGCAGAAGGATCTGGCGGCCTCCTCAGTCGTGAGGGCGGCCCGTTCCCAGTTGCCATCGGCATCGATCAGGATGAGGTCAAACGTGCCGGCCCCGATGCGCTGCAAGACGGCTTCAACGTCCTTGGATTTCCTTGCGAAGCGGTCGAACGACGCGGGGATGTTCTCCATGGGCAATGAAGCTACCACCTAGGACAAGCCTGATAGAAGTACGGCGATGGACTCGGTCGCCGCGATCAACGGGGCCTGCGTCTTCTCCCCGGTCGCTCTCACTTTCAGGTCTACGGTTCCGGCCTTCACCCCACGCTTCCCGACAACCGCCTGGACCGGGAAACCGATCAGATCGGCATCGTTGAACTTCACCCCGGCCGCCACTTCGCGGTCGTCGATGACCACTTCCACCCCGAGATCGGTCAGCTCGCGGTAGATGCGCTCGGCCTCGTCCACCACCTGTTCGTCGTCGCGGTTCGCGAGTAGAACGACGACCTGATAGGGAGCGATATCCTTCGGCCAGACCAGGCCGCTCTCGTCGTTGTGCTGCTCGACGATGGCCGCGAGGATCCTCGAGATGCCGATGCCGTAACAGCCCATCTCATAGGTCTTGGGGGAACCGTCTTCGTCCTGGAAGGTGGCTTCGAGCGGGGCCGAGTACTTGGTGCCTAGTTGGTAGATGTGCCCGACCACGATGGAACGTCCGAGGTTGAGGCGACCCCCGCACACGGGACAGGCGTCGCCCTCGCGGAACTCCGCCAGGTCTTCCCAGCGGTCCACGCGGAAATCACGCCCTTCGTTCGCCCCTGTGAAGTGGTGGTCGTCTTCGTTGGCGCCGGCCACCCAGTCGTTACCTCCCTGTATCGAATGGTCGGCGAAGACCGTGACCGTCTCGTCGAAGGTTGTCGGACCCACGTAGCCCTTCACGAAACCCCTCGCGGAGAAGTCCGGATCGTCGAACGGACGGACCTTCTCGGGGAACACGAGCTTCTCGAGCTTGTTCACGTTCACTTCCCGGTCGCCGGGAACCAGCACTGCTGCGGTGCGTCCGGCCACGTCGAACATCACGCACTTGAGGGTGCGCGACGCGTCGACGCCGAGGAACGCCGCCAGGTCTTCGATGCTGGCAGCGTCGGGAGTGCGCACCTTCGTCAGGGCGGCGTTGCCGAGGCCCGCAGGTTCGGGAGCCCTGGCGCGCGCGGCCTCCTTGTTCGCCAGATAGTCGCCGTTCTCGCACTCGACGAAGAGGTCCTCACCGACGTCTGCCCTCGCCATGAACTCGTGATTGACTCCTCCGCCGATCTGTCCCGGATCGGCTTCGACAACGACGTTGTCGATCCGGCAGCGGGCGAAGATGCGTTCGTAGGCCTCGTACATGATGCGATACGACTCGCGCATGCCTGCCTCGTCGCGGTCGAACGAGTACGCGTCCTTCATCAAGAACTCGCGGCCGCGCAACAGGCCGTACCGCGGACGGAACTCGTCACGGTACTTCCACTCGATCTGATACAGGTTCACCGGGAGATCGCGGTAGGACGGCAGGTCACCCGCGACCATGGGCGTGACTACCTCCTCTTGGGTCGGTCCCAGGACCATCTCGCGGTCGTGACGGTCCGTGAGCTTGAAGAGGGTTTCGCCGTACAGGTCGTAGCGCCCGGTCGTCTTCCACGGTCCCGACGGAAGGATGATGGGCATGCGGATCTCCTGCGCCCCGGATGCATCCATCTCCTCGCGCACGATGTTCTCTATACGGCGCATGGCTCGCAGGCCGAGAGGCAGCATGGTGTACACGCCCGACACGACCTGGCGGATCATGCCGGCCCGAAGGAGAAGCTTGTGGCTGGAGATCTCGGACTCGGCCGGATCCTCCCTGAGCGTCGGTGCGAAGAGTTCTGAAAACCGCATGGGGCAAAGGATACTCGCCGGACCGGTGTCGGTCGGTCGGTCCGAGTGCAGGCCGCTAGTCGTCGGGCTGGTCGGCGACGAATCGCTCGGCCTCGGCCATGACGGCTTCCACGAACTTGTCCTCGGGAACCTTGCCGACGACTTCACCGCGGACGATCAGATGGCCGAAACCCTTCCCGGCCGCTATACCGATGTCGGCCTCCCGGGCTTCGCCGGGCCCGTTCACCACGCACCCCATGACCGCGACCCTGATCGGTTTGTCGAATCCGCGCGCCTCCAGGGCCTCGTTGATCTTCTTGGTCAGCCCCAGCACGTCGACCTCCGCGCGCCCGCACGAGGGGCAGGCCACGAGGTCGAGCCCGCGCTTGCGCAGCCCGAGGGACTGCAGGATCCAGGTCCCGACCTTCACCTCTTCCACCGGATCATCCGTGAGAGAGACGCGGATCGTGTCGCCGATTCCCTCGGCCAGGAGGGCTCCGATGGCCACCGCGCTCTTGACGCCGCCGGCGGGCATAGGCCCGGCCTCCGTGACACCTAGATGCAGGGGATAGCCGCAGGCGGCGGCTAGCTGACGGTAGGCCTTGATCATCTCCAGCGGGCTCGAGTGCTTCACCGAGATCTTGATATCGAAGAAGTCCTCGTCTTCGAGGATCTTGGCCTCGTTCAGCGCCGACTCGACCATGGCCTCGGCCG
>Ga0315287_10004247_pt1 | contig 13939 bp, 14 predicted proteins | sample YL17G11_0_MG_FD_205037 | JGI IMG/M metagenome (GOLD analysis project Ga0315287, IMG submission 205037) | Sediment microbial communities from Yellowstone Lake, YNP, Wyoming, USA - YL17G11_0 | ecosystem: Environmental > Aquatic > Freshwater > Lake > Sediment | place: USA: Wyoming | collected... | reverse complement strand
CATGACCTCCACCACCACCTCGCCCACCCCCATGACCTCCACCCCCTCCATGACCTCCACCACCACCTCGCCCATAGAGTCTCTCGAGCTTCGTGTTTTCCAACACCTCTTCCATTTATTTCCATTTTTAAAATACTTCGACTAAATGCGGAGTCGAACTCGAGATCGCCGCGGTCATATTACGTCTTCAGCGCGTGATGGGACTATATAAAAGTGGAGCCACTCATGCGAAGCAATGGATCCCAACAACTCTACGACAGCGACGTGCTGTATCTGTCTGAGCGAGTATGGCGAGAATGAGGTGCCCTTTCATTTGGAATGTGGACATCGCGTCCATGCAGACTGCATGTTAAGGCTCTGTCTCTGCAGCAGAGACTCTGCACGATGTCCTTATTGCAGAGCGTCATTGACCACACGCTTGTTAGAGTCCGAAGATGACTTCGAAGGCCTCTCTGATAGTGAATCCGATAGTGAAGGAAACGAGCCCGACGCTACCATCGAAGAAGGACCTCAACTTCCTCAGTGGATGACCATCATATGGTCGCCTTTTGCTACCGGCATACTTATGCGGCGACAGGAAGGCGTGGTGAAAAATCTCTTAAAACGCGCTGGAAGCAAGCGAGCACCCGACGTGCTGAAGAGATGCAGCGAAAAGCAGAAACAACTTCAGAAAGACTTAGTCGAGGCCCGCGCCTTGGTCAAAAAAATGAAGAAAGGCAAAGCTTGCCAGACCGTTCAGCAAACGCTACGGCTCCTCGGGCGACAGGAAAACGGCGTTCGAATGGCGGAGCGACGCTTGCATGCTCACAAAAGGGAGGTGCTGAAAAAATGTCAAAAAAGCCAAACCATGGTGAACTACCTGTGGATGCACCCTCTGGCGGACGTCGTGTAGCACCGAAATCGTCTCACGCGATCAAGAAGTCGTCTTCCGAGTCGCGGGGCACGCCGGATGTAAGCACGTTGTCGGAGTCACCCCCGTCATAAGGGCAACACGCGGTCTCCCATTTTTTGGTCTTATGATCGGGAGAACGGGCCGTGCAACCGTCCAAGAGGACTTTGGCGTAGCAGCACTCCTTCTGACTTCTGTAATAGCCTTGTCGATGCGCGTCGTTGTCGATCTCTTGCCCGTCACTGTCCAGCTCAGGCGCTTCGTTTTGACAGGTTCGCGGATTGATGCGACCCCATCCCGAAGGACATGTGAGGTCCATTCCAGCACACGCGGACGGGGTCGCACCGAAGACGCACTTTTGCACAATGCAACATGCGTGGACGTCTCGGAATGTGCCGTTTTGATCCATGCGACCGCCGGTGAATTTCGTGCCGTCGTCGGCCTGCCCCGTGATAGAATCTCCAAGGCCGCTGTCTTCGCCGCAAGACCTCCCATCGTAGACGGAAGCCATGTCGAGCAGATCTTGGTGACTGTAGTCCATGCCTATTTCTTGGACGAACGATTCGAAAAAGACCAATATCCAAATGCGAGGAGCCCAGCTCTGCTCGCTCGATTACTGGGGTTGCGTCGCGGCGTTTGCTTGGGCGATCATGGTAAGAAGCTGCTGTTGAGAGTCTTGCGTAGCACCCCATTGACCGAGGGCCGAGCTGCAGAACGCCAAGCACGGTGTGTCCAAATATGTACTTGCGCCACTCTGCCACACGGGACAGAGTTGTTGACAGACGGGAAAGAGCGGGTCTCTCAGGTACTGTGGCTGAGGAACCCCCCCGATGATGTGTCCTGGAACGTGTGGCATTTACTTCTCAGACAGTTTTGCAGGAGCCTATGAGCGCGTCTGAAAGGTCAAAACTGGGTGTCGCGTTCAATCAATGTTGAAAATAAAGCTTGACAACGTATTCGTACTCGGCAATTAAGCGACGCGGTATTTGATTCGACCATATGTACAAACACCCATGGCACTCACTTTCGCCAACGTCGACACTCGTGTCCAGGATACGATAGCGCGTCAGCCTCCTACTTTTAATGTTCGGAGCATTCCCTTCATAGGCAAACACTTTGCCCGAAAGCTGGCAGAAGTCGGCATTTTTTCCACGCGGGACATGCTGCGAGTCTTCGCCCTACGCGCCGACCCTGGTGCGAACATGCCCAACACCCCAGCTTCACGTCGTCAAGCCGCGAGTCGGCTGAAAAACTTCCTTTCTTCTCTCGTGGAGGCTCCTCGCGCCGCGCGCTGCGTCGGAAACTATTACGATCAACCTGCTCCCGCTCCAGCCAATCGCACGTACCTCGTGCGCGACATCAATCCCGGAGCCTTCTGGGCCGTAATCTCCCTGCTAGCCAGGCTTTGGCCGGACAACGCAAACGCAGGCGCAAGGCGAGCGGCAATCATAGCTCTCACGGGGGGAGCGGCGCAACACTTGAGAAAGGCAGACATAGAAGCCTTGCGCGCATCTGTGATGAAGCCTCGTGCGGCAGGAGCGCGTAGCAACGCCGCGGCTGCCACATGCATCTGTCGCCGGAATGCCGGTTCGTGTGGAGCTGCTCTGATGGGGGGTGCTCCACTATGTCAATGGTTAAATAATGGACTCGGTGCTCAAGGGCTCCCGACCTGGCCAGCAGCTCTGGCGAGAGGCGTCTGTGTTCCATACCCTGGTCTAAATGTCGGGAGCGCAGAACCCTTCCCCGGCTGGACTAAAGCGGTGGAGAGAGCACCCTACCCACCGGCGGGGCAAGTCGCGGCGGCCGCATTGATGGGAGTCGGTGGAGCAGCGAATGCAAGGCCGGCGCTGTACACCAGGAGAGGCGCAAACCATCAGTTCAGAAACTTCGTGTAAAAGTAGTGCGGTATGGCTCCATGAAATGCACTGGCCACACGTTGAAACAAGACGATCGCGCGTCCCAAAGACTTTTAACAACTTCGCCGCGTCTCAGCCGGCTCGATGTCTGGATCAACCTCTGGACGGGTCAAGTTCTTCGAGATGTTAGCATTTTTGGAGGAAGACGACTTTGGAAACCTCGCTCATGAAGGCAATCTCATCGAGCGGGGTGAAAAAATCGCGGCGCGCTTCGACTTTCTCTTCGCACGCAGCCGAATACAGAAGCTACCCTTCTTCGAAGCGCAAGAAAGATTTTCCGCTCTGAATGGAACGAAAACGGACAGCTGCAGTCTAGGGTTGAGCGCCGAGGACACGTCGCTTTTGGAAAGATATGTATCCGGACATCAAACCTTCGACTGCGACTTGTCACATCTTCAGGCTCTCTTGGACTACGTCGGTTGCCCCGAAGCTTCAGCGTTGAGCCCTCAAGCATTCCAGCATCTCATCGAAGAAGGATTCGTCATAGAAGAAGGCCGCTCGAGCAGAAAAGCTCTACAAGAAGCCGGGTTGCGTCGTGGGTTGTGCTGCATTCTGATCGTCGTAAAAAGCGCACGTGAAAAAATGGAGTACGACTTGGCCGATTACTTGATGCCGCCTGGCGTAGCGGCTTGCTTTCAAGACGGATCGCCTGCCTTTTTCTCAGGGCTAGAGCGCTGTCGAAATGAACTTGGCCTCCAACAGTCTGACATTATCGAGACGCTTTCCGGGGCAGCTCGTCGGAGTGCATCGAAGACGATTTTCACGAGCCATGACCCGAATCAAATGGAAAGAGACTTTGTCATTTGGACCGCCTCCATCGAAATGCAACGTGACTCGTCTGATATTGAGCGCGACCTTAGTTCTCGCATGCCTCCTGTCAAGCGATCATGCTCGGCGCTATCACAAATCTGTGAGGACGAGATTTATACAGACTGGATATCAGCGACGCGTCCTCTAGCAAGCCGCATTTTGGAAGAAGCGCGAAAACATCCGCGCCTCTTCATGCGTCATTCGTTCGGTGAAGAAGACTCCGATGAAGACTCCGATGAAGACGCATACTTCTCCTCATCTTCCATAACAGTAAAAGAATATTGCAATTGCGGCGAGGATGACATCAACTACTCGTACTCGAGAATGTACTCCACCATAGCCTTTAATGAAGCCTGGTGTCTAGTTCGAGGGCTGTGGTCATCATCAACGTCGGGCCAGTGTGTCTGCTGACCATCGCTTCCGCCATCGGAAACACTTGCTTCATGCAGCGGGGCGTCATCGAGGTGTCGCAATCAACGGGCTTGTCAAGAAGTTCAGAACGCCTTTTCGGAAGTAATTCCGATGCTCTGTAAAAAAAATATGGGCACTCGCGGACATCTGGTGTTTTGTTGGCACGGACGAAAAATCATCATATATAATCATTGGGACTCTTTCAGCGAGGTCGAACGATGGAGGACGCGTCGAACTCATATGTCGCATGAAAGAAAATGTCTTCGCGACAAACTTGCACGCACCCCATTTATGTAATTCTGTCGAAGTCGCGCGACTCCAAAAAAAAATACGACGCGCGAATCGGCCATAAAACCATCAGCTTTGGAGCGAAGGGAATGAGCGACTACACCTTGCACAAAGACGCATTGAGAAAAGACCGATACATAAAAAGACACTCCAGGCGAGAAAGCTGGGGAAAGTCTGGGTTGGAAACGCCAGGTTTTTGGAGCCGATGGCTTCTGTGGAACCTGCCTTCGAAAAAGGCCTCCATGCACGACATGGCAAAACGATTTTGTCTGAACATCAAACAGTCGCGCGAAAGGAGCTGAAATACGGATGATGATCTGAAGAAAGGATGCCCCGGCTGACGATAAAAGATCTGTTAGGGAGATTAGACGCAGCGATGGGAGAAAACGCACGGCTTCGTGAAGCCAACGACCGCCTACAAGATGCCGTGCGAGAGCAAGCGGAGCTCCTCAGAAAAGCGCAGGCCGCTCCCCCCAAAGTCTTAAATAAAACAGTAGAGTATCATTGCCCCATATGCTTCGACCCTCTGTCTGACTTGGACCCGACCCTGCACTGCAGCCACGAAATATGTCGTAAATGTTGCATTTTGCATTTCTCCACCAGCATCACATGTCCTCTGTGCCGCCAAGAAGCGACGCCTAAAGAGCTGTGGCGGTTTCGACATCCCTCGCTTTCCAAGTATTGGGGGCTCCTCAAAGGAAGCTCTTGGCCGAAGCTGGGTGATGTCATTCTGCTGACGACGAGGACGAGAACTCTCACCGGACGTCATATCATCACATCGGACGAGAAAAAGACCATAGCTATCATGCACCATTTGGCAGAGTGGGTAATTCATCTCGACGACATACAGGAAATTTTCACGATGCAGCATTTGGTGGACAGCCTGCCTCCACGAGATGACGGATTGCAAAGGACGATTTTAAATGAATGAATGAATGAAATTCGTCGTCGGCCCTCAGCCTCATCTCCACACCAAACCCGTTTTACCATGCAGATCATCACCGACTTCGGGCATCCATGCGCCAACGTAGCTTCGTGTCTGCTCTCACTCCGTGATCACGGTCACCAAATCGCAAAGGATGCGGATGCTTGTGGAATTCTAGTCAAAACGCTTCAAGGCTGCGAAGAAGCCTGGGCGAGAGAAGCTATTGCGAAAAGCATCTCCCCGTACGTCTCCACTTTCTCCATGACGCCACATGCCATCTACATTCTGGAAGTCGCCATTTACCACTCACGCGAGCTGTTCATTACTCTAAACACCCATTTATGTCAACTGTGCCAGAGCTCGCTGGCCCAGCTGGGGAACGAGTCCGTTTACTGTCTTTCCAGATTGAGTTTGCGCATGGCACACATGGCCGTTTTTCTTCCGCAGACTCCCTCCTTGCGTGTGATCTTGGATAGATTGGCTGTACGTCTGGACGAAGCGGCCGAAAAGGAGAAGCTTCACGCTTGGGTCGTCACTTTCACTCAGACCGCGTTGTAGTTGGGGTTTCGTTGAGATGGTGCCTGGTACCTCTCTGTAGAAAGAAACGGACGTGGTTCGTGGTATGACGCTACTGCTCGACAAGAGCACGGCACCTCCACACGCTTGTGCGGGGGCTGATGGCTACGTCATCAAAGTAGCTAGCAGGAGTTTGGCCAAAAAATACCACTGGCAGGAACGATCCTACGTCGCCGAAGTGCGCGCCTTGAGAGCAGTTGCGAGCCCCTGGATCGTCCAGCTTGTCGCGTGCTGTTCAGAAAGTCGCTGTTGCTGGCAGACGCTCTATGACGGAGATCTCCTTCAGGTGCTCACAGATGTTTTTCCTTGCGTAGTGCAGGATGGGAATTTTAAGCTCCACGTTGCGACATCGTTGCTGCGTGCCTTGGAGACCTGTCACGCCGCGGGCATTGTCCACAGGGACGTGAAGCCTGAAAACATCCTCTTCAAAACGCACCCTCGTAGCTACGTACTCTGCGACTTTGGGCGAGCGGTCTTTCTTGCCAACGAAAACTCGGAAGAAATGCTGGACTTTTCCGCACAAGAAATTTCAGTGCCTTTCAGCGGCACATATTCATACGCTTCACCGGAAGCTTTGATGGGGAAATGTCGGTGTTCCAACGACTGTTGGTCGGCCGGCGTGGTCATTTATACGATTATAGAGAAACAGATGCCATATGACCACCCAAGCGGTGAAGAGGAAAAGACGCTTCCCCGCAGTCCGACTCTGGACAAAAGCGGTCCTTGGCCTAGCTGGGGAGAAGATCTACTCCTGGGACTCTTCTGCGAAGACCATACGCTTCGCTGGGACGCCTCCAGAGCACTGCGGCAACTAGCTTCGACGTCGGAGACTTCGGCGCAACTGCGATTATAAAAAAAAAACTTTGTGGATGATGAAGAAGCTGGCTTGTTCCTGGCGTCAAGGGGACGGTTGTTCCACGCGCTCGTAGACATTCTCACCTTTCAGGTCTGTTTTGGACTGGGAGGGCGTCAAGAATCGGCGTATTCGTGTCCGCGGGCGTACACACGCACCTCTTGGGGCCAGACCTTTTTTGCGGAGTCCGGCGGTGCGTTGTACTTGAGGTACGACTGCAAGCAGGCCTCGAGGAACTCGACGGGGCGCTCCGGAGACTTCCAAGCGAGCAAGCGACGGCGGTAGACGTCCCACAACCAAGCGTGCTCCGATGACGTCGCACAGGCGTACCATAGAGCTTGCGCACTGTGCTCCGCTCGTAGCTCCATTTTAACGGCCTTGATCTCCAAAGGACCTCCTGGGAAGACGACGTCGGCTTTGCCATGCACTGTGCCTGAAGAGGAAAGCGCGGCGTCGCCATAATCCGCACGACACGAAAAGGCCACCGAGTTTGGAACCTGCATGCCCAAAGGCTGGCCGAGCAGCTGGCAGATCCTTTGCGCGTCCTGTCGAATCTGCGAAACCGCTTTGTCGCTGAGCTTGAGCTCATCTATCGTGAGACGCACAGGGCTATCAGAGGCCTGTGCGAGATGTAAAACGGGCTGCCAAGCGTCAGGCATCTCGCGCTTGTGCAGAAAAGGCTCCCAACAACACTGCAGCACGGCGTAAAAGCAAACGTCGGAACTTTCGAAGCTGCCCTGAGAAACGCGAACTGTGGCGTCAAAAGCCGCGGATAAGGTGTTTCTTAGCCTAGAATAGCTCTCGGAGCTTTCGAAGCTGCCCTGAGAAACGAGAACGCGATCGTTGGAGGCCTTGCAGTTGTCCCAGTAATCATGAGACGGGCGAAAAAGACTCTCCACTGAAGGAGGCCTGTAACCATTTTGGGAAACTGCAAGAGCGTTCTCTCTCTCCACGCGCTTCAGGTAATGCGCCATCACCGATTCGTAGCCCTTATACTTCAGCGACGCATAGTTGAAGGCATGCGAAAAGCAGGGGCACAGGCTGCTGGGTAGCTCTTGATAAATCTCTCCGTACTCCGTCGAAACTTCAGATTCCGTCAAGGCGTGATACAAGTGTTGCACCACGACGCCGCCCCTTCTCGTCCACCAAGCTCTACCGTCCGGCGTCTGCAGGTACCCCCAAACGTCCTTGTTGAGGCACATGGCACTCGCCCGCGTGACCAGCTTTCTGGCTTCTTCGATAGCGCCGCTGCTGTTAAAGACCGTCTCGGCCTGGAGCTCGAAAAGCTTGCCCATGAACATCTCCAGACCCAACTGATAGGCCCTGTTGGCTTGTTTGGCGATGTTTTCTCCGGCGTCTTCGGTGTCTTCCAAGTCGACGACTGAAGTGCTGTAAAAGTTTTTATGTTCCAGGTGATGCTGCGTGCGATAGTACGCATGCAAGCCGTCTGCACCGTTTTCCTTGAGAATATGCGTCACGGTGAGGACTTTCTCTGCTCTGAAACTCTTGTTGAAGTTAGAAGAAAACTTCCTGGCTCGCGCGACGTTGAAGTGCTCCCATGCGGACGACAACCACCTGCAAGGCTGACCATGGGCTTCTTTTCCACTCTCCCTGTAGTAGACGCGCAGCGTCTGTTTGGCTCGTGTGCACGCGACGTACAGCGTGCGTCGACTCTCACTCCCGTCGTCGCCCCCCTCGGCCTCGATGGAGTCTCCTCGATCTCCGCCAGAAAGAAGCAGGACGTGATCAGCTTCTCCTCCTTTGGCACCGTGGATTGTGAGAAGCTGGACGACTCCGCCGCGACGCAGATGCATCGGGATGCGCCGGAACTCTTGGCTCCTCTTGCTGCAGTGCAGGACCGCGGCGACACCATGCGCCATGAGGTGGTAGTAGACTTTTCCGAGAACGTCATTGCCGTGCGCCAGAATCATGATGGTTTCTTCGTTCCGGTGCTGAGAACCACGAATCTCCGCATGCAAGGATCGAACGTACTCCAGGGCGGAGTCTAAAAGCTCGTTCTCTACATAGTATGGGACTAGAAGGGGAACCGTTCCAGGGATGGCTCCAGGACGTGGGCGCATGAAGACCGCAACTCCCTGTCGAATGTCGTCCACGGCGATGGCGTTAGCGATGTCGACTATACGCGAGTTCGTAGAACGGTAGTTGGTGCACAGCTCGAAGCGGCAGTCCGTGGGCAGCTCCCCTTCGAAGAGCTTGAAGTAAGAAGGACTCGAACCCTGGAACCCATAGATGCTCTGCTCCATGTCTCCAGTGAGAGTCACGTGGTAACCACGAAAGTAGAGAGAGTTCACAATTCTATACTGTTCGGAAGATAGATCATTGGCCTCGTCCACGATGATGTGCGTTTCGAAGGTTTCCAGAAGACCGTCTTCGAACCCCACGGCGGCCTCCTCAATGAGAGCGTCCATGGAATGCGGCACAGGCATCTTCGCCGCATGCATTCTCACCATGCAGTAAGTGTGCATCGTCAGGACGGTGGGCTCAGCCCCACGCTTCTTGAGACGCTCTTTTATTTCATCCACCGTCTTGTTGGCGTGCGAAAAGATGAGCACCGTCGCGCCCTCTGCTAGCAAGCGACAGATCCTCTCCACCAGAGTTTGGGTCTTCCCACTTCCAGCTCCTGCACGCAGCGTCAGGCTGACGTTGATCGGTGCATCCACAAAAGCCTGCTGCTCGCAGTTCAGAGACAACGCCGCAAACATTATGTTGCCCTCGCCATTTCCAGCATCAGCACGCCGCGTCACACCGACGTCGATTGGTGCATCGAGAAAAGCCTGCGGCTCCGAGTTCACTACTGGTTTGCAGCGCTTGACTTTGCGAGACTTCACCCTCCATGCGCGCTTCATTCTTGTAACGTGATCTGCTTCAAAATCTTTATTGTAGCCAAAGATCTCGCCCGTCTCCGTTTCAACGAACCGTCACTGACAACTTGCGCTTTTAGAAATGAAGTCCACCACCCTCGCATGCGTGGTTTCCGTTGTGACACTCATCGTCCTAGACGCTCTCTGGCTCACCGTCGGCGGCGTTGGAAATGCGTTTCTTTCCATGGCTTCAAAGATAGGATCTATCCAACCGTGGAAATCTTGGCAACGGGTACTCTTCGCCATCGCAGCCTATATCCTTCTCTCCGCGGCGCTTTGCTCCGTCGCATTCTCTGAAAAGGATCCAGCGAAAGCCGCCGCTCGAGGAGCCTTTCTCGGCCTTGTCATCTACGGCGTCTACGACTTTACCAATCTCGCCGTTTTTGGTCGCGGATACGGACTGGAACTCGCAATGGCCGACCTTTGTTGGGGTACCTTCGTGATGGGAATCTCTTCTTTCGCTGGAGCGTTGGCGGTGTCATGACTTGGGTGACGTTCGCCACTCAACACCCGCACGATCGTCTTGGGTTTTGTTGCCTTGAAATGAACCATTGAGTATCTTCAGTGGATTTTTTGGACCGCGGCGACGCACTCTTTGATGGCGTTGGCTCTTTTGCTCGACGTGAGCATTTCCTTGTACATGAGACTTTCGTTGTCTCCAAACATCCTCGTCACTGCAGTGGGCATGTCGTAAGCGCACGCCTGACAGATCGAAGAGCAGTTCGGGAGCACCACACATCGAAGCGGTATTCCAAGAGCCTTGAGCAACGTCGTAAAATAGTCGTCATCAACCGTCCTGCATGCGGCGGGCATCGGGGTCTGCAAAATCGGGCGCAATGTGCTTTTGTAAGCTCCGAATCCAATGTACCCGCTGACTTTGCGCGTACACAAAGTGTGCACGGCCGTGGACTCTTCTGCGATCGCTCGGACGAGGTGCAAAAAGGTTTGCTGCTTGTAGGACATGTCGTCGTCGCAAAAGACGAGAATGCGGTCCTCCGGAATGCTGCTATCCCGTAAAGGCGCCAACAGCTTGGTGCCAGGTCCTTCGTCCTCGCACTCTAGAATGCGTACTTGATCGGCGCGCCTCAGCTCCTCCGGAACGACATACGGTTCGCCGGTCTTAGCGAAAATTCTGGGAAGGGAGAGTACGACGCCCTGGTGTCCGTCCAGTCTCTGCATGTCGAGAATGTTCTGTCGAATCCAAGGCTCGAGAATTCTTTTTGGAGTCGACGTCAGACAAAGATTTGCTGCAGGTGTAGGCATGTAGCTCATCTTTTTGGACATACAGTGCCCCTCCATGATCCAGGTTGCCACAAAGACGATCCCAAAAAATGCGAAGAGCATCCATAGTATCAAGGATTTCATTTGTACGCCCGCTCGAAAAAAGACGTCTCCTAGTCACCGTATGGAACTGCAGTTCTCCGCGCGGCCGCAAAAGTCTTCCAATTTGTGGTATTTGAAAAATCGTTTTGTCCATTGAGGCTTTGACATTTCAAAAATAGAGGAAAGTGGCCGCTTCAATGGAGGCGTTACACCACTACTAAATGAGCTAAGACTCATTTTCAGACAACTTGTAACAGGATCCACGGCTTGCAGGTGCCCAAGCACTCACATAGGAGGATGCGAATCTCTTCGAAAACAAACTCATGATGTTCGTTCCCAGAGAGGACGCCTTGAACTCTCTCATGGTGGAAGACTGCACCGCGAAGTACATGTCGAAAATGGAAAAAAAACAGGAATGCGTGCGCCACCTAGCTTTTCAAGCGACCCCGCAGACTTCAGTTCACGACATATCACGAGCGTGCGATCGCATGAACGACGTATTCACCGTGGACGACGCCAGAGGCCTTTGCACCGCTTTGAATGCGGTGCATGCGGAGTTCTGGCCTCGGTTCATTCAAAGCTCAAAATGAAACCACGCTCAGTCATCTCCACTTCCAAGCTCTTTGCCTGCGTAAAGCGCGTCACCGGCTGTTCTCGACCGCGGGCCAGCACTTGCAAAGCTTCTTCGAAAACCTTTTTCCATTGAGGCTTTGACATTTAAAAAATAGAGGAAAGCTCACGACATTGGCCTTGGCCAAGCGATCTAGATGTTTGAGGCGGACGCGGTTCGACTCGTTTATACGGAGAACCTTTGCGCCCTCCGAGGCTCGCAGACATCTCTTCGGCGGTTCAGTTTGTTTTGGGCACACGAGACATTTATCAAACAACAAAACAAATTCAGTATGGCATGCTCAAACGGACTTCTAAATCATGCATACACGTCTGCCATGACCGCGTATGCAAATGAAATCAAAAATTTTATGGAATGCCTCTATGTTTTAGTGTTGTATCTTTCGGAGAAAGAGATGATGAACACAGAGGACATAAAGTTATTGCTCAAAATTGTACGAAGCTCGCCGGTTTTGGAAGAATCCGCTTTGGTTTACAGATCGATGCCTGAGAAAAATCACCTCAATACTTTAGGGCCTTGGATCCAAAAAAAAACAGGGCATGTGAATTTCAACATCTCATTCTCGACCGTGAAAGGGGTCGCCTTGGAGTTTGCAGAAAAAGGACAGCATTTTCCAATATGTTGTTTGGAACGTTATTGCGTCCGACCCGGCGTCCCTGTTTTCTATCCCATGTACCTGGCTCATCACTTGGCTGAAAACTGGAAGGGTATTCAAGAATACGCGATACAAAATGACAAATATCCGCTGCCTGACAGACGTGCCTGGGGCACCGATATTCTCATGACCCTGGATGCCGACCAAGAAGTTATGATCACCGATGCGCATATCGAAGCTGGCGATTACTTCATAGATGAGAGTGACCCCCATAGAGTGGGAGTGTTGACTCGAAAAGGGTACTTGAACCCCGCCCCGGAAAGAAACATACACATCCAAACCACAAGACACTACATAAATTATACCCCCATAGTAAGTGAACGGACAAAAGGTTATAAAAAGATAGTAAACAAATCCATCGAGAAGGCGGTGCCCTGAGCTTCAATCCAAACTTCAAATCGCGACTTCTGATGTTTTCGCCGCCTTGAATTTGGCCGCTTTCTTACTTAAAAAAAACGAATCGCACCGACGCGCCGATTTATTCATAGGTGGAATTCGATCAGTGCTGGAATATAAATGGCGCTCGTCCTGCCGAAGCTCTGCGTCGCCCCCGAGGCTCAGCCCAAGGGCATCTGTTGGTTCGACGTCGACGGGACGCTCACGGCCGGCGAGTTCCCCAGTCATGAGAAGGAACGCCCGCCCGTCCAAGCCTGCATCGACGCCGGCTGGGACGTAGGCGTGGCCACAGCCTCCAACAGGAAGTGGCAGGACGTGTGCACCCTCAGCGGCGACGGTTACAAGGCGAAGGGTGGCGGCGGCGGGTGGATGACGGACGCCATGTGCCAAAACATGGCCAAGCACGCTTTCAAGACCTTCAACAGCAACGACAACTACTACGGCGGCGAGGCGCTGGCGAACATCAGCACCGCCCGAGGACCCCCGGGGGGCAAGAAAGCCTTGTTCATCGGCGGCGTCATGGCGGACTGCTTCCCAGGCATCCCCGCTCTTCTCTTCGACAACGACCCCGATTACGGCTACGATGCGAGGCGCTACCCCGATGGTGTCACCGCCGTGCAACCGAAACCTCCGAAAGCTGACCTCACCGTATATTGCATGGCCGCCGCGAATGATCCCAACACTTGCACCGCGGGCAAGAAAGGCCCGACGCCGGTCAGCAACATCATCTCTTTGGACGGTTGGCAAACGGGGCAGGAGGTCGCCGCTCTCCTCAAACGTTAGGCTATCTCGTTAGTCTAGGAGACCTTGATCTAGTTCTTTGTGGTGGGACCGTTTTGGCTTCGTTATGACTTGCCATCCACATGAGATTTCGACCACGAGTTGTTATTGTTGGTGTCGGAGGTGATGTAGTATGCGATCTACCGAAAACCCTGCTTAAACCTTGAACCGCCGTGTTCGTCGTTTGAATTATTGTCTTTACGACGGGATGTTGGGATAAATCGTCGTCTGGTTGCATCAACCCTTTCACAGCAGCTTGTTTTTTCAGCTGAGTTGCCAACTTCTTCCCCAACTCGCCTATTCCAACAGCGGCCCAAGACTCGTCGGTTCCTGGATCTTCGACATCATACGTTTCTTTAGGAAAATATGACGCTTCGGTCGCATCCTCAGATACTCGTTGTAGTAATATGACGTGAGAGGCTTCATACATATTTACCTCTCTGAAAACGTCAACTATTTTGAGATCCTGTAGGATCATAGGTTGAACAATTATTTCTACCTCAGAAGCTTCATCTTCGTACTCAGATACAAACCCGAGGGTCTTTGGTATTTTCGCTTGAGTTTTTTGTAAGGCCTCTATGTCTCTGGATAGTGTTTGTTTTAC
>Ga0315287_10004246_pt1 | contig 13940 bp, 4 predicted proteins | sample YL17G11_0_MG_FD_205037 | JGI IMG/M metagenome (GOLD analysis project Ga0315287, IMG submission 205037) | Sediment microbial communities from Yellowstone Lake, YNP, Wyoming, USA - YL17G11_0 | ecosystem: Environmental > Aquatic > Freshwater > Lake > Sediment | place: USA: Wyoming | collected... | reverse complement strand
ATGGCCGAGCAGATGCGCTCGATGGACACCGGCTCGGTCTGTTCGCCCTTGGCGTTTTTTCCGGTGCCCGGATGGGGCTGGAACCCGGTCATGGCGGTGCCCGAGTTATCGAGCACGATATAGACCATTTTCGCCTTGTTGTATTTGGCGTTGACCAGCCCGGGCAGACAGGAGTGGAAAAAAGTTGAGTCGCCGGAGATGGTGATCACCGGTTGATTGAAACCTTTCAAATTGCCCAGCCCGTTTGCAAAGCCGATGCCCGCGCCCATGCACTGGAGAGTCCGGGAGAGGTTGTACCCGGTCTTGCTCACGCCCATGGAGTAGCAGCCGATGTCACCGATCAACACGCCCTCGCGGTCGTCCTCCTTGAGGGCGTTCTTCATCACCCAGAAACTCGCCCGGTGCGGACAGCCCGCGCAGAACGCCCATTCCCGGCCCGGGAGTTTCCACTGTCCAACCTTCTTCTCGGCCTCCGCGAACCTGGCGCTGCGCTGCGGCTTCTGCACGCCCAGAATGCCCGACAGGTTGTCAATGATTATGTCCGGGGTCATCTCGCCGATGCCCACTCCCCTTGCGCCCTTGATGTGCCCGCTCCGCTTGCCGAAGAATTTCGGAACCGGCATGCCTTTGAGCACCGCGTCGGCCATGACCACCTTGAGGTTGTCTTCGAGGAACGGGTCCACTTCTTCAAACACGATCACCTGCTTGGCCTTGCCCAGGGATTTCATCACGAACTGTTCGGGGATGGGCCAGGTGGCGCCGATCTTGAGCACCGCGGCCTGGTCGTCCAGGCCCAGGGTGTGGACGGCTTCCATTGCGTAGACCGCGCTCGGTCCGGATGCCGCGATCACGGTCTCTGCGTTTTCCGGGCCGATGAGTGCGTTGAAAGGCGATTTTTCAAACTCGGCCTTGGTCTGGTTCACGCGCATGTGGAGCATGCCGTGAAAAAGCGGATGGCCGATGAAGCGGTCCATGAACCCCATTGCCGGTTTTCTGCTCCGGGCCTGGATTTCTCCCAGCTTGACGTCCCCGCGCGCGTGCGAGATGCGGGTGACGCTCCGGATCAGGACCGGCAATTTCACCCGCTCGGAAAGCTCGAACGCGTATTTGACCATCTCCTTGGCCTCTTCGGGCGTGCTCGGCTCCAGGAGCGGCAGTTCCGCGAGCTTGGCGTGGAGCCGGGAATCCATCTCGTTGGTGCTGGAATGACCGCCCGGGTCGTCCGCCACCACCAGCACAACCCCGCCCTTGGTGCCGGAGAGGTTGATGGTGTTGAGCACGTCCGAGACCACATTCAGGCCGTTCTGCTTCATGGCGGTCATGGCGCGCATGCCCGCGAAAGAGGCTCCGCAGCAGGCCTCGAACGCGACCTTCTCGTTCACCGACCATTCCGCGTGGTGCCCGAACACGGCCGCGGCCTTGCTCAGGGTCTCCTGGATCTCGCTGGATGGGGACCCGGGGTAGCTGGCGGTGAAGTCCACTCCTGCTTCGATGGCGCCTCTCGCGATCGCCTCGTTGCCCATCATCAAAATGGTCTTTCCCGTTTCTTTCAAAAACACCGGATTCATTTTTTTACCCCGCTGACCGGTTTTGTTTCCTTTATAAAATTTTTCTCCTGGTCGCTCAGCACCAGGTATTCAGGCGCGGCCTTGTCTTCAAAAATCGCCTTGAGCACCCGCTTCTTCTTGCCCAGCACCGCGTCGCGCAGAAGGTTTACGCGCTCCCCGGGGAACGGTTTCATTTTGAGCGCCCCGGCTTTTTCGGCTTTCTCAACCAATTTTACGCCGCGGCCGGTCCTCGCGATGAGCGTGTTCCAGTCATCCTTCCATTCCGTGCTGCCCACGCTGAGGTCCGCGAACTCGGAGGTGAAGTCATAGCAGAGGTCGCAGGTTGTCCTCCGGAAACCCTTGATCGGCTCAAAATCCAGCTCGCGTTTCCCGCGGCCGGTATGGACCACAAAGCGGTTGTATGGGATGTCGAATTTTTTCGCCTGGCTGACATCCATCTGTTTTGCGAGGTGGGCATAAAGCTTTTTGTAATCGAGCGCCCACATGCAGAACAGTCCGACGATGAGCGCGACCCTGTCCCCGATTTCCGGCTCGGTCCTGATGCGCTTGCGGAGCGCCTCGACCTGGCAGGCCCTGCCCACGAATGCGAGCTTTTTGCATTTGGCGAGCGAATCATCCAGGATTTTCAGGCTGGGCGCCGCGGTGTATTTGGAGCCCGCGGCCAGGATTATTTCTTCCCTGGTCCTGGCCAGCACCGGTTCGGGAAGCAGCTTGTAAGAGTCCGAGTAATTGACCAGGATGGCGCCGTCGATCAGTTTCTTCTCGAGCGCGAAACTCAGAATTCCGGTGACCACTCCGCCATACTGCGCCTTTTTTTGGATTCCCGGCTTTGCGGACTGGGCCATGGATATTGCCTGGTGGGTACCGAGCAGGAAGTCGTCCCTGCCCTTGCCGAACACATCCTGGTTCAGGGCCTCGAAGTCGAGCCGGGTCCGGGGGCAAAGCTCGTAACAGCGGCCCTCGGTCTTGCCGCACGGCTCGAGCAAGACCACGTTCTCTTTCCTGACCCGGAGGTAGGGGCAGATGCCGATGCAGCCTCCGCACGCGGTGCACAGGCCCTTTCTCAAGACCTCCAGTTCCAACTCCACAGCGCCTTTGCGCAGACTTAAATTATAAGCCAATCCCGTCACTCCTTTTCCGGCCATATTTTAACTTAGTTTATATAGCACCTTCAGTCAATATTTGCAAAGCGGAGGGCGATTTTTTCATAAGTCCGTTAAAATGATAAACTATGTTTTCCAGGCGATGAAAAACAAGCCAAAAAACAAAAAGCAGCCCCAGAAACCGGCGCCGGAGCAGGTCCAAAATAACCGTTTCCCGGAGCTCCTGCTCGCATTAATCATTTGCGGCGCCTTTCTGGTGCTGGCTGGTTTTGCGTTCAACCTTTATTTTTCTTCCGACGACCTGGTATTCATCGAGCGGACCATGGACCGGAGCCTGGTCCAGGCTTTCAGCTCAGCGCCCCCGGACCGGCTTTTCTTCCGGCCCCTGACCGCTGACCTTTATTTCCGGGTCTTGCATTCCGTGTTCGGCTTGAACCCGGTCCCGTATCACTTGCTTAACTTTTTTATCTTCGCGGCCAACATCTATCTGGTCTTTGTGATGGGAGCAAAAATTTCCGGGCAGCGGATAGTTGGTTTGTGGTCCGCGTTGCTATACACAGTGTCCTTCATAAATTTTCGACTTTACACCTGGCTTTCCTGCATCCAGGACCTGGTCATGATCAACCTGGTCCTGCTTTCTTTGTTTTGTTTCATGAAACTAGACGGACGCGACAGCCGGGCGCCGAATAACCCAAAATCAAAAACCGCCGCGGGCTCTCAAAAGCCGCCGGACGCTCGCGGCCCTGCGAATTTTTATCCGCTCTTTTTCGCGCTCGGGCCTTTTTGCTATTTTCTTTCCCTGTTCGCCAAAGAGTCCGCGGTGTGGTTTCCGGTCTGGCTCTGGCTCTTTGAACTGCTCAAGGGCTGGTCAAAGAAGCAAAATATTTGGAGCCTGATCAAGTCGCGTTTCCTGCCACACCTGCCCTTTGACCTGATTATGCTGGTGTTCCTGCCCGCAAGGATGCTGCTGCTGCCCCTTCCCAATGAAGGCAAATACCAGATCGCCTGGTTCGGATCGCATTTGTTCCGCCAACTGGATAACTACCTGGGTATCATTGCCTGGGGATCGGGCCTTCCCATTTTCCAGGTCCCGGGATTCGGGTTCCTCTACATTATTTTGTCCGTTATTATCCTGACCGCTCTTTTTACATGGCTGGTCCGGAAGCGGATGATCCTGGTGCCGGCGCTCGCGGGTCTGGCCTGGTCTGCGCTGGGCATTTCGATTTTCACCTTCATGGCCAACCAGTTCCCCTACGAATATTACATATCGCTCGCTTCCATAGGTTTCTTTTGGGCCGCGGGCTATTTCCTTAACGCTCTTTTTTCCCGGGTCCGCAAAGACTGGGCCGGGATAGTCATGATGCCGCTCCTGTTATTATTGCTGGTCAGCTCGGGATCAAAATACCACAACCTTTATAAAACCAATTTTCTCATCAAATCCGCCCAGACCAACCGGACCATCCACGAGCGCCTGAAGCAGAATCATCCTGATTTCCCTCCCGGTTCCGAGCTGATCTTCGTCACCCCCTACTATGAAAAAGACCCGCTGTTAATAGGCGCCCGGGCGCTTTACAACCGGAAAGACCTGAAAATTTTCGTGAACGACCAGGCGGTGTCGGTGAAGCCCACCGGGGACGGCCTGGTCATTTCCAAAATTCCGGGTTTTGACTACCGGAATTCATATATTTTTGTGGCCGATGAGGGGCTGTTCCAGGAGATCAGGCCCGACCCGGACCCGGGGCAAAAGATCATCAAAGAGATCAAATTTCATTGACCGAAAATTTAACGGCCGTGAAAGTTGATCCGTTCACCTTTTCCTGCATTCAATGCGCGAGGGGCTTTAGCCCCGACGCAATTTACCGTTTACCGTTCACCGCATCAAGGAAAATATCTCCCGCCCGTGCTCAGGTAGACACTTCCGTCCCAACCTCCCCAGATGAGCATGGAGCTTCCGGTCCAGACCGCGGAGTGCCACCTTCTAATGGAAGGCGCATTGGTGGTCGTGATTGCGGTCCAATAGTTGCCGGTCGGGCTGTACTTTGCGCCGTCATTTTTATAGCCGCCGCTCCAGCCTCCAAAGATGATCATTGAACTCCCGGTCCAGACCGCGGAGTGGTAATACCTCGCGGTTAGACAATCTCCCATGGTGGTGGTCGCGGTCCAGGTGTCTGCCGCGGGGTTATACTTTCCGCCCGTGTTGGTCAAGAACGATCCGTCTTGTCCTCCCCATACAATCATCTGGGTTCCTGTCCAGACCGCGGCATGATCACTCCTTATAGAAGGAGCGTTGGTGGTGGAAGTCGCGGTCCATGAATTAAGCGAATTATTGTATTTGCCGCCGGTGTTCAATCTGCTGGCGCCGTTGTATCCGCCCCAGACGATCATATCGGTCCCGGTGTAAACCGCGGTGTGCCACTGCCTTATGGCAGGCGCGCTGGCTCCGGAGATGGCCGCCCAGGTGTCGGCGGCCGGGTTATACTTGGCGCCGTCGTTCAGGTATGAGCCGTTGAATCCCCCCCAGACGATCATCTCGGTCCCGTTGAAGACCCCGCTATGATAGCGTCTTGCCGCGGGCACTCCCGCGCCGGTTGAAGTCACGGACCATGTGTTTGTCGCCGGGTAATACCTTGAGCCGGTGTTTAAATATCCGCCGTTATATCCGCCCCAGACGACCATGGCGCTGCCGGTCCAGACCGCGACATGGTCGATCCTTGCCGAAGGGGTATTCGCTCCAACCAAGGTGGCGGTCCAGGAATCTGTTGCTGGATTGTACCTGGATCCTGTCTGCAAATATCCGGCATCCCTCCCGCCCCACACAATCATCTCGGAGCCGGTCCATAACGCGGTATGATAATACCTTCCCGCAGGGGGACTGGATGTTGTAGTCGCCAACCAAGTATCTGCCGTGCCGTTGATGGTCACCGCGACCGGGGTTGCCAGCTGCACGAGCTTGGTGTGCTTCATGGAGTGAGCAGGGGCCTCGGCCTGGATATTGACCGTGCCCGCGCTGGTCGCTTTGAACCACATCCACGCCCGGCCGTTGTCAGCAACTATGGTCCCGGTCGTGCAGTAGCGTCCGGGAGGATGGAGGGCGCTGGCCTTGTCCCCGCCCCAGAATTCTCCGGCGCCCCCGCCCGAACTGCTGGAAGCGTAGAAGATCACTCCGTACCCGCTCCGCTTCTGCGATCCCGCGGAGGGCGAGGATGTCAAATTGACCGTGATCTTGGTCCACTGGCCCACAGAGATAGTCACATTCTGGCTGGACTCCAGGTTGACGGAATCCGCCTGGCCCGGAAGGTCTCCGCTCATGCTTCCCCCGATCAGGCTGTTGATCAGGATCAGGTCCGGCACTTCAATGATGCCGTTGCCGTCGAGGTCCATCTGGTCCCCGTTGGTCGGGATCACCTGAGTCCAGTTGGCGGGGATGCCTCCCAGCACGCTGTTGAGACCGACCAGGTCCGGCACCTCTATGATGCCGTTGCCGTCGGAGTCCGCGAAGCAATATGCGCCTTCCCCGCAGCCCGGCTCCGCAAAATTGGGATTATATCCACGGTAATATTCGTCAAGGTTTCTGCGGTTGTCGGTGTCGTTATCCGGAACCGCATCCGCGAGGTTGAGCGGGTCCAGGCCGTATGATTTTTCCCACCCGTCCGGCATCTGATCGTAGTCAGAGTCCGGGTTGCAGGGGTCGGTTTCTCCGGCGTCCACCACGCCGTCCACATCCAGGTCTTCACCCTTGTCACAGAGCTTGGTCGGACCGCTCCATACCGAGGTGTTTCCGTCGCAAAGCCCGTCGTCGTCGGAATCCGGGTCGGTGGGGCCGGTGCACCAGGAGTTCTCAATATAATCGAGGATCCCGTCCCCGTCGGTGTCAACGGGACGGGGCACCACGCGGCCGCGGATGGTGACATCATAGGTATTGTAAGGAGTCCAGCTTACTCCGGTGTCGCTGAGCCAGCATTTGCCGGTCTCGGGAGTCCCCAGCATGTCCAGAGGGATGGGGGTTGATGAACCGGGCACGGTGAACTCCACGGCGATAAAAATATCGTCAGCAGCGGTGACATTGGGCGGGCTGCTGAGTTTGACGGAATAGTATCCGGCCTTGTCGCATGACCCGTCCTGGCTGGCGAGAAGTCCGGTAAGGTTGCTGCCGTCAAAATTGTCATAGACCCGGATCCGGTATGAGGCATTTATGCCCACGGTCCAAATATCCACCCGGTCCAGGGTGCCGTTCGCGGTCGGGGTCAGTTTCACCAATCCCCAGTCCGTGGCGTTCCAGCCCACGCTTCCGTTTTGGCCCTTGTCGTCATAGTAATAAACTTTTTCATCCGGGTAAAAATTCCGGTAGGTTGTATAGATAGAGGCGGCGGTCCCGATCTGCGCGGTGCTGTAAGCCACCCAGCCGTAGCCGGCGTCGGACCAGCCGGTCCCCCACGAGTTCTTGATCAGCCATGCGCCGAACCCGCCGTCCAAAGGGTGCGCCTTGCTGTCATCCCAGCCCACGATTAAAACCGCGTGGTTGGCGGCATCGCCGCCGGCGTAATCATAAACCGATCCCGCGGGAAGGGTCTGGAAGGTGGCGTTGGAGTAAATGGCGGTGTAAGCCGGGCCGGTGTGATAGACCATGTCTTTGATCTCCGCGACATTGTTCGCCAGTTTTTTCCAGACCAGCGGGGTCTTCATTTTGGTGCAGGAATTGCAGACGACCGATCCCGAGCACTGGGTGTAGGGATCGCAGGTCTCCATGACCGTGCCGTTGCGGGTCAGAAAAGTCGCGGCGTAAAAATCATTGCCGCCGCTGTCGCAGTTTGTGCCCCAAGGGTTGCAGCCGATGACATTGAATTCTGAAAAGTCATAGGTAAGCCCCTGGTAGAGCCGGACCATGGACTCGATCTCGCCGATCGCGGCATGCGCCCAGCAGGCGCCGTAGGGGTTCTGGTTCTTTACCGGGGTGACGCCGTTGTTCGCCCTCCAGTCCCAGGCCGCGGGCGGGACATCCATGATGGTAATCCCCGAGGGCTCCAGTTTGCTGTCATCCGTGGGCCTGGGCACAAGACCGTATATGCTCGGTTGTCCGGGCGGGATCGGAGGCGGGGAAATGTTTAATCCCGGGATGCCCTGTCCGAGCGCGATGTTTGAAAAAAGCCAAAGCCCGGCAATCAATAAATAAAATCTTTTCCCTGATAAAAACTGAAACATATTTTCTCCCTTCCGAAAAAATTCCCGGAACATGGACTCCCTCCCGGTTATTCAGGATGCGCGCTTAATAATAAAACTAACTCAAAACCGCTAAAACTGCTAATTAATAGTCACATGCACGGGTGTCACGAGCTGCACCTGTTTGGTGTGTTTCATGGCGCTGGCCGGCGCCTCGGCCTGGATATAAACATGGCCGGTGTGCGTGGCCTTGAACCAGATCTCAGACCTCCCGCCTTGAGAGACCATTCTCAGAGTCGTGCACCAGCGGCCGCCGCTGCGTGAAGTGCTGGCCTTGTCCCCGCCCCAGAACTCCCCGGTGCCCCCGCTGGAAGTGCTGGAAACATAGAAGATCACCCCGTATCCGCTCCGCTTCTGCGATCCCGCGGAAACCGACGATGTCAAATTGACCGTTAGCTTGGTCCACTGTCCCACAGTTGTCGTGACATTCTGGCTGGACTCCAGGTTGACGGAATCCGCCTGGCCCGGAAGGTCTCCGCTCATGCTTCCCCCGATCAGGCTGTTGATCAGGATCAGGTCCGGCACCTCGATGACGCCGTTGCCGTCGAGGTCCATCTGGTCCCCGTTGGTCGGGATCACCTGGGTCCAGTTGGCGGCAATGCCTCCCAAGACGCTGTTGAGACCGACCAGGTCCGGCACCTCTATGATTCCGTTGCCGTCTGAGTCCGCAAAGCAATACGCGCCTTCCCCGCAGACCGGCTCCGCGACCACCGGGTTGGTGCCGTCCAGGTATTCGTCGTAATTCCTGCGGCCGTCGCTGTCCTGGTCGCTGGAGGCGTTGCTGACCGTGGGGTTGAGTCCGTTATGGGTTTCGTAATAGTCGGACAAGCCGTCGCCGTCCGTGTCCGCGCTTTTGGAGTTGGTGATATATCCGTCAGCGCCGGTCACAATTTCCTCGCTGTCCAGGATGCCGTCTCCGTCATCGTCGGTGTCGGCGTTGTCGCCGGTGCCGTCGTTGTCGGTGTCTTCCCACTCGGAAGCGTTGGAGGGGAATTCATCGGTGTTGTCCGGGTAGCCGTCATTGTCGCAATCGGGCTTGTACCCGCATCCCGAGCCTTCGCTGCCGTCAGCCACGCCGTCTCCGTCATCGTCGGTGTCCGAAGTGTCCATGTAGGAGTCTCCGTCGCAGTTGGCGCCGGTTGCCAGGACCGGGTTCACGGTGGTGGTAAGCCCCGCGGACACGCTGTTGCCGGTCTTATGGGAAAGGGTGTAACCCTGCTTGGAGCCGTCCACATTGTATCCGGTCCCGACCGGCACTCCGGTCACTGTGTAATAACCGCTGGAGTCGGTCGTGGCGTAGACTTTTCCGCCCGCCCCCATGTCGATGACCAGCGAGGAAGTTGCGGCGCCGGTATAAGTCGGGGTGTAAATTCTCCCGCTGATGTTCCCGGTCTGGGTGCCGCCTCCGCCTCCGACGGGGTCCAGGAGTCCCGGCACCCGGGGCAGGGCGCGTATATTGATGGGGATTGGGTCATGCGAGTACGGGTCCGGCCCGCGGTAGCAGTCCATGGTGATGACTCCGGGCGCGGTCTGCTTGGCCGGGCCTTGCACCACCAGCTTGAACAGGCTGGTGATGTCCTCGGTGGTCTCGCCGGGCAGGTCCATGAAATGTCCGACCACGTTCATGGTCTGGGACTTGCAAGCCATAAGGTTTAACTCTTCCGGGTATATTTTCACGGAATTCGGGTCCACCTTGCGGAGCGTGGCCGCGACCTGGACCGCGTTGGAAAAAACGGGAGGGCTGCTGGAGCTGAAATAGACCGCGGCGATCTTGATGGTGTTGCCAGGCGCGAGCGTGATCAGGTTGCTGTGATAGTTGCCGGTGCCGTTGTATAAATCGATTATGGGCGTGAACTTGTCCGGGGACGGGGCCGCGGCGTAGATCACGATCTCGTCCAGGTAAACCGCGTCCGGATCCAGGGTGTCGTTTTCCGTGGAATTCATGGTCGCCCTCCACTGGATGATGAAATCATCGCTGACATTGAACCGGGGGTCGTCGGTGAGGTTGATGTCCACCTGGGACCAGCTGCCCATTTCGGTGCCCGCGAAATCCCAGATGGGCAGGAACGATTCTCCGCCGTTGTTGCTCACCTCCACCACGAACTTCTGCTTGATGGTCCCGCCGTCGACTATGCCCGCGGTCTGAAACTTGAAACTAAGCAAGGCCTCGGGCACATTCTCCAGGTTGACTATTTTGCGCACCGCGTAGCTGTCCTTGTTGGCGCCGGCCGTGCTTCTCCCGATGAACAGGAATTTATTTGACCCGGGAGACTGTCCGGAGATGCTGTTGTCAACCGCAATCCACGGGTTGGGGCCGTTGGTGTTCTGCCTGACATCGTCCCCGGATGCGTTCGCGGTGTCCAGGGAATTGTTAAACCCGGGCGTGACACAGGTGGCAAAAGACAGTCCCTCTCCGTAGGGGATGATTGAGAAATCATCGTTCAGGACAATGGTCTCGGCAATGCCGTTGGCCCCGGAAGTGATGGCGCTTAGCACCAACTGGTCGTCTCCGCCGGGAATGGAATCCAGGATCAGGTCCTTGCCCGGATACAGATAGACTTCATCGGCTTTGCCATTGTTAACCGCGATCAACTGCTGGTCATCGCCCTGGGCCGTGGTCTGGCAGATGCCGTTGGACCCGGCATTTATCCAACCTGAGGGATCCATTGAGGACGGGAACACGCCCACGGAGTAGCTTTGAAAATCTTCATATAACATCTCGTGTTTGCCGGTTACCTGCACATTATCCAGGTAAAACGTCGTCGCCATGGCATAGAAAACTAGCTTTATGTATATCTGGCTGTTTTCAATTTCCCTGTATTGCGACATGTCAAAGCCTTCGGACATCATTTTGCCCATAAACTGGGGGGGCAAGTTTATGGGATATGTATTCATGAAAGGCCTCCAGGTGGTGCCGTTGCTGGACCAATAACCTTTGATATTGGCCGTTGAAGACCCGCCGGTAAAGGCCCATTGGAACTGGACCATGATGTCGCTGAAAGCGGTGGTGGAGATCATCTTTTGCAAAGAACAAGGATTAATGGGGGATACGCCGGTCACATGAACCGATTTTATCCCGAAAAGGCCCGGCGCATTGCCATCAATCATTACCGGCCCGCATCCGCTGATCACGGTCCATCCTGTCAGGCTGCCCGACTCGAAATCATCATAAAAGACCGTGTTATAATTTCCCCGGTTCAAGTTGCTTAACCCGGCGCCTTCGAGCATGTTGCGCTGGCTGATCAGATACATCTTATCCGCAAAACCCGGGGCGATTGTTGTGCCGTCCTTGAGGGTAAAGGTCAGGCCGATCGGCTCATTGACATGAGCGCTTGATGCATCCGCGCTGAGGGTCAGAATGTCCGGATAGATGCTCTGGCTGTTGTTCAGGACCACGATATGGATGGGGTCGGTGTTGATTGTGGGCACGCCTTTGCTGGGATTGCCGGGCACGCTGACCGTGATGGTATTATCGCCCACCACCGGGTTGAACACCACGGTGACATTGCCTGAAGGTATCCCGCCCCGGTCCAGGAATAAATCGCTGACCCATCCGGACATGGTATTGGTGCCGCTGCCCTGGAAAGTGCCTCCTCCCTGCGCGGTGAAGACCGGGGCAACACCCAGTTTGGGAAACCCGTCCGCGGTCTGCACGCTGACCACAATCGGGACTATCTGTTTATGGTCGTAATAAGTATAGGCGGCATTGGGAGCAATCCTCACAATTTTGGCGGGCGCTCCGGCCATGGGATTTGCGGCAAGCAGATCTCCGACCGGTCTGGGGTCTGTGATCATGACATCATCGCCACCCGTGGTGGTGGTTACCAGGTAGCCGTTGGGCCCGGGGCTGACGCAGATTTTTCCCGGCGCGCCCTGGCCGTTGGTGATCAGGCGCTGGTCGTCGCCCCCGCGCGTGCTTTCAGCGATGCCGTTTGCGCCCGCGCGGATGAGGTTCCCGTTTATGAAATCATCTCCGCCCGGAGTTGATTCCAAAACCATGTTGCCAGTGTCTCCGTTGATGACGATCTCGTTAGGAGCGCCGTACCCGACTGTGATTTCCTGGACGTCATCCGCGTTATCGGGGTCTGACGGAGGAGGGATATTGGAATAGGTTTCGCAGATCCCGTTGGGGCCCACGCCAATGAAGCGGATGGTGCGCGCAACCGCGTCCATATACCCGTAATCGTAAACATCTACCTCGGTATTGCCGTTGATGTCGCCCTGGAGTCCTCCGATCTTGAGCGTGTACTGGCCGGAGCTGTCATAGCGCTTTTCAAAGACTATATCTCTCAAGATATCTATGTCGGAATCGGTCACGGTGCCGAGCGTGTTTCCATCAAGGTCCAGGTACTGTTCAACGCCGAAGGTGGTCTGCTGGAAAACGAAGCTTGAGAAATATCCGTCCTGCCAGCTCGAGACCGTTACCGGAAAATGGGTGGGCGAGGAGCAGTCCCAGACGGTGGAGTATGTGGGATTGATATGGATGAGGCTGTTTATAAGCCCGGGCGGGAGCGTGGTCTTGGCCCGGAAATTCAGGTGCGCCATGATCAGGGTGAGGTTGGACTTCTGCGAACATGCCGGGATTGAGTTGTCCACAATTTCCGCATAACCCCCCTGGGTGTTCTCGGAGCTTACCGGAAACAGCCAGTCGAGGTTGGTGCTGTCCGGGAACGCGTTTTCCAGGGTTATGTAGTTGGTGTTGTATTCAATCTGCATGTGGTAGGAAGTCATCTGGACCTGGGTGACAAAAACAAATTCCAGCCGGACATCGAAAACCATGCCCGGGTCTATGGGACTGGCGGGACCAATTAATTGTATTTTGTTGATCTGAGCGCCGGCGCGGAGCGCAAACAAGGATAGAAAAGCTATAAAAATTGCCAGGGTTTTTCTTCGGATCATCTGTATTTCTCCTCTAAAACAATCCTCTTGCTAATAGACGTTTCCTGCCCGATAATTTCCTCCATATTTCTTCAATAGTTATCTCTTCAATTGATCACCATCGCCGTTGCTTCGAAAAACCGGGACTATTCGCCGAATTTTGCCCGGTTTCTCCCAGCTTCGCATTTAGTTAAAGATACCCTTTTAATGAGCAAGAGTCAATGGTTTTTCTAATGTTTCGGGGGAAAATCATTTTTCTTGGCGAGGTTGAAAACAAAGGGTCAAAGGTTTCGGAATGAGGATTTTTCCGGCTGATATTCATTCCGATTTTAAAACCGCGAAAACCGCTGATTGATGGTCACTGCGCGGTTGGCCCTGATTGTAACTGAAATGGCCCAAATTTGTTCCCTTCATTAATCATGGAGCATACCTGCCGCCGGTGTTTAAATAATTGGTCCCGTCATTTCCGCCCCAGACGATCATCTCGGTCCCGGTCCAGACTGCAGTGAACAGGCTTCTTCCGGCCGGCATGTTATAGGTCATAGAGGTCCAAATATTAGAGGAAGGTTGATAATTGGCACCGAAGGCATAGGGGCCGGGACTGGTTCCCCACACAATCATTTCAATTCCGGTCCAGATAGCCCTGTGAAATATCATGTCTGGCGGAAAGCTTCCGGTGACATAACTCCAGCTATCAGCCACAGGCTCATATCGTCCGCCGTCATTTCTCTCAAACCCAAACATTCTAGTATCAAAGCCTCCCCAGATGATCATTTGAGTCCCGGTCCAGACCGCACTATGTTTTTCTCTTCCCGATGGAGCATTTATTGTGGAGGTCGCAGTCAGCCATGAATTAGTTTGCTGATCATATTTTCCTCCCGTGTTCAAAAAAACAGCACCATCATATCCACCCCACACTATCATCCAACTGCCGGTCCAGATTGCGGTATGGTTTTCCCGGGCTGAAGGCACATTGGTCCCGGTTGAGGTCGCGGCCCAGGAATTGCCTGAGGGATCATAAAGTCCGCCGGTGTTGTAGTAGCTTGACCCATCATATCCCCCCCAGACAATCATGCGCGGAGAGACACTGCCAAAAGCGCTCCAAACTACGGTATGATTTCCTCGCGCAGAAGGAGCGCCGCTGGTGCTGGTCGTGATCCAAGAGTCTGTTGCA
>Ga0315287_10004245_pt1 | contig 13940 bp, 11 predicted proteins | sample YL17G11_0_MG_FD_205037 | JGI IMG/M metagenome (GOLD analysis project Ga0315287, IMG submission 205037) | Sediment microbial communities from Yellowstone Lake, YNP, Wyoming, USA - YL17G11_0 | ecosystem: Environmental > Aquatic > Freshwater > Lake > Sediment | place: USA: Wyoming | collected... | reverse complement strand
TCGTTGCCGCGGGCTCGCCTGTCGAACGGCATCCTGGGCCAACTCGCATCACGGGCGAGGCGCGCCGCTCCCTTCGGGTGTCTTGCCCGCGATTGCGCGCAGCTCGATCTTGGCGATCGCGTTGCGGTGAACCTCGTCGGGCCCATCGGCCAGTCGCAGACTGCGGGCGCTCGCGTACGCGCCGGCGAGGAAAGGATCGTTGACGCCGGCCGCGCCATAGGCCTGGATCGCCCAGTCGATCACCTTGCAGGCGACGTTCGGCGCGACGACCTTGATCATCGCGATCTCCTTCTTCGCGACCTTGTTGCCCACGGTGTCCATCAGGTACGCGGCCTTCAGCACCAGCAGCCGCGCCTGATCGATCATGCAGCGCGACTCCGCGATCCGCTCCTGCCAGACCGTCTGCCGCGAGATCTCGCTGCCGAACGCGACGCGGCTCGCGAGTCGCGTCACCATCAGCTCCAGTGCGCGCTCCGCGAGGCCGACAAGACGCATGCAATGGTGGATGCGGCCCGGCCCGAGCCTGCCCTGCGCGATCTCGAAGCCGCAGCCCTCGCCCTTGAGCACGTTCGACACCGGCACGCGCACATTCGCCAGGTCGATCTCCATGTGCCCATGGGGCGCGTCGTCGACATTGAGCACCGTGAGCGGGCGCAGCACGCGTACTCCCGGCGCCGTCGCGGGCACCAGCAGCATCGACTGTTGGCGGTGCCTGGGCGCGTTCGGGTCCGTCTTGCCCATGACGATGTACAGCATGCAACGCGGATCCCCCGCGCCCGACGACCACCACTTGCGGCCGTTGACGACGTACTCGTCGCCCTCGCGCACCATGCTGCATTCGATGTTCGTGGCATCCGACGAGGCGACGGCCGGCTCGGTCATCAGGAACGCCGAGCGTATTTCGCCGCGCAGCAGCGGCTCGAGCCATTGCCGCTTCTGGGCTTCCGTGCCGTAGCGCTCGATCGTCTCCATGTTGCCGGTGTCAGGCGCGCTGCAATTGAAGACTTCCGGCGCCCAGGTGACACGGCCCATGATTTCGGCCAGCGGCGCGTACTCGAGGTTCGTGAGTCCGGCGCCTTCCGGCGAATCGGGCAGGAAGAGGTTCCACAGCCCTGCGGCGCGCGCCCGCGTTTTCAGGTCCTCGACCAGCTTCGTCGGGATCCACGCGTTGCCGCGTTCGCGGTTCGCCTCGACTTCCTCCCGGAAGCGATGTTCGTCCGGATACACGTGCGCATCCATGAACGCGACGAGCCGCGCCTGCAATTCCCGCACTTTCGGTGTGTAGTCGAAATTCATCGGCGGCTCCTCCGTGTCGGAATCCGCGTGCGGCGGTCCGGTCCCCATGGGCGTCGCGATCCCGCCGTCGGCGTGGCGCTGCGCATCACCGCTTTCCTCCCCGCTTGAACCACGCCAGCACGGCGTCGAGCCGTTTGCCGTACGGCGGCAGCAGCAACGGGAGCATGCCCAGGCGGCTCTGGTAGTACACCGGCTTCTCCTTGCTGAAGGTGCGGAAGCCGTACTCGCCATGATAGGCGCCGCTGCCACTCGCGCCGACGCCGCCGAAGGGCTGGTGCTCCTGGACAAAATGCGTGAGGCACCCGTTGACGGTCACGCCACCGGCGATCGTCCGATGCAGCACGCGGTCCCGATGGGCGGCACTGTCGCCGAACCAATAGAGCGCCAGCGGCCGGTCGCGCAGGTTCACGTACCGGATCGCATCGTCGAGATGGTCGTACGCGACGATCGGGAGCAGCGGACCGAAGATCTCTTCCTTCATGATCGCCGCATCGTCGCCGGCGCCGAGCACGAGCGTCGGCGCGATCTTGCGCGCGGCGCGCTCGAGCGTCTCGCCGGCCGGATTGATTTCGACGATCCGCGCTCCACGCGCCGTCGCGTCGGCGAGGAGGCCCTGTAGACGCGCGTAGTGGCGCCCGTCGACGATGCTCGTGTAGTCGCGGTTGGCGGCTAGCGTCGGATAGAGTTTCGCCACCGCGCGCACGATGGCCTCCGCGAATTCGTCGACGCGGGTCCGCGGCACCAGCGCGTAGTCCGGCGCAATGCAGGTCTGGCCGGCGTTGAACAGCTTGCCGATTGCGACCAGCGGCGCGATCTTGGCGAAATTCGCGCTGCCGTCGACGATCACCGGCGACTTGCCGCCGAGCTCGAGCGTGACCGGCGTCAGATGCTTCGCCGCCGCCTGCGCGACGAGCCGCCCCACCGCCGTCGACCCGGTGAAGAACAGGTGATCGAAGGGCAGATCGACGAAGGCCTTCGCGAGTTTCGCGTCGCCGGGAAAAACCGCAAGCTCGTCTTCGCCGAAGGTCTCCCGCACGATCCGGGCCATGAGCTCCGCGGTCCGGGGTGTCACCTCGGACGGCTTGATCATCACGCGGTTGCCCGCGGCAAGCGCCGCTGCGGCCGGCAGGATCGACAGCTGGTAGGGATAATTCCACGGCGCGATGACGCCGACGATGCCGAGCGGCTGCGGGATCAGCCGGTTGTAGCCCGGCCGGTACTTGAGTCCGGTCGGCATGTCCTTCGGCCGCATCCAGTTGTGCAGATGGCGCCGCGCATGCTTGATCGATTCATCGACGGCAAGCAGGTCCGCAACGAGCGTCTCGTGCGGCGACCGGTTGCCGAAGTCGGCGGAGATCGCGTCGATGATGTCCTGCGCGTGGCGCTTCGTCATCAGCGCGAGGCGGTGGAGCCGGTCGGTGCGCGCGGCCAGCGCCGGGATCATGTCCTCCCGGTACCCCTCCCGCATTCGCTCGAACGTCCGTCGCATCGGCGCGATCGCGATTTCATGGTCGTCGACGACTGCATTCATCTCGTTTCCCAAGACCGCGGCACAGGCCGCCCCCGCGGAGTGGACGTCGGCACAAGCTTCACAATACACTAGTGTATTGCAGCTAATCTAGCACCGATGGATCGCCGCCGCCATGATCTCACGCAAGCCCAACGCCAGCACCGCGGTTGCGTCGGCGGCGAGATCGCTGGACCGGCGCGCATGGCTCGAGGCCGCCGCCGATGCGATCGCCGAGGGCGGCTTCGGCGAGGCGCGGATCCTGACGCTCGCGAAGCGGCTCGGCGTCACGCGCGGCAGCTTCTACTGGCACTTCCGCGATCACGACGATTTCATCCGGGCGCTGCTCGAGCAGTGGCGCGACGAGCAACTGCGGGCGATGGCCGCGTGGCGCCCAGGCACGGGGAACGCCGAGGCCGATCTGCGTCGGGCGGTCCACCTGCTGCTGACCGACATGGCACGCGATGCCAAGGCGCTGCGTGTCGAGCTCGCGATGCAGGATTTCGCGCGGCGCAATCCCGTCGCCGAGGCCATTACCGTGGAGGTGAATCGCGCGCGGATGAAGCAGGGGCTCGCGCTGTTCGAGGCACTGACCGCCGATTCGGGCCGTGCCCGCTCGCTCACGCTGCTCCTCTATGCGTGCATCACCGGCGCCCGACTCATGCTCGCCGCCGCGCCGCGGGATGCGAAAACCGACGCGATCGCAGACGAGCTCGAGCACATCATCGCGGATGCCATCATCGCGCCCAGTACCCTGCCGTCACTCAAGCTGCGGCGCGGAATGGCGCGATGACAGGGCCCGGCAGGCGTCGCCGGCGTCCTGTCGCCCCGATTGCGCCATCGAAACGCCAACGCGCGCCGACGACGTGGCAAGATAGCGTGCGCACATCCGATCACGGAGCATCTCGCCATGGCTGCAACCCGCAAAGTCGCGAAAAAGAAGCCCGCTGTCCCGAAAAACACGGCGGAGGGCACCGGCACCGCCACGTCGGCCACCAGCGGATCGACGCTCGTCGATCTCGCGCAGCAGGTGCGCTCGTGGACCGATTCCGTACTCGGCATTGCCGGCGCCGCGGCGGACGTCACGATGGGCGCTGCGAAAATGATGCTGCCCAAACCGGGGCAGCGACAGACGCTGGAAAAGACCGGCGCGATCCTGCGGCGGATGCGGGAAACGGCGGGCATGAGCGTGGGCGAGGTCGGCGCCGCGATCAACCTCAAGGACCCGGTCCTGCTCGAGCTGGTCGAGAACGGCAAGGTCGCGCTGCCGTTCGAGATCATCCTGCGGCTCGCCTCGGTGCTCGGGCGCAACGATCCGATCTCCTTCGTGATGCGCTTCACGCGCTCGTACAATCCGGAGGTCTGGAAGACGCTCGAAGCGCTCGGCATCGGCCGGCTCGCGCTGCAGGCCGGCCGCGAGCGCGAATTCGCGAACCTCTATCGTGCCAGCGATGCCGCGCGGCGCTTGTCGGACGAGGACTTTGCCGACGTGCTGGGTTTCACCAAGGCGGCGTTCGAGATGGCGATCGTCTTCCGGTCCCGCAAGGGCGGTCACGAGAGTGCCGCGCGCGACAAGGGCACAACCGCGGCGAAATGACGCGCATTGCGCCCGCGCGCGCAGTCGCGGGCGTCGTCCGCGCTCGCCCGCGCCGGTCGCCGAACCGCCCCCCTACGGCCGCTCGCCCCGCGCCAGTCTCGCTTCGATGTCGTCAAGGCAGGGCAGGATGTCGGCGATGGTGTCGACCACGTAGTGCGCCCCGCTCTGGTACATCCGCGTGTAGGCGCCCTGGCGCATCCGCTCCTGCTCGGCTTTCGGCAGCTTCTTCCAGTCCTTGAGCGGCAGCCCGATCTCGTTGCCGCTGATCGCGAGTCCGATCGTCCACATGCCGCCGTTCAGGCCTTCCTCGATGCCGGGACGCGTGTCGTCGATCTTGACGCAGGCCTCGAGGGGCGAGACACCGAGGTTCATCACGTTCTGCAGGCACATGTAAGGATACGGCCGTCCCGCCGGCACCTCCGACGCGCAAACCGTCGAGTCGGGAACGTAGCCCTGCTTCGCCGCGTCGCGCAGGTTGATCTTCATCATGTCGGTCATGTAGCCGGTCGTCGAGCCGATCTTGTAACCGCGCTTGCGCAGGACCTTGACGGTGTCAAGCGCGCCGGGAATGAGCGCCGAATAATCGGACAGGCATTTCAACTGCAGCGGCACGAAATCCTTGAACATCGCCTCGACGTCGTCGTCGGTCGGCAGCCGGCCGTGTTTTTCCTGCCAGCGCCTGCGCACCGGATCCTGCTGCGTGATCTTCTGGATGTGGACGCGCTTGTGCGCGCCCATCGGTCCGCGCGCCTCCTCCATCGTGATCGGCACGCCCTGACGTTTGAACACTTCGACGAAGACGACGGCCGGCGCCATGCAGCCGAAGTCCATCGTCGTGCCGGCCCAATCCAGCAGCACCGCCTGGATCTTGCCGCGGTAGCGGCGATGGTAGGTGAAGGTCATGGTCTGCGTTCTCCGTGGGTTTGCGCTTCAAATCGGTCAGAATAGAGGCTGGGACGCCTGATGGTCAACGTCGCGTGCCTGACACCGTCGGTCCGCAACAGGCCGGCCCGCGGTCAGCGACCGCAGACCGCGCCGTCGCCGGAGGCCGGCTGCGCCGGACCGCGATCGTTCATTCCAGAGGAAAGCCGCCATGAGAGAAGCCGTCATCGTATCCACCGCCCGCACGCCGATCGGGCGGGCCTTCCGCGGTGCGCTCAACAACATCAAGTCGCCGACGCTGATGGGTCACGCCATCCGGCACGCCGTCGAGCGCGCCGGTGTCGCCGGCGCCGAAATCGAGGATGTCATCATCGGCACGGTGCTGACTGCCGGCACGGCCGGGATGAACATTGCGCGCAACGCGGCGATCGCCGGGGGCGTGCCGGTCACCGCGGGTGCGCAGACGATCGATCGCCAATGTGCCTCGGGATTGATGGCAATCGCCACGGCAGCCAAGCAGATCATCGTCGACGGCATGCAGGTGATCGTCGCCGGCGGCCAGGACAACATCTCCGCGGTGCAGAACCGGTATCTCGAATGGGTCGGCGCGGAAAAGGACCCGAACGTGACCCGGCACGCCGAGCACGCGTACATGCCGATGCTGCTGACGGCCGAGAACGTTGCCCGCAAGTACGGGATCAGCCGGGAGGCGCAGGACGAATACGCCCTTTCGTCGCAGATGCGGACGTCTCGCGGCCAGGTCGACGGCCGTTTCGCCGCCGAAATCGTCCCGATCACGGCCAGCATGGCGGTGGTCGACAAGGAGACGAAGCAGGTGTCGCACAGGGAGGTGAATCTGGCGAAGGACGAGGGCAATCGTGCGGACACGACGAGGGAAAGCTTGGCGGCACTGCAGCCCGTGATCGAGGGCGGCACCGTGACGGCCGGCAACGCGAGCCAGCTGTCCGACGGCGCATCCGCGTGCGTCGTGATGGATGCGAAGTTCGCCGCTCAACGCGGAATCGTAGCGCTCGGCCTCTACCGGGGCATGATGGTCGTCGGCAACGCGCCGGAGGAAATGGGCATCGGCCCGATCCATGCGGTGCCGAAACTTCTTCGGCAGCACGGCTTGACCGTGGATGACATCGGTCTCTGGGAGCTGAACGAGGCGTTCGCCTGCCAGGCGGTGTACTGCCGTGATCAGCTCGGCATCGATCCGGACCGGTTCAACGTCGACGGCGGCGCCATCTCGATCGGCCACCCCTACGGGATGAGCGGCGCGCGCCTCGTCGGGCACGCCCTCATCGAGGGCAAGCGCCGCGGCGCAAAGCACGTCGTGGTCACGATGTGCGTCGGCGGCGGCATGGGTGCGGCCGGCCTGTTCGAAGTCCTCTGACATCGACATTCCGCGACCATGGAAAAGCGAATGGGCGTGAAAGATCTCCTCGACTTGGGCGGCAGGATCGCGGTCATTACCGGCGGCTCCCGCGGCATCGGGCTGCAGATGGCGACTGGGCTGGGCGAGATGGGCGCGAAGGTGGCGATCACGGCGCGCAGGCAGGACGAACTCGACGAAGCGCGGGTGCATCTCGAACACGCCGGCATCGAGTGCCTGACGGTCGCGGGCGACCTCGCGGATTTCGCGGCCATCCCCGGCATCGTCGACGCCGTGCTGTCGCGCTGGGGACGAATCGACGTCCTGGTGAACAACGCGGGCTGCAACTGGGCGGCGCCCGCCGAGGATTACCCCGACGAGGGCTGGCGCAAGGTGATGAGCCTCAACATCGACGCGCAGTTCTTCCTCGCCCGCGAAATCGGCAAGCGTTCGATGATTCCGCGCAAGAGCGGGAAGATAGTCAACATCGCGTCGATCGCCGGTCTGTTCGGCAATCCTCCCGAGTGGGACATGCACACCATGGCGTACAACACGAGCAAGGGCGCGCTGATCGCGATGACGCGCGCGCTGGCGGCCGAATGGGGTCGTTACAACATCAACGTCAACGCGATCTGCCCGGGATTCTTCCCATCGAAGATGACGAAGGTCACGCTCGATCGCATCGGCGAGAGCGTGCTCGCGATGACGCCCCTCGCCCGACTGGGCGGCGAGGACGACCTCAAGGGCAGCGTCGTGTTCCTCGCCTCGGAGGCGTCGCGCCACGTCACTGGCCAGGTACTGGCGGTCGACGGTGGCTGCACGGTGGTATGAACCACCCCCACGCCCACTGCGTTCGCTGCCCCCCGCGGGGGAGCGCTGCGGCCAATCCCGGGGCAACGCTCGTCGCGCCGGTCCATCCGTTCGACGCGGCTGCGCTCGCCGCCTATCTGCGCGAACACGTCGCGGAATTCGACGGCGATATCGCCGTCGAGCAATTCCAGGGCGGGCAGTCGAACCCGACCTATCGGATCACCGCGGGCGAACGGCGGTACGTGCTCCGGCGCAAGCCGCCGGGCACGCTGCTCCCCTCCGCGCACGCAGTGGATCGCGAATTCCGCGTGATGTCAGCGCTCGCCGGCACCGGCGTTCCGGTGGCCAGGACCCATGCGCTGTGCGAGGACGCCACGGTGCTCGGGACACCCTTCTTCCTGATGGAATACGTCGAGGGCCGCATCCTCTGGGATCCCACGCTCCCCGGCATGACGCCGGCGCAACGCGTGGCGCACTACGACGAGTTGAATCGGGTCATCGCCGCGCTGCACAGCGTCGACTACGCAGCGGTCGGCCTGCGCGACTTCGGCAAGCCGGGCAACTACATCGAGCGACAGGTCGCGCGCTGGTCGAAGCAATACCAGGCCGCCGCCGCCGAGCGGATTCCGGCGATGGACCGGCTGATCGCCTGGCTGCCGGAGCATGTGCCGCCGGGAGACGAGACAACGATCGTCCACGGCGACTACCGGATCGACAACGTCATCTTCCACCCCGTCGAGCCACGCGTGCTGGCGGTGCTGGACTGGGAGTTGTCGACGCTGGGGCATCCGCTGTCGGACTTCGCGTACCAGGTCATGGCGTGGAGGCTCACGCCGCACCAGTTTCGCGGGTTGAAGGGCTGCGACTTCGCCGCACTGGGCATTCCCACCGAGGCCCAGTACGTCGCCGCCTACTGTCGGCGCACCGGCCGCGACGCGATCCCGAACTGGGAGGTCTACCTCATCTTCAACATGTTTCGCATCGCCGCGATCCTGCACGGCGTACTCGCGCGAGCGCTGCAGGGCAATGCGGCGAGCGGGAACGCCGTCGAAACGGGCGGGCGCGCACAGCTCGTAGCCGACATCGCCTGGGAGATGGCGCAGCGCCTCGACGCGGCGGGCGCTCGTCGCTCTTGAAATTCTTTGCGCGAGACCCAATCATTCGAAAATTGATGTAGGGAATCACGCCGACTTCGCCATGAACTGCGCCGAACGCCCTCATGCAAGGTTTGCGGCCGCGCTCCGCGATCCACGCTGATCTCCGTCCCGAGAGCAAACCCTCGATGTCGCGCTACCCGACCGCTACCGCGAACCCGCCCTGTCCGAAGTGCGGCGTCCCGCTCCATCGCGTGCGGCGCAACCCCCTGGATCGATTGCTCAGTCTGATCCGCCCGCGACGGCGCTATCGCTGTCCCAGCCACGGTTGCGGTTGGGAAGGGGCGTTTCCGTACCGGCGGAGGAAGGACTGATATCCGCGGAAGCCCATCGGCCGGCCACGCCGACGGCGCCTCGGCAGCAGGCAGACCCGCTTGCGGACGAGGCTCGCGCGTCCGACAGGGTTCTGAGCCTCGTCAAACTTCCATCGCCCTTCCCGGCCTAGAATGCGGTTATTGCCTTTTCCGAGAGAAATCCATGACCTACCGGACCATTTTCGTCCACGTCGACGATGCGGAACCCTGCCAACACCGGCTCGAGGTGGCTGCCCGCCTTGCGCGGGCCTACCCGGCGCAGCTTCACGGGACCTACCTCGTGCCTTCTGCCAACTCACACCCTTCACGTCGGCGGTCCTGCCCACGGAGGTCGTGGAGCGACGAATGCGCGAAACTGCCGATGCGCAACGCGTCGCCGAGGAGCGGTTCCGCACCACCGCCGCGAAGTTCGGCGTCACATCGCTGGATTGGCGCGCCCCGGCCGGTGACCCGATGGCGGCAGCCGTCCTGCACGCGCGGTACGCCGATCTTGCGGTGATCGGCCAGCCCGAGCGCGACGAGTCGACGGAGGCGTTCAGCGCCGAGCTCGCCAAGGCGGTCGTGATGTCCTGCGGCCGCCCGGTGCTCTTCGTCCCCTACGTCGGCGAATACAACACCGTGGGCGAGCGGGTATTGATCGCGTGGAAGGATTCCCGCGAGTCGGCGCGGGCCGTCGCCGATGCCCTTCCGCTGCTCAAGGACGCGAAGAAGGTGTTCGCTGTGGCGATCACGCCCGATGACGACGAAAACCTGCACGACGTGCTCGCCGACCAGCAGGTTGCCGCTTTCCTGCGCCGCCACGAGGTCAATGCCACCGTGCGGCGCCTCGCCGTCCCGGACGTCAACGCCGGCGAGTTGCTGCTCTCGCAGGCGGCCGACGTCAGCGCCGACCTGATCGTGATGGGCGCCTACAGCCGGCCGCGAGTTTCCGCGTTCATGTGGGGCGGCGTGACGCAGGTGATGCTGTCCTCGATGACCGTGCCGGTACTGATGTCGCACTGAGTGCGAACCCCGCCGCCCGACTTCCTTCGCTGGATGCCGGGCATCAGGGCGCTGCGCACCTATCAGCCCGCGTGGCTCGCGAAGGACATCGGCGCGGGCCTGGTGCTGACGGCGATCCTTGTGCCGACCGGCATGGGCTACGCGGCAGCCGCGGGACTGCCGGTCATCTACGGCCTCTATGCGACGATCGTACCGCTCATGGCGTACGCCATCTTCGGACCCAGCCCGATTCTGGTTCTGGGGCCCGACTCGGCGCTCGTCGCTCTCATCGCCGCGACGATTCTGCCGATCGCCGACGGCGATGCCGATCGGGCTGTCGCCCTCGCCGCGATGCTCGCCCTGCTGTCCGGTTTCCTGTGCATCCTCGCCGGGCTGGCGCGGTTCGGCTTCATCACCGATCTCCTGTCGAAGCCGATCCGTTATGGATACCTCAATGGCATCGCGCTCACGGTCCTGATCGGACAGCTGCCGAAAGTCCTCGGCTTCTCCGCGGGCGGCGCGAATCTGCTCGACGAAACCGGCGGCCTCGTTCGTGGCGTGCTGGATGGCCGGACCAACGGCACCGCCTGCGCCATCGGCGTGTCGTGTCTGCTCGTGATCCTGGGGCTCAGGCGATGGGCGCCCCGCGTTCCCGGCGTGCTGGTGGCGGTGATCGGCGCCACCGTCGCGGTCTCGACGTTCGATCTCGCCGCGACGACCGGCATCGCGGTCGTCGGGTCGCTGCCGGAGGGTCTGCCGGGATTCCGGATTCCGGTCCTCTCCTCCAACGACGTGCGGGCGCTGGCTGCGGGCGCCGTCGCGATCACGCTGGTTTCCTTCGCCGACACCAGCGTGCTGTCGCGCACCTTTGCCCTGCGCAAGGGCTATCGGGTCGACAGCAACCAGGAGTTCATCGCGCTCGGCATCGCCAATGTGGCCGCCGGCCTGTTTCAGGGATTTCCCGTCAGCAGCAGCGCGACGCGCACGCCGGTCGCGGAATCCGCAGGGGCGAAGACGCAGGTCACCAGCGTGGTCGGAGCCCTGTGCATAGCGTTGCTGCTGGTCTTCGCGCCAACGCTGCTGCGCAACCTCCCCGGTGCCGCGCTCGGTGCCATGGTGATCGCCGCGTGCCTTTCGCTCTTCGAGATCGGCGGCGTCATGCGCCTGTACCATCTGCGCAGCAGCGAGTTCCTGCTGTCGATCGTGTGTTTCGTCGGCGTCGCCTTGCTCGGCGTGATCCAGGGCATCTTCATCGCCATCGGCCTCGCATTGCTCGCTTTCATCTGGCGCGCGTGGCGACCCTATGACGCCGTGCTCGGCCGCGTCGACGGCGTGAAAGGCTATCACGACATCTCGCGTCACCCGGAAGCGCGCTGCATTCCGGGCCTCGTGCTGTTCCGCTGGGATGCGCCGCTCTTCTTCGCCAATGCGGAGATTTTCCGCGAACACGTGCTGCAGGCAGTCGCCCAGGCATCCACGCCGACCCGTTGGGTCGTCGTCGCGGCCGAGCCGGTCACCGATGTGGACATCACCGCGGCCGATGCGCTCGCCGAGCTCGATCGCGAGCTCCACGAGGCGGGCATGGACCTGTGCTTCGCTGAAATGAAAGGCCCGGTCAAGGATCGCCTGAAGCGCTACGGACTCTTCACCCAGCTCGGCACCGACAACTTCTTCCCGACCATCGGGCAGGCCGTCGACCGGTATCTGGCCTTGCACCCGGTCGAGTGGCGCGATTGGGACGAGTGACCGGCGCAGCTCCACCGCCATCGGCGGGCAGGGAACCGTTGATCCGATCGCTTCGAGGCGATAATCTCGCTTCCCGGGCGCTTGCTCCAGCCCCGTGATTCCACCACCGCGAAGAGGTTCCATGGATGGACTGATGCAGGACCGGCCGCTGCTCATCTCGTCGCTGATCGACCACGCCAACCAGTTGCATCCTGGCGCCGAAATCGTGTCGCGCACGGTCGAGGGGCCGGTGCACCGCTGCACCTACGGCGACATCCATCGCCGGTCGAAACAGCTCGCGAAGGCGCTGATCGCTCTCGGCGTCGAACCCGGCGACCGCATCGCCACGATCGCCTGGAACGGCTACCGGCACATGGAGCTGTACTACGGGGTATCCGGCATGGGCGCGGTGCTGCACACGATCAACCCGCGCCTGTTCCCGGAACAGATCACCTACATCGCGAACCACGCCGAGGACCGGTATGTGTTCTTCGACGTGACTTTCGCGCCGCTGATCGAGAAGCTCGGCCCCGCGATGAAATCGGTCAAGGGCTTCGTCGCGATGACCGATCGCGAGCACATGCCGGCGCTGACCGTGCCCAATCTGCTCTGCTACGAGGAGCTCGTCCGTGCGCAGGACAGCGATTTCGAATGGCCGGCATTCGACGAACGGACCGCGTCGTCCCTCTGCTATACCTCCGGGACGACCGGCAATCCGAAGGGCGTGCTCTACACGCACCGCTCGACCGTGCTCCACTCGTACGCGGCGTGCATGGTCGACAGCCTCGGCCTGTCCTCCGGCGAGTCGGTGTTGCTCGTCGTGCCGATGTTCCACGTCAACGCGTGGGGGATGCCGTATGCCGGAGCCATGTCCGGGGCCAAGCTCGTCATGCCGGGGCCGGCGCTCGACGGGAAGAGCGTCTACGAGTTGATGCGCGACGAAAAGGTGACGTTGGCGCTCGGCGTGCCGACGGTCTGGCTGATGCTCTTGCAGCATGTCGATGCGACGGGCGCGGACCCGAAGCAGGAGCTGACACTGAAGCGGGTGGTCATCGGCGGCTCCGCAGCGCCGCGGGCCATGAGCGAGAAGTTCGAGACCGGCTTCGGTGCCTTCGTCGTCCATGCCTGGGGGATGACCGAGATGTCGCCGCTCGGCACGGTATGCAACCTGCTGCCGAAGCACCGGGGCCGCGATCTCCAGCAGCGGCTCGACCTGCAGGCGAAGCAGGGCCGCGCCATCTTCGGTGTCGAGATGAAGATCACCGATGCCGAGGGCCGCCGGCTGCCGCATGACGGGACAGCGTTCGGTCACCTCCGGGTGCGCGGCCCCTGGGTCACCCGCGGCTATTTCAAGGGCGACGGAGGGCAGATCCTCGACGGCGAGGGCTTTTTCGACACCGGCGATGTGGCGACGATCGACGCCGACGGCTATATGCAGATCACCGATCGCGCGAAGGACGTCATCAAGTCGGGGGGCGAGTGGATTTCCTCGATCGACCTCGAAAACGCGGCGATGGGCCATCCCGCGGTGGCCGAGGCCGCCGTGATCGGCATCGCCCACGCCAAGTGGCAGGAGCGGCCGCTGCTGGTCGTGGTCAGGAAGCCCGGCAAGGATGCCACGCGCGAGGACCTGTTGCAGTTCCTCGAGGGCAAGATGGCCAAGTGGTGGGTGCCGGACGACGTGGTGTTCGTGAGCGAGTTGCCGCACACGGCGACGGGCAAGCTGCTGAAAACGAAACTGCGCGAGACTTTCAAGGACTTCGAGTTGCCGGAATCCCGTTGACTGCAGGTATCCGCGCCTTGCCGGCGCCGCGTTACGGCAACCCCGACGCGCCCATGCCGATGGCGACAAGTATCGCGAGCGTATAGACGACGAACACCGCCGAAATGCCCCCCATCGAAGGCGCCTTGGTGCGATGCGAGAACCCGCGGCGATGCATGCGCGCCAGCTCGCGCCAGCCGAACAGCCCCGCCAGCGTCATCGGCAGCAGAGCGCTCACCGGCAGGACCCGCAGCGGCACGAGCGCATAGCCAAGCAGCAGCGTGACGGCCGCCTGCAAGTGAATCACGCGCTCGGCGTTGTCGCGGCCCAGCAGGATCGCGACGGTCCGGCGCCCGGCCTTGGCATCGCCTTCGATGTCGCAGGCGTTGTTGACCGACAGGATCGTCGCAATCAGCGTGCTCGACGGCAAGCCGAGCCACAGGATCCGCGGATCGAGCGTGCGGCTTTGCACGTAAGCCGAGACCGCGATCAGCACGAGACCGAGCAACCCGCCCGCGAAGATCTCGCCGACCGGCA
>Ga0315287_10004244_pt1 | contig 13940 bp, 10 predicted proteins | sample YL17G11_0_MG_FD_205037 | JGI IMG/M metagenome (GOLD analysis project Ga0315287, IMG submission 205037) | Sediment microbial communities from Yellowstone Lake, YNP, Wyoming, USA - YL17G11_0 | ecosystem: Environmental > Aquatic > Freshwater > Lake > Sediment | place: USA: Wyoming | collected... | reverse complement strand
CCCCGCGCTCAGGCGGCCATGGTGCTCGACGTGGACCCGGACTTCCACGCCCAGGGAGGGGATGAAGGCGTCGAAGAAGCGCGGGCCGCCCGGGCCGGCCAGCGGGAGGACGCCCGCGACGACGGCCGGGCGCTTCGCGAGCAGGGCCGCCAGGTACAGGCGCCCCGCCGCGTCCTGGGCGGCCTTGGCGGCGGCCTTGCGGGCGTTGCAGTGTGCCGCGGCGGTGGCGGCGGCGGCCGGGCCGAGGAGCCCCCGGGCGTCGCACCAGGCGGGCGGGGGTGGGGGCAGGGGGGCCGGGGGCGGGGCCAGGGGGTGGTGGCCGCGGCCCGCCGCCGCCTCCCCTCCCCCCCCCGCCTCGCCATCCCGTTCCAGGCTGGCCAGCAGCAGGCGGTGCACCAGCAGGTCCGCGTACCGGCGGATGGGCGAGGTGAAGTGGGTGTACAGCGGGGCGGCCAGCGCGTAGTGGCGGAAGGCGGAGGGCGAGGAGGAGGAGGGGGCAGGCAGCTGCTCGCCCGCCCGGCCCCCTCCTCCGCCTCCGTTTTCCTCTTCGTCCGTGGCCGCCCCCGCACAAATGTACGCCGCCAGGGGCATGGGCTTGGTGCAGGCCTGGGTGATGGCGGCGACGGTGCCCGGGTCCAGGCTCCCCGCCGCGGCGGCCGCCCGGGCGGCCGCCAGGGAGGCCGCCAGGGCGCCGGACGAGGACGTGTCGAGGGGCGGCCCGTTGACCGCCGCGACCACGGCTGCCAGGTCCTCCAGCGCCCGCTCCGCCGGCGCGGGGTGCGCCCGCAGGAGGGCCCGGGTCGGGAACCGGGCGGCCAGGCGGTGGGCGGCCGCCATGTTGGCGGCCAGCATGAACTCTTCGATCAGGGAGTGGGAGGCCAGGCGGGGGTAGGGCGTCGCGGCCAGCGGGGCGCCACTGGCCGGGTCGACCCGGAAGGCGAGCTTCGTGTTGTCCAGGCGCAGGGCCCCGCCCGCCGCCCGGGTCGCCGCCCGGCACGCCGCCAGGCGCCCCAGGGCACGCACATCGCCGGCCATGGCCGCCCACAGGGCGGGCCCCGCGCGGAAGCGGCCGCCCGCGCCCGGCGCCGCGGCGTCCGGGTCTTTACCCCGGGCAGCCGCCGACGCCCTCCCCGCCTCACCCGCCGCCGCCAGGACGGCCGGGCTGTCCGGCACTGCCACCCCCCCTCCCGCCTTCAGCATGGCCTCCGCATCCCCGTACGCCAGCTGGGCGGCGGACGCCATGGTCGCCCGGTAAAAGGAGGGCGGGGCGACAGACTCCCCACGCCCGTCCAACCACAAGTCGACGCACAGTGCGAACTTGCCGCCACTGCCCGGCGTCAGCGAGCACGCGCCCTCGCACAGCGCCCGGGGCAGCATGGGAATGACGGAGGATACCAGGTAGGTCGAAGTCGCGCGGGACGCCGCGGCGGCGTCCAGGGCCCCGCCGGCCTTGACAAAGGCGGCCACGTCGGCGATGTGGACGCCGACCCGCCAGGCCGCCCGGTCGACCGCGGTCGGTGGCGGGCGCGGCTCGTGCGGGGCAAAGTGCACGTCCGACAGCAGGCACTCACCGGCCTCGCCTTTGAGGCGCGTCACGGATAGCGCATCGTCAAGGTCCCGCGCGGTCGGCGGGTCGATGGAGACGACGAGCCTGCCAGCGCCGGGGCGGGCCGAGTCGGGGCGGAGGTCGGCCCGCCCAGCGCCCGCCAGCTCGGCCTCCGGCGGCAGGCACCAGGGGTTGGGCGGCAGTTCGGCCAGTGCCTCATCCGGAAACTCGGCCGCGTCCACGCCCTCCGCGGCGCAGGCGGCTGCCAGTTCGGCGGCCAGGTCGCCGGCGGGGCCCAAGGCGGCCGTGACTCTCATTGTAGGAAACGCGTCGCCGCACTCCCAGGCATCCAGGGACGCCGTCACCAGGGTGCGCGGCGCCCCCGGGGTCGTGTCCCTGAGCTCCGTCTTCAAGCCGGCCCGCACGGCATCGTCCAGGCCGGGCAGGGACGGGCGGATGACGCCGGCAGGCAAGCGCAGGTCGACAGGCGAGAAGAATAGAATGCCGGTGCCGTCCTGCGCCTGGCGCCCGGCGCCCGGCTTGCTCAGGAAGGACAGCGTGCCAGGAATGACGGCCCGGCGGCGGGAGGGGTTGAGGATGGCCACCACCGCGGCGGTGGGGCGCAGGTCCGTGTCCTCCCGCAGGCGGGCGATGACAGGGGCCAGGGGAGAGGCCCCCGCCTCACCTTCCCCGCCACCTCCTTCCGTGCCCTCGCCATCTCCCTTGACAGCCGCCGCGGTCGCGCCCGCGGCGGCCGCGGCCTCGGCTGCGACGAGGTCCGCGTCCGGCGGGGCGGGCGACGAGGAGGCCGCCCGCCCCGCCCCAGCCCGCATGACCCACCACTCGGCCGGCGGGTTGAGCTGGAGGGCGACCGTGTCGCCGTCGACCGCCCGGTTTTGGGCGGGGAGGCCCTTGTGTGAAAGGATGGGTGTGTGGGAATGCGTGAGGGGGCAGGGCACGCGTGAGAGAAATGGGGACGAGAGGTGGGAGGCGCCGGGGGGTCGGGGGTGGGGAAGGTGCGCGCTCGTGGGAGGAGGTCCCCGTCCTCTCTCTCTCTCGCTCTCTCTCCGCTCTCACCCTTATCATCACGTCGCAGGGCAGCCTGGCCACATACACGTAGCCCCGGCTCCGGTCGCCCGCGTGGACGCGCAGGACGCCGGATAGGAGGGCCTGGGTGGCGAGGCCGGCCGCGGTCGCGCCGGCCTCCCAATGCTCGGCAAACAAAGCGGTCGTCGGGGCGCGGGTGGTGGGCGGGGGCGGGGGCCGAGCGGGCGGCGGGGATACAGCTGATGCATACCAGTTCGGGTCATCTAGGCCCGGCGGCGGCCGGGTCGGGCGCAAGACGGGGCGGGCGGTGGCGGACGGTGGAAAGGCAGGCGGCGTCGCCCCGTCCTGCCCTGCCCTGCCCCGCCTGTCTCCGCCGTCGTCGTCCCCGTGCCGCGCTGGTGGTGGGGGTGGCTGTGGCCGCCGCTGCTGGTGCTGGTACCGCTCCTGCTGACCAGGCTGACCAGGCCCGCGCCGCGAAACCGGCAGGGGCACCACGCGGTGCGTCGCCGGCCCCAGGCCGGGAGAGAGAGCAGCAGCCTGGGGCAGCGGGGGCGGGCGGGCGGCCACACCGCCCGCACGGAAGGCTGCCGCCAGGGCCTCGACAGCCGACCGGGCGTGCGGGGGTGGGCCTGCCCGCCCCGCCTGCCCGCCGCCTCCTCCACCCACCCACCACCCGGCCCCGGACGCGGCGCCGGGCGAGGAGGAGGAGCCGGGCGCCCCGTCAGGCGGCAGGTGCGGGCGGGTGAGGGTGGCAGTGGTGGCCGAGGCGGCTCCTCCAGCCTCGCGCGCGGCCGCGGCCGTGGCCTTGCGGTCGGCCGGCCAGCGGGCTTTGCTACGGCCGTCACCGCCGGGTGTGGGTGGTGGGGAGGCCATGCGGGTGAGGTGGGTGTGGGCTCGACAGTGTGCTGCCGTGTGTGCGTGTGAGTTGCGCCGTGTCCCCCGCGAATAAAGGTGTGTAAAAAGCAGGAGGGGTGAGAAAATCTGAACTCCTCACTCGACCACACTCTCCGACCTCGGTGGGCCCGCACTCCACCACCCATTTTTTACGACCCGCACGCGTGCGCGTGCGCGGCGTTGCGCTGCACCCAGCCCACTTATTTTCATCTTCACAGCCTTCTCACACGCCTTTCCACACACCGATCTCTATCGCCTGGGCGCCCGGAAATCGGATGTCAGCACTTTTTCATAAAGTGATAAATTCTGATCTTTGATCCCGGCTCCCGGCTCTCACTTCACACCTCACTCCGTTTTTCTTCGGTATGTCCTTCGAGTGGGAGGGGCGCCCACCGCCTCTAGCGCGCGTACCCTGCCGACGGCACAGTGTGCACCGGTTGACTTAGCCTTTCCTGCTATCTCTGACCGATTTTGCGCACATGTGGGCCCCCCGCTCCCGCCTCGAAAAAAAATAAAAAAAAAAACGTTTTTTTTCCGTTGTCGTTGTAGTGTCCGTCGTTGTAGTGTCCGTCGTTGTAATTGTCGATGGCACTGCCGCGTTGCGCGCCCGATGTTGCACGCCGCCGCTGATGGTCGGTGCCGCACGCGGCCAACATGCCAACCGACTCCCTCCGCCCCAACCGGTCATTTGAAGTCTTCGGGTGGCTTGCGCGGCCGCTTGGCTGCCAAGCCAAAAGGCTCTCGCCTTTTATCTTTTCATTTTCTCCCTCCCTTTTTGGGCGGCGTCCTCTCTCACAGCCCACCCCGCGCGCGCGCCCGGCCGACCCCTCACACCCCACACCTCTCACTCCGCATTCGACAGGAGGTACCAAGTGCGCAAACGCTGTGAACGCGGTTTTGACCTGGGCGTGAGGTGCGTGCGCGCGGGGGAGAGGTCATGGCGGGTGGAGAGGAAAGGGCAGGAGTCGCCGTTCGCCCTCTTCTCTCTGCTCTCCTCCCGCCGCGTGAGTAACTATCTCCCCTCCCGCCCGGCCTGTCGGGCCAGCCCACCACGCTGCCGACTCCCGATTTCGGTGGGGGTGGGTCCAGTCATGTCATCGGGCGAGTGGGCTGCCGGCCGCGCGTGGCGGCCGGGCCTGCTGGCCTGGCGGCGGCGGGGAGAGACAAGAAAAAAAGGGCGAAGAAGCGGCGGAGAGTAGCGCTGGACCTCATTTTCCTTCCAAAAAACCACAGTGCTGCTGCGACTCACGTGTACACGAACGTCCACCGGCCCTTCATTTTTCGACTAGGAGGCGGACCAGCCCTTGCCCTTCGCCACTACCACGCCTCCACCCTCCTGGGCACCCCAGAAGGCGGCGACGGGCCAGGCCGGCCGGCAAGGCGTCCATCCTTGAAAGGAAAAGCCGCCGTGCCTGACTAAAGACTAGCCATCCCGTCAAGTGCCCACGATGCCACTCCCACCCTTCCCCGATGATCCGGCCCCCGACCTCGCCATCCCCCCCCCTGCGCGTGCCTCGTCATACTCTCCGCCCCTGTCCGACGGCGAAGGCGGCGGCAGCGGTGTTGCCGGCGACGGCGTCCCTCCACCCCCACCCCTCCACCCGCCGCCCTGTTTCCCGCTGGACATGCTCCTGTCGTCAGGCATGAGGGCGCCCGGCAGCGGCGGTGCTGCCGGCGCTGGCGGCGGTGAGGACGCCATGCCCGACTCCCCACCGCCGGGCTTGTTGAGCAGTGCCGGCCCGACGCCGAACCTGCACCCGCTTTCCGTCTCCAGCGCGGCCGCGGCCGCAGCCGCGCCCACCCCACCCACCATCGCCGGCCTGGCCGCGGCCATGGCCGCCACGGGCGTCGTGGGTGCGGCGGGTGGCGACCCGTCCGCGGCGATGCTCACCGCCTCCACACCGGTGGCGGCCCCGCAACAACGGATCGCCGACCTGGAGGCACAGGTCGCCCGCCTGTCCGCCTCCCTGGAACACTACCGGGCTGCCTGCGCCGCCGTCCAGGCCCGCTACCAGCTCTTCTCGCCCGACGTCGCCCGCCCGGCCCGCCGGGTCTACATCGGCGGCCTGCCCATGGGCACGACCTCGGACGACCTGGCCGCCCACGTCAATTTTGTGCTCGCCCTTGCGGGCGGCACGATCTGCCCGGGCGCGCCCGTCACCTCCTGCACCGTCTTCTCCGACCGGGCGTACGCGTTCGTGGAGCTGCGGTCCGTGGAGGAGGCCTCCAACTGCATGGCCCTGGATGGCGTGCCCTTCCGGGACTCCGCCCGCCTGCGCGTGCGGCGCCCCAACAACTATGACGCGGCCGCGGCCATGCTGCTCGGCCCGACCTCGCCCGACCCGGGCATGGACGGCTCCCGCCTGGGCGCCGTCCGGACCGCGGTCCCGGACACCCCGCACAAGCTGTTTATGGGGGGTCTGCCCTGCGACTGGGACGCGGTCCGCGTGCGCGCCCTGCTGGCCCCCTACGGCACGCTGACCGCGTTCAACCTGGTCATGGACAAGGCGACCGGAAACTCAAAAGGGTACGCGTTTGCCGAGTTTGAGGCGCCCGGGGCGACGGACTACGCGATCGCGGCCCTGGCCGGGGCGGTCGTGGGGGGCAAGCCCCTGACTATCAAGCGGGCGGTCATCGGGCCGGGCGGCGTCATGTCCGTGGAGGGCGGCGGCGGGGGGATGAGCCCGCTCATGCGGTCGCCGCTGGGGCCCCGGCCGATGCTGAGCTGATGACAAATGGTGCGAAGGGGGGCTTGCTTTTTCCCTCTCCGCCCTTTCCATTCCACCTCCTCCTTCTCATCCATTGATTGAGGATCAGGCGGGAAGTGATGCGGGACGAAATTGGCGCGGGCTGCTGCCTTCCCCCCCTTTTTCTTTCTGCTCCTTTCTCTTTTTCTATCCTATCCATCCATTTTCCTGTGCCTGCAGCTCCCCACAACCCCCAGCTTTTTTTTCTAGGTCCTCGTGTGTGCGTACACGGCTCACGAGCCCCAACTGCCCGCGAGGACCTGTCTCTCTCTCGCACGGTCTTCCCCGCGCCCTTTATTTTTTTTGCTCTTTCTCTTCCTTTTTTTCCTCTCTCTCCTCTTTTTCTTCGTAGCACGGCTACCATGCTGCCCTTGCTTTTTCTTCATGCTCTTGCCCGGCCTTTTCCTGGGCAAGGGGTGAGGGGAACACCTGCGTGCGCGGTGTTTGCCGTGCCCCGCTTCTCTGAACCCTCAGGCTCCTCCTTCTTCCTCCTCGCTCGCTGTGCGACGCGTTGACTGTCCAGTTTTTATTTTGCCCTCTTTCTCTAGCACACTACTCTCCTTTCCTAGCCCCACCCTTCTCTCTCTCCTAGCCACGCCCATCTGTCAGGGGGTGCATCGAGATTGCGCGCGCGCGTGTGGGTTTGTGTGTGTACCTGGGCGTGCGTGTGGGCGACGGCGTGAGGCAAGCACTCGAAACCAGCCCTTCCTCGTCCTCTCATTTTGAGGCACGGTGGTATGTGTGATCGCGCCTCTCTGCCGCGCCGTGCCTACACCGCCGCCAGCACGCGCACACACTACCACTTCATCACGAGCGCGTGCGTCTCTCTCGCCTGCCCCCCCTTTTCCGTGGTGTTTCTGCCTTTCTCTCCCTCCCCAACCTTTTGTCGTTGACAAAAACCCTCCCCCGCTGCACACCACCTCCTACTCTTGGCACATCCCACTTCCCCCGCGCGACGCCCCGTCCAATGACCGGTGGTCTCCATGCCCTTACCCTAAGTCGCGACGCCACCACCGCGATTAGAAGCCAACATAAGTCCTACCTCCTCCTCCTTGGTCCCCCCTCCCCTCTTTCCCGAAAATGAAAACATGTTTTTTTTTTCCGTTTTTTACACACACGCCTCCACAACACACCGCCCACATCCACGCACACACTCTCTCACCATTCCTTCACCCCACCCGCTTCCGGGGCGTGGCCGCCGCCCGGCGCGGCGTCGTCCGCCGCGGGGTGGCAGCAGCAGCGGCAGCGCCAGAAGAGACGGCTGCTACCCGCCCACCACTCGCTCCACCCTTCCCACCCCAACGCGGCAACCGCGGCCACAGGGCGGGCGTGGACGCGGCGTATGCGCTCCACCCAGCCTTGGTACGCATGCGACGGGCCTGATTAGCGGCCTTACCTTTAGAGTCGCCGACCAGGATGGCGGTGATGGAGACCACGCCCACAACAGCCGCGGCGGCAGGCACCGGCGCCCGGGCCGCCCACAGGGCGGGCGCGCTCGCCAGGCCGAGCCCCCACCAAAGCAGGGCTTCGCCCAACAGGTTGGGCTGGCGGCAAATGCGGTACACGCACAGGTGGGAGAAGCCGCCCGGGTTGCGGGCCTTGTCTTTGGCTTTCACGATGTCGGCCGTGACTGAATACGAATGAAAAAAAAAAAGGGGGGAGGTTGAGGAGGTGTTGAGCAGCGCGCGCGCCCCGGGGCATTGTGAGAAGGAAAGCTCTCTCTTTCTTCTCTCTTACCTTCCAGCCACAGGCCAAAGGCCGCCAGGGACAGGCCGGCGCTGGTGATGGTCGCCGCGCGCGGGCAGGACGCCAGCACGCCTCTCCCTGCAGTCGCGACAGCCCACGCGGGGACGGCCAGGCAGACGTACAGCCCCGCCACGCCCACCCACATGCCCGCCCGGGCGCCCGGACCTAATTTAGCGGCCCGGGCGTCGATGGCGGCCTTCTTGGGGGCGTACGTGCGGAGCAGGCCATCCCGGGCGGCCAGGAAGAGCGCCAGCCAGGCGCCATGTGCGGCGTGGAGGGCCAGGGCGGCCAGGGCGGGCGGGGGGAGGGCGGCCAGCGAGGTTTTCGTGAGGGATGCGAGCCCCAGGGACGTGCGCGCGATGACGGCGGCCTGGAGGACCATGGCCAGGCCGTAGCCTGACGGTGTCCGTGAAGGAGAGGGTGGAGGTTGAGAAAGGGTTGCGCATGCGGTGCACAGACCCCCCCGCCAACGGGGGCCACCGTACCTCACTCTCCCTCCGTACCCGACCCCACTTACCCACCCCACTTACCCACGGAGATGAACCAGATCGGCCGCACCCAGCCCAGGGAGGAGCCGACCAGGGAGGCGACGGTGAGTTGGCGGAGGGGCAGGGTGGCCGGCGTGTCGAGGGCGGACGCCGCGAAAAAGGCGGACACCACGGCCAGGCCGGCCCTGAAGCCGGGTGTGGGTGGAGGGGGGCGGCCCAGGAGGGCGCGGAGGGTGGACGCCATGAAGGAAAAAATGGAGGGGCCGCGGGGCGGGGCGATGTCGATAAAAAGATTGTTACCCGATGTCCTCCATTTTTTTTTTTTTTTTTTCCGCTCTAAAGCCGCAAGCTCGACCCAGAATCCGCCCCTGCTGCTGCTCCGACAACGCACCCGCTCGTTCTACTGAGTGTTTTGTCTCTTCAGTGAGAGGCCAGCTAGGAGAAGCAAGGCGTCGCATTCCGCGCTAAAAAATGGCCCCGACCGCAGCCCGCGCCCGCCGGCCAGCCCGCGCCACGCCCACCATCACAGAGCCCGCCTTCCCTGCCTGGGCCGCGGTCGCCGCCATCCTCACCCTGGGCGCGTTCATTGCCGTCTTGCCGGGCGGCCCCGCGAGCGCTGCGGCCGCCGCCCCGCCACCCTCTCCACCCTCCTGGTCGGCCACCCTCCACGCCGTACGTCCGCTTGTCGCGGCCGACCTGGCAGCAGCCGCCTGCATATTCGCCTTCCTCAAGGCCGGCGAGGCCTACGGCCGCGCCCGCCACGGCGGGCGGACCACGCCTTACCCAGGCCCCTGGAGAGTGGCCCTCCCGGGTAGCGTCGCCGCCGCCACCCCCCCCGCCACCGCCTCTCCATCCTCCACCCCGCCCCGCTGCTTCGCGCCCGCGTACCTCCTCTTCGCCGCGACCGTCGCCTTTCTCGTGCCGGCTAGCGCGTTGGTCGGGTCATGCTTCCGCGGCGGCGGCGGTGGTGGCCCCGGCGGCCCCCCTCCCCCCGCCGTCGCGGCCGCCCTTGCCCCCTACCTGGCCCTGTTTGTGTTCCAATACGCTTGCGAGACTGCCTGGCTACGGCGGTCCATCCTGGCGCCCACCATTCCGTTGGCTTTCATGGTAGTCCGACCCTGGCAGCTCGCCCGTTCGTTGGCGCTGGTGGGAGGCGGGGTCGGAGGCGGTGGTAGCCCCCCACACCCATCCATCACCGTCCTCCTCCAGGCGCTCGCCCTCTTTTGGACCTTTGACACGGCCGCCCTGCTGGCCTGGCTGCCCTGGACGTACAACCTGCACCTGCTGGGCGCGGAGGGGCGCCGCCAGTAGACAGAGAGAGAGAGCGAAGTAAAGAAGTAGAAGAAGAGGAGTAGTAAAGAAGACGAAACGAACAACGCACCACCAACTCTCCCTCCCCTCTCCCCAATCATTTCCTCCCTCTCACCCCGTCCGCCAGCGGGTGGCGGTTCCGGGCCAGCATGGCCCGCAGTAGCTCCTCATTGCTGGGGCGCGGGGGTGGCGGGGGCGGCGGCACAGGCGCAGCCTGCGGCGGCGGCGCCCGCGCGACCAGGCCAGCCGCGACGGCAACTCGCCGCCCGCCGCCCGCCTCCCCCACCCGCAGCGGCTGCCACAGTTCCCCCCGCTCCGCCCCGCCCCGCGCGCTCACGCCGTCGTGGCGGACGGACGGCCCCGCCACTTCGGCGGCATCCGCCGCCTCCCGGACTGCGGCCTCGACGGCCCCAGGGTCGGGGAGGTGGGCGGCCGCCTGAACGAGCGCGCAGGTCGAGGCGTCGCCGCCGCCAGTGCCACCACTCACTGCCAGCGCCCGCCCGCCCGCCACGCCGCCATCCCGGGCATAGAAGCCGTACCCGTGGACGTCGGTGCCGCCGTGCGCGGTCTTCAGGTAAGGTACCCCGCGGAGGCGGGCCAGGCGGCGTTCGGCGGCCTCGAGCAGGGCGGCCGGCTGCGGGATGGCCACCGCCCGGCCGCCCACGACCAGGCGGGCGGGGCCGCGCGCGGCCGCGACGCCGCGGCGCCGGGCCAGGGCCAGGGCAGACCGGGCGCGTGCGTCGGCGGCCGCCGCCCGGGCTTCAGCTGCCGCGGCAGCCGCCGCCGCGCCCGCCGCCACCCGGCGCGCGGACTCGACCTCCGCGCCCGCCGCCGCGGCCGACGCTTCCGCCACCGCCGCCCGGGCTTCCGCCACGCCCGCCGCGGCGCGGGCCAGGTCGGCCGCCGCCTCGCTGGACGCCTCGACCGCGATCGCCGCCGCCGCCGTCCAGGGCGAGGAGGCGGGCGCCGGCGGTTTGGGCCACCCGGCCTTTGGCAGGCCCGGGTCGGCCTCCCCGCCAGCCGCGGTCGTGACCGCCGCCCGAAGTTCCGACAGCTGGGCGGCCAGGAGGTCGCGCTCAGCCGTGGCGGCCGCGGCCGCGCCTAGGGCGGCCGCCTCGCGCTTGGCCGCCGCGGCGGCTTCCGCCCGGGCGAGGCTGGCGCCCTCGCCAGCCGCTTCCGCAGCGGCGACCGCCCGGCGGGTGGCGGCCCGCTCCCGGCTCACCTCCCCGCGGGCCCGGTCGGCCGCGCTCGCCGCCGCGCTCGCGGCCGCCCGGTCGGCGGCCGAGCGCAGGGAGCCCAGCAGGGCGGCCAGCTCGCGGGCAGAGACAGCATCGCCGCCCTCTCCAGGCGCCTCCAGCGCGGGCAGGGGTGGGGTGATGCCAGGCAGGGCGGGCGACGGGCTCGGAGCTGCGCCCAGCCCCCCCCGGTCACCGCCGCCGACCACGATGGTCAGCCCGCTGCGCCGGCGGCGGGCGCGGGCGTGGAGGGACGAGGAGGCGCCGCCGCCGCCAGAGTAGGAGGCCCGGTGCGCGGCCGACCCGCCACTCATGGGCGTGCCCGCGGGGGGCAGGGCCGCGGGCGTCGACCGGGCCGGCCGGGCGGGCAGCGCGCTGGTGGCCAGCGCAGAGGCGGGCGTGCCCCAGGCGGGCGGCGGGCTGCTGGACGCGGCGGGGGGGTGCGGGGCGGCAGCGAGGACCACCGCGGCCGCCGCGGCCTTGACCGCCTCCGCCGCGGCTGCCCGCACCGCCCCCACCTCCGCTTCCGCCCGGACGGCCGCGTCCTCCGACGCGGTCCGCAGCTGGGCGACCGTGGCCTTGAGCGCGTCCACCTGGGCCTCCCGGTCCACCAGGGCGGCCGCGGTGGACGCCGCCACCGCCCGTTCGCCCTCCACCACGCGCCCCAGGTCGGCGGCCTTGGCCTCCAGGGCCGCCACTCGGCCGCCCAGGGCGACCTCCGCAGCCGCCACCTTTTCAGCTGCCGCCAGGCGGGCCGCGGCGGCGGTGCGTTCCGCGGCCGCCGCAGCCGCCCGCGCGGTGGCCGCTGCCCGCCGGGCCTCGCCCGCCTCCGCCCGGGCCGTGTCGGCGTCGGCCGCCGCCGCCGCCGCGTCCCGACGGGCCTCGCCCGCCTCGACGGACGCGGCAGCCCCGGCCTTGTGCGAGGCGGCCAGCGCCTTTTTCAGGGTGGCCGCCTCGTCCGCCAGGCGCACCGCCTCTGGGGCGCGTGCCGAGATGGGGCCGGCCTCGGCGGCGGCGATGGCGGCCGCGTTGGGGGTGCGGGTCGACGCGGTGGCCGACGCGGCGGGGCTGGGCGGGCGGCGGGCGGGGAGGCCCCGCGCGGCGGCCAACTCGCCCCGGGCCGCCTCGACCGCCGCCCGGGCGGCGGCCAGCTCCCGACGGGACGCCGCCTCGCGCGCTTTGGCCGCGGCCGCGGCGCCTGCCTGGGCCTTGGCTTCAGCGGCCGACGCGGCAGCCTCCCCACGCGCGTGCGCGGCCTCCAGGCGGGCCGCGTCCACGGCAGCGGCCGCCGCTGCCTGCGCTGCCGCGACTGCCCGGGCAGACGGGGCCGCGGCCGCCGGGGCAGCAGGCGGGGTCAGCGTCCGACCGGCGACGGTCCGCCGGGTTGGGGACAGGGGCGCCGCGGCTGCCAGGGAGAAGCCGGGCGAGGAGGCCGGGAGGGGCCCCTCTGTGTCGAGGGTGGCAGGCTTGGCCTTTGAGAGGGGAGGGGAGGGGGAAGGGCGGGGGCGGGCGTGAGAGGAGGGACGCGGCGCGCGCGGCGCTCTCGTTTTGCTCCCGTTTTCTTTGCTCTCTCCACTCCTTCACACGCACCGTGAAAAAGGACCCGTCCGACGCAACCGACTGATGCTAGGGGTTGGCAAGGTGACAAGGTGGGTGAGAGGGGAGGTGGTCGGCCGCATGGCCGGGGTACGCGCGCAGAGCGGGCGCGCAAGTGCGCCAACCGACGCGAAGACTTGCCGCATGCGCTCCGGCGGCGCCGCGCCGTGCCTCTCTCCTCCCCTCCTCTCACCACCGCTCACCTGTTGTTCCGGCCGGGCGTTCTCATCCCTGGGTGCTCGGCCCCGGCGCGTGGGCGAGGCGCACGGCGAGGCCACGGCCTTGCTCCCGCGCGGGAGCCAGTCCTCGAGCGAGCGGCGGACCGCGACCGCCGCGGACGAGGATGCGCCCTGCCGCTGCTGCTGGAGCGGGGTGGGCATGGCGTTTGGAGGTGTGTGTGCGTGTGTGTGTGTGTGTGTGTGTGTGTGTGTGTGTGTGTGTGTGTGTGTGTGTGTGTGTGCGTGTGTATGTTTATGCTTGTGCTTGTTGTGTTGCGTGTGGGAGAACGAGCGAGGGGCTCTGTCTGTCGGTGGGGCGGGAGGACACGCAGAAAAAGACGTGAGTGGTACTTGGCGGCGGCGGCAGCGGCGGTGGTGGTCTCGCCCGTCACCCTCAATCATTTGTCACACACACTCTTCACGTACGCCGCCACCGCCTCCTCATCCCACCCCAGCTCCTCCCTGAGAACCTGGGCCGTATGATGGCCCAGGTCGGGCCCCGCCCAGGCCGTGGCGCCCGGCGTGCCGGACATGACTGGCAGCAGAGCGGGGACTGTGACTGGAGAGGTCGCACGCCCACCAGGCGCGTGCGCGGCCGCCTGGAACATGCCACGCGCCACGAACTGGGGGTCGGTGACCAGGTCCCGGGGGCGAAGAATAGGCCCAGCGGGCACGCGGGCGGTCGCCATGGCGTCCAGGACGGCGTCCAGCGGGCGGGCGGCGACCCAGGCCGTGATGACCTGGAATGATGAGATGAGAGGTTGAAACAAAGGGGTTGAGGGTTTTTTTTGGTGTGTGCGTTCGGCGGCGCAGGGTCTTGGTGCGCCGCCTTTGGAAGATGCTGCGCAATCAGACGAGCGTGCGACTTCAAAAACAGGGCGGAGCGGGTGCGATCCTTTCCCTCGTTCTCTCGCTTACCTCGTAAATCTCGTCCGCCCGCGCGCACCGGGCAGCGTTGTCCTTGAACGCCGGGCTCTGGGCGCCCATGTCCGGCCGGCCGACGGCCTCCATCAGGCGAGTGTACACGGAATCCCCGTTGCCACCCACCACACACCATCGGGCGTCCGCCGTGCGGAAGGTGGCGGAGGGGACGACCCCGGAGATGGTGCTCC
>Ga0315287_10004239_pt1 | contig 13945 bp, 12 predicted proteins | sample YL17G11_0_MG_FD_205037 | JGI IMG/M metagenome (GOLD analysis project Ga0315287, IMG submission 205037) | Sediment microbial communities from Yellowstone Lake, YNP, Wyoming, USA - YL17G11_0 | ecosystem: Environmental > Aquatic > Freshwater > Lake > Sediment | place: USA: Wyoming | collected... | reverse complement strand
CTGCCTTATGCCATGATCGAGAGGCAGGATGCTTTAGACCAGGCCTTCAAACAGGGGAAAATCGGGCTGCTCGTCTCCGGGGCTTGGCTCCTGCGCACCATCCCCCAGGACGCCCCGGACCTGCGCTACGGCGTGGCCCTCATCCCCAAGCCGGATAAGGACAAGGGGATCCACGCCTCGTTCCTGGGCGGAGAGATGCTGGTCGTTCCCCTGAAGGCGAAGAATCCCGAGGGGGCCATCGATCTGGTCCAGTTCCTGATCCAGGAGGACAACGCCGGGGCCCTGGCCAAGGCCGTGAAGACGGTCCAGCCGGCCACCAGGGAAGCGCCCCAGGACCCTTATTTCTCGGAAGACCCCTATCAGAAGGTCTTTCTGGAGCAGGCCGGGACTGCGGTCCATCCTCCCACGCACCCCAAGTGGGTGGTGATGCAGGAGGTCCTGAACGACGGCCTGGAGCGGGCCTTCTACAGGAAGAAGACCCCGGGCCAGGCGCTGGATGAGGCCAATGCCAGGATAGATTCGATCCTCGCGCATCCTTAATCCCAAGGTTCATTGACGCCATCGGTTAAGATGTGATATCCTCCAAAGGATAAGGTTCTTCTTCAAGGAGATTGCGTGGCCCCGATATTGAAATGCGAGAAGGACGACCCGAGAAAGGAGCTGGAGTTCGAGCTCGATTATCAGCTCTCCCTGACCACCGCACAACGGTTTCACATGATGCTCCGGCGCTCTCGGGAGATGGCCCGGATGCTCCGCGACCATGGACATCGCCAAGCTCCTGTTATTATCAAACGACCAATAAGAAGCCTCAGGGCAGGCACTAAAGGCATGGCTTTACGTAAATTGAAGAAGTAAGGGGAATCCGCCTGAGAAAACATCGCCTGCTCCTCTTCCTCTCCCCCTGGCTCCTCACCCTCGCGGCCTTCTACCTCTTTCCGGTCGTCTATTCACTTGTCCTCAGCCTTCTTAACTTCAATCCCCTGAACCCCTCGGCCACGACCTGGGCCGGGCTGGCGAACTATGTAAACGCCTTTCGGGACCCCGTGCTCGGCAAGGCCGCAGTCAATACCTTGTATTTCGTGGTCGGAACGGTCCCGGTGACCACGGTGCTCGCTCTGGTCCTGGCAATTCTGCTCAACCGCTCTCTCCCGGGCCAGACCTTCTTCCGGGCCGGGTTCTTCGTCCCCACTCTGGTCTCGATGGTGGTCGTCTCGCTGGTGTTCAAGCAGCTCTACGCCCAGGACGGGATTCTGAACCAGGCTCTGTCCCTCCTGGGCATCCAGGGGAAGGCCTGGCTCCTGGACGAGCGAACCGCCCTGCCTGGGATCATGGTCATGGACGTCTGGTCCGCGGTCGGGTACTACATGCTCCTGTTCCTGGCCGGGCTCCAGGCCATCCCCAGGGAGCTGTACGAAGCGGCCTCTATTGACGGAAGCTCCAAGCTCTCCCAGGTCTTCCAAATCACCCTGCCCCATCTCCGGCCCGTTGCCCTGGTGGTGATCGTGGTGAACACCATCCGCTCCTTCCAGGTGTTCATCGAGGTCTTCGTGATGACACGCGGAGGGCCGCTCAATTCCACGCTCACCGTGGTCTACGACCTCTACGAGCGGGCCTTCTACCGCTTTGAGATGGGTTACGCCTCGGCCATCGCCTATCTTTTGTTCGCGGTTATCTTCATCGTGTCTCTCATCCAGGCCCGATTACTGAGGCTTGGCCAGCCCGTGGGGGGATGATGAAGCGATTCCTGCTCTGGGCCTTCGTTTTTCTAACTTTCCTCTTTTCCTCCTTTCCCCTGTTCTGGATGCTCTTCCTCTCCTTCAAGACGCAGGGGCGGTTTGGGCTCCAGAACTACTTGGATCTCATGGCCAGCGGGCCGTTCGCCCGGTACGTACTGAACAGCCTGGTCGTGGCCCTTTTCGTGGTCCTGGGGAACGTCACCCTGGCCGCGATGACCGGGTACGCCTTTGCCCGGAAGTCCTTCCGGGGCCGCGAGGTCCTGTTCGCCACGGTTCTGGGCACCCTGATGATCCCCAAGCAGGCGACCATGATCCCGGTGTTCATCCTGATGACGAGATTACATCTTCTCGACACCTATGCCGCGCTCATCCTGCCCTTCCTGGTGGACGGGTTCAGCATCCTGCTCATCCGGCAGTACCTCTTATCGCTTCCCCCGGACCTGGAGGAGGCGGCCCGCTTGGACGGGGCCTCGGAGCTGCGCGTGTTCTGGCAGGTGGTGATGCCCCTTGCCAAGCCGGCTCTGGCCGTGGTCGCGATCAATGCTTTTTTAGTGAACTGGAACTCCTTCATCTATCCCCTGATCCTGACCAGCCGTCAGGCGATGCGCACGCTGCCGGTAGGCCTCGCGTTATACGCCCAAGGGGAGCACAGCCTGGACTGGGGGCACCTGATGTCCGGTTCCACGCTCTCGGCCCTGCCGATCCTGGCGGTCTTCCTGCTCTTCTCAAGGCAGATCATCTCCGGCCTCACCCAGGGAGCCGTGAAAGGATGAGCCGCGTCCTCTTGGGGAATGACGTCCTGCTCCGGGAACACCTGAGCGAGATCCAGGGGAAGCGTCTGGGCCTGGTGGCCAATGTGGCCAGCGTGACCGGGGACCTCGTGCCCCTGCACCTCGTGCTTCACAAGCATCCCAGGTTCGCCCTGACCAAGCTGTTCTCCCCGGAGCACGGGTTCCAGACCACGGTCCAGGACGCCCTTCCGGTACCGGACGCGAAAGACCCGGCCACGAACCTCCCGGTTTACAGCCTGTACGGAAAGGCCAAAGCCCCGACCCCCAAGATGCTCAAGGGGATCGATCTCCTGCTCTTCGACCTTCAGGATGCGGGGCTCCGGTTCTACACCTACCTGTCTACCCTGTATTACTGCCTCCAGGCTTGCGCCAGGGCCAAGGTCCCGGTGATTGTCTTGGACCGGCCCAATCCCCTGGCCGGGGCCAGGGTCCAGGGGCCGATGCTTCAGTCCCGGTTCTCCTCTTTCCTTGGGGTCGCCCAGCTTCCCTTAAGGCACGGGATGACCCTGGGGGAGCTGGCCTTGTATCTGAACGCGGTCCAGGCCTTACGCGCCAAGCTCAAGGTGATTCCGATGAAGGGCTGGATGAGGGGGATGTGGTTCGACCAGACCGGCCTGGCATGGGTCCCGCCCTCGCCGAACCTGCCGAGCTTTGACTCTACCTTGGCCTATCCCGCGACGTGTTTGATTGAGGGGACGAATCTCTCCGAGGGGCGGGGGACGCCCAGGCCGTTTGAGCAGATCGGCGCGCCCTGGGTGGACCCAGCCGGGCTGACCTATGACCTAAACGCCCTCGGGCTGGGAGGCGTCCGGTTCAGCCCGGCTACGTTCACGCCGACCCGCGACAAGCACCGCGGGCGGATCTGCTTCGGGGTGGAAGTTGACCTCACGGACCGCAAGCGGTTCGATCCCATCGCCACCGGGGTGGGCCTGCTTAAGGTCTTGCTCAAGACCTACCCCGACAAGTTCTCCTGGCGCAAGGAGGGCCGCCGTTTCTTCATCGACCTTCTTTTGGGCACGGACCTCATCCGCAAAGTGCTGGAGGAAGGGAAGACGGCCTCCGGGTTGCGCAACCCGGAGGTGGCCACGACGAGGAGGTTTTTAGAGAGGAGGAAGGAGTTTCTGCTGTATAAGTGATTGCAACGCGTTCATTCTAAAACAAACGCCCCGAAGGGGCGTTTTTTTTCTTGTTAGTGTTTCAGGTTGGGTGAGAATTTTTCAAAAATCTTCGGTTCAAAAAACAGGGGTCGGGAGGGGAGGCCGTGAATACCTCGGAAACCCCTCCCGGTCTTCCTAGGCCTTTCGGCCCTCCCTCCTCGGGGAGGGTTTTTGTTGAATAGGCGTAACTGCGATTTGTCGGCCCCGCTTACGCGAAAAAGCGGAAAAAGGTTTGTTATCTAGTGTTGAAAATATGACAGGGGTGAGTTTAAATCTTTCCTACACTCTACCCCCGAAACCCTGCACCCTCTTCCCGCAAGGATCCGCAGGACCTAACGAAAAAAAGCCCGCGAGGGAGGAGGTTTAAAGAGACCTCCCTCGCGGGATGGAGTGTTCCTTATTTCTACCTTACGATCACCATCTTCCTCGTGTCCGCGAAGCTCCCAGCCTGGAGCCGGTAGAAGTAGATCCCGGAGGGCACCCGGCGTCCGGACTCATCCCGGCCGTCCCAGGCCACCCGCTTGTAGCCCGGAGACTCCCTGCTGTTCACCAGGGTTCGCACCAGTTGCCCGGTGGGGTTGTAAATCCGCAGAACCACCTGCGCCTCGCCGGGAAGGGCGTAGGCGATCCGCGTGCCCGAGGCCCAAGGGTTGGGCGAGTTCTGGGCCAGGTCGAAGCGGAGAGGGATCCCGGAGGGCGTAAGCTCTTCAACGCCCACGGCCGTGGACTGCAGGAGCCGCATCATCCAGTCGGCGTAAGTCACCTGCGTGAAAGGATCCTGGTTGGAGGACCAGTAGGACCGTAAATCGAGAGGCTCGGTGAAATCCGCCCCGATGCCCACGCCGGGGGAACCGGGAGGCCAGTGGGCCACCATCCAGAGGTCGCTCGCATCCGTGCGGTGGATGCTCAGGTCGAACACCGCCCAGCCCGGAGCCGTGGGAGACTGTACGTTGTTCACGGTCTGCAGGGGGTTCGTGGTGTCCGGCATTCCGCCGTTGTCCGGGCAGATCATCACATAGTCGAACGGCGTGTTGGCTAAGTTGACCGGAAACCGGCCCCGGGTGATGTCGAACGGCGGGGTGACCGTGGGCGTGAAGCGCACGTAGAACTTGTCGTTGTCGTTCCGGCCCACCCAGTAGAAGGCATCCCATAGCCCGTCGTCGTAGAGGATCTCGTATGTGCAGACCGAGGGGCCCTGAACCGCGTCGTTCTGGGGCCGGAAGTCCCCGGACAGGGCCGTGTTGATGCGCACGGTATAGGTCCCGTCCAGATTCGGGGTCCAAGTGCGGACGAAGGCCACGGTCTGGACCCCGTAGGGCGCCAGCCCCGAGACCTGGGACGTGTCTGCGAAGACCAGATTGGCGAGCGAATCCCGGATGGCACAGTAGACCGCGAAGCTCTCGGTGTAGGTGCCCAGGTTCACGACCTTGGCCGAGGGGGCCATCCCGGTGTTGATCGTCTGCTCCTGGAACGGGGTCACGATCGTCTGTACTCCGACGTCGTGCCAGGCCCGGGAGACTGTGGACAGAGTGTCGTTCCCCCGGAACTGGTCCGTGCCCAGCTGGGTGAAGGTGCGCACCCGGAACCACCCCTGTGAGGAAACCGTCCAGTTGGGCGAGAAGGTAACCTGTTGGCTTCCCCCCGGAGGAAGGCTGGTGACATTGCCCGTGGAATTATAGATCCGCGTACCCAGGGAGTCGTAGACCTCGAAGGCCACCGGAAAGCTCTCGGTCGATGTCCCGGGGTTGGTATAGGTCGCCTGGGGAGTGATGCTCTGGCCGACCTGGAGGAGCTCGGTCGGACTGTCCACCGAGGCCGAGGCCACGTCGTGGGTGGGGGCATTGCGGACCTGGATGGCATAGACCTCTCCGCCGTTCCCGAACTGATAGGCGTGGACCGCCTTGCCCCCGGCCGTGGCGAAGAAGCCGGGATCCGAGATCGCGCAGGCGAACAGGCTCCCCAACTCATCGTTGCGGGTGATCTCGAAGACGGGGGTCCCCGAACTCCGCTGGAACACGGCGCAGACATCGAAGGTCCCGGTGGAAAGTGTGTCGCCCCAGTTCGAGAAGATCAGGTATCCTCCGTTGGCCGAGATGGCCGCGCCGGAGCCCATGGCCCCGTAGTCCCCGAAGTTTCCGTAGGTCCAAAGGGGTGTGGAAGACGACCAATCATAGGCATAGGCTTGGCCGCTGTTATAGCCCGTGATTGCGCTGACCGTGGAACCGTCACCTGAGATGGCCACGGCGCACACCCAGGGCTCCGACGTATTCGCGGTCCAGTTCAGATCGTACGAGGAGCCGCTCCACACGAAGGTCCTGAGGTTCCCGCTGAATCCGCCGAGCACCAGCCGGTTCCCATTGCTCGATAATTTAGCTTGAACCTGGCTGTAGTTGTAGATCGCCGCGGCCCGGACCCCGCTCCTCCAGACTACGACGGTGTCGTATCCCGAGGCGCAGACCACGGAGCCGTCCGCGGAAAGGTCCACGCAGTTCTCTCCCCCACCGCCGATCCCGGCCAGACCGTTGGGGGCTCCGAAGGTCCGGGTGTACAGGGTATCCCCGGTCTGGGCATTGAACACGTAGAGCGTGCCCACCCCGCCCTGGATTCCGACGAAGACCACTTTGGAGCCGTCCTTGGAGACCGCCTCACCCAACCCCGGGGGCATTCCGGCAGGATAATTGGTGCTCCATTTGGGAAGCGGACTATCCTTGCTCCAAGCCTGGGCCGGCAGGGACGAGTTCGCAGCCGAGATCACGTTGCCGGAAAACGAGGACCCCACGGAGATCATCCACTGGGCATCGGGAAAAGGAGTCACCCAGACCGGGGTGGAGGTCCCCGCGGTACGGTAGTTGGAAAGGCGCATGTTGTTCAGCCACCACCCGGACTGGATGTACTGGCCGTCTCCGCTGATGGCCATGTCCTGGGCCACGGCATAGAGGTGGAGGCGGTCCACCCAGAGCTGGTTGGCCAGCACCCCAGGGCCTCCCTGAACGGGCCGAACCGCGGACCAAGATTCGGGGTGGGGGGATAAAACCTGGGCAGGGGAACGCACCGAGAGGGTTCTCGGTGCCTGCTGCGATTCCGGCGGCTTGGGAGCGAACATTTTCGGAGCCCGGGCTCCGCCCGGAACCAAAAGGTACTGAGACTGTACCTGACCATCTGGAGCCGTGGAGATCACCTGATGCACGCCCGGAAGCGAGAGGTCGTCCCCGGCCCAGGCCGCAGCAGCCACCAACAGGGCCAGACCCACAAGAATCTTTTTCATCTTTTCTCCTTTCTCTTTAAGGAACAAAAGACCGTCCCGCCCGAGAAGAACTGTGTTTATAGCATAGCACACTCGCCAGACGAAGTCAAGGGGGGTGGGGGGAAAGAACGCCCATCCCGGAGGTACCGAAAACCTGCCTCCCTCAGCCCACCATCCTTGGAACTCACCAGGGTTTAAGAAGCGCAAAAGTGGAGTGCACAACACGTCTCTACGATTTGTCTTACGGTCTTGCATTTTCCCCGGGGATTTGCTATGATAGCGGAAACTTGGATATGGTTCCAATAAAGAAGAATCGCTCCTGATGGACTTCCAGTACGTCTACGATGATGAGCAGCGGGCCGCTTCCTATGCCCGGCTCGAGTACCCCGGCACCTATTATCTGGCCTTCCGGGATCTCCCGGAGATCATTTCAACCCCTGTCCAGGGAAGAAAGGCGATCGATTTCGGGTGCGGCGCGGGACGCTCGACGCGGTTCCTGCAGACCCTCGGGTTCGCCGCAATAGGCGTGGACATCTCCGCGGACATGATCCGGAAAGCCCGGGAGATAGACCCCCAGGGCGATTACCGCCTGATCCCGGACGGCGACTTCAGCTCCTTCCAAAAGGGGACTTACGACCTCGTCCTTTCCGCATTCACATTCGATAACATCCCGACTCTGGAGAGGAAGGTCGGGCTGTTCGCCGAGCTCGGGAGCCTGCTCTGCCCCGAGGGCAGGATCGTCAGCCTGGTCTCCTCCCCGGAGATCTATACCCACGAATGGGCCTCCTTCTCGACCAGGGATTTTCCCGGGAACCGGCTGGCCCGGAGCGGAGACAAGGTCAAGATCATCATGACCGATGTCGAGGATCGAAGGCCGGTGGAGGATGTGCTCTGGACAGACGAATCCTACCAGGAGGTCTACCGCAAGGCCGGATTGGAACGGCTCCAGACCCACAAGCCCCTGGCCAAAGAGAGCGAGCCCTACCCCTGGGTCAACGAGACCCGGATCGCGCCCTGGGTGATCTATTTGTTGAGGAAGGCATGACGCCGGAGATCATCAACGTCCACGCCGGGAACGTGGAAGAGACCGGGTTCTTCTGCTACATGAGCAAGCGGAAGACCGAGGGCTGGAGAAGGAAGCTCTGCTGGCTGAAGGCGCGCTTCGCCGATGGGCTCAAGATCAAGATGCTCAAGCTCACGGAGCGGGGGTTCATCGAGTACATCCCGGGAGACTACGCCTGGAGGGCCGTCCGGGCCAAGGGCTACATGGTCATTCACTGCCTGTGGGTCGTGGGCCGGAGCAAGGGCAAGGGCCTGGCCACGGTTCTGCTTGATGCCTGCATCGAGGACGCCAGGCGGTCCGGGATGAAGGGCGTGGCCATGCTCACAAGCGAGGGGAGCTACATGAAATGGAAGAGGTTCCTTGCGGAGCACGAGTTCGAGACCGTGGATACGGCCCCGCCCTCCTTTGAGCTGATGGTTAAGAAGTTCGGCAAGGCCCAGTCCCCTTCGTTCACCAAGGATTGGGAGAAAAAAGCCCGTGGTTTCGGCAAAGGCCTCGTCATCCTGCGCTCGGACCAGTGCCCCTACTTTGAGGACGCGACCCAGACCCTGCTGGACACGGCCAGGAAGAAGGGCATCCCGAGCAAAGTCATCGAGCTCTCCACCGCCAAGGAGGTCCGTGACCTCGCTCCCTCGCCCTACGGGGTCTTTACAGTCGTCCTAGACGGACGGGTCATACCCTCCCATTACCAAGCCCGGGAAGCACTGGCCAAACACTCCGTGAGGAAAAAAAAGTAGTCCGAGCCTTCATTGAATCCGATGAACGAGGGATGTTTATGAGCATTTTGAAAAAACTGTTCGGCAGGAAATCGCCCTCCAACCCCCGGCTGGAGAAGGCCATGCGGGAGCTGGCCAAGGGAGAGGACCCGGCGAAGCGCCGGGAGGTGTATCAGGAACTGCTCAAGAGCACGCTGATTCTCTCCACGCCCCAGCCCTTGGAGGGCAAGGTGAACCAGCATAAGTCCGGTGAGAAGCTCGCCCTTCAGTTCCATTCCCTCCAGAACGCCGGGAAGAAACCCGCGATGCTGGCCTTCACCAGCGAGGAGGCCCTGCTGAAGTGGAAGAAGGAGGGCACGCCCTACATCGCGCTGGGAACCAAGGACATCTTCTCGCTCGCGCTCCAGTTGGAGATGGACTCCATCGTCATCAATCCCGCAGGCCCGACCGGCGGCGAATTGACGCTTCCCGAGATCCACATCCTCGCCGAGGGGGCCATCCCCCAGGCCGCAGCCCAGGAGGGAGCCACGGACCTGGAGGTCAAGGCCGGGACCCAGGTCGCGGTCACGGCCCCGGCCAGACCGCCTTCGGAGAAACTCCTGGAAGCCCTGCGACAGAGCCTCTCAGCGTATCCCGAGGTGCAGTCGGCCTACTTCTTCGACGTGGCCATCGGCGGGGGGACTTCCCACTGGGCTGTGGGGCTCGTGGTCCAGGGCGACCAGGCCAAAGCCCAGGCCGTTTTCCAGGCCACGGGGCCCGTAGCCGGAAAACACCTCGCCCCCAACGAGTTCCTGGACTTCGCCAGGCTCGAGCCGGGACCGCTTTTCTCGGAAGTCAATAAGGTCGTTCAGCCCTTTTACCTGAAGAAGTAGGGAAAGAACAGTGAACCGAGGGGACGAGGGTTCAAGTGGAAAAACCTAAACTGTTGCTGCATATCTGCTGTGCGCCGGATGCCACGGTCGCCATCGAGCGGCTCTCGCCGGAGTACGAGATCGAAGCGTTCTTCTACGACCCCAACATCCACCCCAAAGAGGAGTACGACCAGCGCCTGGCCGAGATGCGCAAGGTGGCCGAGCACAATGCGATCCCTCTGCACGAAGGCGCCTATGACGACAGCCGGTGGTTCGACCTCGCCAAGGACCTCATGGACGAACCGGAACGGGGAAGGCGCTGCGAGGTCTGTTTCCGGATGCGCCTGGAGGCTTCAGCCACCTTCGCTAAGGAGCACGGCATCCAAGTGTTCGCCACCATCCTCACTGTCAGCCCGCACAAGGATGCGAACCTAGTCAACCGGTTGGGTAAGGAGGCCGGCGAGCGCTTTGGCATCACCTATCTTCCCACCGACCTCAAGAAGAAGGACGGGTTCAAACGCAGCCTGGAACTCTCCCGGGAGTTCCGGCTTTACCGCCAGGATTACTGCGGCTGCCTTCCCAGCTTCGACGAAAGGGAGAGGCAAAAGGCAGGCACGGCTTGTGAAAAGAAGGGCAAATAGCCCATTTTTGTCGTTTTATGAAAAAGGGAGTTGACATTACCGCCCAATAAGGGTATTATTTACAGTTGGATTAAAGGAGAGGGATAGCTAACTTCTCCGAGGAGGCATCCATGAAAAAGACCATTCTGTTCGGATTCGTCCTGGGCTTCGCCCTTCTGGGCAGGGCTGCGGCTCAGGGGACATTTGACCATTCAGCGTACGACCAGCTCCTAGGGAAATACGTCCGCGGGGGAATCGTGGATTATTCCACCTGGAAGGTCAAGGACCAGCAGCCCCTGGTCTTGTACCTCAATCGGGTAGCGGCCGCGGACGTGGAAAAGTTCAAGACCCGGGAGGAGAAGCTCGCTTTCTACCTGAACGCCTACAACGCCATCGTCATCGCCCAGGTCATCGAGAACCTGCCGATGAAAAGCCCCAGGGACGTTAAGGGTTTCAATGACCGCCTAAAACACCTCGTCGGAAACAAGCCCTACACTCTGGACGAGCTGGTCAAGAAGATCCGCACCGACTTCCCCGACCTGCGGGTGGTCTTCGCCCTGAACAGCGGGGCCCTGGGGGACCCTCCGATGTCGAGGCACGCCTTTCGCGGGGACAGCCTAGACCCCCAGGTTCAGGCCGCAACCGCCTCCTTTCTCGCCAGCCCAAATAACGTCCGCTTGGACAAGAAAACCAAGATTCTCTACCTCTCCAGGATCTTCGACTGGAATGAGAAGGACTTTGAGGCATCCACGGGTTCGGTGCGGAACTTCCTCAAGCTCAATATGCCCGAGGAATTCCGTCTGGCGCTGGAGGCCGAGTCGTACGAGTTGAAGTATCTGACCTTCGACTGGAGCCTGAACGGGACCTCCGGCTCTTGACGTTCGATTCGCGATCGGATACGATGAAAGCTCCGAATCCTTCGAAGTTTTCATCGTTTTGTTCATAGCAAAGGCGGGGCAATCATTTTATTCCAACTCGTTTCAATAAAAAAGGTTAGGGTTGTTTAACCCCTGTTTAACTTCGGGAAATATTCTATCTCATCCTTGTTCGCCATGAACCCCCTTTGCTTTACGGGAGGTCCCTTGTCACCTGAACGTTTCTACAGCCGTTTCCCGTTTGTCTTCCTGCTTTCCCTCGGGCTCCTTACCGGGCAGGTCCTAGCTCAAGAAGGGGGCGGCTCCCAATCCGCTTCCGGGAGTGCCGCGGTCGTACAAACCATCCCCTTCCTTTCCGTGAAGGCAGCACAGCCGGGAATGGAGTTCATGGCGGCCGTGGTCCTGGACATCGAAGAGCCCTGGCACGTCAATGCGAACAACCCTAAGTCTGATTTCCTGATCGGCACAGAGTTGGTGCTCTCCCCGCTGCAGGGCCTGGAGGTCCTCGGAATAAAATACCCTCCTGCCCGGCGCATCAAACCCGACTTCTCCCAGGACACCATGGACGTGTATCAGGGAAAGGCTCCGATCATCATCTCCCTTAAAGCGGCGCCGCACCTCGCCCCCGGCAATCTGGTCCTGAAGGGCGAGCTTACCGTCCAGGCCTGCGACAACAGCAAATGCATCGCCCCAAGGACGATCGAAATCGAGATCCCCATCGAGGTCGTGGGCAAGGATGTGCCCGTCGTCCCGGCTAATACCGAGTTGTTCTCGGGTGCCCAGGTCAGCGCCGGCCCCCCGGCCGCGACGACCGGGCCGAAGAAAGGTGGGACGGATATCGCCGCTGTGTTCCAGACCCGGGGCACGCTCTTCGCCTTCCTGGGGATCTTCCTGATGGGACTGGCTCTGAACCTGACCCCCTGCGTGTACCCCATGCTCTCGGTCACGGTCTCGGTGTTCGGCGGGCAGACGGATACGAATCCTATCCGGGTGTTCCTGAAGGCCGTGGTCTACATCCTGGGCATGGCCACCATGTACAGCATCCTGGGCGTGGTGGCGGCCCTGTCCGGAGGCCTGTTCGGAGGGCTGATGCAGAACCCCTGGGTCCTGGGAGCGATCGGACTTTTGCTTCTGGGGTTGGCCCTCTCCATGTTCGGGCTCTACGAGATCCAGCCGCCCTACTGGCTGACCAGCAAACTGGGCGGCCGGCAGGCCACCGGGATTGTGGGCGTCTATCTCTCCGGTCTGGTCGTCGGGGTGTTCGCCGCGCCCTGCATCGGCCCTCCGATCATCGCCCTCCTGGCCCTGGTCGCCGCCAAGGGCAATGCCCTGTTCGGGTTCTGGACCTTCTTCACGCTCTCCATGGGCCTGGGTTTCCCCTTCCTGATCCTGGGCACATTCTCCGGGCTCTTACGCAAGATCCCCAAGTCCGGGATCTGGATGGTCTGGGTGCAGAGAGTGTTCGGCGTCGTCCTGACCGGGGTGGGCCTCTTCTACCTCGGGCTGGCCGTCCTGCCCAAGTTGGCCGACTACGCCATCCCGCTGACCCTGCTCTTGGGGGGCGTCTACCTGGGATTCGTGGACCGCTCCGGGAAGGGGAACAAGACGCTGCGCGTCATCCAGTGGGTGGTCGGGCTGGCCGGGATCGCGGCCTCGGTATACTTCTTCCAGATCCTCACCAAGCCGGGGATACACTGGGAGCACTTCTCAGCGCAAAAAATGGAGGAGGCCCGGGCCGCGAACAAACCGGCTATCCTGGATTTCACCGCCGCTTGGTGCGTTCCCTGCAAGGAGCTGGACCGCATGACCTTTACCTCTCCGGTGGTCATCAAGGCTGCAAAGCCGTTCGTGACGCTGAAGGTGGACCTGACCCACTTCAACTCCCCGGAGGCCGAGGCCATCCGCAAGCAATTCGGAATCGCCGGGGTGCCCACCGTGATCTTCCTCGACCCGTACGGCCAGGAGGTTCCGGACACCCGGATCATCGGGTTCCTGCCTCCGGAGGAGTTCCTGGCCCGGATGAAGAAGGTGCCAGGCGCGAGATAAGCCTGACCTCCCCCAAAGGGCTCCTCAAAAGGGAGCCCTTTTCTTTGCCCCGGCCTTGACTCGATCCCATCCCGTATGGTATTATAATTGAACAACTGTTCAATTATAGGAACATCCATCATCCACGGGTTGTTGGATCCAGAGGAGAGATGCCCATGCCTTTTTCAACCAAGGAACTCGACCGCCGGGAAAGCGACATCTGCGACGCGTCCTACGTGGACCGGGCCCGGGTCCGGCGGGTGGCCAGGGCGATGCCCTCCCCGGAGGCCGTGGAACGGCTGGCCGAATCCTTCCGGGTCCTGGGCGACCCCACCCGGACGAAGATCCTGTTTTCTCTGTCCAAGGAGGAGCTCTGCGTCTGCGACCTGGCCCACTTGCTGGGATTGTCCGAGTCCGCAGCCAGTCATCAACTTCGCCTCTTACGGGCGATGCGCCTGGTGAAATACCGCAGGGCCGGGAAGATGGCCTATTATACCCTGGACGACGAGCACATCGCGGACCTGATTAAGCAGGGCCTCCGGCATGTCGAAGAATAACCCCGCGACGCTTGAGCTTGCGGTCACGGGGATGGACTGCGCCACCTGCGCGGGAAAGATCGAGAAGTCACTGCGCAATCTTCCCGGGATCTCCCAGGCCACGGTGAACTTCGGGGCCGCGAAGGTCCTGGTCGCCTTTGACCCGGACAAGGTGAACGAAGCCAGGATACGGTCCACCATCACCAGCCTTGGTTACGGAATCCGAGAACTCGAGCGACGCCCCAAGTTTAAGAGCCACGCCCGCGAGTTCATCCGGATGGGGATTACGCTCGCGCTCATCCTCCTCTCCTATCTTTTATTTCCCATTCGG
>Ga0315287_10004238_pt1 | contig 13945 bp, 9 predicted proteins | sample YL17G11_0_MG_FD_205037 | JGI IMG/M metagenome (GOLD analysis project Ga0315287, IMG submission 205037) | Sediment microbial communities from Yellowstone Lake, YNP, Wyoming, USA - YL17G11_0 | ecosystem: Environmental > Aquatic > Freshwater > Lake > Sediment | place: USA: Wyoming | collected... | reverse complement strand
TGATGGGAGGAAGACTTGTGGGAATAATCAACGATAGCTTTGAGTGCATAGAGGAATGAGATTGTCTCTGCGGCAATTATGGGTATTGCCACGAAGGCCAGAAGAACAAGCGTGAATTTGGTCCTTATTGTAATGTGCCACCCCTTGGTTGAAAGCCGAACTCTTTCCCTTGCTTAGTTCCGAAACCCCAATAAAATTATTTAATAACCTGCCAAATACCGCTTTTACTTTTCTAATCTAACATATGCCTTTATAATAAAGATGTCAAGTATGTCCAGAATATCTCTTCTATTAAACGCTTGTTTCTTGTAATATTGAATTGGCCGGGGGAAACCGGCGGCTCAAGATTTTTCATTATGGTCTTTGGCTTTATTGTTGCGGCTGGTTTCCAGACCCAGGTTTTTCATTTTCCGATACAAGGTGCTGGTGCCCACCTTGAGCATCTTCGCGGCCTGGGCCATATCGTTGTTGCACATTGACAATGCCCGTTCCACGGCCAGTCTTTCATAGGCTTCAAAGGAAAGCGGGACCTGCTCGGGCATTTTTTCGGCGGACTTGAGTTCGGCAAAGATGGTCAGGTCTTCGGGCCTGATTTCAGAATGACTAACCAACGCGAGCGCCTGGTCCACTTTGTTCTGGAGTTCCCGGACATTGCCCGGCCAGTTATATTTCAAAAACAACTGCATGGTCTCGGCTGCGAGCTTGAACTGTTTGCCGGTCTTTACCGCGTGCTCTTCAAGGAAATGCTCGACCAGCAGGGTGATGTCCTCCATGCGCTCCCGCAGGGGCGGGATCGCTATGAAGACCACATTCAACCGGTAGAATAAGTCCTCCCGGAACTCACCTTTTTCCACCATTTCGCGCAGGTCGCGCTTGGAGGCTGCGATCACCCGGACGTCCACGGGGATGGCCTGGCCCGAGCCTAACGGCCTTACTTCCCGCTCCTGGAGCACGCGCAGGAGCTTGGACTGGACCGGGAGCGGCAGGTCCCCGATCTCGTCCAGGAAAATGGTGCCTCGGTCCGCTTCCCTGAACAGGCCCTTGACGTCGCGGTGGGCGTCGGTGTATGCGCCCTTGACATGGCCGAACAGTTCGGACTCGATCAGGGTGACGGGCAGGCTTCCGCAGTCCACGGGCACGAATTTGTTTTCCTTGCGCGGGCTGTTGTAATGCAGGGCCTGGGCCAGGAGTTCCTTGCCGGTCCCGGACTCACCGTGGATGAGCACGGTCGCTTCATTGTCCCGGAGCTGGAGTATGAGCCGGAAGATTTTCTGCATGGGCTCGGACTTGCCGACCAGCCGGTCCATGCGGTATTTGCTGGATAGCGCTTTTTTAAGGTCGATGTTTTCGTTGATGACTTTTTTCTGGGTGACGGCTCTTTTGGCGATGAGGCTGACCAGGTCCAGGTGCTCAAAGGGCTTGACCAGGAAGTCAAAGGCGCCGGCTTTCATCGCCTCCACCGCGAGCTCAATGGTGGCTTGTCCGGTCATGACCACCACTGAGAGTTCCGGGTAACTTTTCGTGATCAGGTTCACCAGGTCCATGCCGTTTCCGTCGGGCAGGAACAGGTCCGTGAATACGACATCAAACTGCTGCCGGGCCAGGAGTAGCTTGGCTTCTTCGATCGTGCCTGCGGTGCAGACATTGAACGGCTCCTGGGCCAGCAGCCGGCTGAAGAGTTTCAGGATGGAAGGGTTGTCGTCAACCACCAGAATATTGCCGTTTTCCATCTCAATATAATTAAAATACTCTTTTCCGCTTTTTTCAAGTATCTCTCGGTCGCCGTTTTGAAAACGCGCAAAATTGCTTGTCGGCATATCTCTTCACTCCTGGTCCGGCCATTGCACCTGACCGTTTCTTTTTAAAAGGACTCCAGATTTTTTATCTGAACCGGCTCGGTCCCGGGTTTTTCGGAAATCAATTTCCCTGCGGGTTTTTCATTTAAAGCCATCAATGAGTATCCGCAGGACGAGCAATGTTTCCAGCTCTTATCCACCTTTGACCCGCACTTGGGGCATACCATTTTTATTTTGGCCCCGCAGGATGCGCAGAAATTCATATATCCCTGAACCAGTTTATTGCAGGAAGGGCAAAGCAATACGCAGTCTTCCTGGGGCCCCAGCATCCGGAAAATCTCGCTCAACGAAGTCTCTCCCTGGTTGACTTTTTCAATGCCGCTCTCCAGGAGCGTCCTCATCCCGTGCAGGCGCGCGGCCCTGAGCAGTTCGTTTTCCGAGAAGTTCTCCGCGATGATCTGTTTCATTTCCTGGGAGGGCGTCATGATTTCAAAAATGCCCACCCGGCCGATGAAGCCGGACTTGTTGCAACGGCTGCAGCCTTTGCCGATGTAAGCTTTTTTTATTTCGGGGTTGCCCAGGAGCTTGAGAATTTGCAGGTCCGGTTTGATCTCCTGCTTGCAGTCCGGGCAGATCCTCCGCACCAGCCGCTGGGCGATGATCCCTTCCAGGGCCGAGGAGATGATGTATGGTTTCACTCCCAGGTCCAGGAGCCGGGAGATGGTGGCCACGGTGTTGTTGGTGTGGAGCGTGGACAAGACCAGGTGTCCGGTGAGCGCGGCATGGAACGCCACTTCCGCGGTTGCGAAGTCTCGGATCTCGCCCAGGAGAATGACATTGGGGTCCTGTCGGAGTATGGCTCTGAGGATGGTGTCGAAGTTCAAGCCGATCTTGTCTTTGACCAGGACCTGGCCGGCGTATTCCAAAAAGTACTCCACCGGGTCTTCAATGGTCACATAATTCACATTGGGCTTGGCGTGTTCCTTGAGCAGGGCATAAAGAGTGGTGGTCTTGCCGGAACCGGTGGGCCCGGTGGAGATGATCATGCCCTGCGGCTTCTGGATCAGGGCCTGCAATTGCTCGATGTCGCAGCGGTCCACGCCCAGTTCGTTCAGGTTGATCAGGCTGGTGTTGCGGTCCAGGAGCCGCATCACCACTTTTTCTCCGGAGATGGTGGGCAGCGATGAGATCCTCAGGTCAACGGTCTTGGTCTGGGCCTTGATGGTGATCCTTCCGTCCTGGGGCCTCCGGCGCTCGGAGATGTCCATGTCCGCCATGATCTTGATCCTGGACACCAGGGGCTGGTGCATGCTCTCCGGGATCTGGATGCGGTCCTGGAGCAGGCCGTCCACCCGGAAGCGCACCAGCGAGCATTTCACCCTTTTTTCAATATGGATGTCTGAAGCGCGCGCCTTAAGCGCTTCCCATATTATTAGGTTGACCAGCCGGATGGCGGGCGGCGTGGACGAGTCCTTGATGATTTCCTCAACTGACCGGCTTTCCTCTTCATCCAACACCACCTCGATTGACTCATACGGGTCATACTCCGCCATTTGGATCTGGCTGGCGTCCATGGAAAAATCAGCGCCCGAGACATCCAGGGAGGGCTTGCCGAAAAAGCGGTCCTGGGCTTCCTCCAAGTCCCGGAGCGGGGCCAGCACCGGGGTGATGTCAAAGCCCGTGAAAAATTTTATGTCTTCAATCAGACCGTAGTCCGTGGGATCTGCCATTCCCAGCAGGATCCGGCGCTGTTCCGTCCTTTTCAGGGGCATGATCTTGTTGTTTCGGCAGAAGTCCTGGGGGAACAATTCGACCAGGGCCGCGATGGGTTCGTATTCCTTGGGCGCCACGGTGTCGATATTGAGTTTGGCTTTAAGGAACCCGGAGAGCTGCGAGAAAGACATGTAATCCAGGTCCTGGAGCAACTGCGGGTAGGGCTTTTTGGTGCGCTCATGGGCCTTGATCACCTTGTCGCGTTTTTCCTTATCGAGCAGTCCGTTCTGGTGGATGATGTTGACCAACTGGCTGCGGTTGATCTCCACATAGCGGGCAAGCTTTTTTATCTCTTCCTGGCGGGTGTGCGCCTGTTTTTTGAGTTCGCGGTTTTCAATCATCAGCTCATACTGCTCAAAGGCCAGGCTGACCGTAATCCTCAGGTCCTCGTCGTTCCAGGGCTTGGTGATGAATTTATAGACCGCGCCGGTGTTGATCGCGCCCATCACCGAGGCGATGTCCGCATACCCGGTGAGCATGATCCGGATGGTCGCCGGGTGTCTTTCCTTGACGGCGCCCAGGAACTCGGCCCCGGACATGCCCGGCATGCGATGGTCGGAGATGATGACCTGGACCTCATTCTTTTCCAGGACCTTCAGGGCTTCCTCGCCGCTGCCCGCGGAGAGGATCCGGTAGTTCTCCTCGCGGAACACCCGCTTCAAGGCGTTGATTATATCCGGCTCGTCGTCCACCAGGAGCAGGCAGAACTGGATTTTGGGTGGCGAGTTTTCCACCTCGGAAACTTTTTCATTGCCTTCCAGAAATAGATTTACCAAGCGAGATCTCATGGTTCCCTCCTATTTATTCCCCGACCGGGAGCGTGATGGTAAAGGTAGTCCCTTTCCATAACTCACTCTCGATCTTGATATCGCCGCCATGGGCTTTGATGATCTGGTAAGAAATGGCCAGGCCCAGGCCGGTCCCCTGGCCCACCGGTTTGGTGGTGAAGAACGGGTCAAAGACTTTGTTGAGGTTTTCCTGGGTGATCCCGGAGCCGGTGTCTATGATCTTGATTTCCACCGCGCCATTGTCCAGCCTGGTGCCCAGGGTGATGGTCCCCTTTTTATCAACCGCCTGGAGCGCGTTCATGATCAGGTTCACGAACACCTGGCTGATCTGGTTGGGGTTCCCGTTTATATTCGGAACCTTGCCGTATTCTTTCACCAGCTCGACCTTGTGTTTGATTTCATTCCAGAGCAGTTCCACGGTTGAGTCCAGCAATTCATTGAGGTTAAAACTTTCCTGTTGGTCTTCGTTGACATGCGAGAACCGGGACAGGCCGCGCACGATCCGGATGATCCTCTCCGTGCCCTTGATCGACTGGTCGTCCAGGTCCGTCAAGTCATTGATGATGTAATCTATGTCCTCCTGTTTCCATTTGGCCGAGAACTTATTTTTTTGGGCCGGCGCCGCGCTATCCAGCAAGGTCCGCGCCAGGTTCAGGACTTCGGACAACTGCCGGTGGTAGTTCTTCAGGGTCTGCAGGTTGGAATATACGAACCCGGTGGGGTTGTTGATCTCATGGGCCACGCCCGCGGCGAGCTGTCCGATGCTCGCCATTTTTTCCTGCTGGAGCAACTGTCGCTGGGCGTTTTCCAGTTCTTTTTTGCGCTCCTCAACTTTCTGCTCCAAGGTTTCCGCAAGCTCCCGGTATTTTTTTTCAGAGTCCACCACGCGCTGGTGTTCGAGCAAGAGTTCCTTATAACTTGACTCCTGGGTGTGGTCGTGGAGCTCCGCGATCATCCTGCGCTGATGCACGACGTAGATGAACCACTCGATCATGCCCGCGGCCTGCTTGACCTTTCCGGCCAAAACTTTTTCCTTGATCACCCGGTCGGAACTGATGAACAAGGCCATGGCCTCGCCCTCGTAAAACAAGGGTATGGCGACTGAAGAATTGCCGTTCGGAGTCTTGAAAGCCGTGGGCTTTATGGGAAACTGATCGAGGGCCGGTCTGGGCAGATCAAGCAGTTCCCGGGCGGTTGAGGGTACCTGCTCCAATTCCCCCCGGTTGCCCATGAGCAGGAACTGGGCGCCGATGATTTCCGAGATCCGAGCCAGAAATTCACGGCCCTCCTCGGTCCCGAACGCCTCCTTAAAAGTCACCTCCCGGTCAAATGCCACCGGTTCATTTTGTCTCGCGGCTTCCATCTTTGGGCTTCCTTTCAATAGCTTTTTCCAAACCCGATCCCCGCGGCGCCGGCAATTACCTCGCTGTCTTTTACTTCCGGTCCCGCGTTTAAATAAGAAATCAGTTCCGAGCAGGATATGCCGAACCGTTCATGGATGTGATACTGGTCCTGCATGGACTGACAGACCTCCGAAATAATCGCGCTAAAAGTTTCTTTCACCCCTTTTCCGTAAAGCGCCGAGGCAAAGCATACGGGCACGCCCGAGCGCTCCCATTTGGCAAGGATCGCGGGTTCGCCCTGAATGATTTCCGGGGGCAAATCCCGTTTGTTGAACTGGACCACCAAAGGCATCTTTTCCAGATTCATCCCGACCTGGTAAGCGTTTTCCTCCAGGTCCGAAAAGCTCTCGGAGTTGTGGAGGGTCTGGGACTTTTGGGAGTCTGCCACGAACACCACTCCGTCCGATCTCATCAAGACCGATTTTCGAGTGGCGTTATACTGCACCTGGCCGGGCACGGTGAACAGTTTTATTTTCAGCTTGGCGCCGGTCCTGGTTTGAAAGGCCAGGGGCAGGAGGTCGAAAAACAAAGTCCGGTCCTGTTTGGTCTCGGCCTGCATCATAAGTCCTCTTTTGGATTCCGGGATAAGGTCGTGAAGGGTCAGGAGGTTGGTGGTCTTTCCGGAGAGCGCGGGTCCGTAATAGACAATTTTCCAGGTCATGACGCCGGTCTTTTCATTGAACTCGAGCATGGTCTTTATTTCTCCTGCGGCCTGGGATTAAAATCATTTGGAGTCCGTTTCTGATCGGCCAAATTTATTTGATACTCCTCGGGCATGAACTGGTAGATCAGTTCTCCGAGGTATTTAAGCTGGAAGGGCTTGAATATGAAAAATTTGGCGCCCAGGTTTTTGGCCTGCTCCATGATCTCATCATTGCTATAAGCGGACATGAAGATCACGGGGATGTCCTTGGTCTCTTTCTTGTTGTTCAGCGCCTGGAGCAGGGTGAGCCCGTCCAGCTTGGGCATGCGGATGTCGGTAATGATCAGGTCGGGCCGGAGGTATTCGAGCAAAAGCAGGACATCGAACCCGTCGGTTACGGCCTTGGTGTCAAAGCCCAGGCTGTCGATGTATCGTTTAAGTGAATTCCTTAGAATGGGGTCGTCATCCACCACCAGGACCATCTTTTTCTTTTCATTTGCTTTTTCCATGGCTATTCTTCCTTTTTTACCATCACGAAAGGCATAAATGGCTCTTTGTTGACCGCGTTGCGAAAGGCTTCCTCGGCAAAAATAACCTTCCGGCGCATCAACTCCATCAGGTACTGGTCATAGGTGACCATGCCTTCCTTGCGGCAGGTCTGCATGACCGTGGGGATTTGGAAAGTTTTCCCCTCCCGGATCAGGTTGGCCACCGCGGGGTTGCTGATCAGGATTTCCACCGCGGCCACCCGGCCCTTGCCGTCGGAGCGCTTGACCAGGTTCTGGCAGATCACACCCTTTAGCGAGTCTCCGAGCATGGTCCGAATCTGGGCTTGCTGTCCCTCTGGAAAAGCATCGATGATCCGGTCCACGGTCTTGGGGGCGTTGCTGGTGTGGAGGGTTCCGTAAACCAGGTGCCCGGTCTCAGCCGCGGTGATGGCCAGGGAGATGGTCTCCAGGTCTCTCATCTCTCCGACCAAGATGACATCGGGTGCCTCCCGGAGCGAGGCGCGCAAGGCACTGGCGAAATTTTTGGTGTGGTCCCCGATCTGTCGCTGGTGCACGATTGATTTTTTGTTTTCATGCACGAACTCGAGCGGGTCTTCCAGGGTGATGATGTGCTCGGCGCGCTCAACATTCCTTTGGTCGATCATCGCCGCCAAGGTGGTTGATTTCCCGCTCCCGGTGGTGCCGGTGACCAGGATCAGGCCGCGGTTGCTTCGCGCCAGCTTCTTGACCACATCGGGCATGTCCAAGTCGTCCAGGGTTTTGATGTTGGTGGGTATGTAGCGGAAAGCTCCGGAAACCCCTTTGCGCTGCATGAACAGGTTGCCGCGATAACGGCCCTGTCCGGGGATTTCATAGGCGAAGTCCAGGTCCCGGTCCCGGATGAAATTTTCTTTCTGTTCCGCGGCCAGGAGCTCATATAGGAGGTGTTCGCAGGCGTCAACACCCAGGGGGTTGTATTTTTGTGGGACCATGCTCCCGTGGATCTTGAAGAAGGGGGGCGCGCCGGGAGTGATGAAAAGGTCGGAGGCGTCCATCTCGATCATCTTTAACAATATCGGGTCTAGTTTAGGCATTTTACTTCCCCTCAACTTTTTTCGGTTGCTTGAGCAAAGCAGTGAGTCGGAATTCGTAGAGTCCGTGTTCCGCGGGCGAGATACTCGCTTCCATGATTTGCTCTATTTTCGCGTGCTCCAAAATTGAGGCCAGGGCCTTGCGCATTTCGGTCGGGTTTGTGCTCTTGAGCTTTGCAATCAGCTCTTTCCAGGCCGGGGCTTTGGGCTTGGGGCCGTATAGCTTATTGACCAAAGCGGCCAATTCATATTCCACGCCTTTGGCGGGCTTGATTTTCATCCGGAGCTCTTTTTCGATTTCGTTAATGGCCGCGGCGTTAAAGGGGTCAGACATCACCAGGTGCATTACGCCATCCTCCTTCCAGAGCGGCAGGCAGAGGTATTTGTGAGCGAGGGCTGGAGGAAATTCTTTGATCAGTTCCGGGTCCAGCATTTTTTCATAGACTCTCAAGTAAGGGATTTCCAGGAATTGTGCAATGTTCCAGTCAATTTCTTCCTCGGAGACCAGCTTCAGGCTGATCACGGATTCCCGGAGCCGGATTTTGTGCTGTGCTGAATAATTCTTAGCTTTTTCCATATCGTCCTGGCTGACCAGTCCCTGGGAGACCAGCAACTGTTCAAAGGTGCGGTCATTGAGCTGGTTTCCTTCCCGTTTTATTTTTGAGCGGATCATGGCCTTGGTAATGGACTCGGCAATCAGGTTGATATCGTCAACCGGTTTGATCAATATCTCGCCGGCGCCCAAGGCAAGTGATTCTTCGGCAATGTCCTGGTCCGCGTATGCGGTCATGATGACGACCTCGGTGGCCGGCCAGTCCTGCTTGATCTTGCGCAAGACCTCGACCCCGGAGATGCCCGGCATTTTGATATCGAGCAGGACCACTTCCGACGGGTTCTTGCCCATCTTGAGCAGGGCGTCCTCGCCGCAGTCCGCGGTTGATACATTATAACCGGCCCGGGTCAGCACCCGTTCGCTGGTCACTCTCATTATGCTGGCGTCATCAACCACCAGCACAGTCCCGGGATTTTTTATTTCTTCTTGCACTTTCATTTCCTTTCTTTAATTGCTCTTTCCATCAAAAATCAGGCGCATGAGGGTTCCTTTGCCGGGTTCGCTCTCGACCTCAATCCTGCCGTTGTGATCGCGCACGATCCCGTAGGTGACAAACAGTCCGAGTCCGGTCCCCTTGCCCTGCTCTTTGGTGGTGAAGAAGGGGTCGAATATTTTTGACCGGATCGAATCCGGGATGCCTTCGCCCTGGTCTTCAACCTCCAGGGCCAGGCCTGAGCCGTTGTTCCGGAGCGCCCTTATGAAAATGGTGCCTCCCTTTTTCATGGCCTGCTGGGAGTTGGTAAGGAGATTGATGAGTACCTGCTGGACCTGGTTGGGATTGCCCATCAAAATTGGAAGTTCAGGGTCGTAATGCTCCTCGATTTTAATTCTGGAAAGGCGGAAGACGTGTCCGATCAGGTGGAGCGAATTTTCAACCACCTTGGGTATGTCAACCGGTTCCGGACTGGAGCTGGGCCGGCAGGTGAACTTGTTCAGGTTGTCGATGATTTTTTTGCATTGGAGCACCGCCTGCTCGATGGAGTGCAAATCCTCCATGGCCTGCTGGTTTTCTTTGAGGTCCATCATCAGGAGCTGGGCCAGGGCCATGATCCCTCCCAGCGGGTTGTTAATTTCATGGGCGATGCCCCCGGCGAGCAGTCCGACCGAGGCCATTTTTTCGGACTGGATCAGGCGCGCCTCGGCCTCTTTCAACTGCCGGGTGCGCTCTTCCACCTTGTTCTCCAGGCCGCGGTTGAATTCCTGGAGCTGGTTGTTCTGCTGTTCAATGATTTCGAACATTTTTTGGTTTGCGTTCTTAAGCTGCCATTTGGTGAGTCCCTGGAGTATGGTGTCCTTCAGGTCCTCGTCGTTCCAGGGCTTGGAAAGGAAGCGGTAGATCTCCACGCGGTTGATGGCCTCTTCCGCGGTCTTCAGTTCGCTGTATCCGGTAAGCATGACCCGGATGGTTTCCGGCCTGATCTGACGCACTTTTTCCAGGAATTCGATGCCGCTGATCTCGGGCATCTTCTGGTCCGAGACCACCATCTGGACCGGGTTGGACTTGAGGAATTCCAGGGCCTGGAGCGCGGACTGATTGGTAATTATTTTGTAAGGCTCGTGCCGGAGCACCCTCCGGATGGAACTTAGGACATGGTCCTCGTCGTCCACGAACAGGACCGTCATAGTCTCCAGGCCTTGCGCCCAATTTTGCCATTTCCCGTTTTCAGTCATTGTCGTCTCACTTCCTTTTAAATGATTATTTTCCGACCGGCAGTTCGATGGTGAATGTGGACCCTTTTCCCGGCTCGCTTTCCACTTTGATCTCGCCGCCGTGTTTCTTCACAATCCCGTAAGATATGCTCAAACCCAGTCCGGTGCTTTTTCCCACGCCCTGGGTGGAGTAGAAGGGGTCGAAGATTTTGGGGAGTTGATCCGGGGTTATGCCGATCCCGTTGTCTTTCACTTTCACCACCACGATGTCTCCTTTGGAATAAGTGCGGATTGTTATCTCGCCCTGGGTCTTGATGGCATTCAAGGCGTTGGAGACCAGGCTGATGAACACCTGGCTTAGTTCCTCGGCGTAGCACTTGACCCTGGGGAGTTCTCCAAAGTCTTTTATTAGCGCCGCCTTTCTCAATACTTCGCTGCCCACCAGGTTCAGGGTGTGTTCCATGATGGAGTTGATGTCCTCCCATTCGGGTTCCATCTTGGGCGGGTCTGAAAATCTCTGCAAGCTCTTGACGATGTTTTTAATGCGGTCAACGCCGCCCTGCGACTCCGCGATCAAATCCCGGGAATCATCCAAAATTTCGGACACCTTCAATTTTTTCCGCAAGGCCGTAATCTCATTGTGAAAGCGTCTGACATTTTCGGGCAGCTCCGCGCCGGAGAAGCGCTTGTCCAGCTGCTCGTAGGCTTGGAGGATCTCCTGAAGGTTGTCTCGATACTCGTCCAATACCTTAAGGTTGGCCTTTACATAAGCGAGCGGGTTGTTTATCTCGTGCGCCATTCCTGCGGAGAACTGGCCCAGGGAGGACATCTTTTCCATCTGCGCCATGCCCAGCAGCAGCTTTTGCTTTTCCTGCTCCGCGGCCTTTAGCTCGGTTATGTCCCTGACCGTTGCCTGGATGAACTGTTTTCCGGACTTCTCAACCCTGGTCAGGAGCACATTAGCGGGAAAGTCTTCACCGGTGATCCGCCTGTGCGTCCATTCGAAAAAGTGGGAACTTTCGCGCATGACGGTTTCAATCATTTCCTTGGCTTTCTCAGTGGAAAGACGCCCGTCTGGTTGCTTCTCAGGTGAGAGGTCCCAGGGTCCGTGAGAAGTGAATTCCGCTTCGTCTTTGGCCCGGAACATTTCCACGGTTGCCTGGTTTCCGGAGGTGAACGCCCAGGTCGGCGGCTCTATGGTCATGATGGCGTCGTGGGAACTCTCAAACAGGCTCCGGAACAGTTCCTCGCTCTCCCCCAGTGTTTTTTCCGTATGCTTGCGCTCGGTGATGTCGGAGAAGAAGCCGACGTTGAATTGCCTTTTATTGAGGGTCATGCCGCTGGCTGTGATGTCGGTGTAGATGACGGAGCCGTCCTTCCGCCTGCAGGGGATCTCCACCGGGAGGGGCCTTTTGCCGAGGGCCTGGGCCTCAAACTCGCCGAGCACGTGCTCCAGGGACTCCGCGGGGTGGATGTCCAGGACGCTGAGGCGCTTCATCTCCTCCTCGGAGTAATCCAGCATCCGGCAGATGGATGGGTTGGCATAGACGAATTTTTTCGTCTCCATGTCAGCAATGAGTATCCCCTCAGCCGCGTTCCGGAAGAGGGTGGCGTATCGCTCCTCGGACTCTCTCAACGCATCCTCCGCCTGCTTGCGTTCGGTGTTGTCTGTGAAAGTTATCACAGCGCCCTTCAGCCGACCATTTTCATAGATGGGCGTGCTCGCATACACTACGGGGAAGCTGGTGCCGTCCTTTCGCCAGAACACCTCGCTGGACGAGCGATGCACCGCACCGTCCCGAAGGGTGGTGTAGATCTCACACTCTTCATTGGGGTAGGGGCTTCCGTCAGGTTTGGTATGGTGCCAGGCGCTGTGGCTGGGATGGCCAAGAAGCTCTCCGGCTTCATAACCCAGCATCCTTGCCGCGGCTGGATTTACGAACGTGTGGTTACCCTGCAAATCCAGTCCCAGTATCCCTTCCGCGGCCGAGTGCAAGATGAGTTCATTTTTCTGGTTGAGAATATCCAGATTTTCCTCCGCCTGTTTGTGCTCGGTGATGCGGCCCAGCCGCACGGCGATGGCATCTATAAGCTGCCGCTCTTCCTTAAGAAATGGCCCATCGTCCTCTTTTGGCTTCTCCTCAAGGTAGCCAACATCGATCGTCCCCACCACTGATCCCTTCACCTTGATGAGCGAGGATTGCTTCCATGCGGACTCCATGAAGTTTTTCGTGCGGAACTCGCTATCACCGACCACTATCCTGGCGCAAGCGACCTCCGGGTATTGCCAGCTTTGCGGCAGGATGTCCGTCATTTCCTGATACAGTCCGTCCAGTGTGTAGCCTTCCCTCGCGGTTATCTCGGCGATGCTGAAAAATGCCCGCATTTCTTTAATCCGTTCCCCGAGCTGATGTTCGGCGCGCTTGCGCTCAGAAATATCGCGCGTGACGCCTATCAAACCGATGGGAGATTGGTCGCGTCCGTAAATGAAGCGGGAGGTCGTTGCGGTCCATATTTTAGTTCCATCCTTGCGGATTTGTTCGAGTTCCAGGGTCCTGGTCCTGCGCAAGTCACTACCGGCGCTTTTCACCTGCTCAATATCTTCGGCATAAGTTTGGATCGCAAGTTTCAGGGATTCCGGCGCCAGGATTTGCTCATGGGATTGAGCCATGGCTTCTTCAGGAGTGTAGCCGAGCATATTGAAGACAGCAGGGTTATAATATGTGAATTTAAAATTCATGTCCAAGGTGAAAATAACATCGGTCGAGTTTTCCGCGAGAAGTCGGTAGTGTTCCTCGCTCTTTCGCAAGGCCTCTTCCATGCTTTTGCGCTCGGTGATGTCGCGGGTGTTGATGACCAGTCCCTTGACGACCGGGTTATCAAGCAGGTTTCTGCCAATGCCTTCCAGAAAAATTATTGTGCCGTCCGGTCTTATATACCGATATTCAGCGGTTAATGATGAATTTGGCTGTTGCATTATCTGGGACATGGCGTTCATGAGAGAGGGAAAATCGTCAGGATGGATTTTTTCCAGAGCTGACTTGCCGACCAGTTCCTCGGGTCTCTGGCCCAATACTTTCTCCACTGAAGGACTTGCATATTGGTAAATGCCGTCTTTATCCAGAATAAGGATGATGTCGTAAGAGGACTGGACCAGGGTCCGGAACAAATCCTCGCTCTGATTTGTTTTTTCCGCGACCTGATTTAACTCGGCTTTGGCTATCTGGTTACTCTTCATTTTTCAAACCATCCTTCTTGCGTTCATAAATTGCCCGCCAGGGCAATGGTCTCGGGGCCTGAGATCGGGAGCAACACGGTAAAGGCGCTGCCCTTTCCGGATTCGCTTTCCACCTTGATCTCTCCGTTGTGCTTTTTGACGATCCCGTAGGAGATGCTCAGGCCCAGTCCGGTTCCTTTTCCCACCTCCTTGGTGGTGAAGAAGGGATCGAAAATTTTCTGCATCAATTCATGGGGGATGCCGGCGCCGGTGTCTGCTATTTGCACGCAGACCTGGTTGTTTTCCGACCAGGTCCTGAGCCTGATCTCTCCCTTTTCCGGGATCGACTGCGCCGCGTTGAGCAGGATGTTCATAAACACCTGGTTCAGTTCCTGGGGGTAGCATAAAATCTTGGGCAGTTCCCCGTAGTCCTTTTTCACCTCTGCTTTGTATTTAAGCTCGTTCCAGACGATATTGAGAGTG
>Ga0315287_10004235_pt1 | contig 13949 bp, 5 predicted proteins | sample YL17G11_0_MG_FD_205037 | JGI IMG/M metagenome (GOLD analysis project Ga0315287, IMG submission 205037) | Sediment microbial communities from Yellowstone Lake, YNP, Wyoming, USA - YL17G11_0 | ecosystem: Environmental > Aquatic > Freshwater > Lake > Sediment | place: USA: Wyoming | collected... | reverse complement strand
TCGCCTCGTTCACATACGGCGGCTTGCTGGGGACATTTCTTCTCGGGGTGCTCTTCACACGGCCGAAGCAGGAAGATGCGCTTGCCGCGTTTGTGGGAGGGATTCTCGTGATGATCACCGTGATCTCGTTACATCTGGTGGCGTGGACCTGGTACACGATGATTGGTGTGGCGGCAACGCTGTTGATTGGAATGGGACTCTCGGCGCTCGGGCACCGCAAACGATAGACGGGTCAGCTCCGGCCTCACCGGAAAACCGGGTCAAACAATGTGTTGTAGCTGAAAAGAGAAGTAAAGAAAGCGGGGTTGACACCCACTGCCTGGTTCCGGATCGACCGCCGCGGCCACTTTCCCTGAATCCGCTTGACATTTCTCCGCGCGAGAGGTATTTTAAGCGACAGCGGTACATATGTGGCGAATCCCGATGCCAGCGGCAGCTATGTATACACGCAGAAATGTGGTAAATTCAGCAAATCCCTGAAGATGATGCTCGTCCGTTAATTGCTCGTTGACAAAACTGAGGCCGTGAATCTTTTCCTGTTCACGGCCCTTTTTTTTCAGTCTCTCACCTCTCCGTCCCGGTACATCTGGAGAATCTCATGAAGCACCTTATTCGATGGATCCTTCCGCTCCTTTTCCTCGTACCGCTCCTCGCGCTCGCTGGGAATACCGGCAAGATCGCCGGCCGTGTACAAAACGCGGAGAACAACGAAGCCCTTGTCGGTATCACCGTGCTGCTCGAAGGAACGACGATGGGGGCGAGCACTGATCCCGACGGTAACTTCACCATCATCAACATTCCCCCGGGGTCGTACACCGTCGCGGTGGGAGGGGTCGGTTTCAACAAGAAAAAGTTTACCGGCGTCAAGGTCTCCGTGGATTTCACTACGCGACTAGACGTCAAACTCTCCACGGACGTCATCGCCCTGGAAACCGTCGAGGTGCAGGCCGAAGCCCCGATGATCCGGCGCGACCTGACCTCTTCGCACACCAACATCGATGCCTCGACGATTGAAACGCTGCCGGTGGAAAATGTCAACCAAATCCTGACTCTTCAGGCAGGTATCGTGCAGGGGGCAGGGGGTGAACTCCACATCCGCGGGGGCCGCTCGAGCGAGATCTCGTATACCGTCAACGGCGTTTCCATCTCCAACCCGTTTGACAATTCGCGCAGTGTCTCCATAGCGACCAATGCCATTCAGGAGCTTTCGGTCGTCAGCGGAACGTTCAACGCCGAATACGGAAATGCCCTGAGCGGCGTGGTGAACACCGTGACCAAAGAGGGGGGTAATACCTTCGGCGGGAGTATCTCCTTTTCCGCCGGCGACTATGTCAGCACGCAGGACGATATCTTCACCAATATCACCAGTGTGGACCCGCTCAGCCGCACCATAACCGAGATGACGGTAAACGGACCGGTGGTACCCGACCTGGTGTCTTTTTTTATGTCCGGCCGGTACGAGAACAGCCGCGGCTGGTTATACGGCATCCGTCAGCACAATCCCACAGACTATGTCATCAAGAATCCGCTTGATCCCGCTGACATCCAGCTCATTCAGACCGGGGACAGTGCGCTGGTGCCCATGAATCCGAGCAAAGAATTCAGCGGCACGGCGAAACTGACATTCACGCCGTTCTCCACCGGGAAGATCCGGTATGATGTCCTGTATTCGAACACTGAATACAAGGGGTATTCCCACGATTACAAATACAACCCCGACGCCACCTACAACAACTACGAGTGGGGTTTGTTAAACTCCCTCGAGTTCCGGCATTCACTGAATACCACCACCTACTACACGGCACGCGCCTCGTACAACATCAACGATTATCAACAGTATCTGTATCCGTTGCTGGATCAGGACGGCAACCCGGTGAGGTATTTCGCGGGTTCGGGGCTTGACATTGCTACGCTTCATGCAGATCCGCGTTATCAACCGGATTACAAGAGCACGTACGCGGCGCCTTACACATTTCTCTCAGGCGGCACGCCCACCGGCCAGTACTACCAGCGGTCCGTCACCGTGGGGGGGCGGTTTGATGCTACCAGTCAGGTGACCTCCAGCCATGAGGTGAAATGCGGAGCCGAGTACAAGAGCCATACGCTCTCCTTCGAGAACTTTGTCGTCCTGTGCGACACCGTGCGGTACTTCACCCCGACGATTCCGGGAACGAACACAACGAATCACGACGTGTACACGCGGAAGCCGAAAGAATTCTCGGCCTACGTACAGGACAAGATGGAATTCGAGAGCCTGGTTCTGAACGTCGGCCTCCGGTACGATTACTTTTCCGCTGATGCAGATTATTCCACCAATGTCACCTACCCGAGTCCGAACAGCCCCACCCTGCCGACCACGGTGGATCCTTCCACGCTGCTGGCCCACTCGGAGGGCAAACCTCAGTGGAGTCCGCGTATCGGCGTGTCGTTCCCCATTACCGACAGGGGGATCATTCATTTCTCCTACGGTCATTTCTTCCAGATGCCGCCGTTCTCTTATCTCTATGCCAACCCGAACTTCAAATACAGCTTTTCCTCGGGGACACCGACATTCGGGAACGCGGATCTGAACCCGCAGAGGACGGTCACCTACGAATTGGGTTTGCAGCAGCAGTTGATGGATAATCTTTCCTTCAACCTGACCGGATTCTACAAGGACGTGCGAGACCTCCTTGCGCTGCAGCAGATCCGTATCAGCGGGGACGAAACGTACTATAAATACGTGAACAAAGACTACAGCAACGTCAAGGGTGTCACCTTTTCGCTCACCAAACGGCGCACCGCCAGCGATATGATCGGCGCGACGCTCGACTACACCTTCCAGGTTGCCGAGGGGAACGAGACGAACGTCAACGCGTTTTTCGTGGATCTCTCCTCGGGGAGGCAGAGCGAAAAAGTGCCGGTCTATCTGGACTGGGACCAATCACACACCGTGAATGCCACCGTGAACGTGGGGCAGCCGGGCGACTGGAATATCACGGTGGTGGGCCGGATCGGGACGGGTCTTCCCTATACGCCCCAGATCACCGAAAAGACCGTTTACCTGCAGACCAACAGCGGGCGCAAACCGGTACAAACGCGTGTAGATCTGCTGGCTGACAAGACGTTCGCCGTTGCCGGCGTGCGGTTAACCGCATACGTCAAGGTGTACAACCTCTTCGACACGTTAAATGAGCGGTACGTGTACGACGATACCGGACGCGCCACGTACACGCTGGTGCAGAACCAGAGTACTGCCCAGGAGACGGACAAACTGGCCACGCAGATTCCGGGTCTCCATCCGGCCAGCGAGTGGTTTGTGCGGCCCGATTACTACCAACCGCCGCGGGAAGTACGGCTTGGCGCAACCGTGGAATTTTGACCGACAGAAAGAATGAATGAAAGAAGAAGAGAGAAGAATGAACACCATTCGTAACGCTCATGGTTTGTGGATCGTCGATGCTCATGGAACATGGATCATCGATGTCCGTGCGGTTTGGGTCGTTGCTCTCGTGGTGCTTCTTGCCGCGGGGAGGGTGATGGCGGGCGGCGCCGACGAGAGGACCGAACGGGAGCACCGGGCTGTCAAATCGTACATGGCGCGGATGCTTGCGACCCCGGGCTACCAGCAGACGGCACCGGCGGACCAGCTTTCCAAAGCGCACGCCGGCACCCTGGCCAAAGACGCCGGGGTGAATGCACAACAAGACCGGAAGTCGTTTTTTATGAACGGCAACCGGATTGCCACCGAGCTTTACAACTACGGCGGCATCGCTCCCGGCTACGGTCTTCTCCGGGGCGTGAACAATCTCGTCTGGCGAAATCTGGATTACATATTCCAGTTTTGCCCGATCGTCGGCGCCTCGGTGCCCGACGCTCGCAATCCATCTCGCCGTCTCCATATCATCTCGGACGGCCTGTGGGATTACCCGGGGTACCGGGAGGTAAACCCCACGGGGGACACACTCTGGCAGTGGCAACCGTTGCCCGGATATGCCGACCCCGACCAATCCCTTATGGCCTCCAACCCTGCCGAAGACAAAAACGGAGACGGAAAACCTGACAGCTGGCCGCGGAGCTGGTACAACCCCGTCCTGGGCAAGTATGTCTGGCCGGGCTACCTTTCGCAGGATGCGCCGAGTGCGGATCTGGAAGTGTTCTGGGCCATGGACGACCGCTTTAATACGGAGTTTCCGTACTATCCGTTCATCGGTGATTCCACCCGGAGAGGAATCGGCGTGCAGGTGGATGGGCGCGCGTTCCAGTGGAGCAACGCGCTGGCCGAAAACACCATCTTCTTTGTCTACACCATCACGAACACCAGCGACAAGGACCTGGACAGTGTGTTCTTCGGGATTTATGGAGACCCCGATCTGGGCGGCGGGTCGCCCGAGAATACAGACGACAACGGTTTCTTCATTCCTCCGTACGATTCCACGGGCGATCTGGATCAGATTCCCGTCTATTCGCGGAGTCTTGTCTACTTCTGGGATCCGGACATGAAGGGAGCCCGCGGCCTTCCGCTCGGCTATGTCGGGTGTAAATTCCTTGAAAGCCCCGGAAATCCGAACGACGGCATCGACAACGATGGCGACAGGATCATCGATGAACGCCAGGACGACGGCATCGACAACGACGGCGACTGGAGCACGGTATCCGATGACGTTGGCATCGACGGTATTCCGAACACGCAGGACCAGGGCGAGGGGAATGGTGTTCCCGATGCCGGGAAACGGTTGCCCGACGGATCGCTGGATCCGCTCTATCCCGGCGAACCCAACTTCGAGCTCACCGACCTCGACGAGGCGGACCAGGTCGGGCTCACCAGTTTCAACAGCTGGCCCTGGAGTTCGGACAAAATCTCGAATGACGAATCCATGTGGAACCGCTCCATTCCCAGGAATTTCGGTGCAATCCAGCAGAATTCCGATATCGTCTTTATTTTTGGGTCAGGGTATATCTCCCTCAAAAGCAGGGAAACCAAACGTAACTCCATGGCTCTGTTGCTTGCCGAGGATCTGGACGGGCTGCTCACGACGGCAAAAACCGTGCAGACAATTTATAACAAGAACTACCAGTTCTTCCGTCCGCCTATTACGCCGCACATGACTGCAGTGCCGGATGACAAGAAGGTAACGCTGTACTGGGACACCATTGCCGAGCAGAGCACGGACCCGCTCACCGGGAAAGATTTTGAAGGGTACGTGATTTATCGCAGCATCGATAACGGTTTTAATGATGTGCAGACCGTGACCGACGGAAAAGGGGCGCGGTTTCTTACCGAACCGCTCAAAGACCTCTCGGGGAAAGAGGCAAAATTCGATGTTGCCGTGCGCGAGGAGACGTTTACCGATCTGAACGGGAACGGGAAGTATGATACTGGTGAGCCGTTCGTCGACATCAACAAGGACGGACGCTGGTCGGCGGAGGTCGAGGATCCCTGGAAGGGTTATCATCCCGTGCCCTATCAGGATCGCGGTATCCAGTACTATCTGGGCAACAACCGCGGCCTGGTTCATTCGTACGTCGACTCCAACAACGTGATCAACGGTCAGACCTACTACTACGCGGTCGTGGCGTATGACCACGGCGACTCGGTCGGCATTCCGCCCACCGAGACCACGAAGAAGATTACCCTGGACCCCATCACGTCACAACTCAATTTCGACGTCAATACGGCGATGGCGGTGCCGGGTCCGCGCGCCAGCGGCTATGTACGGCCTGTCCTCGGCTCGCAAAACGTCACTCACGACAAAGGGATTGGCACAGGCCCTGTGAGCTTCAGCATTCTTGACGACCGGGCCGTGCGTGAGGGAGGGCAATACCAGATGACCTTTGCCGACACTCTCCTTTCGGGAGGCAGCAAACAAATCGGCAAGAACTACAATCTGCTCGATTTGACCGCGGTCACGGAGACCTTCTCTCCGTACGATACAAACTTCGCGGCGCTCGGCCATACGAATATTTCCATTGACAGCGTTTTGAAGGTGTCTGGCGCAGACGGGAAGGTGTATGCCCCGATTGCCGACTATCTTCTGATTCCGGAACGCGGTTCCATCCGTCGCACCGCCAACAGTACGATGCCCAACAACGGGCAGTTCACCATTCGGTATCGATACTACCCTGTCGCACACAGCTTGTCCCTGAAATCCGAAGACCGGAACCCGGTCTTTGAGGGAATCCAGGTGCGTGTTGAAGACCATCCGGATCTTGCGTACGATCCCGAGCGTTCGGCCTGGGTCGAAGGTAACTGCAATTACAGTTTCACCGCCAGGCTTACCACGTTCGGCGCGCGACGGAAGATGTGGCCGGCAGACTACGAAATCCAGTTTTCCAGCCACAACATCGACACCGCGATGATCCTGGCCGGTACGCTGAAGAAGTTCCCTGTTCGTTACTCCGTGACCGATGTAACCCTGGGGACACCCCAGCGTATCCTCACGTTTCTCGTCGAGACTCCTGCAACACGTGACAGTCAGTGGACCCCTGGCGAAGAGATCGTGCTCTTCAAACCCGGTTCGCAGGGCGTGAATACGGACACGACGACGTGGAGTGTGTTCGTGTCGAAGCCATTGGACTCGACGCTCACGACGCATGTGCCGACAGATGGCGACAGGCTCTTCATTGCCACCCGTCGTCCGTTCAACACCGCCGATGTTTTCATGCTGAAGACGAACGGGCCGAAACTCGACTATCAACTCGCAAGTTCACGCATGGACCGGATCTACGTGGTTCCCAACCCGTACGTGGGACTCAGCACCATCGAGCCGACAAACCGGCTGCCGGGCGCCACGCGGGGCGAGCGGAGAATCTACTTTGAGAACCTCCCGCCGCGTTGCACGATCAGGATTTTCACCATTAATGGTGATCTTGTGCAGACACTGGAGCATGACTCCGGTATGGACAATGCGCGCGAGTACTGGAATCTCCTTAACCGTGACGGATTCAGTGTTGCGTACGGGATTTATGTGGCACATCTTGATGCACCCGAGGTGGGGGAGAAGATACTGAAGTTTGCACTGATCAAGTAGACGAGGGAACTGAAGCGACGGAGAGACAGAGAGACGAAGAGAGAGAGATCACAACGACGATTGGGTCAGAGTGTTGGGCAAATGGAGGATGTATGAGAATCATTGACCAGAGGAGGTTTGTCACGATGTTCTCCGTCGGACTGATGGCGAGATTGGCGATGCTGGTGCTCCTGACGGTATCGGTGGCATTCCCGCAGAATCTCACCAAGACCGGCACATCCGCGGCCCCCTTTCTCAAGATTGGCGTCGGCTCCCGCGCCATGGGTATGGGAGGTGCGTTTACCGCGACTGCGGACGATATCACCGCGATGTACTGGAATCCGGGGGGCCTTGCCCGTCTCTACTCCTCCGAAGCAGCCTTCAACCATGTCCGGTGGTTTGCCGACGTGAACTACGATTTTGCGGCGTTTGCCACGCGCCTATCCGGATTCGGAACCCTCGGGGTGTTTGTCGACGTTCTCTCGATGGATGACATGCTGGTGCGCTCCGTCGAGCTGCCGGAAGGGACGGGAGAGCTTTTCAACGCGGGGGCGATGGCCATCGGTCTCAGTTACGGGCGGGATCTGACGGATCAGTTTTCGATCGGGTTCAATGTGAAGTATGTTCGCGAATACATCTGGAACATGTCTGCCACGAGCGTTGCGATGGACATCGGCACGATCTACCGCATTCCGATCCTCAACGAATTCCGGCTTGGCGCGAGTATATCAAACTTCGGACCAAAAATGCGTCTGCAGGGACGGGACAACCTGATGATCATGCAGGTCGGCGGTACAGAGGGGAACCTGATCAACACCGAAATCCAGCTGGATGAGTTCGACCTTCCGCTGCTCTTTCGCGTCGGTGTTGCGGCGGATATTCTGAAAGCCGAAGAATCGCGCCTGACCGTGGCCCTGGATGCGGTTCATCCCAACGACAATACCGAATATCTTAACACGGGTGCCGAGTTTGCCTGGAACGAGATCGTCTTTCTCCGCGCAGGATGGAAATCGCTCTTCGAACGTGATACCGAGCAACGCTTCACCGCGGGCGTCGGCCTCAATTATCGCATTCTGGGCGAATTTATGGTGAAGGTGGACTATGCCTACCAGGACTGGGGCCGGTTGACGAGCGTGCACTATCTGACACTGGGGGTGAGATTCTGACGGGAGGTTGAGGTGAAGGGCGTGGCGAGATCAGGATGGAGAAACAGGCTTCGGTCTCGCCCGCTGCAGGTCCTTCGCTGAGCGCTATTGGATGACACACGAGCCGCACCGGGAGCACCGATGCGGCTCGTGTCTATCGTGAGCATGCGGGCGGCTGAAGGCCTCCCGGAGGGGGAAAGGCTACTGCAGTCTGATTCCCAATTCAAAGTACTGCACGTTCTTCAACCTTCCGTAGTCTGCGAAACCGTAGTCGAGTTTTACGGTGGCGACGTTGGGAATGCCGTAGTGCACGCCCATGCCCCAGGTGAGCCCTTGCTCGGAGTCCCGCAGAAAGAGCGATTTGTACCCGACCCGCCCGAAGACGATCTCCCTCCAGCTGACCTCAACTCCGGAGCTCACATACTCGGTATTATCATTGGGGTGTGTTGCATCAACGGCGAAGGTTGTCCGGACGTCGTCGACCGGATAGAGCGCCCATGCGAGGCCGAACCGGAACGTCAGTGGCATATCAAACTCCTCGGTTTTCAGTTCGGAAGGAACATTGTTCGGTCCGCTGCCGATGTTATTATCGGGGTCGTAGTTAAATTGCAGGTCGCGTCCGTCGAGGCGCATCTGCGTGCCGAAGTTGTAGATGCCCGCGCCGATACTCAAGCCCGGGATCTCCGTGAGGTAGAGCGTTCCGACGTCGATGGCAAAGCCGCTGGCGCTTTCGCTCCAGACGGCTTCGCGGATAAATTTCGCATTGAAGCCGATGGAGAAGCGGTCGGTGAGATTACGCGCATAGGAGAGTCCGAATGCAATGGAATTCGCGTCCCAGCGGCGGCCGTCTCCTTCAGGAAAGTCGACCGTCCGGACGATTTCCTCGGGGACGCGTAGTGACGTGACGGAGAGCCCGAACGTCCCGAGCTCGCCGATCGGGATGACGCCTGCAGCGAAGTCATAGTTGATATCTGCGAGCCAGCTGACATGGTTAAACATAAGCTCGCTGCTGATGTTCATCCGGGAAAGCGCGGCGGGATTCCAGTAGATGGCGGAGATGTCGCCGGTGACGCCGACCTGTGCGCCTCCCATGCCGACGGCGCGGGCGCCCACGCCGATCTTGAGGAACTGCGCTGCCGTCGTGCCCACCTTCGCCGTGCTGCGGAATAACTGGGATTGAGTGGGTAAGGCCAGGACGATCGTCAAGACCGCCACCTGGATCCCCGTCATCACGATTCCGCCGCGATGATGGATGTTCATAAAGCCTCCGTGTGCATTATCAATTCATCATTCCTGCAGCCCCGTGGCATGCCATGGGGCTGCAGGCGCCCTACTCATTATTTGATGAGCGCAAACCGCCCGATCTTTTCTCCGACGCCCGGTACATCCACGTGGTAGAGGTACACCCCGAAGGCCAGCCGTTGTCCTTCATACGAGAGCAGGTGCCAGTCGGCATAGCTTGTGCCATCGTTCTTCTCGATGGTATCCACCAACTCTCCGATCATCGTGTAGATGCGGATCGTGCATTGCGGCGGGAGATTCCGGAATTGGAGCTTTGGTTCACCGCGGCGCAAAGCGGTTGGACCGGGTTGTTCGACACCACTGTACGCGACATACGGATTCGGTACGACGCAAATCTGATCGAGTGCGCTCGTTGCCTTCGACGCATCGAACTTCGAGGCCGTTGTCGTGAAACTGTACTGATCGCCGGCAGCGAAGGGCTTTGTTGTCTTTGCCTGAAAGATGTCGCCGCTGGTAGGCAGGACGAGCCCGGTGCCGTTGCCCGGTGCCGAGAACATGATCGCCATCAGAACTGGAGGCGGGCTCTGCGGTGCGTACTTCGGAGGCGTGAGAATAACGATCTCACGACCCGGGCGCCACATGCTATCCGCAGTCGCCTTGTCCACAAGTATCCTGGTCTTGGATGTGTCGCTCACATTGACTATCCGGAAGGGGCACACAACGACTTTACGTTGGAAGGTGTTGAGCAGCGTGTCACCGGGATATGCCCACTTGCCATTGGCCAGCGTGTCTGTCCGGTTCCAGAGAAACTGGAAGTCGAGCGGCGCCGGACGGAGCGGACTCGTAGTGAGGGCAAACCTGGGGGGGCCGACAGCGCCCGCCAGGTTTGAGCTGTTCTTGACCCAGCCGCTCCTGATCGAGTCGATACCCAGAGGCTCGTCTTTGGCGTAGAGACGTACGCCATCGAACACCGGGTTGTTGTCTTCCCCTTTCACGCTGGTGCTGGCGAATACCGCGTAGTACTGGTACGAGACGGAGTACCGGGCATCCAGCGGCAGACTTCCAGGAGCCTCGCCCCGGATGCGGCCGGCGGGACCATCGATGCGATACGATGAGGCAGGAACGACGTTCCCTACCTCATTTTTCACCACGACGCTGGAAACGATCAGGTTCTTTTTCGCCAAGGGGACGTAAATGGTATCGCGCGAAATAATAGTCTCTGTCAGTGCGGTCAACGCCTGGACATCGTACACGATCCCGGCGTTCGTGCTCCGGAAGTCAACGTTGTATTTTGCACCGTCAATGACGGCAAAATCATCGAATATTTTCACGCGCAGAGGGCCCGTAGAAACACCTGTAACCCGCTGGGGAACGAAGTTGTTGCTCACCAGTGCGGCACTCTGCCCATTCGGCAAAGGGCCGGGTGTTACCGCCAGGGTGTTCTGATCAAATGTCAGCACGCCGGTGATGGGATCCGTGGTGATGGCAATCTGGCATTCCGTCGGAGGCAATGCGACACCAAGACTGTCGTATCCGTGGTCGTACGATGCGACCGCATAGTAGTACGTTATGCCATTCGTTACGGTGGAATCGACGTACTCATGCACCAGGCCGTTGTTGGTGCCGAGTTGGTACTTCACCCCGCGTCCCAGGTAGTCCACAGGGTGCAGGCCGGAATAGGAATTCACCAGATCAAACTGCGCCTTCTTGCCGTCTTTGCCAACAAGTGGAGTGGCGAGGAACGGTGCCCCGTTCGCGTCAGTGATTGTGTAGATATCGCTGAATGTGTAGTCCTGGCTTCTGTAGATCTTGTAGCCCTCAAAATCCTGCGTGTTGGTCAGAGGATCGGTGGTCTTCTCGGCCAGATCATCCCAGTAGAGAGTCACCCTGCCGTCGCCCGCAATTGCGCGGACAACCGGCTTGGGGGGTGGCTGGGCAAACATATAGTTCGCTTCGAGAACGCGTTGGGCTGTTTCCGAATTCAGCAGAAGGTCGTCCAGGTTTTCGCCCATCATCAGAGCGATCGAAAAGCGCTGGGTTCCATTCGGCTCGAGGGCAAAAGGGCCTGAACCATACAGGAATTCATTGTCCCCCGGGGTCTTGAAAAACTCCTGATCGATGGCAATGCTATCCGACGAGAGCTGCCGCGTGAACTGCGCATCGTTGATAGGGAAGTTTGGCGCCCCGGCATACTGCGCGTGGAAGCTTGTCAACCCGATCTGATCTGATTCATTCACGTCCCGGATCCCGAAGTTCGGTTCGGAAACAAGGGTGTTGTTTGCATCGTATCCGATGTCGGGTTTTGCATTTCCTTCGCCATAATCGCCCGTGCCGGGAATTCCGTCCAGGCCGACGTCATCCCTGTTGAGCCGCCAGTTGCCGTTTTCGTCACCCGACCAGCGGGCCTTCGGAGGGCCATACATTTTGATATACTTGGCGGTGTCGGCGATGCCCGTGGTCAACGGGTACGCCACACCGTCAATGTAGTACCCCGCATCATTGAACGGGCTTTCGTCGACAACCCCGTCGTCATCATCATCTTTGCCGTTGACGGAGTTGGTGGGAGACTCCAGGAACTTGAAACCAAAGTATCCCGGGACGAGTCCGCCATCACCCTTGCCATCATTGTCCCATGCATAGACCATGCTACGCGCCCGCTGCGGGAATGGATCGGCAAGGGGTCCTCTGGGGGGTATGAAATAGGCCAGATCATCGTCAAAGTTATTCGCCCCGCCTATATGAGGATCCCCGAACATCCCGAAGTACACCCTGCCGATGGTCTTTGGGCTCCGGTTGGTGACGCGATAGACCAGGAAGATGATATCTTCAGCCAGGGGGTTGTTGAACTGGAAAAAGCGGCATTCGAGATCAAGTCCGAGGCCGGCCTTCGTCGAGTCATTCGGAAACGGACGATACCGGTCTTTCCATTTCATGTTTGTATAGTCATCGCACACGAAGTAGACTTCTTCATCCGGTGATGTGGCATCATTTCCCAAATAGGCCGGCCAGACGTACCGGCCGAGAATCTGATTGTACCAGGATTCAGGCCAGCTGTGGGGCTTGCGTGTCAGGTCGCCCCCAACATCCGATCGGTGACTCCACGCGGCGATATCACTTTGTCCGGGGTCGGCATAGCCGGCCTTCGGAAGCCAGCCCCATTTCAGAGATCCATCCGGTGAATATGCACCCTGGCTGACAAAGTACATGCCATCGTCGAGCATCCAGATGGAATCTCCCTGTATGCTCTGCACGCGTGCAGCCACGAGAGGGACAAATTCATATCCATAACCAAGTCGGTTCCAAACCAGGTCTGCGGTATTGCTCGGCGTCGTCGGACGGGTGATACTCCCGTTGTTGTACACCGCCGTAGTGATCTTGTTGCCGTGAATGTTCAGGCTGCGGACTGTCGATTCGCCGGATGTTTTGGCCAGCGACCTCTTCGCCGCCTGTTCCATGAAGTCCACAAGTCTCTGCCGTTCCTCAGGCGTGCCTCTCTTCGGGTCGATCCGCATCAGGTCGTTCTCCTGGGCGCGCGAAGCCGCCGCGGGGAGAAGCAACGATGCACTCGCGAGGATGTAGAGAAGAGCTGTTTTCATACACAATCCTGTCACTTGAATGAAATGATTAGAACACAATCGAAGCACCGATGCGGACGAGCCGCGGCGTACTGATTCTGCCGGGGTTGGCGTAGTAGTTATCCACACCGCTCACCGGAATCATCCCGGGATCGCCTCTGACGATACGATTGCGTAGGTCGGCAAGGAGCTCCGGTTGCAGCGTCTGGGTAATGCTGTAGAGCGCCCGACCTGAATTTGCGTACACTACAAGCTCGTTCTCCACGTCGAACAGATTGTCGACCTGCAGGAAAACCGACAGATCGAATGCGTCGATCGTGAAGAATTTTTCAAGTTTCAGGTCGACGTTCCATTGCATTGGCTGACGGTCGCTGTTCTGCGTGAACGAAATCGGGACAACACTCGAGGGAAATGACGGTGTGTAGGGAGTCCCCACGCGCAAGTAACCGATCATGCTCACCGACCAGTCGTTCGGTTGCGACAGCGCAACGGACGTTGTAATGGTGTGGCTTCTGTCGAAATCGAGCGGCACGAGGTACGTTTCGCTCAACCGCCCCTGCTGTTCGTTGAAGAAAATCTCATCCGTCGGCAATGTGCGATTTCCTTCGGCAACCTGGAAGGTATAGTCCAGTGTCGCAGAAAGAAGGTCGTTCGCCGACCGCCGCTTCAGCAGCGAAATGCTGATACCCCGTGTGTTGGCATAGCTGAGGTTCGTGAGCAGATTATACGAGAGGTCACCACGTGCGGTAATAATGGTCTGGGAATAGATATAGTCGCTGACATCCTTGTAGTAACCGGTGATTTCGATTTTCAGGTCCTCGGTCAGCCCCTGTTGGAGTCCGAGTTCATACTGGATGCTTTTCTGCGGCATCACATCGGCATTGCCGAACGAGAGAGAGGTACCCGAGGGTGCGCGGAAGTCGGGGTTGCTGTACAGGCTGGAAAGAGAGCCAATCTGGTAGAAGTGCCCGTAGGAGAAACGAATCGTTCCCTGGTCG
>Ga0315287_10004234_pt1 | contig 13952 bp, 10 predicted proteins | sample YL17G11_0_MG_FD_205037 | JGI IMG/M metagenome (GOLD analysis project Ga0315287, IMG submission 205037) | Sediment microbial communities from Yellowstone Lake, YNP, Wyoming, USA - YL17G11_0 | ecosystem: Environmental > Aquatic > Freshwater > Lake > Sediment | place: USA: Wyoming | collected... | reverse complement strand
CAACGAGTTCTACCGCTCGCACGCCATGCACCTGCTCGTGAACTGCGAGCGCGAGCCGGGCAGCGACCGCCGGTTCGCGCGCGTCGGGTCGTTCGGCTACGGCGCTTACGGCAACGAGTCCTGCATGATGGTGGTCGATCTCGAGAGGCGCGGTTACCATAAGGAGGCGCAGGATTGCCTCGACGCCTGGCTCCATTACCAGGGCACCGTCGCGCTGCCCGGGAGTTTCGAGGGCAAGGACGGCGTGCTCTACGGCGCCGGCGGCTACGAAACCGGCGGCTACAATCAGCATCACGGCTGGATCCTCTGGATGCTCGGCGAGCACTACCGCTTCACCCGCGACCAGGCATGGCTTCGACGCTCCGCGCCCGGCATCGTGAAGGGGGCCGACTGGATCATCCGCGAAACGGCGCGCACCCAGGACCGCCACGAACTCGAACGCGGCCTCCTGGCGGCCGGCAGCCTGGAAGACATCGGCGACTGGTGGACGTGGCTTTCGACGAGTTGTTACACCTGGCGCGGGCTCGACTCGGCCGCGTGGGCGCTGGAGCAAATCCAGCATCCCGAGGGCCCGCGCATTCGCAAAGCCGCCAGCGACTACCACCGCGCCCTGATCGCCAACTTCACCCGGGCGATGGAGCGTTCGCCCGTGGTGCGGCTGCGGGACGGCACGGCAGTTCCCAAGGTGCCCTCGCACGTTCATCGCCGCGGACGCAGCTTCGGCTGGATTTGCGAAACGCTGGAAGGCGCGATCCACCTCCTCATCACGCGGGCCATCGATCCCCAGTCCGAACTCGGCACCTGGATTCTCAAGGATTACGAAGACAACCTCTATCTCTCAAACCAGTACGGCTACACGCTCGATGACTTCGACAAGTACTGGTTCAGCCGGGGCGGCATGAGCATGCAGGCCTGCCTGCTCCTCGATGTCGAGCCGTACCTCTACCGCGACGAGCCGAAGCACGCCCTGCGCGCCCTCTTCAATGGCCAGGCCGTCAGCTACTTCCGCGACGTGCGGCAAAACACCGAGCACGCGCTACCCGAGATGGGCGATTGGCGCGGCGACCACTTCAAGAGCAGCGACGAATCCAATTGCGCCGGCTGGCTACGCTACCTCTTCGTCCGCGAGCAGGACGACCAGACCCTCCTCATCGGCCAGGCCATCCCGCGCGAGTGGCTCGCGTCTGGCAAGTACTGCGGCATCGAGAAAACCGCGACCTGGTTCGGCCCCGTGAGCGTGCTCTACACCGGAGGTGACCGCGAGATCCTGTGTCAGCTCAAAGGCCCGACGCGCAATCCGCCCAAGGAAATCCGCCTCCGCTTCCGCCATCCGCAGGAGAAGCCCCTCGCCCGCGTGACGGTGAATGGCAAATCATGGAAGCAGTTCAAGGGCGAGTGGGTCACGTTGCCGGGGGACATCGGTGTAACCACCCTCACCGGCAGTTTCTAGCCCCACCGTGATCCATCAAGACTCACGCCGACGTTCTCAGGGTCAGCGTCACGAAGGTGGAAAATGTGATGGCACTCGCCGCTTCAGCCCGGTTTTGCTTTGACAGGCCGGGGCTTTGGCGGTGCAATCCGCAAAACTCAATTCGACACACACCTCTATGAAAACGCTCTTCCTTAGCAGTCTGACGGCGACCGCCGTCGTCACGGTGACGCTCGGCGCGGCATCGCTGCCACCCATCCCGGCCGAGTACAAGACCGGTGGCTTCGCCATCGGCTGTCAGGCCTACACGTTCAACCGGTTCACGGCCTTCGAGGCCATCGAGAAGACCGCTCAGGCGGGCGGCAAGATCATCGAGTTCTTCCCCGGACAGAAGCTCAGCAAGGAGAATCCCGACCTGAAGGTGGAGCACAGCTCACCGCAGGTCGATGAGGTGGTGGCCAAACTCCAGGCCAAGCTCGCCCAGCACAAGATCAAGGCGGTCAACTACGGCGTCGTGGGCATCCCGAACGACGAGGCCGGCGCCCGCAAGGTCTTCGAGTTCGCCAAGAAGCTGGGGCTGCGCGCCGTGACGACCGAGTCCACCGAGTCCATCGACGTGATCGAAAAGCTGGTGAAGGAGTACAACATCGGCTGCGGCTACCACAACCATCCGCGCCGGGCCGACGACGCCAACTACAAGGTCTGGGACCCGAACTACATCGCCGAACTGGTCAAGGGGCGCGACCCCCGCATCGGCTCCGCCGCTGACACGGGGCACTGGACCCGGTCCGGCGTCAAGCCGGTCGAGGCGCTCAAGATCCTCAAAGGCCGCATCATCAGCGCGCATCTGAAGGACCTGAATGAGTTCGGCAAGGGCGACGCCCACGACGTCCCCTACGGCACGGGCGTGTCCGACGCGAAAGGCTGCCTGGACGAACTGAAGGCCCAGGGCTTCGCGGGGAACATCTCCATCGAGTACGAGTACCACTGGGACAACAGCGTGCCGGAAGTGAAACAGTGCATCGACTTCGTGCGCGAGTACGGCAAGAAGTAGGGTTCGGACTCAGTGCTTCGGCCGGAGGAGGATGGCCTTCTTGACGGTGCCCTCGACTTCGACGCTGTGCGTTTCCACGCCCGGATCCTCTCGGAGGGCGTGGTGGACGACGCGGCGGTCGAACGCGTTCATCGGCTCGAGCTCGACGATGTCGCCCCAGCGCCGGACCTTCTCGGCTGCTTCCTTGGCCTTCTTGACCAGAGCCTCGCGGGCTTGCGCCCGGTAGCCGCCGATGTCCACGGTCACCTTGGGCGCGGTCTCGTCCTGGCGGTAGAGCAGCCGGTTGAGGATGTACTGGAGCTGGCTGAGGGTTTGTCCCTGGCGGCCGATGAGGCGGCCGGTGTCTTCGGCCTTCACGTCCAGGAGCAGGCCGTCCTCATCGTGGTGTTCCTCGATCGTGGCCGGGAAGCCGAGGTGTTGGAGGAGTTGTTCGAGCGTGGCTTTCGGTTGCGCGGGCATATTCAAAAGCGGAAATCGGGGTGCGGGACGCGGAATGAGCGCCGGGGTTGGCCGTCAGTGCTTTCGCTTGGGCGGCAGGGGGGGAGCCTTGGCCGCGGCGGCCTCGGTGTTCTTGGTCAGTTTCATCTGGGCAATGCTTAACAGATTCTGCACGGTCCAGTAAAGCGTGAGGCCGGAGGAGAAGTTGTAGAGGATGAACAGGAAGATCAGCGGCAGGTACTGCATCATCTTCTGCTGGACGGGATCGACGCCGGGCGAGGGCGGCGTGAGGCGCGTCTGCCAAAGCTGCGAGCACCCCATGATGAGCGGCAGCGGGTTGATCGGAAAACCGAACAGGTGGGCGACCGTGTCGGGCTGCGAGAGATCGAGGGCCCACAGGAAGCCGGCGCCGCGCAGCTCGATGGCGCTTTGCAGCATGGTGTAGAATCCGAAGAAGATCGGGAGCTGGATCAGCATGGGCAGGCAACCGGCCGCCGGGTTGACCTTGTGCTCCTTCCAGAACTCATGGATTTTCTTCTGCATCTTGGCCGGTTCGTCCTTGTACTTCTCCTGGATCGCCTTCATCTGCGGCTGCAGCGCGGCCATGCGTTTCATCGACCGCGTGCTGACCTGTGTGAGCGGCCAGAACAGCAGTTTGATGATGAGGGTGATGGCGATGATGGCGAGCCCGTATCCCAGGCCCAGCGAGTGCAGGCCGTTCATGGAAAGCAGCAGCGCCTTGGCGAAGAACCCGAAGAAGCCGCCGAAGTTCATGACCCGATCGAGCTGGTTCCCAAACCGCCCTGCCAGCCGGTCCAGCGTGCGGTACTCCTTGGGTCCGGCGAAGACATCGTAGTGCCGTTCGAGAGTCTGGCCGGCCGCGAGGGTGACCTCTGGATAGAGGAAGGACGTTTGCAGTCCGAACGGTTTCGCGACCACATTCCGAGCCGCCGCCTGCTCCGTCTCCGACGGCGGCGGGAGATCGACGCGGCGGGCGGTCACCTGGTGAACCGGCTGGTTGGTGGCCGGGATCGTGGCGAGGGCAAAGAACTGATTCTGCACGGCGGCCCAGACGAGGTTGTTGCTGCCCGCTTGATAGAGCGTGCGCGGCGTGCCGGGGAGACAACCCAGCGTGCGGTTGGCGAACCACGCCTCGCCCACCGTCTGGGCCCCCTTCCCGTCGAACCACATCATCCCCATCAAGGTGCCTTTGTCCTGAGGGCTAATCGGTGTGGCGGTGCCCGTGACCCACTCGTGAGCCGGCAACCGGAGGGGTTCGTTGGTGGTGTTTTCCAGGCGCAGCGAAACACTCAACAGATAGTCGGTGCCCGGCACAAACTCTTTCACCACCCGCAGGCCGTTCGGAAGCACCTGTTCCGCCTGTACTCCCTTGGTTGTCCGCGTCAGCCGGTACCACCCGTCACCCCGAACGGCCTCCTCGCCGAGCAGGACAAAAGCCGGGACGAACGCCTCGGAATTCAGCGAAGCGACCTCGTTCGTGAGCTTTCGGGCACGCCGACCCACCGCCTCGGGATAATGTTTGAGCTCGACTCGTTTCAGCCCGCCTCCGTGCGACGTGAAGACATAACGCGCGTCGGTGTTTTCCACGGTCACCAGCTCTTCCTGGGCTCCCGGGCGGACCCAGGCGGCAGCGGGCGGAGCTGAGACGGTGGGGGTCACTGGACCGGGCGCGGTGGCCGCGTTGGTCGGAGCGACGATATTCGTGGCGCTGGCGACAAGGTTAGTGGCGGGGATCGGCTGCGGCGGGAACAGCTTGTTCGTGAGCTGCATCAACAGGAAGAGCAGGCCGGCGGACACCGCCAGGATCAAGATGGCTTTGCGGTCCATGGAATGAGACTAGGTCGAGAGACTCGGCCAAGGAAGTGAAGCGCGGGGCGCTGGCAACGAGCGGGACATGGCGGACGTGTCATCCGAGCCGCGAGAGCCTGGGGCGACCCCGGGCGACCGGGGTTCGGGCACTGGATCGTAGCCGCCTCCACCCCAGGGATGGCAGCGGCCGATGCGCCGCGCCGCCAGCCAGAGACCCCGGAGCGCCCCGTGGCACTGCACGGCTTCGAGCGCATAGGCCGAGCAACTGGGCGTGAAGCGGCAGCGTGCGGCGGGGCCGAACACGGCGACTTTCAAGGGAGAAATCACCGCGCGATAAACCCGCAGCCCAAGGACGAGGATGTGTTGTGCAGGGCTCAAGAGACCTTCAGCAGCAGGGCGTCTCCCATCGCCGCCAGGAAATCGCGTTCCACATCAGCGAGGCGTTTGCCAACGATCGATGGCCGGGCCACGAGCACCGCGTTCAGCGGCTCCCGCAACTCACGCTGATGGAGCCGGAAGACCTCGCGCAGGAGACGGCGGGCCCGATTCCGGATCACCGCCTTGCCCAGCTTGCGGCTGGTGATAAACCCCGCCCGGGATATCGAACCGGGAGGCAAAACTTTCCAATTGGCGATCACGCACCCGCGGACCCGCCGCTGGCCCTTCTCCCGCAACTCCGCGAAGTCGCGCCCGCGTTGCAACGGACGCGGCCGGGCGAGTCGCCGGGGGGGCGGCCGGGATTCAGGCATAACGACAGGCTCAGACCGGAGTGAGGCGCTTGCGGCCGACGCGGCGGCGGTTGCGGAGGATGCCCCGTCCGCTCTTGGTCGAGTTACGGCTCAGGAAGCCATGCTGCCGTTTGCGGCGGATCTTCGACGGTTGATATTGTCGTTTCATGCGAGTTGGTTGTCGCTCAAGTCCGCGTCGGCAGAATTCCTGCGCGGCGCGGCTGCCTCCAAGCAAAGCGCTTCAAGACAGAGGGCGAGAGACTAACAGCGGAGGGGGGGGTGTCAAGGTGCCAACGGCTGCGAGTTGGGGAAGGTTTACACCCAACGCCGGTTTCCTGTAGAATGGCGGCCGGCATCACGTTGCACTCGTGATTGTGGACACAAACCGAAAACCTTTCCGGATCGGTCTGCTGGCTGGGCTGGGCTCGGCGCTTCTGTTGGCCGGCTGCGCCTCCGTGCCGGATGCCCCCGCCGCGCAGCAGATCAGGGCAGCCGGTTTCCGTCCGCCGCCAGGAAAGGCCCTCGTGTATGTGTTCCGGCCCTCCCGGCTCGCTCAAGCCGGCACGCTGGCCGAGTTGACCTTGGACGCGCGCAGGTTTGGCACTCTGAGCCCGAAGACCTACTTGTGCGCCGCGGTGAAACCGGGTGGTCACGAGCTCAAGGTCACCACCTTCTTCGAAACCGTTCCTCAGTCTTTCGACGCCGAAGCGGATCGGCTCTACTTCTTCCAGGTCGCGCCGAAGAAGGACCGTTGGAGGCTCACCGCGGTCCCGGAAACAATAGCTCGCGAGGAGTTGGCGAAAAGCCGGCTCAGCGGCAACAACACGTTTGAAGCGGGTGAACGGGAGCCGCGCTGAGGGGAGCGGGTGCCCAACTTACGAGGCGCGCTGCCCGATCTGCTCCCGGTAAGCCGCCGCGGAAAGCAACGCCTCCAGCTCGCCCGCCTCGGCGAGCTTCAGCTTGAAGAACCAGCCACCGCCGTAAGGCTCGCGGTTCACCAGCGCCGGATTCTCAACCACGGCTGGGTTGATCTCGACCACCTGACCGCCCACCGGAGCGTAGATGTCGCTCGCGGTCTTGACGGACTCCACCACCGCGCACGCCTCACCAGCCTTCAGCGTGCGCCCGATGGCGGGCAACTCCACGAAGACCACGTCGGTCAGCTCGTGTTGGGCGTGATCGGTGAGGCCCACGGTGGCGATGTCGCCGCTGGCCCGCACCCATTCATGCGTTCGGGCGTATCTCAGATCGACGGGAACTTCGGTCGTTGCCATGTTGGGTGTTGTTTAGTCACCCGCCGGCGTTTCGTCAAACGGGTTTCTGAGCAACCTGGACGAAAGGAATGAGGGGACACCCCTGTGCACCAGGCGCAGTGACCTTCGAGGTCGTAGGAGTGGGTCGAGCGAATCCCCTGTTGCCGCGTCAAGCCTCGTGCGGCAGGCCGAGAAACTCGCGTTCCAGGATCTGCTTCTGGAACGGCGTGAGGTTCGCCTCGTCTGTGAGTCTCTCGCCGCGACCTTGCAGCTCGATGAAACGCCGCTTGAGCTGGGTGAGCAGCGTGTCCTGGCGTTTCTTGCCACTCGCGCTGGGTCGATGCACGGCCTTGCTCAGGCCGGTCATGAGCGAGCGCCGTGCGTTGAGCAACTCGACCAGGAGATCCCGCTGCTTCTCGGACAGGTTGGGGAAAAGGAAGTGGACCTCCAGCTCATGCATCTGCCCCAGGCAGTCGTAGAAGACCTTCCGCGGTGGCGTGTGCCCATCGTCCAGTTTGGAGATCGCATGGGTGACGGAATGGGCGGCGTATTCGGCTGCCCTCTTCAGCAACCGATCGATCTTCGCGCTGTCTGTCTGCTCTTGCATGATTCGCCTTTCCCGTGACGCTTCAGTTCATAGATTCCGTCAACTGCCTCGGTGGCACGACTGAGCTCCCACTAACGTCTCCCACGAAGCGGCCCCAGCCTCCGAAAGCCGGCCCATCCTGTGATCCTTACGGCTTTCTCCACTTGCCGGATGAACACTTGTTAAGCCAAAGGAATACCAACTCCAGAGATTATCATACTCCGTTGATCTTGAACGGACTGAGATGACGCTTTCGCCAGCTCAACGATCCGCGCGGTCGCTTGAATTGCAGGCGCGATGCAGTTGCGCTGGAAGAGCGGAGCCCGCGTTTCGGCTGTGGGAGGGCAATTCAGGGCTCCACTGAACCTGGGTCACCTCCACGCCGACGCGGCCACAGCGACGTTAGGTCAAGCCTGCCAACGTCAGCCTTTGATGATGAGGATCAACCCCACCCCGAGCAGGAGCAGGTCGAGCATCATCGCGGTCTCGGGACCTCGGGCGGGGCCTGTGCCTAGATCAGTTTCTCCAACCGCTCGTAGGCGTTCTGCCAGCTCACCGCGTGGGGTTGGATGGTCTCACCCGGGATCGAGTGGCGCACAATCTGACGCGCGTCCTCCAGCGACTTGAGATGGCCGAGGGCCAGCGCCTGAACGAGGACGTTGCCGGCCGACGTGGCTTCGCTGGGCCCGATGACGACCGGGATTTGGAGCGCATTGGCGGTGAAGTGATTCAGCAAGGTGTTCTTGGCGCCGCCTCCCACCAGGTGAAGCCGCTGAATCTTCCGGCCGGTCAGCGCCTCGATCTCCTGCAACGTCCGGCGATAGAACAGCGCGAGACTCTCCAGCACGCAGCGGACGAACTGGCCGGGTTTTCTCGGTACGGGTTGCCGGGTTTCCTTGCAGAACGCCGCGATCTTCTCCGGCATGTCGCCCGGGGTGACGAACCGCGGGTCAGCCGGGTTGATGATCGACTCGAAGGGCGGAGAGGACGCCGCCAGGTGGGTGAGCACCCCATAGTCGAGGTCCTGTTCCCGATCCGCCCAATAGCGTTTGCACTCCTGCACGAGCCAGAGTCCGACGATGTTCTTGAGCAGGCGCACGGAATGGCCGTAGCCGATCTCGTTCGTGAAGTTCAGTTCGCGCGCGCGGTCGTTGATCAGCGGCTCCTTCAACTCGATGCCCATCAGCGACCACGTGCCCGAACTCAGGAAGGCCCAGTGCTCGCCGGTGGCCGGCAGGGCCGCGACGGCCGCGGCCGTGTCGTGCGTGCACGACGCCACGACCTGGGTTTCCTCGAGACCGGTTTCTGTTGCGATCTCCGGTTGCAGGGGCCCCAGCACGGTGCCCGAGGGCGCCAGCGGCGGCAGCAGCTTCGGCGGCAATTTCAGCGCGTGCGCCAGCCGGGAGGACCAATCTCTCTCGACGGGGTTATAGAGCTGGGTGGTGCTGGCCATCGAGACTTCCATGTTCGCCACGCCGGAGAGCAGGAAATTGAAGCCGTCGCCGATGGACAGGAGATGGTGGGCGCTCCGGAGCCGTTTGGGATCTTCCGCCGCCAACTGGAAGATCGTATTGAGCGGCATCTGCTGGATGCCCGTCTCCGCGTAGATCGTCTCCCACGGGACGTGCTTGAGCAACTGCTTCAGGCCCGCCTCGCCGCGCGGATCCCGGTAATGGTAGGTCGGGGGAATCAGGGCGCCGTCCTTCCCGAACAACATGTAGTCCACCCCCCAGGAATCGCAGCTCACGCCGGCAATGTCGTCGCCGCGCTCGCCCGCCTTGCGCAGGCCCACCAGCAGTTCCTGGTACAACCGCGGAATGTCCCAATACAACGAGGTCTTCTCCTTGACCGGAACATTCGGGAAGCGGTGGACCTCCATGAGGGAAAGCTTCCCCTTGCTCAGTTCGCCGACCATCACCCGTCCGCTCTCCGCGCCCAGGTCACACGCTGCGTAATATTTCGTCATAGCATTTGGCTCGCCGTGGCGGACACCGCGCGCGATTCCTCCGAGCGCTCTGCGCGCAGGCGCAGCGAGGAGTCGGCCAACGGCTGACTGGCCGCGAACCATACGCGGTGGCCCGTCCTCCATCAAGAATCAAGCGAGACACCCGGAACCTGCCAAGCGTCGCGGAAAGGTGCTTCGACCTCGGGGACACGGAGAAGGCAGAAACCGCTTCTCCTCCCGCTTGCCGCGCGTCCTTGGCGTCTCTGCCCGGTTCTGGTTTCAACGGGCGGTTCCCAAACTCAGGCTGTGGCATCCCGCTTCAGGCCGAGTTTCTCCATCAGTTCGTAGAACGTGGGCCGGCTGATGCCCAGGTCCGCCGCCGCGGGCGCGATCTTGCCCCCGTGCCGCGTGAGAGCCTGCTGCACCACCTGGCGTTCGACGGTCTCGCGGGCGTCGCGCAAGGTCACCGGCAGACCAGCGGCTAGCGCGTCGGCCAACTCGAGATCGGCAGCCGCCACGCGCCGGCCCTCGGCCATGATCACGGCGCGCTTCACGCGGTTCTCGAGTTCGCGCACGTTGCCGGGCCAGCCGTGCTGCTCCATCGCGAGCAGGGCCTGCGGCTCGAAGCGGAGGTTTTCTCTCTTGTTTTGCGTCCCAAACTTCTGGAGGAACGCCTGCGCCAGGAGCGGGATGTCAGTAAGCCGCTCGCGCAGCGGCGCCAGCCGGAGCGAAATGACCGCCAGGCGGTAGTAGAGGTCCTCGCGAAACTTGCCTTCCGCCAGCGCCTGCTTGAGATCCGTGTTGGTCGCCGCGAGCACGCGCGTGTCGATCTGGAGGCGGGTCCGGCCGCCGACGCGTTCGACGGTTTGGTCCTGGAGGAACCGGAGGATTTTCACCTGCAGCAACGGAGGCAACTCGCCGATCTCGTCCAGGAACAGGGTGCCGCCTTCCGCCGATTCGATGCGGCCCTTGCGCTGCATGTGGGCGCCGGTGAAGGAGCCTTTCTCGTGCCCGAACAGCTCGCTTTCGAGCAGATTCTCCGGGATGGCCCCGCAGTTGATCGGGACGAACGGGCCGGTCTTGCGCGCGCTGCACCGGTGGATCGCCTGGGCCACCATCTCCTTGCCGGTGCCGCTTTCGCCCAGGATCAACACGGACGCGTCGGTCGTGGCGACCTTCCGGATCGAGGCGAAGATCTCCTGCATGCTCGGGCTGCTGCCCAACATGCCTTCGAAGGCATCGCCGCCCGACCGCTGCTGCAGGTCGCGGTATTCGCGTTCGAGTTGAGCGACGTGAAACACACGCTTGAGGATGATCTTGAGCTCGTCCATCTGCACCGGCTTGCACAGGAAGTCGTACGCGCCCTGGCCGATGGCCCGCAGCGCATTGCCCTTCTCGGCCTGGCCCGAGGCAATGACCACCTTGGCCAGGGGATCCGCCGCGAGCAGTTCGGACAATGCGGCAAAACCCTCCTCCGGCCCGCTCGGACGCGGGGGCAAACCAAGGTCGAGCAGCACGACCGGCGGCCGTTTCTCGCGAAACAGGGTGAGGGCGGCAGTGCGGTCGCCGGCCAGGGACAGCTCGTAGTCATTCACCAGCGCCCAATTGAGCTGGGAGCGGATGTCTTCGTCGTCATCAACGATCAGCAGGTTTGGTTTCATGCGATTCAGGTGGGCAGAGGGAGCAGCACGCGGAACGTGGTTCCTTGCCCGGGCGCGCTCGCCACTTCGATCTTCCCGCGATGGGCCTCGACAATCATCTTGCTGTGGAACATCCCGATGCCCAGGCCGTTCTTCTTGGTGGTCTGGAACGGCTTGAAGAGCGACCGGCTCAGGAACTCTGGCGTCATCCCGCAACCAGTGTCGCTCACGGCGACGACGGCCCACCCCGGCTGCCGGCTGGTGACGACCCGGACCTCGCCTTGTGCCCCGACGGCGTCGCGGGCATTCAACAGGAGGTTGGTGAGGACTTTCTGAAGCTGAACGGGATCGAGCCGGAGCTTGGGCAGGGGATCGAGCGCTTCCACCAGCGTCAGGCCCGGCGTGCCTTTCACGGCGGCCAGCGCTGCGCGGACGACCTCGATGAGGTCCGCCTCCGTCCAGTTCAGCGCGAGCTCCTGCCGGAGTTGGGTGAGGCGGTCGATCAATCCGTTGAGGTGGTTCACGCTGCGCGCCAGGCCCTGCCGGGCATCCTCGCGGAAAGCCGGATTGTCAAAGTGAGCCGCCATGTTCTGGAGCATCAGCGAGAGCGTGGAGGCCGTGTTCTTGAGGTCGTGAACGAAGAAGGCCGCCATCGTCTGGAAGGCCTCCAGTTCCTTCGCCTGAAGCAGGCTCTGCGACAGCCGGATGTTGCCCAGGCTGGCGGCGATCTGGTCCGCGATGCACTTGAGCAGTTCCAGATCTTCCTCCTCGAAGGCGATGCCGCTCACCCGGTCGCCGATCGCCACCAGGCCGAGCAGTTCGCCGCCGGAGGTCAAGGGCACGCAGAGGCGATGGCCGCCTTTGGGGAAGTAGCGCGGGTTGCATCGCTTCAGCAGCTCCACCCAGCTTCCGCGGGACGCATCCAGGTCCACCGGCTGCGGCCGGGCCCGGAGGGCTTGGAGGAGCTGCTGCTGCTCGTCGGGCCTGCCCGCGAATTCCGTTGTCTGAGGTTCGGCGGCGGCCGTCGAGGCCGCCACGGCGAACCGCTGCTTCTGGGAGTCCACGAGCCAGATCGTGACGGTCAGCGCGTTGAAGGTTTCCGAGAACAACCTGGCCACCGCCCGGCAGAAAGGGATTTCCTCCAACAGAGACGTGGTCTGCTCGGTGAACCCAGACCACACCTTTCGGTAGTCGTAGAGCGGTCGTCGGAAGTGCCGGCTGATGAAGGAGCGCGTGCGCCGGCGGAGTCGTTCCGACAACAGGAGAATGCCCAGTCCGACGGTGCCCGTGAGGAGGAGGAACGCCTGGATGGGAAACTCGGACTCGCTGGCCACCGCCGTGAAGGCCTTGGCCAGCACCCCCACCACCAGGAGGTAGATACCGACCAACACCACCGTCAACGAGCCTTGGAGCACCGATTGCGAGGGATAGATGTCGAGGTTGAACACGTGGGAGCGGAAGAGCGAGAAGCTGATCAGCGCACACGCAATCATCAGGCCGAGCATCCCAACGATCAGCACGGAGCGATTGACGGCCGAGAACAACAAGGTCTGGCTATGCGTGTAAACTCTCACGCCGAAGAGGACGGCCAGCCCGACGACCATGTACTTGATCCGCCACCGCATCGTGCCCACCGCCGCCCGGATGGTCCGCTCCAGGTTCAGGAGAACTGCCACCGCGCTGAGCAGGACCACCAGATTCACAATCACCCCGCTCCAACCGAGTCCCAACCACTGGGCGCCGCCTTGCTCCGCTTCGTGCAGACTCACGATCAGCCGTTGGGGAACCGCGAGCGTGAGGAACAGACACAGCGCCGTGGCGGCCGCGGCCACGGGCCAGGTGCGCTGGAGGGACCGCCGCGAATCCCCGCGGGAATAGCTCGCGCTGAACAGCAGCCAAGCCCCGGGCACGAAGGAGGTCGCCACCAGCCGCCAGCGATACCAACCGAGGATCTCCGCCGGAAGGAGGGCCTGGAAGCTGAACCCGACAAACACCGCCTCCGCCGCCAGCGCCACCATGCCGGCCACAAACGATCCTTGCGCCACCGACCGCGGCCGGTAGAGCAGGGCCGCGACGGCCAAACCACAGCACAGGAAGGCGTTGAGGAAGGCAAGACTGGCAGCCAGCATCATCATGGCAGAGCGCTCGCCGTCTTCGTACCGGGAATTGGCCGCCTCTGCAAGCCTTCCATGCATTCCCTTCGCGGGTGCGGCGGTCCCCGCAGTCAGGATTTCTGCTTGTGAGGCGAACCGTTTCTCCTAGGATGCCTCATCGCTTGGCGCAACCAGAGTGATGATTCGATTCGGTGAAGCCGCGGGGAACCTGGCCGAAAGCCGTTTCGCCTTGCTGAACTATGTCTGATTCGAAGCCAACGGAGCGATCCTCCAAGTCCCAGCCGCCTGCCCCACCTCCGCCCCGCCGGCACACCCTGTTGGTGGTGGACGATGAGCCGGGTCCGCGCCAGTCACTCCACATGGTGTTCAAGGACGACTACGACCTGCTGCTGGCGGACGGGGGCGAGCCGGCCCTGGAGTTGGCCCGGCAGCACCGGGTGGACGCCGCGGTCCTGGACATTCGCATGGTCGGCATGTCCGGGGTGGAGCTGCTGGCCAAGTTGAAGGAGATCGATCCCACCATCGAGATCATCATGTTGACGGCCTATGAGACGATCGAGACGGCCCGCCAGGCTCTGCGTCTGGGCGCGTGCGATTATCTCACCAAGCCGTTCGACCTGGCCACCATGCGCGCCGCGGTGGCCAGCGCCATGGAACGGCACGCGCTGTCTCAGGAAATCCGGGCCAGTAACTCGCGGCTCAAGGAACTCCAGGACGAACTCCGCAACCAGCAGGCCGAGGAGGAGATCGTCAAGACGAAAGGCGAAATCTACGCGAGCATCATCCATGACATCAACGGCCCCCTGACGGTCATCTCCGGCTTCATCGAGATCATCAACCAGCAGATCGACGGCGCCCGGCGCCTGGAAGGGGAGAGCCTCGAGCTCGTCAAGGACCGGCTGACCCGCGTCACCCGACAGGTCAACAGCTGCATC
>Ga0315287_10004233_pt1 | contig 13953 bp, 11 predicted proteins | sample YL17G11_0_MG_FD_205037 | JGI IMG/M metagenome (GOLD analysis project Ga0315287, IMG submission 205037) | Sediment microbial communities from Yellowstone Lake, YNP, Wyoming, USA - YL17G11_0 | ecosystem: Environmental > Aquatic > Freshwater > Lake > Sediment | place: USA: Wyoming | collected... | reverse complement strand
TGTCGTTACCCGGCTTGACCGGATAATCCAGAAGTCCTTGAAAACACTGGATTCCCCGATCAAGTCGTGGAATGACGGACAACATAATTCTTTGTTTATACACAGACTCTAAATAGGCGGCATAAGGTCTGAAGGTAGTCCTCTACAGCTTCCTCAAATGATTTACGCAGTGATTTACGGAAATCACTTCATCCAATCCGCCAAATTTTTCCCGAGAGGCATATTCTCCTGATCGAGAAACTTGTTTTGAAAGATGGCGTCGTCCCCAAAAATAATATATCTCCCCTTGCCAAGGGCGCCTGCGATTACAACCCCGAATGACTGCCGGACATCGGTTTCATTGAATTTCCCGTCTCCGTTCAGGTCGATCCATGCCTTTGGCCCTGTTCGGGCAATTATCTGTGCGGTTGTGCTGTCGGTCATGAGAGCCCATGCTCCGTGGACCCCGATTTTCTTCAGCCCCATTGTAATTTCATGTTTTTCCATGTCTGTTATAAAGAATTCTTTTGGCGCATTATTAATCGTGTTCTCCTGTTCCTGAATCACGCCGTTTGATGCATAGACCTTCAGTCTGTTCATTAATCCTGTTAGCGGTTGCGGGATATGCAGCATAACACAGAGTTTTCCCCCTCGCTCTAAAAATCGGATAATTGCATTTATTTCTTCAGGCGAAAAAGGCTGGAATGCTCCGGAGATGAGCAAGACATCTGCGGTATTCAGCGCTGCATCATTGATCTGTCCCGTGTTCACTTTTACATCATACCCTTCTTTCTTGAGCAATCCTGAGAGTCCGGAAAGCTGCAGGTCGCCCTCTTTTTCTATTACAAATTTCTGACCATGCCCCTGGTCAAAAATTACCGTACGCTTTTCCGCTTCTGCCTGAACAACAGCCAAAGACAATAAAAATAAGCCTATACAGAGAAACAATATAAAACATTTTTGCCTCATGACTTCCCCTCCCCGGTTTATGTAAAAAATTGTTGCTCCTTCATTTTAATAGAATAGCAAAATAAAGGATCTTACGGGGAATGTTTTTATGAATAAGTTTGGTCACAGGCCAAGTCTTGGTAGGGGGTTGGGGACGTAGTTACTAACGGTGAGTTGTAATAATTATTCTTCTTTGACTACCTTTTCAATCGCCCTTGTAATAAAACCATGTAGAGACTAATCTTATCACCGGATTTAGGTTAAAATAAATTATCTTTAAAATAATGGATCGGAAATACAAATGATTAAGGCTGATTTAGAATTCTTCAGGCAATGGTTTTCCGGTTTTTGTAAATCCTTTTATACTGCCGATATCGGTGATCAGAAGAATATTTTATTGAAAGAGCAACATACCTTTAAGGTATGTGAGAATATGATCGCAATAGTTAAAGGGTTATCTTTAAACGAAAACTATCTTATGCCGGCGGAGACGGTAGCCCTTTTTCATGACGTCGGGAGGTTCCCTCAGTACGCCCGCTACAAAACTTTCAGGGACGGCATATCAGTTAATCACGGCCTGTTAGGGGCTGAAACTCTTATCGGGCACAAAGTCCTTCAAAACCTTCCCCCGGAAGAACAGGAGTTGATTATCGAGTCCGTAAAGTTCCACAACGCCTTCTCAGTGCCGAAAAGAGAGAAAGAGGACATAACTCTGTTTATTAAATTGATCCGGGATGCGGACAAGCTGGATATCTGGCGGGTGTTCCTGGAACATTTTGAAGGCCCTCCTGAGACCATGGCGGAGGCTATTACACTCGGCCTTCCCGATACACCTGAATATTCGCGGGAAGTCCTTTCGCATATTTTTAAGAAAGAAACAGCGCCTCATTTACAGGTCAGGACAGTGAATGATTTTAAACTCCTGCAGCTCTCGTGGGTATTTGACCTGAATTTTAAGCCAACCTTTGAATTACTGTCTGAACGCGGCTATATCGACAGGCTTGCCTCGCATCTGCCGCAGACGGAAGAAATACGGCAGGCAACAGTGTTTGTAAAAGAATTTTTGCGGCAGAGCTTAAAAGAATAATTTAGCGGATGTTTCCCGCCCTTCATTCCTTGCTAATTAAGCATTTGAGAGGGTATACTTAACCGTGAATCTCTCGCTTTTTCAAAAACCAAGCAGGTATATCAATCATGAGTTGAATGCCGTCCATAAGGAAGCGCCGGTAAAAGTCGCCCTTGCCTTTCCCGATATATACGAAATCGGGATGTCCCATCTCGGTCTCAGAATTCTTTACAAGATCATAAACGATCTCTCTTTTGCATCTGCCGAAAGGGTCTTCTCTCCCTGGATTGACATAGAGGCAGGGATGAAGGCAAAAGGCAGTCTGCTTTCATCCCTTGAATCAGGCCGTCCTCTCAATAAATTTGATATCGTGGGATTCAGCCTTCAATATGAGCTTTCCTATACTACCGTCCTGAATATGCTCAATCTTGGCGGAATCCCTTTAAAAACGAAAGACCGTATAAACGCCGGCGATCGTTATCCGCTTATAATTGCAGGGGGACCATGTACCGTAAACCCTATGCCCATGTCTCCTTTCATAGACGCCTTTTTAATCGGCGACGGTGAAGAAGCCGTAACCGAAATTTTAGAGACATATCACGAATGGAAAATGTCCGGAGACGACAACAAGGAATCCTTACTGAAAGCTTTGTCCGGGATTGAAGGGGTTTATGTTCCCATGTTGCATCGTTCGGAAGGTGTTGATTCATCCTTCATCCCTCATCCTTCATCCTTTGTAAAACGGCGTTTTATCGCTTCCCTCGATGACGCTCCGTATCCGGACAAGCCGATAGTCCCTTATACATCAATTGTCCATGACAGGATCAACATCGAGGTCTCCCGCGGCTGCCCTATGGGCTGCAGGTTCTGTCAGGCCGGCATGATCTACAGGCCCGTCCGGGAGAGAAGTCCGCAAAAGGCGCTTGAGCTTGCAGAAAAGGCATTAAAAAATACCGGATACGAAGAAGTTTCGTTCACCTCGCTGAGCGCCGGTGATTATAGTTGTCTTTTGCAGCTTACACAGGAATTCAATAATAGATTCGCCAAAGATAATATATCCCTTTCCCTGCCTTCTCTTAGAGTAGCGGCAGTAAACCGGGATTTAATCAGGGAGATCCGCACGGTAAGAAAGACCGGTTTTACTATAGCGCCTGAAGCCGGCACCGACAGGCTTAGGAAGGTCATCAATAAGGATTTTTCCGATGAAGATTATGAGAATTCTCTGACAGTGCTTTTTGACGAGGGCTGGCTCAATCTGAAATTATATTTCATGATAGGTCTTCCTACGGAAACCGATGAAGATATAGACGGCATCATTCACATGGCCCTGAAAGCTCAGAAAACGGCAAGAAAATATTCTAAAAGACGTGTGAATATCAATATAGGCGTTTCTCCCTTTGTTCCAAAGGCACACACGCCGTTTCAATGGTATGGGCAGGTGCCTGCAGAGGAACTGAAAAGAAAAAAGGACCGGATCAGAGGCGTCCTGTCGAAAAAAGGGTTGAATATCAAGGGACATGATGTGGGAATGAGCTTTCTTGAGGCTGCTTTCGCCCGAGGGGATGAACGTCTTTCACCTCTGATCGAAATGGCATGGTCATTAGGCTGCAGACTTGACGGATGGTCCGAGGTGTTCGATTTCAAGACGTGGGAAAAGGCAATGGAGGCCGTCGGATTGGACATAAAAGATTTTGCTCAAAGGAATTATGAACAGTCGGATCCCCTCCCATGGGACGGAATAGATATGGGCGTAACAAAGGAATTCCTCTGGCGGGAATACCGGAAGGCATTAACAGGCGAGCTTTCTTCCGACTGCAGGAAGGTTTGTCATAACTGCGGACTTTCTTGTGGTAAAGACCCGGGAAAAGTGAAAAGCGAAGAAGCGGGGCCGCTTGTCCCGGATACGTCTGCAAGTCTCCTTATTTCCGTTTCTCCGGATAGGTATCTAAATCGTTTCAAGCCGGTCAGAATAAGGGTTGAATTTTCAAAGACGGGGGTCCTGAAATACCTGTCGCACCTTGAGCTTATGATATTGTACCAGAGGGCCGTCAGACGGGCAGAATTCCCGATAGAATATTCAAAGGGATTTCATCCTGCGCCGGAGATTTCCTTTGGTCCGCCTCTTGGCGTCGGCATTGCAGGCTTAAGTGAATATTTTGATATGAAGGTGACCCCGCCTTTTGATCTTATGCGCAACAGGGACAAGCTGAACAGCCTGTTGCCGGAAGGGGCTTCAATCCGGTGCATGTCCGCTGTGCCGGCAAATGCCGAATCCCTGAACAGTTTTGTGACCTGCTATGAGTATGAGGTGAAAGGCGGCGATCTGTCGGGTGTACGGTTATTTTTATCCGAAAAAGAAGTGCTTGCAAAAAGAGAAAAATATGATGTAAATCTTAGAGAGATGGTGGAAGAAGCGGAAATTGTCGGAGAAGACGCCGCAAGAATAGCATTGGCAGACCGGGGAGATAAAAAAGTACGGCTTGGAGAGATCCTTCCCGTGATGTTCAATACCCCGATGGAAGAGCTTACCGTCACGAGAACGGCCCTGTTCGGATGGGACAATGGATGGGTGAAACCAATAAATACATGCAAAATGCAACTGGTTAATAGTAAAGTATAAGTATGGACAGCGAAATACTAATTAATGTAACAAGAGACGAAATCAGGGTCGGCCTTCTCGAAGGAGGCCAGGTCGTTGAATTTTATGTTGAGAGAAAAAGGGATGCGAGTCTTGTCGGCAATATTTATAAAGGCAGGATAGTTAAGATCCTTCCGGGCATGCAATCCGCTTTTGTCGATATAGGGCTTGAAAAGGCCGCCTTTCTGTATGTGACCGATATTCACGCAGCCATGGATGAATTTGCGCCTTTCCTTGACGAAGAGGAGAAGCTGGATTCCCTCGACCTGACAACAAAGCGGCCCAGACCCGACTTTACGATTGAAGAATTGATTCAGGAAGGACAGGAAATCCTCGTACAGGTCTCGAAAGATCCTATCGGCGGCAAAGGCGCGCGGGTGACCTCATACGTAACAATGCCGGGAAGATACCTTGTGCTTATGCCGGATGTCGAGCATATCGGCATATCAAGGAGAATCCCCGACGAACCGGAAAGGACAAGGCTCAAGACAATTGTTGAGACTATAAGGCCGAAAGGATACGGTCTTATTATAAGAACTGCAAGCGAGGGATCAGGGGAAGAGGACCTGAAAAAAGACCTTGAGTTCCTTTTCCTCTTATGGGAAAACGTACAGAAGAAAAAGGACAAGGTATCCGCCCCTTCCATGCTTTACAGCGACCTTGACCTCGTCTACAGGAGCGTCCGGGACCTTATGGTGCAGAATGTAAAAAGACTTGTCGTGGACTCTTCGGATGAATATGAACGCATCAAAGATTTTGTCAGGAACTATTTCGAGAAACTCCTCGGCAATATTGAACTATATGAAGGCACCGAGCCGATCTTTGACGCCTTCGGTATAGAATTCGATATATCGCGCGCCCTCGGACGGAAAGTCTGGTTGAAATCGGGCGGGTATATCGTAATTGACCAGACAGAGGCAATGATGGTCATCGACGTTAATACCGGCAAGTTTGTCGGCAAAGAAGAGCTTGAAGATACTATTCTCAAGACGAACCTTGAGGCGGTCAAGGAAATAGCCTACCAGATAAGGCTCAGGAACCTCGGCGGCATCATTATTGTTGATTTCATCGATATGGAAAAATATGAAAACAGGGACAGGGTATTCAATGCCTTTGTCGAAACGATGAAAAAAGACCGCGCAAAAAACACGATCTCGCATATCTCGGAACTCGGCTTGATACAGATGACCAGAAAGCGTGTAAGGGAAAGCCTCGGCAGGACCCTTTGCGAGTCTTGCCCTTACTGTGAAGGCAAAGGTTTTGTGAAATCTCCGAGGACCCTCTCCTACGAAATATTCAGTAAGACAATAAGGCTTGCAAAACATGGCGCTGAAAGGATTATTGTTACGGCGCACCCCTCCGTTGCCGAACTGCTGTCCGATGAAGAGCGTGCAAGCGTTGAAGATATTGAGAGCAGATATAACGTAAAGATAACCATACGCGAAAGCCACAGCCTACATCAGGAAAATTATGAAGTAACGGTATTATGAGAACATAGGCTGCTAATGTAGTGACCGCCGGCCATTTTCGTGAAAACTAATAAGCTATCAAACCTGACCAATCTCCTTAAAGACATGCAGAGCGCCGTCCTTGCCTTTTCAGGCGGGGTGGACAGCGCGTTTTTACTTAAGGTCATGCAGCTTGCGGGAATGCAGGCAATTGCCGTTACGGCAGTTTCGGAAATAATGCCTCGTCAGGAAGCGCTCTCGGCAAAAAAGATAGCAGAGGAGATCGGGATTGAACACAGGGTCATCCGGACAGACGAACTCCGCAATGAAAATTTTATCAGGAACACCCACGAGAGGTGTTTTTTTTGCAAGGATGAACGGTTCAGGCAAATAAGTGATCTGGCCTCAAAAGAGGGTTTTAGATTCATTATAGACGGAAGCAATTCCGATGACCTTGATGATTACAGGCCCGGTGCAAAGGCTGCGGCAAGATACGGCGTAAGAAGCCCGCTTATTGAGGCGGGGCACTCAAAAAAAGACGTCAGGAAATATGCAAAAAAACTCGGGCTTGCCGTTTGGAACAAGCCTTCTTCTCCCTGCCTTGCAACAAGAATACCATATGGTCGGAGGATTACAATAGAAGCCCTGAAAAGGATAGAGAAATCCGAAAAATTCCTGGCGTCTCTCGGCTTTAGAAATGTACGGGTAAGAGACCATTATCCGTTGGCAAGGATCGAAGTGGAGAAAAATGAAATCGATCTGCTCCTGGATCCGGAAAAACGGAAGACGATCAACGGGAAATTGAAGTCCTTTGGCTATGCATCCGTCTCCCTGGACCTTGAAGGTTTTAAAAGCGGCAGCATGAACAGCCTTCTGAAAAGTTAAAATATTCCATGGAAGACCGGAAATATATAAGCGAGATCTCAAAATGCGTGCGCTGCGGAAGCTGCAAGGCCTTTTGTCCGATTTATGATGAAGATCCCATGGAGTCTATGGGGGCAAGGGGAAGGCTTTCAATCCTGCTGGGGCTGTCGACGGGAAAACTCGTTTCTTCGAAGATTTTAAATGATCGAATATTCAGTTGCACCTTATGCGGCGCCTGTTCCGATCTTTGTCCTCTCGGCGTTGATATAAAAGAGGTCATATATCATGGTAGAAATATCCTCAAACAGAGCGACCGGCAAAGAAGGCTTCTCCGTTTCCTGACGAAGCTTTTCACAAAAAGGCCGGACCTCTGTTTCAAGCTCCTCGGCATGACGCAGCACATGTTCCTCCCCTGGCTCTCGAAAAAAGGGCTTCTTCCTTTTCAGGCTGAATTGCCCGACCGCCGGTTCAGAGACAATATTCAGGTCGTAAATGTCCCGAACAGGAAAGGCAGGGTTGCGGTTTTTACCGGTTGCATCATTAATTTTATCTATCCCCAACTGGGAGAATCTCTGATTAATGTCCTTCATGCTCTCGGGTATGAAGTTGTCCTTCCCGCAGGCGAAGTCTGCTGCGGAGCGCCTCTGAGGACACTCGGGCTTGAGGAAGATGCCGCGTCAATGGCGAATAAGAACCTCGACCTTTTCGGTAAACTGCACGTAGACGCCGTAATCAGCCTCTGTCCGACCTGCACGCTTACTATTAAAAAGGAGTATCCGAAACTTGTCGGCAGAGGAATTGAAAATGCCTTCGACATATCCGAGTTTATCATCGATAAAATAAAAGCTTTCCCATTTTCAGATCTATCGGCGCATATTAAGACCGCCTTTTATCATGACCCATGCCACCTGAAATACGGCCTCGGGATTACAAAAGGACCCCGGCAGATTATCGGAAATGCAGGCATAGATTTGATGGATGCGGAAGAAAGCCGTTGCTGCGGTTTCGCAGGGCTCTTCTGTTTTTCCAACAAAGAGCTTTCTAAGGGCCTTCTCAATAAATGTATTAGTGGGCTCGAAAATCCGGAAGCAGAGACGATCATCACCTCCTGCCCCGGCTGTATGATGCAGCTTTCAAGAGAGATCAAGGACAAACCCGTGCTGCATTTAATAGAGGTCATCGAGGAAGCGATGATCCGGCAAAGCTGAATATTTCTATGCTGCTCTGTATTTCCGGTAATTTATTATGCTCTCACGGACAACGACCTTGATGAACCCCGCCATCGGCACTGACAACAACATTCCGAGGATTCCGAACAGTTTCCCGCCGACAAGTATTACGAGCAGGACCGTCAGCGGATTCATGTCAACGCTCTTTGCCACAACGACCGGCTGCACAACGGCGTCGTCAAGGAGTTTTATAACGGTAAATGCAAGGATAACGTAAAGCGCCATCTCAAAACCTCCGGTCTGGAGGACGGAAACAATAATAGCAAGCGCAGCTCCTGCAATGGGTCCGAAATATGGGATGAGGTTGGCAATTCCGGTGAATAATCCGATAAGGAAAAAATATTTAATGCCTATGAACCATAATGCCAGCACTGCTAATAGCCCGACAATTGCCGCGTCGATAAACTGCCCGCGGAGAAAATTTCCCACCTGTGCGTTAAGTTTATAAAGCAGATAAAGGGTGAATTCAAAATAACGGTTCGGCACTATCCTTACAAACGCCCGCTTGAATTCTCTGCCGTCCTTCATAAGAAAAAAAACGATAAAAGGTATAAGAATCAAGCTGGTAATCAAAGAAGCCGCGTCGAGGACATGAGATAACATCCATTCCCCGGTATGGGCCATGCTTCCCTGCAGCTTGCCGGCAAGGTCCAGATCTTTAATGCCGATGAATGACAGGTTTTCAATAAGGCCTTTTTCAAGGCGGGAAATCATGGCGCCTGTCTGCTCGGGATTCAGCCCGCTCTGGAGCGACTTTATCTGTTCAAACAGCGGGGGCAGCAATACAAGATAAAAAATTACAAGCAACATGACAATCCCTAAAAAAATCATGACCGTTGCTTTAGTGCGGCCCATTCCGCGGGACTCAAGCAGGTTTGCAAGGGGGTCCAGAATATACGACAGAAGGGCTGCTATAATAACAAGCTTTACGATGTCCGGGATGAGAAAAAGAAAGATTATGAAAGCTGCGGCAGCAATCGCTAAAAGGGCTATCTTGACCAAAGATGGACTTTTGTCATTCATAATACCCGTCAGCTTTTACTTTCATTTTGCGGGGCCGTTCCGCTTATCGCCCTAAGCTGCTCATTGGTGCTTTTTAAACGCTCCCCGATAGTCCATGCGAGTTTAAACAGAATCCTGCTTCCAAGTTTCGGATTCCGTTCCAGAAGGTCAAGAAGTTCCGGCTTAAAAAAACACAAAAGCACACAGGGTGTTTTGGCGACTGCCGCCGCGCTTCTGGGCGCTTCATCAAGGAGCGACAGTTCTCCGAAAAAATCTCCTTCACACAGTTCAGCAAGGAGTTGATTCTCCTGATCGCATACAATCCGGACGCATCCTCTGACGATTATATACATGCCAAGACCAACGTCGCCTTCGTTAAAAATATTCTCTTTGGCCTTATATTCTCTTTTATGGAGAATACGCTTGATAATGTTCAGGTCCCGGCTATTGAGGTCCTGAAAAATAGGGATTTTCACGAGTATGTCGTCTATCTCGTCTGTTTGCTTCCGACGCAGCTTAAAGATATTTTCCCAGACTTTACTCATTCAAAAGGGCCTTTTCTTTTTAGTCATTTCACTCTATATAACCACAATTCATCGATCTTTTCAATTCAACCCGATATTTATTATCGCCTTTTGCGTCTCTTCTTTTAATAAAGGGTCTTTTTCGGCATCGGCAATCTTTTGCAAAAAGGGCACGGCCTCTTTACTGCCGATGTTCTCAAGGGCTTTGACCGCATTGTACTTCACGGCAAACCTGTCGTCATTCAGGGCTGCGATAAGATAAGGCACTGACAGGGGATCTCCGATCTTGCCGAGAGACTGTATGGCGGCTTCCCGTATAAGGAGATTGTTATAGCCAAGCGCATCAATCAGCGCATCAACCGCCCTTGTGCCTTTGTTATGCCTGTGTCCAAGGGCAACGGCAGTATTCCATTTCATGGCAGGACATTCATAGTTCAGAAAAGGGTCATTGAAAATGGTCACCAGTTTATCCGACACATCAGTATCAGGGATATCGCCGAGCAGACGTATCGCCCTGATTTTTACTCTCCAGTCTTCGGTTTTCACAAACACAAATTTCAATAAGGCTTCAACGGCTTTTTCATCTCCCCTTTTAGCCAATTCTTCAACCGCCGATACCTGGATGTTTATATCGTAAGCGTAAAGTTTTTTTGTCAGGTCTTCTAAATCCCCGGCAAATACATTTGCTGCAAAGGATAGTAGAATGAGGATACACATAAAATTTATTAATTTTTTCATGTAATAATTGTACAATAATAAAAGCCTGTTTTTGTAGTATAATTAAATTCCCTGCAGTGTAAGGAATGCTTTATGCAACCCCGAAGCATCGCTTCGAGGAAATTTTTTTATGAGAAGGTGGCGCCATGAAATTTTTTATCGACACGGCAAATATTGAAGAAATTCGGAAGGCATGGGATTTAGGCGTTATTGACGGTGTTACAACCAACCCTTCCCTTATCTCGAAGGAAGGAAAGGACCCGATTAAACTCCTCAGGGAGATCTGCGCTATCGTCAACGGTCCTGTAAGCGCAGAGGCCGTAACCATGACGGCGGACGAGATGGTCAAGGAGGCCAAATCTCTCTCAAAGATACACAAGAACATCGTGGTGAAAATCCCGATGATCGAGGAAGGACTGAAAGCGGTGAAAAAGCTTTCGGCTATGGGCATAAAGACAAACGTGACCCTCGTCTTTTCCTCAAGCCAGGCCCTGCTTGCCGCCAAGGCAGGGGCGACCTTTGTCAGCCCTTTTGTCGGAAGACTTGACGATATAGGCCATGTCGGAATGGACATTGTCGGGGATATTCTGGACATCTATGAAAACTACATGTTTTCCACCGAGGTAATAGTAGCAAGCATTCGCAACCCCCTCCACGTCGTAGACGCGGCAAGGATGGGCGCCCATATCGCCACAATCCCGTATTCTGTTATAATACAATTACTCAAGCACCCTCTCACGGACATAGGGATAGCGAAGTTCCTGAAAGACTGGGAAAAGGTGCCGAAAAAATAAAAAAACAGACCAAAGATAAGGCTAAGGACGATAGAGCTTTTTCCCGACATTAGCCTTAAATCTTGATGGAGTGAACAATGCCGATTTATGAATATAAGTGCTCAGGCTGCGGTGAAGATTTTGAAAAAATCGTCTTTGGGAATCAGGAAGTAAACTGCCCTAAATGCAAATCAAAGGATATAAGAAAGAAGTTTTCTGTATTTTGTTCTGCAGGCACTGAAAAACCGCTTGCAGGCACCGCCGTTTCGTCAGGCTGCACTTCCTGCAGCAGAACAAGCTGCAGCACTTGTAAGTAACCCGGATTATTCACAAATTTTTCTGATTGAACTGAGGATAGAGTATTTGCGTTTATTCCGGTTATTTCTTTGCAGAACAACTCAAAATAATGCTATAAGTATTAGATGGAAACCTCAAGGCATATTCTTATTGTTGACGACGAGGCTGATATTGCGGAGCTTATCTTATATAACCTGAAAAAGGAAGGATTTGCAGTTGATTCAGCCTCGGACGGGGAACAAGCACTCGCTAAAATCAAAAAAACAAAATACGATCTTGTCATTCTTGACCTTATGTTGCCCGGCATTCAGGGTATAGAACTCTGCCGCATCATAAGAAGCGAGCCGAAGACCGCCGGACTGTCGATAATTATGCTGACTGCCAAAGGGGAAGAAGTGGACAGGATACTCGGTCTTGAGATGGGGGCTGACGATTATATGACAAAGCCCTTCAGTCCGAGAGAACTTCTGGCGCGTGTCAAGGCAGTCCTGAGGAGATCTGCGGAAAAACCGGCATCGTTGAAGATATTAAAAACAGGTGACATCGAGATCGACACAGAACGATACACTGTCGCAATAAAAGACAAACCGGTCAAGCTGAGCGCAACAGAGTTCAAGCTTCTTCTATTTCTGGCTGAGAGAAAAGGCAGGGTATTCAGCAGAGACCAACTCCTCGACGCCGTATGGCGCGATGAGGCATTTGTCGAGCCGAGGACTGTTGATGTACATATCCGGAGACTGCGTTCAACCATAGAAGAAGATCCGGCGAAACCGGTATATATAAAAACCCTGCGCGGGATAGGTTACTTCTTCGACGGAAAATAATGAAGCATATTCTTTTCAGAAGGATAGTGCTGATTTATATTATTATCGCTCCGCTGCTTCTTCTTTCCCTTGAACTTTATCTCTCACGCGAAGTTAAGGACAGCTATATTTCAAATCTTGAGAAAAGTCTTGCCATACAGGCCCGCCTGATTGCAGACCAGATACCTCTTTCTTTTTCAGACAACCTTGATGCTTTTTGCAAACAATTCAAGGACCGGACCGGAGCAAGGGTAACGGTCATTGACAATTCAGGAAAAGTCCTGGGAGACTCCGACGAGCCGGCTAATACCATGGAAAACCATGCGGACAGGCCGGAGATTAAGGAATCCGACATAAGCGGCACCGGGAGTTCAGTGAGGTTCAGCAGCACGCTCAGGAGAAATCAATTTTATCTTGCCGTATCAACCGATACAGACCCGAAAAGATTCCTGAGGCTGTCAATGCCGCTTCACGAGGTTGAACAGGCCATAAATAAGATCAGGATGAGGGTGATTATCGCTTCTCTTTCCGTACTCTTTATCGCGCTTTTTACAGGACTTTTCCAGACAAGGAAAGTCACAAAATCTATCGAGGAGATCGCGGAATTTTCAAAAGAAGTGGCGGAAGGGAATTTGAAAAAAAGATTGTTTCTGAAAAACAAGGATGAACTCGGGCAACTCGGCAAGAATATCATCGATATGGCGGACGAACTGAATGCAAAGTTAATTCAGAGTGAAGAAGAAAAACGGAAGATAGCGGCGATTATCCAAAATATGTCGGACGGCCTGATACTGACCGATACAAAGGGCAGGATTATAATGAGTAATGACGCTGTTTTAAAGCTGTTCGGGATATCATCGGGCATAGACGGCAAAACATTGATGGAGGCATTCAGAATAGGCCGGCTTATGGAACTGGTAGATATGGTTGCCGAAGGCGGTCATAAAATATCCCGTGAAATAGAGATCGCCCATCCGAGGGAACTTTACCTGATGGTCACCGCTTCGCCTTTCTCTTCCCATAAGAAAGCGGAAGAATTATCCGGCGTTGTGTTGACGTTTCATGATATCACCAGACTGAAAAAACTTGAAGAGGTAAGAAAGGATTTTGTTGCAAATGTATCTCATGAAATAAAAACCCCCATCACGGCAATAAAAGGTTTTGCGGAAACGCTCCTTGAAGGCGCACTCGATGACAGGGAAAGCGCCTGCAAATTCCTTGAAACCATTAAAAGCAACAGCGAACGCCTGAACTCCCTTGTTAATGATCTTCTCACCCTCTCAAGGATAGAGCTTGGAGATATAACGATCGAAAAGACGGATGTCAATCCCGACGAAGTGACGGAGACCGTTTTTGCAACCCTGAAAGACAAAAGCGACGCCAAGGGTCTCTATCTCAAAAAAGAGATATCTCCCGAGGTGATAAGAATAAACGCAGACAGAGGCCGTCTGATACAGATACTAATCAACCTTGTCGATAACGGGATAAAGTATACAGACAAGGGAGGAGTGACGATAAAAATACAAAATGCAAAACAATCTGCAGATTTGCCTCTTATAGCTCAACCTTCACCCCTGGTTGAAATTCTGGTAGAGGATACCGGAATCGGTATCCCGAAGAAACACCTTTCCCGTCTCGGCGAGCGGTTTTACAGGGTTGACAGGG
>Ga0315287_10004232_pt1 | contig 13956 bp, 8 predicted proteins | sample YL17G11_0_MG_FD_205037 | JGI IMG/M metagenome (GOLD analysis project Ga0315287, IMG submission 205037) | Sediment microbial communities from Yellowstone Lake, YNP, Wyoming, USA - YL17G11_0 | ecosystem: Environmental > Aquatic > Freshwater > Lake > Sediment | place: USA: Wyoming | collected... | reverse complement strand
CGCGGCGCCTGAGGGACCCGGCCGCGCTTGCGCTTGCGGCGCAGCTCCGCAGCGCACTCCTGGTCGTGCAGGAGGACCGTCACACCCGCGACACCGGCGAGCAACTCCTGAGCCTCGATGATCCGGCTCCGCGGCCACACCTCCACCCCGGCCGGCAACTCGACGCGCCGGTACTGCCTGGTGTTCTCGGTCGTGACGATGATCCGCGCCACGCCCTCGTCGAGCAGGCGCCGGATCACCGTGGCGACATCGTTGCCGCCCACCGGTGCCTGCCCGCCGGTCATCGCCACCGCCCGGTTCCACAGCAGCTTGTAGGTGAGGTTGACCCCGGCGGCCACCGCGCCGCGCACCGCCGACTCGCCGGAGTGCGCCAGCGTCCCGTCGCCGAGGTTCTGGAACGCGTGCGGGGTGTCGACGAACGGCGACACGCCGAACCACGCCGCGCCCTCCCCTCCCATCTGGGCGATGCCGAAGGTCGGGATGTCGGGCTGGGTGATGATCGCCATGGCATGGCAGCCCGTCCCGATGCCGACCACCGCGCCCGCAGGAGACCTCGTGCTCGTGGTGTGCGGGCACCCCGAGCAGTACCACGACGATCGGGCCGGCACATCGCCGGCGACGTCGGTGAGCATCTCGATGCGGGGACGTTCGAGCCGCTGCAGCAGCCGCAGATCGAGGAGCTCGGCGCCGATCAACGGGATCAGCCGGTCGGCCAGGGGGCGGAGCAGGCGGTCCACCGTCAGCCACCCGTCCGCCGGGATCAGGGGCGCTCCATCGGGTGCCCGCTTGCCGCTCACCACCGGCCGATCCGCCGCCGCGTACAGCGCGTCGCGGACGATCGTCTCGACGAACGGGCGTTTGTCCTCGACCACGATCACCTCGGCGACGCCGCCGAGCAGGTCACGCAGCATCGCATCATCGAGTGGCCACACAGCCCCCAGGCACACCAACCGCACACCGGTGGCGCCCAGGCCGGCATCGTCGAGTCCCAGCGCGTCCAGGGCGTCGCGGACGACGCGGAACGTGTGACCGGCAGCGACCACGGCGACGCGGGCATCGACGGGGTCGACCACCCGTCGACACAACCCGTTGTCGGCGATGTAGCGGCGAGCAGCGGGCAGCCGCGCCTGCACCATCTCGGTCTCGAGGCCCAGGCTGATGCTCGACAGCAGGCGCGGCTCGCAATGGGCGGTCCATCGCTCGCCATGGAAGGTCATCGGCTCGATGACGGACCGGAACCGATCCCAGCCCAGCTCGACATCACCGGAACCGTCGGCCACCGGCGTGACGATCTGCAACGCCACGTACAGGCCGCTGGCCCTGCTCAGTGCGACGGCGTGGCGACCGAGGTCGATGATGTCCTGGGACGAGCCCGGGCACAGCACCGGCACCGCGAGATCGGCGAGCAGGCCCCAGGACCGGCTCGGCACCGTGGAGCTCTTGGCCGCCGGATCGTCGCCGACGAACAGGACTGCACCGCCCGAGGCGCTGGCGCCGGCGGTGTTGGCGTGGTGCAGGGCGTCGAGGGCACGCTCCAGCCCCGGCGCCTTGCCGTACCACCAACCGCTCACCCCGTCCACGCGTCGCGTGGGCCACTCCCCCACCTGCTGGGTGCCCATCAACGCGGTCATGGCCAGCTCCTCGTTGACGGCCGGCAGGTGCACGATGCCCAGCTCGTCGAGGAGCGCCCGGTGACGCGCCAGCTCGGAGTCGACGCCGGCCAACGGCGAGCCGGGGTACCCCGAGATGAACGCGCTCGTGTTGAACCCGACGCTGCGATCCCGTCGGACCTGGTCGATGGGCAGGCGGGTGAGGGCGTGGATGCCGGTGAGGAAGCGCCGGCCGGTGCCCGCCACCGAGTACCGGTCCAGCAGGTCGGGGTTGGTCGGTGGGGTGTGGGTGCTCGGCATGGCCTTCCCTTCCGAGGTTCCCGGTCAGCTTGCCATCGGGACGCCCCGACACGGCGCGATGTGATCGGATGGGACGATGGATCCGCTCACACACACCGCCCGATCGTTGGCTGCGGCCATCCGCGACCGGACGATCTCCTCCCGCGAGGTCCTCGACGCGCACCTCGCCCGCATCGACGCGCTCAACCCGACGATCAACGCCGTGGTCACCGTCGATGCCGAACGAGCGCAGGGGGCCGCCGCCGCCGCCGATGACGCCACCGCCCGGGGCGTGTGCTGGGGGCCGTTGCACGGCGTGCCCATGACCGTCAAGGACGTCTGGGAGACCGCCGGGCTGCGGACGACCTCAGGGGCGCCCGAGTTCGCCGATCACGTGCCCGACCACGACGCCGTGGCGGTCGCCTCGCTCCGATCGGCCGGAGTGGTGATCTTCGGGAAGACCAACACTCCGCTCTACGCGGGTGACGTGCAGACCTACAACGATCTGTTCGGCATCACCTCCAACCCGTGGGACCTCACCCGCACCACCGGGGGCTCGTCGGGGGGCGCGGCGGCCGCGGTGGCCACCTCGATGACGCCACTGGAGCTCGGCAGCGACATCGGCGGGTCGATCCGCAACCCCGCCCACTACTGCGGCGTGTACGGGTTGAAGCCCACCTGGGGCCTGATCCCGACCCGAGGCCACATCCCCGGTCCGCCCGGCACCTTGGTGGACACCGACGTGAACTGCGCTGGTCCGCTGGCCCGGTCCGTCGACGACCTGGCCCTCGCCTTCGAGGTGCTGGCCGGTCGCGATCCGATCCATTCGCCGGTGTGGTCGCTCACCCTGCCCCCACCGCGGCGTCATTCCGACGTCACCGGGTTGCGCATCGCCGTGGTGCTCGATGACGCCGGGTTCCCGACGTCCGAAGCGACACGATCGCTGTTCCGGGCCGCCGCCGACGCACTCAGCGACGCCGGTGCAGCCGTGGAGGAGGTCGCGCTCCCGGTCTCGATGGACGAGATGTTCCGATCGTGGCAGGCACTCGTGCTGCCGGTCATCGGTTCAGGGCTGCCCGACGATCTCTACGACGCGTTCGCCGCCATCTCGGCCGATCAGCCCGATGACGCGGCCGGCCGGTCCAGCGCCGCGCTCGTCAGCACCTGGAGGACCTGGCGCCGGGCGACCCAGCGGCGCGCGCTGCAGCGCCTCCGGTGGGCCGAGCACTTCGAGCGCTGGGACCTGGTGATGGCGCCGGTGACCCCGGTGCCCGCGTTCCCTCACGACGTCGAGACCCCGATGCCCATGCGCAGCTTCGACCTCGATGGCAGCCCACGTCCCCACCTCGATCAACTCGTCGCCTGGTGCGGAGCCATCGGCGCGATGTTGTTGCCCGTGGTCGCGCTGCCGCTCGGGCTGAGCACGGCGTCGACGCCCAGCGCGCCGATCGGGATGCCCATCGGCGCCCAGCTCATCGCCGCCGACGGCCACGACCTCGACCTGTTGGCGATGGCCGCCGTCGTCGACGAGGTCATCGGCGGCTACGTGCCCTGGCGCCTCCCGGCCTGACCCGCCCCGAAGATGACGTTCGGGGGAATTCGTGCCCATGTGGCACGGATTCCGCCAAACGTCGGAGTGTCCGAGACTCAGGTGCGGGCGATCTCGCGGAGCTCGTAGGTCTCGATGATGTCACCCGGCTTGAGGTCCTGGAAGTCCGAGAGGCCGATGCCGCACTCGAAACCGGAGGCCACCTCGCGGACGTCGTCCTTGAACCGGCGGAGCGAGTTGATCTCGCCCTTCCAGATGATGGTTCCCTCGCGGATGAACCGGACCTTGGAGCCGCGGGTGATGTTGCCGTTCTGCACCATGCAGCCGGCGATGGCGCCGATGCGCGGAACCCGGAAGATCTCCCGGACCTCTGCGTCGCCGGTGACCAGCTCCTCGAACTCCGGAGCCAGCATGCCGACCATCGCCGCCTCGATGTCCTCGAGCAGCTTGTAGATGATCTCGTAGGTCCGGATCTCGACGTCCTCGGCCTGCGCCATCTCCCGGGCCTGACGGCTCGGGCGGACGTTGAAGCCGAGGATGGTGGCGTTGGATGTGGCAGCGAGCTGGATGTCGCTCTCGGTGATGCCGCCGACACCTCGAAGCACGAAGCCGATCCGCACCTCGGGGCGCTCGAGCTTGCGGAGCGACTCGGTGACCGCCTCCAGCGAGCCCTGGACGTCGGCCTTGAGGATGAGGCTGAGCGTTGCCGCTTCGCCCCGCTGGATCTGATCGAAGATGTCCTCGAGCTTGGCGCCGCCCGACATGACCGATGCGTCCCGGCTCCGGGAGGCCTCACGATGCCAGATCGAGCGGGTGCCGGCGACGGACTTGGCCGTGCGCTCGTCGGGGGCGACCACGAAGGAATCTCCGGAGATGGCGATGTCGCTCAGGCCCAGGACCCGCACCGGCGTCGACGGGCCGGCCTCCTTGACCTGCTCGCCCTTGTCGTCGATCAGGGCGCGGACGCGTCCCCATGCCGGCCCGGCGACCATCGGATCACCCACCCGCAGGGTGCCGCGCTGCACCAGCACGGTGGCCACAGGACCGCGACCGACGTCGAGGTGGGCCTCGAGCACCACGCCGGTGGCGCGCCCGTCAGGGCTCGTGCGGAGGTCTTCGACCTCGGCGACGATGAGCAGGTTGTCGAGCAGCTCGTCGATGCCGATCTCCTGCAGGGCCGAGACCTCACAGACGATGGTGTCGCCGCCCCAGGACTCGGGGACGAGGCCGTGCTCGGCCAGCTGGGTGAGGACCCGGGCAGGATCGGCGTTGTCGCGGTCGATCTTGTTGATCGCGACGACGATGGGCACATCGGCCGCCTGGGCGTGCTGGATGGCCTCGATGGTCTGGGGCATGACGCCATCGTCGGCGGCGACGACCAGCACGACGATGTCGGTGGCATCGGCGCCGCGGGCGCGCATGGCGGTGAACGCCTCGTGGCCCGGGGTGTCGAGGAAGGTCAACGGCTTGCCGTTCTTGACCACCTGGTAGGCACCGATGTGCTGGGTGATGCCACCGGCTTCGCCGGCGACCACGTTCGTCTTGCGGATCCGGTCGAGCAGCTTCGTCTTGCCGTGGTCGACGTGACCCATGACCGTGATGACCGGCGCGCGGTGGGGCATGTTCTCGTGATCCGCGTCCTCGTCGACGGGGATGTCGAGGACCTTGCGGAGCTCGACCTCCTGCTCCTCGCCGGGATCGACCAGGCTGACCTCGGCGCCGATCTCGGCGGCGAACAGCTCGATCATGTCGTCGGACAGCGATTGGGTCGCCATGACCATCTCGCCGTTCTGCATGAGGAAGCGCACCACGTCAGCAGCGGTGCGGTTCAGCTTCGGCCCGAGGACCTGGGGCGTCGAGGCCCGCTCGATGACGACCACGCCTTCGGGCACCGCGGTGTCCTCGGGGGTGTACGACGGCAGGTCCATGGGCTGGAGCTCGTCACGGTTGCGACGCCGGCGACCCTTGCGCCGCGGCGGACGCTGCTGGGGACCACCGGGGCGACCACCACCGGGGCGACCACCGGGACCTCCGCCCGGCGCACCGCCGGGCCCACCCGGGCCGCCGAAGGGGCGCGGGCCGCCGAAACCGCCACCGGGGCCGCCACCTCCCGGCGCCCCGCCGGGTCCGGCGGGCCGGGGACCGCTGCGATAGGCACCGGCACCAGCGGGACCACCCGGACGCTGACCGCGACCCTGCACGGGCGCGGGGCCCCGACCGCCGGCTCCGGGGGGCGGTGGGATCGGTCGTCCGGTGCGCGACAGGGGTGGACCGGGAGGCGGCGGGATGGCCCGGCCGCTGGGCGACACGGGCTGACCGCCGGCTTCGACGGATGCCGGCGCGTCTGCGGGTGCGTCCTCGGCCCGTGCCGGGGCCGACTCGGCGGCAAGCACCTCGGGCACCGGGGGACGGGATGGGACAGGCGGCGCGGACTGCTGAGCGGTGTCGGCCGAGGGGCGTGTCGGACGGGGGCGATCGGGCGAGCGCGATGAGATGACGCGGCCTGTGAGCGGCGGGCGAACCGGTGCGTCCTCGGTCGTCGAGGTGGGCACCTCCGGCGACGACGTCTGGGACGCCGGTTGCAGCGGGGCGACCGGTGACGCCGGCGACACCGAGGATTCCGATGAGGTGACGTGATCGGTCACATCCACGTCCGCTCCCGCCTCGGTCAGCTCGACGACGCGCTCCGGAGCCGGAGCGACCCCGACTGGCTCGTCAGCGGCCTCAGGGGCTGCCGGCTCCGCTGCGGGAGCCGAGGTCGGCTTCTTGGCGCCCTTCTTGACCGGCTTCGGCTCCTCGGGCTGGACGTCACGCACGAGGCCTTCGCGGTGGGCACGCCGGCGGACCTGGTCGGCGTAGGCCTCCCCCAGGCTGGAGGAGTGGCTCTTCACGGGGAAGCCCATGGCGATGCAGAGGTCGACACATTCCTTGTTCGTCATGCCGAGCTCTTTGGCAAGCTCGTGGACTCGGAGTTTGACTGCCACTTGGAAATCTCAGATCTTTCTTGTCGTTCGCTTCACCTGCGCCGTCCGGATGGGGTGAGCCCGATCAGGATGGACCCGGTCGAAGGCCCAGCGCGGGGCGGAACCGATCGGGGATACCAGGACCAGACATTGGCCTCCGGCGACACAGACATCTCATTCTTTCACGATCCCGGCACCTCGGGGTACATCGGCCCGAGCCGTTCGATCGAACCACTGCCGATCTCGCAGCGCAGAGCCCGGGCGAAGCCCCCTCGTCTGGTGGCTGCGGCGACGCATGCTGCGGTGGGGTGGAACCAGGCGCCGCGGCCGGCGCCGGTGGGGGTGAGACGCAGCTCACCATCGATCACCGTCACCCTGACCATCTCGGTGGCCGGCACGGCACGCCGACACCCGATGCAGGTGCGGATGGGTGCGCTTATGCCGGGGCCTCCTCGGACTCGGCGTCGCCGTCGGCCGTCCCGGCGCCCGCCGGGACGTCCTCGGCGGCGGGAGCGCTCGCCGTCCCCGCATGCGGCTCGTCGACGGGCGGTGAGTCGTCCTCGTCCAACACGACGGGGTCGTCGCCCTCGGCCACGACGTCGGCGACGGCATCCGGATCGACCTTGGGGTCTGCCACGACCTCGGCATCGGGCGCCGGGTCACCGGGGCCGCCCTTCTCCCAATCCGCCGCAGAGATGGGGGCACCGCCATCGGCGGGCTGCCACATCTGCTCGCCGGTCGCGGCGTCGGTGATCCACTCGCCCTCGGCCCACGCCTCGCCGGATTCCTCCTCACGGAGCTGGGTCTCGCTCTTGATGTCGACGCGCAGCCCGGCGAGCCGGTGTGCGAGGCGGGCGTTCTGGCCCTCCTTGCCGATGGCGAGTGAGAGCTGGAAGTCGGGGACGATCACTTCGGCCGTGCTCGTCTCGAAGTCGATGCGGACCTCGGTCACCTTCGCCGGCGCCAGCGCCCGGGCCACGAAGTCCTGGAGGTCGTCGGAGAACGGGATGATGTCGATCTTCTCGCCGTTCAGCTCGTTGACGACCATCCGCACCCGGGCGCCGCGGGCGCCGACGCATGCTCCGACCGGATCCACGTTTGGGTCGTTGGACCACACGGCGATCTTGGTGCGCTGCCCGGGCTCCCGCGCGCACGCCCTGATCTCGACCACGCCGTCGGCGATCTCGGGGACCTCGAGCTCGAAGAGCCGCCGGATGAGGCCGGGATGGGTCCGGCTGACCACGATCTGCGGGCCCTTCGGAGTCTTGCGGACCTCGACGATGTAGGCCTTCACACGCTTGCCGGCCTCGGCGCGCTCGTAGGCGACCTGCTCGGACTGGGGCATCAGGGCCTCGACCCGGCCCAGGTCGAGCAGGGTGTAACGGGAATCGGACTGCTGGATGATCCCGGTGACGATGTCCCCCTCGCGGCCGGCGTACTCCTCGTACTTCAGCTCGCGCTCGGCCTCGCGGATCTTCTGGGTCATCACCTGCTTGAAGGCCTGGGCGGCGATGCGACCGAAGTCCTTCGGGGTGACATCGAACTCCGGGCCCTCGGGCTGGTAGTCCTCGTCGGTGTCCTGGGCCATCACCCGGAACTCACCGGTGTCGGGCATGACCACGACCCACGCGTTGTAGTGGGCGCCCGGCAGCTTCTCGTATGCCGACTGCATGGCCTCGGCGAGCACGCTGAGCAGGGTGTCGACGGAGATGCCCCGGTCCACGGCCAGCGCCTGGAGGGCCTCGATCATGTCGGCGTTCATGCGCGTTCTCCTGTGGTTTGGGCCCGCTCCGATGGTGCGGGCGCGGTGGCGCCCGCCGGCTCGGTTCGGCTGATCGTGGTATCGGACTGACCGCCGGTCTTCGCGTTCCCGGCCTTCGCGTTCCCGGTCTTCGCGCTCCCGGTCTTCGGGCCGCCGGGCTTGGGCGCGGCCCCCCAGGCGAACACGGTGCGCGCCCGGTCGACGTCAGCGAGATCCACCTGCACCACCGCACCCTCAGCGGTGCGAACCGTGGCGACATCGCCGGTCACGCCGTCGATCACACCCTCGAGGCGTCGGTTGCCGCCGGCGTCGGGTCGGGTCTTGATCCTGACCTGCCGCCCCCGCGCCGCGAGCCAGTGGGCGGGGGTCCGCAACGACCGTTCCAGTCCTGGGCTGCCGACCTCCAACTGGTAGGCGCCGGGGATGGCGTCGGCCAGATCGAGGGCGGCGCCGATCCGGCGGCTGGCGGTGCTGAGCGTGTCGAGATCGACACCCCCGGAACGATCCAGGCTGATCCGGAGGATCCGGCCGGCCCATTCGACGTCGTAGAGCTCGACGTCGAGATCGTCGGTGGCCACCGCCACCGCCTCGAGGATGGTCGGATCGATCGTCACTGCCACCTCCTGAATCGGGTTCGTCGACTGGTCATCCGGGACGGGAGGGTGCACCGCAAACAAAAGGCGTGGGCCTCAGCCCACGCCTCCGCAGCTACCTCTCGGTACTCGAACGCCGAGGAGTATAGACGGGTCCGCGCCGGCGGCGCGGGCGCATCGGGTCCCAGCAGGGCCATCCGGTCCCGCGGCGGGATCCCGGTCAGCGCGCAGTTCGCAAACTTGAGTTCGACCCCTGAACCGCCGATGTGCAGGACGTGCCAGATCCGCCGGATCCGCCCGCCCTCCCACTGCGTCGATGCAGTCATGAGTTCGTCGACGCCGAGGTCGAGGGTCGGTTCCGGGTCGACCGGATGGTGGGGTCGGGACGGCGCCTCTCGACGTTGTGCCTGATCGTCGCCGTCTGCTTCGTCTCCTTCAGCCTCACCGACCTCAACGCCATGGGGATCGGGGCCCCGTGGATCATGCTGCTGTGCTGCCGACTCGCCCTCGGGGCCGTCACCGTCTCGCTGGCCATCCGGTTCCGCCGTCGACCCGAGTGGTTCGCCTCGGGTCTCGGCTCGATGGCGCTGACCTGCACGGAGCTCCTGACGCTGGGCGTCGTGGTGCTCGCGAGCGCCTTCCGTCCCCACGAGGCCTCGACCCACAACCTCAGCGCGGCCTTCGTGACACTGGCCATCATCTTGTTCGTGCCCGGGCCCTTCAGCCACAAGGCCGTGCTGATCGGAGCGTTCGACCTCGTCTTCTTCGTGGTCGCGACGACCGTCTTCGTCGACCCGGGGACCTCGCCCGCTGCTCTGGCGTTCAACTACATCGCCGGCTATGGCTTCGTGTTGTTCTGCCTGGCGAACCTGCACCGCTCCGAGCGGCAGAACTGGCTGCTGCTGGCCGAGGAGCGCCACACCAACGACCGGCTGCAGGCCGAGATCCGACGGGCGGAGGAGCTCCAGGTCGAGCTCGCCCGGCTGGCCTCGCAGGACGAACTCACCGGTCTGGCCAACCGGCGGTCCTTCCTGGAGCGGGGTCGGCGGATCCTCGACGGCGCGTCGGTGGACGATCAGCTTCCCGTGTCGGTCATCCTCATCGACGCCGACGGTTTCAAGTCGATCAACGACCGATTCGGCCACGCCGTCGGCGACGGGGCGATCCAGGCGATCGCCGCGGCGATGCGCAGCGTGCTCCGACATGATGAGATCATCGGCCGGATCGGTGGCGAGGAGTTCGCGGTGGTCGTCCAGGGCCGACCGGCTGACCAGGTGGCATCCATCGCGTCGCGCCTCCGGGCGGCGGTGGAGTCGACGCCGATCCTCGCCGCCGGCGAACTCATCGGCGTGACCGTGAGCATCGGAGTGGTCAGCTGCGCCGCCGGGACGGGACTGACCGACGCGCTCCGTCAGGCCGACGAGGCGATGTACTGCGCCAAGCGGTCCGGCGGCAACCGCGTCACCGTGGCGTGAACCGGCGCGTCTGGACGGTCCGGTCCGGCGGGGGTCAGTAGGAGCGACCCACCACGGCGATGATCCCGGGACCGTCGTCGCCGGGTGCCGGCTCGCCGTCCTCGGTCACCAGGCACCGGACGGTGATCGCCGATCGGCCCAGCTCCGCCTCGCCGCCGTCGGCCAGCTTCGACCACGCGATGCGGGCGAACCCGCTGGCAGCCACCTCCACGGCCTCTGCGACGGTGGAGACGTCGGCAGTGTTCGAGCGACGGAAGCCATCGGCGCGCTCGAACAGCGCCCGCTGCATCTCCTCCAGCGTGTCGGACACGGTCAGCGCGAGGCCGGCGAGCGGCACCGAGGCCTTGGGCTCGGCCAGGTCCGCGCCGTCCCGTCGGGCGACGGTGGCCACGCCGGCCTCGAGATCTCGGGGCCCCAGTTCGATGCGCACCGGGACGCCCTTCAGCTCCCAGTCGGTGGCGCGGCGGCCGAATCCGGTACCGACATCGGCGTCGAGGCGGGCGCGCACGCCGGCATCGATGAGCTCGGCCAACAGACGGCGCGCCGCGTCGGTGACCGATCCGTCCTCGGCATCACGGACCACCATCACCACGGCCTGGACGGCCGCGATCCGTGGCGGGACGCGCATCCCGGCATCGTCGCCATGGGTCATGATCAGCCCACCCATCATCCGGCTGGACACACCCCACGAGGTGGTCCAGCAGTGCTCGACACCTCCGTCGGCGCACTGGTAGGTGATGTCGAAGGCGCGGGCGAAGTTCTGTCCGAGCTCGTGGCTCGTGCCCATCTGCAGCGCCTTGCCGTCGCGCATCATCGACTCACAGGTCAGGGTGTTGATGGCGCCGGCGAAGCGCTCGCTCGGGGGTTTGCGACCGCGGATGACCGGCACGGCGAGCTCGGAGACCATGAAGTCGGCGTAGACGTCGTCGAGGATGCGCCGTACGTAGGCCGCTGCGTCGTCCTGGCTGGCATGGGCGCAGTGACCCTCCTGCCACAGGAACTCGGTGGTCCGCAGGAACAGCCGGGGTCGCAGCTCCCATCGCACCACGTTGTTCCAGAGGTTCAACAGCAGCGGGAGGTCGCGGTGGGACTGCACCCACTTGGACATGTACTCCCCCACCATCGTCTCCGACGTCGGCCGGATCACCACCGGCTCCTCGAGCTCCTTGCCGCCGGCGATGGTGACCACCGCCAACTCGGGGCTGAAGCCCTCGACGTGGCTGGCCTCGCGGCGCATGTAGCTCTCGGGGATCAGCAGCGGGAAGTACGCGTTCTCCGCCCCCGCCGCCTTGATCCGGATGTCGACCGCAGCCTGCATCCGCTCCCAGATGCCGTAGGCGTAGGGCCGGATCACCATCGATCCGCGGACCGGGCCGTTCTCGGCGAGTCCCGCCTTGGCGACGACGTCCTGGTACCAGCGGGGGAAGTCCTCCGACTGGGGGGTGAGCACGGGCGCCTTGGCACCCTTCGGTCCGGCCATGGCCGGCGATGCTAGGTGACGCCCGCCGACCCCCCGGGCGGAGCTGTCGGCCGCCCGTTCTGGAGAGCTCACGCTTGCGAAAACGACTGGAAAGCTCTCCAGAACCGGAGAATGTGCCGTCAGGTCATCTTGTGGATGAGCTCGACCTTCGACTCGCTCGCGTTGGCATCGCCGCCTCGCTCGCCGAGGTTGCGGTCCCGGTCCTCCTCCGCGGCGCGCCGGGCCGCCGACCGCGTCTCCTTGGCCCGTTCCAGCGCCGCGTCGGCACCGAACTCCACGATGAACTCGGCCCACTCGACCAGCGACTCCACCATCTGGTCCTCGGGGACGACCGCCACGTTCTGACCCTTCACGAAGAGGTGTCCGCGCTTGTTGCCCGCCGCGATGCCGATGTCGGCGTCCCGCGCCTCGCCCGGCCCGTTCACCACGCATCCCATGACCGCCACCTGGAGCGGGATGAGCCGGTCGCCGAACGCGGCCTGGGCCGCCTCGGCGATGGCGATCACGTCGATCTCGGCGCGGCCGCAGCTCGGACAGGCGATGAGGTCGACGTTCTTGCGCTCCCGGAGCCCCAGCGCCTCGAGCAGCTGACGGCCGGCTCGGGCCTCCTCGACGGGATCTGCGGTCAACGAGTACCGGATGGTGTCGCCGATGCCTTCGGCGAGCAGCGTGGCGATGCCCGCGGTGGCCTTCAGGAGGCCGCTGGAGCCCGGGCCGGCCTCGGTGACCCCGAGGTGCAGGGGATGGTCGGTGGCGTCGGCGAGCTGGCGGTACGCCTCGATCATCAGGGGGACGTTGGACGCCTTGACCGAGATCTTCACGTCATCGAAGCCGACCTCGTCGAAGTAGGCGAGCTCGGTCATCGCGGACTCCACCATGGCCTCCGGCGTGACCCTGCCGTCGTACTTACGGTAGAGCCGCTCGTCGAGCGATCCACCGTTGACCCCGATGCGGATCGGGATTCCCCGGTCCTTGGCCTCCATGGCGACGGCCTTGATGTGTTCGGGCTTGCGGATGTTGCCCGGGTTCAGCCGCAGGCAGTGCACTCCGGCTTCGAGCGCGGCCAACGCCATCTTGTACTGGTGGTGGATGTCGGCGACGATCGGCACCGGGCTCCGGGGCACGATGCGGGCCAGCCCCTCGGCCGCCTCGATCTCGTTGCACGTGCACCGCACGATGTCGCAACCGGCGGCGGCCAGCGCGTAGATCTGGGCCAGGGTGCCGTCGACATCCGCGGTCTTGGTGATCGTCATCGACTGCACGCTGATGGGCGCGCCTCCGCCCACGGCGACACCGCCGACCATGACCTGTCGGGTGGGGCGCCGGGGGAAGGAGAAGCCGTCGGCGTCCATCAGATCGCGTCCATCGGTGAAGTCGCCATCACACTCGGATCCGCTGGGTGATGTCGAGATACGCCGACATCAGTCCGAGCAGGAGGAAGATGGCGATCACGGCCACCGCCAACGGCACCAGCTTGGTCCCGTCGACGAAGTATCGCTCGTTGGTCCGGCGAAGCAGCTCCCGCACCTTCTCGTAGCTCGCCACCACCACGTGGCCGCCGTCGAAGGGCAAGAGGGGCAGGAAGTTGATCAGCGCCAGCGTCAGGTTCAACAGCGCCATGAAGCGGAACGCCGACACCCAGCCGTCCTCGAAGAGCCCCGAGCCGACGTCCACGGCGCCGATGATCGAGGACATGCGGTCCTTCTGGCCGTCCAGGGTCTGGCTGGCCGACTCGGGTTCGCTCGGCCCGGCGTTGGACGGCGCGGTCGAGACCCGCTCGAAGAGATGGCTGATCCCGCTGGCGCTGAACACACCGCCGAGGCCCTTGACCATCTGACCCGTGACGTCGGCGAGCGAGGCGCCGGCCGCCGGGATCGCCTCCAGGGCGCCCAGCCGCTCGACACCGAGCCGCTGACCGACCCCGAAGAAGCCCTTGGGGTCGCTGAGCTTCACCTTCCTGCCGAGGTCGAGAGTGGTGTCCCTCGACGTGCCGGCGTGCTCGACGGTGAGCGTCAGCTTGCCGGTGGAGCCGGCGGCCAATGCGGTCCTCACGCTGTCGAGGTCGGTGATCGCGGTCCCGTTGAGGCGGGTGACGACGTCGCCGGAGGCCAGCCCGGCATCCTCGGCGAGGCTGCGGGGCTGCACACCGGTGAGCCGCACGTCGGAGCCGTCGGATGCCAGCGGCAGGTCCTCACCCACGGTGCCCCACACGGCGGCTTTGGACAACAGGGTGACCGTGCTCGCG
>Ga0315287_10004231_pt1 | contig 13956 bp, 9 predicted proteins | sample YL17G11_0_MG_FD_205037 | JGI IMG/M metagenome (GOLD analysis project Ga0315287, IMG submission 205037) | Sediment microbial communities from Yellowstone Lake, YNP, Wyoming, USA - YL17G11_0 | ecosystem: Environmental > Aquatic > Freshwater > Lake > Sediment | place: USA: Wyoming | collected... | reverse complement strand
GCCCCGCGGGCGCGGCGGCGGGCGCCTCCCCCGCCGCGGGCGCCCACCCGTGCAGCGCGGCAAACCGCGCGAGCAGCTCGCGCGCGTCGCTCGTCTCGTCGCACTGCAGCAGCAGGCGGTGCAGGAGGACGGCGTCGTCGTCGCCACAGGTTTTGGCGGGAGGGAGGGAGGTGGTGGTGGAAGCGGCGCCCGCGGCGCGCAGCCCAAGATATGCTCCGGGGTCGGTCAGCGCGCGGTGGACAGCCGCGCGCGGCGCACCGGTCAGCGACCGCGCCACACGGGACGGCGCGTCGACGCGCACGGGGGCGGCGCCGGGGCGGTGGGCGGGGGGGGTGCTGAGAGCGCGCTCGGCGAGCGAGGTGAGCAGGGCGGCAGCCGCGGCCGCGCCGGGGTGCGCGGGCGCCGCCGCCGCCGCGATCGACGCCGCGGCCGCGCCGTCGGCCAGGGCGGCGCGCCGGCCGGCGCCAGATTTGGGGCGGGGAGCAGGGGTGGTGGAAGTGGTGGTCGGCGCGGCGGGCGCCGGCGCGGCCTCTTCGGCGGCCTCGCTCTCCCGCCCGCCCAGGCCGTCCAGCAAGCGATCCGCCTCGGCCAGCTCATCCTCGACTTCATCCACGCCGCCGTCGACGGCGGCCGCGGCGTCGGCGAGCGCAGCGAGCACGGCGCGCGCGAGCGGCGACCCCCCGGCGCGCACGCGCGCGGCGAGCGTCGCGACCCGGTCCCGGCCGCCGCCGCGCCCCCAAAACTGGGCGTCGCTCGCGTCGCGCAGCAGCTCGCGCATGCTCAACCCGTCGGCCGCGCACGAGCCGCCGGCGGCGCCGGCAGCGGCGTGCAGCCAGCGCAGCGCGGTCGCCCACAAAGACCAGGAGGAGCGGAGGGAGATGAGGGCCACCGTCGCGGCTTTGGCAAAGGCGGCCGAACCGGGCGTGCCAGCAATACCGAGCTCGGCCCCCAAAGCGGCCAACACAGGCCCCGGCGCGGCCGCGAGCGCGCCCTCGACGCGCTGGTGCGCGCCGACGCCCGCGAGCGCCGCGCCAAACGGCGCCAGCACCGCTCCCCGCGCGTGCTCGGCCAGGTGCGCGTCCAGCGCGCGCGCCAGGCCGGCGGCGGTGAAGTCGACGCCGGTGAAGCGGTCGTCGACGGCGGAAGCGGCGGGGCCGGAGAGCAGGGCGCCGGGGAACGCCCCGGCCGCAAACGCGGCCGTCAGCGCGGCCTCGGCGCGGTGCGCGGTGCGGGTCAGCGCAAACCGGGTCGCGGCCAGGCCCGCGCGGGCCGGCGGCGGCAGCGCGGCTTGGGCAAACGCGGCGCTTGTCGCGACGCCGAGGACGGCCGCGACCGGCAGCCGTTCCGCCGCGTGCGCAAAGCGCAGCGTTTTCAGCAGGTCGCCGAGGACGTACGGGTCGCACGCTTCCAGGGATTCGACGACGAAAGCGACGGGCGGGGGGCCGGGGGCGGCGACCGCGCGAGCGGACGCGGGCGGGAATAAGGACGTGACCGACGCCTGGCCCGCGACGGCGCCCGCTTGGGCCAGGGCGCCGCGCGCGGACCGGGCGGAGCGGCCGGAGACGGCGGCCGCGCGCACGGCGGCTGCGGCGGCGGCTGCGGCCGCCGTCGCCGCGTGCGACTCGTCCGCGTGCCACGTGACCAGGGCCGCCAAATCATCCGCATCCGTCCCCGGGTCTATCAGCTGCCTCAGCGCCGCGTTCATGGCGCGCGCGACGCCGCCGCGCGAGTCGACGTCGCGCGGGGCCAACAGGGCGACGCGGACGCCCGCCGCGCGCAACCCGGCGGCGAGGCGCCGCACCGCCGCCACGTGGTCGACCGGGTTGACGCCGCCCGCCGTGGCGAGCGCGACGGGCAGGCGGTCGTTGTCGGGGGGGCGGTTGGGAGGGGGAGGGGGGCGGCGCTCCACGGCGTCGAGGACAAAGCGCGCGACGGCGGTGAAGGCGGGGCCGTCGGCCGCCGCGACGGCGGCCCCGGCCCGCTCCAGCAGCGCGGCCGGCACCGCGTCGGCCGCAGCCGCGCGCGCGGCGCGCCAGGCGTCGGTCTCGCCGGGGAGGAGGGCGGGGTAGGACGCGAGGAGGGAGGCTGGAGAGGGAGGAGGGAGAAGGCGGTTTGGCGCCGCGCATCTTGCCCGCCGGCGCCGGCGCCCGCGGCGCCCAGGCCATCGCGCGTCGCGCCCGCTCGATCTCATCACTCGCCGCGAGCGGGCGCGGGCGGCGGCCGCCCCCCGCGCGCGGCGCGCCACCGTTCCCGCCGCCGGCATCGGCGCGCGCCGCTCACCGCCGCCGCCGCCTCCCACCCTCACACACTCACCAGCATCCCCATCCACGCCACCCTTGCCGCTCTTGGTGCGCGCCGACTCCTTGGGCGGGCACGGCCGCACCAGCCTGTACGCGTCGGGCGCCGCGGCCTCGTCCTCTTCGATGGCGGCCGTCGACTCGACCCACAGGCCGCAATGGGGGGGGGCAGAGGACGAGTGGTGGTGGGCCATGGTGGGGGGAGTGGGGGCGCCGCGCAGCGGCGAGGCCTGCCGCCACAAGCGCGCCGCCCGCCTCCGCACGCGTGCCCGCGAACCTCGCGGCCGCACGCCAACACACCGCGCGCCCGCGACCGCGCCCCAACCGCCGCCCGTCGCCAAATGCCCTGAATGGCGCCCGCCTCGCGCCCGCCGCCGCCACCGCCCTCGGCGCGCCTCTCGCCCAGGCGACCGTTCATGGCACCTGTACGCAACCGCCCAATGGCGGGCCGCGCCTGGCTGACGGTGTGCGCGGCGCTCGCGCTCGCCGCGCCGCTCGGCGCCATGGCGGGCGACGCGCGCAGCGACGGTGCGTGGCGAGTGCCGCAGTCGCGCGGGCGCATTTGCGGTTGACCGATGAGGCGGCGAGCGCAGGGCGGGACGCGGCCGGGCGGCGCGTGGGCCTCCTCCCTCCCACGCGCGCCCCCTCTCCTCCCAGCCCGCGCCCTGCTCGACCTGCGCGCGTCGATCCAAAACTGGCGCGACTTTGCGGCCGTCAACCGGGTGACTGGTTGGTCGTCCGGCGACGCGAGTGCGTGCGGCTGGACCGGCGTCGTGTGCGGCGACGGCGGCCGCGTGACCGCGCTCGACCTCGACTGCGGCGCCATGAACTGCCGCGTCAAGGCGGTGGGGGCGTTGCCGCCTTCACTCGCCGGCCTGGACGCGCTCGCCCGGCTCGACCTGGCCAACCAGTCGTTCCGCGGGCCGCTGCCGGCGGCGTGGGGCGCGGTGGGGGCGCTCCCCGCGCTCGAGTCTTTGAATGTCGGCCTCAACCACCTGTCGGGCGCGCTGCCCGAGTGGGGTGGAGGGGGGTTGATGTCGCTGCGGGCGCTGTCGCTCGCGCGCAACGAGCTGACCGGGGGGGTGCCGGCGACGTGGGCGACGCTCCCGTCTCTGCGCGACGTGCGCCTGCTGCACAACCAGCTCGACGGGCCGCTGCCAAAAGCGTTGGGAAGGCTCAACGCCACGCTGTGGGTGCGGCCGGGCAATTACTTGATGTGCGGGGAAGTTGGAGGCGGCGAGGGCGACGACGACGACGCCACCTCCCCCTCTTCCCTCCTCCGCGCCTGCCGTGCCGATGGCGGGCGCGCCATGGCGCCCGCCACGCTCGACGCGGCGCGCGACTGCCGGCCGCTGACGGATTTGGGCACATCATGCTCCTCGCGCACCCCTCCCACCCGCGCCGCCATGGCCCTCCCCCGCCCCGGCGCTGCCGCCGCCGCGCTGGGCGCGGTGGTGCGCCTGCGCGGGGACGTGCTCCCGTTTGACGCGGCCAAGAGCGGGGCGTTTGAAGCGGCGCTTGCCGGGTTGTTGCCCGGCGTGCGCCGGGGCGCGGTCTCGGTCACGCAGTCCCTGGTCGTCGGTGGGGATCGCGGAATAGGGCGTCGCGGCGGCGACGAGGTGCGCGCCGCGTCCGCGTCCGCGTCTGCTCTTGCGCCTCTTGTGCCCGGCGACGGCGGCCCCGCGGCCACCGCCGCCGCCGCGCGTGACGGCGCCTCTGCCTTGGTCGACGCCTCGGTGCGCGTCCTGCTCGCCTCGGCCGCGCCCGACGCGGCGGCCGGCCTGGAGCGCGCGCTGCTGGCGGCGGCCGAGGGCGGCGCGCTGCTCGCCGCGCTGCGCGCCGCGCCCGCGCTCGCGGGCGTGACCGGGGCGCAACTCCTGGTCACGCTGCCGCTGCAGCCGGAAGCGACGACGGCGGCTGAGTTGGGGTTGACGGGAGGAGGGGGAGGCGCGGGCGGCGGCCGGCGCGTGGGCGGCGTCGTCGCGGCGGTCGTCCTCGCGGCCGCCGTCGCGGGCGCCGCTACCGCGGCCGCGGCCTGGGGGTCGGTGCGCGCCTGGCGCCGGAGGCGGAAGAGGGTTGAAGGACGCGACGCCGAGGCGGGCGACGGGAAGGGCCGTGCGGTGGTCGGCTCCGTCGCTACCGTGCTCGCCACCGCCGACTCTGCGTCCAGCCGCCTGTCGGCCGCCGATTTGGGTGGGCTGACTGGCGTGGTGGCGGTCGCCGACGTGATCAGCGGCAGTGGTGGTGGGGCGGGCGTGGCCGCGCCCGCCAGCCCCACCGACGACTGGGCCGTGGCCGAGTCCGACCTCGCCATCTGCCTGCGCCCCGACGCCACCCCCTGGCTCCTGGGCGAGGGCGCGTACGGCCGCGTGTTTAAAGGCGTGCTGCGCGGCGTGCAGCCGGTCGCGGTCAAGGCGCTGCACGGCGCGACTCCCGCCGCGGCGGCCGCGTTTGCGGGCGAGTGTGCGATGCTGGCGCGGTTGCGGTCGCCCAACGTGGTTCAGTTTCTCGGGGTGTGCCGCCCCGCAGCAAGCGGGGCGGGCGGGCTCCTGCTCGTCACTGAGTACTGCTCCGGGGGCGACCTGAACAAAGCACTGGCCCGCCCCAACGCGGACGCGCTCTTCGCCTGGAACAAGTGGGGGCGCCGCGTCGCGACCGACATCGCGCGCGGGCTCGCTTTTCTGCACGCCCAGGCAAGGACAAGGAGGGAGGGCAGGGTGGTGGGTGGATGGCGGGTGGCGCGCGCTCGCGGCCGGCCGCTGGAGAGGCGGCGTGGCAGCGGGTCGACGGTGTGCGGCGTATCGCGTTTGCGCGGCCGCCCACCCCCCCTCGCCTCCCCAGCGCGTCTGGCACTTTGACCTCAAAACCCAAAACGTGCTCCTGTCGGCCACGGGCGACGCCAAGATCGCCGACATCGGCCTCGCGCGCGTCGCGGGCGGGACGTATGTCCGCCGCTCCGACGGCGTCATCGGTACCCTCTCCCACGCCGCGCCCGAGCTCATCCTGGGACTGAAATGCAGCGACCGGGCGGACGTCTACTCGCTGGGGGTGACGCTGTGGGAGGTGGCGACCAAGGAGCGCGCGGCGCGCGGGCAACTGCGCGACGTGCGGCCGGGCGAGGTGCCGAGCGCGGTGGCGAGCCTGATTCGGGCGTGCCTGGATCCGGATCCCAGGGGGAGGCCGTCGGCGCGGGAGGCGTATGAGATTTTGGCGGGTGGGGACGGCGGTGCCCGCCCAGCAGCGGGCGGCGGCCCGCTGCTGGGCGGCGTCGACGCGGTTGCGGTCGCGGAGCTGACTGCCGATGGGCCGCCGCCGCCGCCCGCCCGCCAACAGCACCCACCCCCGCCCCCGCTTTCAACCGCTACTTCCGACGGCGACCCGCCGCCGGCGACCCCGTTTGCGGCGGCGTGTCGGTCGCCGTTTGCGAGCGAGAGGAGGGACGAGGGGGGTGGCGGCGGCGGCGCCGCGCAGGCCGCCGAAGCCCTGGCCGCCGCCGCCCGGGCCGCACTCGCGCTCGGCCGGCGCCGGCGCCAGCGCGACCAGGAAGAGGTGGCGTTGGGCGGCGCCGCCCCGCCGCCCACCGGCAGCGACGACGACGACGACCCGTCCGTGGCGTCCGCGTTTCTTTGAGGCGCGTGCGTTCGGCGACGCCCGCCCGCCTTGTGTGTTTCGGTGTTTCGAGAGAGAGAGTCTATGCGTGACTGCTTTGTGTTGCATGGAAACGGGAAGAAGAAGAAGAGCGTCGCTCGTGCCCCAACACCAACGCTCTCAAAACGACACCGCCTTGAGCACCGCGTCCAGCACCCGCCCCTGGCTGGGCACATAGGCAGGCTAAGCGTGGATGGATGGGGTGCGGGCGTGGGAGAGGCCGCGCGGCGGCGGCGCGAAGCCCTTCCTCTTTCCTCTCCCTCTTCCCTCGCCTACCTCTAGCACGCACGGAAACGGGGTGTCAAACCCGGTCACGCGCGTGGGCGGCGCTTCGAGCCGGGTGAAGCACGCCTCGGCGACGTGCGCGCACACCTCGGCACCGAAACCGCTCGTCAGCGGGGCCTCGTGCGAGACGAGCAGGCGCCCGGTTTTGTTGACGGATAATTGGACAGTAGAGCTGACGAGATAGGGGGGGAGGAGAGAGGATGGGGTTGTGCGTGGGAGTGCACGGCCGGTGGCAGCGCGACCTGCACCGCCACCTCCCTCCCCTTTCTTCCTACCTGTCCCACGGCAGCAGCGTGCGCAAATCGATGACCTCGCAATGCACTCCGTGCTTGTCCGCCGCTTCCGCGGCGGCGCCGAGCAACACGCCGACCTGTGCGCCCCACGCGACGAGCGTGATGTCAGACCCGGGGCGCACAACCCTCGCCTGCCCCAACGGCACGACGTACGCCTCTTCCGGCACATTCTCCACCGCTGTGCGGTACAAAATCTTGGGCTCCAAAAACACGACCGGGTTGGCGTCGGCAGCCGCGGCGAGCAGCAGGCCCTTGGCGTTGGCCGGCCCGCTCGGCACCACGACCTTGAGCCCTGGAACATGCGTAAAAAATGCCTCCGGACTCTGCGAGTGGTAGTGGCCGCCGTGGCCGACCGCGCCGCACGGCGCGCGCACGACGAGGCGCCCGCACCCAAACTCGCCGCCCGACCGGTACCGCATCTTAGCGGCCTCGTTGACGAGTTGGTCGACGGCGGGGAAGATGTAGTCGGCGAACTGGATTTCGGCGAGCGCGAGCGCGCCCGCTGAAGCGGCGCCGACTGCGAATCCGACGACGCCCTGCTCGGAGAGGGGCGTGTTGAACACGCGGGAGGGGCCGAAACGGTCGGCCAGGCCGGCGGTGCAGCGGAAGACGCCGCCAAACGCGACGTCCTCGCCAAAAACCAGAGTGCTGCAAGATGAAACAGGGGGGTTGGGGCGGTCGCCCGCCCCAGTCCCTGCATGCCTCCACTCTCCCCTCCTCTTCCCGTACCTAGCATCCGCTTCCAGCGCGGCCGCGAGCGCCTCGTTGACCGCGGCGCACATGTTGGCCTCGCGCGCCGGGGCGCCGCCCGCCAGTACGGCTTCCAGCGTGGGCAGCGTGGTCAGGGACCGAGTGTCGGAGCTGGCGCCGAGCGCGGCGCGGGCGCGGGCGGCGAGCCCGGTCGCGGCGCGCCGCATCACGGGTCGGCGACGCCCGGGTCGATGGCGGATGGACGGGCGCGGGCACGTGGACACCACCGGCCGGCCGGCGGGGGCCGCCGGGTGGGGGTGTGTGGCGATGGAGAGGGCGCCGCGTCGGCGACCGGCCGCAGAAGAAAAAAAGAAGGCGGCACCCTCGCCGCCCCAATCCCCCCTTTCAACACACCATGGGCGACGGCGGCGACGCCAGCCTCTCGGCGCCCGCGGCCCCGCCGGGCCTCCCCCGCGCCGGCGCCGGCGGCCGCGAGCCGCCGCCTCCGGCTCGCGGCGACGACTCGCACTGGTCGCGCGGGCGGGGCCTGCCGCCGCGCGCTTTTGGCGGGCGCGGCTTTGGCGGGCGCGGGTTTGACCGCGGCGCGGGCGGCGGCGCGCCGCCGCCGCGCGTGCACGCGCCGTCGGGCACCACGCCCCTTGCCGACGTCGCCATCGGCGCCAAGTGCACGGGCATCGTGGTGACCGTGCGCGAGAGCTTTGGCTTCATTTGGTAAGCGGGGAAGAGAGGGAAGGGAGGGCTAGCCGCGATGCGACGGGCCACTGCGCCGCTCCCCCTCGTCGGGCTGGCTGCGGCGGTCGGTGGCGTGGTCGTGCGCCGGCGGCGGCGCCCGATCGGGGAGGCGGGAGGAGGGAAGGCCCGCCGCCGCTCACCCCCTCGCTCTTTCTTGTCAGCTCCCCGGATTTTGACGAACAGATGTTCTTTCACGCGTCCGAGGTCATCCCGCCCCCTCCACGCGGCGTCGACTTGGCCACCGCGACGGCGGCGGGCGCCGAGGTGGAGTTTGTCGTCGGCCCGCCGACCGCGCGCGGCGCCAAGCCGGTCGCAACGCGCGTCGCCGTGCTGCCCCCGGGGTCGCTGCTGCCGTTTACGGTCGGCGACGAAGTGCTGGAGGGCGTGGTGGAGCGCGAGGCGCGAGGTGCGGGGGGCTGGGGCGGTGGGAGGGGTGGCGAGCGCGGCGGCCAAGACTCGCCCGGCTCTCTCACCCACCGCCCGCCCGGCGGCGACGACCCGGTGACGCACACATTCACCGCCACCGACCTGGCCGACCCGGCCGTCCGCCCGCGCGCGGGCGAGTGCGTCGACTTTCGTCTCGCCACCGACAAGACCACGTCCGCCCTCCACGCCACCCGCGTCTCCCGCCGCCGCGAGCGCGGCGTCGTCGCCACCGTCAAGCGCACCGACCGCGGCTGCTACGGCTTCATGCGGTGCCTGGACCGCGGGGGGCAGGTATTTTTCCACGGGTCGCAACTCCCGCGCGGCGCCGACCCGGTGGCCGGCGGTGAGGCCACGTTTGTGGTTGCCGCGGACGACGCGTCTGGTCGGTCGGTGGCGGTGTCGGTTGAGCTGCTGCCGGCGGGGACGTTTCCCGCCGCGGTCGACGTGCCGGGCGAGCTCGCCGGGCGCGTCTTTGCCGCGCCGGGCGGCGGCGCGCTCGGCGTTTCGTATCTTGGCACCGCCGGCCGCGAGGTGCGCGTGGCATGGGTCGGGGAGCTGGAAGGCAAGAAGAAGAAGAAGAAGGACGAGGAGGGCGACGAGGAGGGCGAAGGCGAGGGCGACGCCGCTTCTACTCCTCCCACCGATCCTGTCGACTCTTCTACTCTCCCGGCCGGCCCCGACGACGACGTGAGCTTCACTCTGAGCGTGGTGACCGCGACGGGCGAGCGGCGCGCGGCGGGCGTCGCGCTCGTCGCGCGCGCGGCCGACCGGCGCGAGCTGGGCGCGGTCGCGTCGCTCAAAGGGTCGCACGGCACGATCAAGTGCTGCGACAGGGCGGGCGATTTGCTGTTCCGGCTCGAGGCGGTGGCGGCAGGCGTCGACGCCGCCTCTCTGACCCCTGGCACCGACGTCGACTTTCGCGTCTCCCGCGACGACGGCGGCCGGCCCGTCGCAGTGGACGTCCGCCTCGCGCCGCCCGGGTCGGCCGTGTTTGAAGAGGTCGACGAGGAGCTCCGGTGCGGTTTCGTGGCCGAGCGCCTCCAAGGGCGCGGCACGACGACCCTGTCCACCGGCGTCGTCGAGTACGCGGCGCGCGACGGCGACCCCGCCCCCCCCGCCGCCAAGCGGGCGGGTGTGCGCGCCAGGCTCGCATTTGGTGTCGACGACCTCGCCGACGGCGGCGCCAACCCGCGCGTCGGCGACTGCGTCACGTTTCGCATCGCGACCGATCCGCGCGTGATGAGGGCGGCGGTGAAAGCCGGGAGCGCCGCTGCCGCATTTGCCGGCCGCCGCGCGACGCGCGTAGCGTCCGTCGTGCTGGAAGGCACGATCGTCGTCGCCAAGCCCACGTTTGGCTTCATCGAGTACGACGCCGCCGAAGCGGAAGCGGCGACGTGCGGGGTGGTGGTGGCGGCCAAGGGCGGCGGTGGTGGTGGTGGTGGCGGGGGCGAGGGCGAGGGTGAGGCGGCCGGCGCCGCCGCTGCCTACCCCGCCGCCGACCCTTCTTCCACCACCACCACTCCTCCTCCTCGCCCTTCAACCAAATCTCGGCTCTACTACAACGCGGCCGAGGTCGACGCCGCGACCACCACCGACCTGCGCCGCGGCGACACGGTCTCCTTCGCGCTGGCCGAGCGCCCCGCCACGCGCGAGTCGGTGGCGCACCGCGTGGTGCGCGTCCGCGACGCCCCCCCCTCGTCGTCCTCCCGCGCCCCACTCGTAGCTGAGCGGCGCCCCGACGGCATGAACGTGTTCACCGGCGGCGCGCGGGGCCCGGGCGGCGTGCGCGGCGCGCGGCTGGCCACGCGACCGGACGGCTCGCGCGGGTTTACGGCGGCGACGTCGCCGGGGGGGCGCGGGCGGCTGCTGGCGGCGGCGGCGGCCGCGGCGGCGGCCGCTTCTGCGCCGGGCAAGGGCGGCGACGAGACGCTCAACCCTGGGGCGCCAGAGTTTGTGCCTTGAAGGGAGAGAGAGAGGTGGGGAGGAAGGAGGGAGGGGGGGAGGGAGCCTGTGTGTCGAGACGTTGGGAAGGATGGACACCGCGGGCGCGTGTGTGTGGGTGTGGCGGCAGGGCTCTGCGGTGGTCGGTGTCGAGGAGGGCGTCATAGGGCGGGGAGGCGCGGGTGAACGCGCCAGCGGCGGCGACTCGGCACCGCCGACCGCCGCGCGAGACCGAGACCACGCCCTCGACGCCTCGAGCAAAGCTTGAGCTGAAAGCTACGAGACGCGGCTGGGGGATGGGCGGGCTGCGTGACGCGGCCATGATGGCGCCGCCGGTCGCCTGCGCCGCGGCATGCCCTGGGCCGCGGTGGAACGTCGCCTCCGCCCGCGCCTCTCCTCCAACGGACCATGCTGCCTGGTACCGTGTCGCACACAAATCGTGGGCCGATGGAGAGGCTCGATGGGTAGGCGTGCGGCGCGTCGCGTCGCGGTCGTGCGCGACCGCGTGCCCGGCGCGAGGCCGCCGCTTCCCCGGGCGCTGCTCCCGCCGCGCCCGACAAAATCGACTGAAAACTCGGCCGCCGACCGGGGGATTTCTGGGATCGAGGGCGCGCCCGGCGCCGCGGTGGTTGACGCTGGCGTCGTGCACGGTCGTTGCGGGTGTCGTGGACGAGTCATCGCGCGTCGCCAAATACTCCTCCCCTATTTTTCTCAGCCCCCCCACGCAAACCAACCTGCAAGAAAACCGCGCCCGCGCGCGCGGCCGCGGGCGCTGCCGGGGCCGCGGGCGGCGCGCGCCCGCGGCGAGGCTGCGCATGGCGGCCACAGGCCAGCGTATGTCGCCTCTGACTCCTCCCGCCCCGGTCGCCCGCCCCCACATGCCCAAATCCAATCCCACTCGAGCCAATATGACCGCCGTCCGCGCGCGCGCGGCCGCCGCGTCCGCCGCCTACCGCGCGCGCAAGCGGGCGGTCTGCCTCGCCGCCGTCGCCGCCGCCTCGCCGGACGGGGGCAACTCCGGCCTCGTCAACATCTTTCCGGTGGGTCGGGGAGGGTCGGATGGGGCTGGGCGGGCGCGAATGCGGCCCGCGTCCTTGAGGGTACGGATTACAAATGCGTGGTCGCAGATTTCCGTGCGGAAGTATCCAATGTGAGCAGTGTTTCATTCAACGCCCCGCCCCTCCCGTCCCCCCAGCCCGCCTCCAACCAACCCCAGGGGCACAATATCGCCGGATGGGTGAGAGCGGGATGGAGGAGCGGGCGGGGCGGTCGGGCGGCGACCGCCGCGCGGCCACGCGGTCGCCCGCCGCGCCGCCCTTCTTTTTGCGCCCCCCCGGCCGCCGGTCGCGCCCCCACCCACCGCCGCGGGTTTGGTTGCGCCCGCCCCAACTTTAAGTGGGGCCGGCGTGTGTCGGCGGGGCCGCGCCCGGGCGTTGGCGGCGACAAAGAGGGCAAAACGTTAAGCCGGCGTCCCCCCGTTTTTTGCCTCGACGCAAAAGCCGCGGGCGGCGCGCGCCGTCGCGGCGGCGCACCGTCGCGGGCCACCCGAAACTCTTACCCTCTCCCCCCCCCCCCCTCCCCCTCAGCTGTTCAACCGCCTCTCGTCTTTCCAGGAAGCGATGGACGTGTTTGAACTCGCCATCGCCAGTCCCATCATCGAGGGCCAGAGATTCCACCCGGTGAGCGCGTGCGAGGCGGCGGGGAAGGTTGTAGCGCAGCGGAGCCCTGCGCGCGCGCACGCGCGGGTCGGCGCCGCGCCCGCGTCCGCAGCGCCGCCGCCGACCACCCTGCTCCCCCCTCCCTCCCTTTCCCAGGCCATCGCCATCTTTGGATCCCTGGACGAGTTCCGCGCCGAGCGCGAGCAACTGATCCTCGACGTCGTCAACAAGGGCGTCCACGCGCGCCGCGTCGTCCAGCGCCGCGACGCGCTCCCCCCCAACGACTGCAGCCGCCGGGCCGACTGCATTCGAATGATGGCCCGCCTGGTCGAGTGCAATATCGAGAGCGGGGAGAAATTGCTGGGCGTGTACGACAAGGTGAGGAGGGGAGAGGAGGGGGGGTAAGGGGCGGGCCTGCCCTGCCGCCCCCCATCCCCCCCTCTCCTTCCAGTTCAACGACATCTGGCTCGCCGAGGAGGTGGCGGTTGCGCGCGGCGTGACGCTGCCGCGCTGACCGGCCTGCTTCCAACCCCTGAAAGCTCTGGCTTTTGCGGCGCGGCCCGTCGACGTAACGCGGCGCCGTTCCACCCCGCGCGCGCGCGCCGGGCCTGCAGCCGCACCTGCACTGCTGCACCTGCACTATTTTTGCATGCTAGTCGCCCGCTTCTGCTCGATGCGGAGGCGGCGGCAGCCCAGCAGCGCGCAGAGTGCGGCCGTGTCCCGATGTAATCAAACGTGGCGACTTACAGGAACACACGGTGCCGTGCGCGGGAGCGCCGCCAGCACCCGTTTCAACGGTTCGTCAGCCGGCCGCGCGCGCGCTTGCCGGGCCTGCGCCGCTCTCTTCGCCGGCGCCCTGTTTAGGACGACGCACAGAATCCGCTTCTCACATGCCCTCCCCACAACCCTCTCGCGCCGCGGCGCCTCACCGGGGAACACGCGCGCGCACCGCTAGGCCGCTCCCTTGCCACCCCCCAGTCACCCTCTCAAAGACGACGGTGGCGCCCACGCGCGTGTGGTGCGCCCGGCAAAACTCCCGCCACGCGCCCGTCAGCTGCCCGGTGACGACGTTGCTCTCTCAATGCGTAAACACGCAGGGCCATGCCTGGTATTGCTCGTCCAGGACGGCGACGTCGACCGCAATCGCGCCCACCACGTCGTCCGCCCCCATGAGCGCGGCCAGCTGCTCGGTCACAAACATGCGGCGCAGATAGGTGTCGGTGTCGATCCTGCGGCACACAAACGCGGGGAGGTGGTGCGCGCGGGTGGCGGCGCCACCGGAAGCGCACACCAGGTGGCTTTGTCGTGCGGGTGACGGACCACGCGCACAGTGCACTAGGTCGCAGGGCCCGCGATGTCGGGCCCTGGCGATGGCCTCTTGCAAGGTGAAGGACGGCCTGCGATGGCGAGCGCCATGGTGTGGTGGTCGGCGTGCAGAGTGAGGTCGAGTGGTGGACGGCTTGCGCCGTGTCTGTCAGTGGCATGGTGTCTGTGAACGACGAGCGCTTATTTACGGCGCGCCCTACGGGCGCCGGGCGCCCTCCGCCGCGGTCGTCGCGCGCCCCTTTTCCGACCTCCAGCGCTTCCTCGCCACCATCGCCGCCATCGAGGAAGCGCGTTGCCGCATCTCCGCGCCTCCCACCCCCGCGTCCCACTCTTCACCCCCAGCTCCCGCCTTTGGGCCAGCCGCTGCCGCCAAAAAGAATAAACAAAAAGATATTACACTCCAGAAGCTATTCGGATCGCACGAGCGGTTTCGTCGCCTCTGTGCGAGGGTCGTCCGTTCCGTGGCGATGAAATGTGAGCTGTCGCGCATACAGCTCGCGAGCGCTAAGAGGCTGCTCGCAACTGACATGAGCTCCGACGCCCAGCTCGCGCGGCTGATGGTGTGACGAGGGAGGAGGAGGAGGAGGGGCGGGGGGCGCGACGCCGGCACGCCGCCCACGGCCCCCACCCTCCACCCTC
>Ga0315287_10004230_pt1 | contig 13957 bp, 14 predicted proteins | sample YL17G11_0_MG_FD_205037 | JGI IMG/M metagenome (GOLD analysis project Ga0315287, IMG submission 205037) | Sediment microbial communities from Yellowstone Lake, YNP, Wyoming, USA - YL17G11_0 | ecosystem: Environmental > Aquatic > Freshwater > Lake > Sediment | place: USA: Wyoming | collected... | reverse complement strand
AGGCCGTCGAGGAACGCGACTTCGGCGACCGCCGCCGCGATGTGCGCAGACACCTCGCGCACCTCGCGCAACGGCGGATACAGGCTGCCCTGTGCCAGGTCCGTCTCCTTCACGCTGGCCGCCAGTACGCGCGCCGCCGCCATGAACATGTCGTCCGTGATCCGCGATGAGCGCACCGCGATCACGCCGAGACCGACGCCGGGGAAGATGTAGGAATTGTTGCCCTGGCGCGGCACGAAATGCTGGCCGCCGAAGTCCACCGCGTCGAACGGGCTGCCCGAGGCGAACAACGCGCGACCGCCTGACCACTCGTACGCCTGCTGTGCGCTGCACTCCGATTTCGACGTCGGGTTCGAGAGCGAAAACACGATCGGCCGCTCGTTGAGACGGGCCATCTCCTCGATGACTTCGCCGGTGAACATTCCGGGCATCGCACCGACGCCGATGATCGCCGTGGGCTTGAGTTTCTTCACTGCGCCGAGGAAATCGTCGACGGACGGGTGATCGTGGGCGAAGGGGACCTTGTGCTCGGCGAGACCCGTGCGGCTCGCGACGACCAGGCCTTTGGAGTCCACCATCCAGCAGCGCCGGCGCGCTGCCGCCGGATCCAGTCCGTCCTCGACCATCGCTGCCGTGAGCTGGCTCGAGATGCCCGTCGCGGCCTCGCCGGCGCCCAGGCACAGGAACGTCTGCTCCGACATGGATTTCCTGGTCACGCGCAATGCCGAGAAGATCCCGGCGACCGCAACGGCAGCCGTGCCCTGGATGTCGTCGTTGAAGCAGCAGGCGCGGTCGCGGAATCGTTTCAGCAGCCGGAACGCATTGTGGTTCGCGAAATCCTCGAACTGCACCACGGCGTCCGGGAATACTTCCTGCGCCGCGGCCATGAATTCCTCGACGAGTTCGTCATACGCGTGCCCCGAGAGGCGCTTCTGCCGGATGCCGAGGTACAGCGGGTCGTTGAGCAGCGCCTCGTTGTTGGTGCCGGTGTCCAGCATGATCGGCAGGCAACGCCACGGGTGCACGCCGGCACACGCCGTGTACAGCGCGAGCTTGCCGATCGGGATGCCCATGCCGTTGGCGCCGAGGTCGCCGAGGCCGAGGATGCGCTCGCCGTCGGTGACCACGATCATCGCCGTGTCGTGATGCGGCCAGTTGCGCATCAGCTGCGCGATCCGGCCGCGGTCGTCGGCCGAGATGAACAGCCCGCGCGGACGTCTATAGATGTGACCGAACTGCTGGCAGGCGAGGCCCACCGTCGGCGTGTAGATGATCGGCATCATCTCGTCCGGGTAATCGATGATGACCCGGTAGAACAGCGCCTCGTTGCGGTCCTGCAGTGCTGCGACCAGGATGTACTTGGAGAGCGGCGTGTGCAGCCGCTCGAAGTTCTCCAGGATCCGCGCAACCTGTTCGTCCTGGTTCGCAACGTGGGGTGGCAGCAGGCCGCGCAGGCCCAGCGCATCGCGCTCCTTGGCCGTGAAGGCCGAACCCTTGTTGAGGCTGGGGTCGCGCAGCAGCGCAGTGCCGCGGGGGAACCACTCGGGGATCGGGGGGGGCGAGGGGCGCTTGGGTCGATTCTGCGACATCGTGTCTGCCGGGTGCCGGGCTTTAAGCCATGGTGCGGCGATGCTAGTGCCGGGCGGGCGGGTGTCAACCGGGGATTCCCGCTTGACGGTCTCAGTCGGCCACGTTCGGCGGATCGGGATCGTCGTCCCAGCCGCGCTCCGGCGGCGGCACCTTCGCCAGCCACTCCTGGATCAGGCGTACGTGCTCGCGCTCTTCCTCTGCCATCTCGGCCGCTGCTTTGCGCACCGCGGCCGGCAGGCGCGCGCGAACGAAGCGCTCGAAGAACTCCACGGCGCGCTGCTCATTATGTTCGGCGAGCTTGAGCGCATGGTGCGGCGTCATCAGGTAATGGAGGTCGCCGGGGTCCGTGGTCTCGGGCGCCTCGGGGGTTTCCCACTCGAAGGTGTGGCTGGAGGGCGCCGTGGTCCACCGCATCTGCTCGAGGATCTGGTCCCGGTGCTTGCCCTCGATGACGGCGAGTTTCGCGAACAGCCCGGCGACGTCGCGATTGGCGTGCGCGGCCATGAGGTCCGCGAGTTCCGCGTAACGTTCGGCAGCCTCGGCTTCCATCGCACAGGCACACGCCATGAAATCGTCCACCGAGCGCGGCATCCTGCCCGTCACAGTACGAACCTCCGCTCGAGTTCGCTCACGTCCTTCGTTGCCCGCGGCCCGCGTGGTTCGTACGGTGAGCGACTGCCGGCATACAGCACGCCGAGATCGAAGCCATCGTCGCGCAACAGCCGGCGGGTGGCGCGGGTCATGTCGGCCGTCGGCTTGAGTGCACCCGCGCGGACCCGCTTCTTCCACTCGAGTTGTTCAGGGCGGAACGTGATGCACGGCGACAGCACTTCGACGAACGAGAATCCGGGATGGCGTACGGCTTGCACCAGCAGCTCGGCGAGGCTGTTCGGGTCACCGGTGTAGCCGCGTGCGATGAAGTTCGCACCGGAAGCCAGCGCAATCACCATCGGCAGGAACTCGCGCAGGCCGGTGCCGTCGGGCGAGAGCTTCGAATCCCAGTCCGGCTCGGTGGTCGGCGAGGCCTGGCCCTTGGTCATGCCGTAGACGCGGTTGTCCATGACGATGTAGGTCATGTCGACGTTGCGCCGGCAGGCGTGCAGGAAATGGTTGCCGCCGATCGAGTAGCCGTCGCCGTCGCCGCCGGTCACGATCACCGTGAGGTCCGGTCGCGCGATCTTGAGTCCCGTGCCGGCGGCGAGCGCCCGGCCGTGCACGCCGTGGAAGCCATAGCAGGACATATAGGCCGGGATCCGCGACGAGCAGCCGATGCCGGACACGATGCCGACGTTCTCGGGTTGCAGCGACATTTTCGCGAGCGCCTTCGCCAGCGCGTTGACGACGCCGAAGTCGCCGCAGCCGGGGCACCACACCGGCTTGATGTCCGACTTGTAGTCGCCCGGGGCGGAAGCCTGGTGGCTAGTCGTGGTCTGGTTCATGCGCGGCTCCACTCGAGCAGGTGTTGCTGCAGTTCGCCGGGCTGGAACTGCGCGCCTCCGGGCTTGTGCAGGCTCGTGAGCTCGCAGGCGAAATCACACTCTGCGCGCAGGTACCGGAACAGTTGGCCGGTATGGTTCTGCTCGATCACGAGCGCCCGGCGCACTCCGGCAAGCGCCGCAGCCAGCCGCCCGGGTTGCGCAGGTGCAAGCAGCCGCAGAGAAATCAGGCGCACGTGCAGGCTCGGCGTGTGCGCCAGGGCCTCGCGCAGCGGTCCGGTGCATGAGCCGAAGGTGATCACGGCGAGATCACCGTCACCCTCGACATCGGCCCAGTGCGCGCCGTAGTCGGTGAGTTCGAGCTTGCGCCGCCGCTTGTCGAGTTGCGCGGTGTGATCCGTCACCTGCGACGACGGCGTGCCGCGCTCGCTGTGTTCGAGACCGTCCGCGGTGTACGCGACACCCGGCGTGCCCGGGATGGCCATGGGCGATACGCCGTTGTCCGTCAACGCATAGCGCTGGTAGTCCGTCGTGCCAGGCGCGGCGACTGCGCGGTGGATGACGGCGTCACCAGTGCCGGCCGGTTCGTCGATGACGGCACGTGCCTGGCCGAGGAACTGGTCCGACAGCACGATCGCCGGGCACTGCAGCGACTCCGCCAGCTGCACGGCCCACTGCGTGGTGAGCAGGCAATCCGCGACCGAGTTCGGCGCCAGCACCAGGTGCGGTGCGTCGCCGTGCATGCCGTAGAGAGCGATGTTGAGGTCGCCTTGCTCCGACTTGGTCGGGATGCCGGTGGACGGGCCCACTCGCATGACGTCCACGACGACCAGTGGCGTTTCCGCTGCGACCGCAAGGCCTAGCGACTCGACCATCAGCGCAAGCCCGGGGCCCGACGTCGCGGTGAGCGACGGCACGCCGCCATAGGATCCGCCGATGGCCATGTTGATCGAGGCGAGTTCGTCCTCGGCCTGTACCAGCGTGCCGCCGACTTCGGCGAGGGCGGGCGCCAACCACTCGAGCAACTCGGTGGCGGGCGTGATCGGATACGCCGCAACGAAGCGCACGCCCCCCTTGATCGCGCCGTAGCCGGCCGCCTCGTTGCCCGTCAGCAACCAGCGAGCGGATTCCCGCGGCGGCGGCGTCGCGAGCGAAAAGCGGCGCTCGATGGCGGCAGCCGCTGCCCGGCCAGCGGCCATCGCAGCAAGGCTCGGTGCCAGTGCAGCAACGCGCTTGCCGAGCGTCTTCGCGACGGCGTCGTGCAGAGCTGCTTCGGGCAGCTCGACCAGGCCGGCAACCAGGCCGAGCAGCAGCATGTTCGGGCGGCCGTCCGCGATGCCCTTGGCGATCTTCTTGAGCGTGACCGGCGCGTAGGCGGCCCCGGTGCGAGTGAATACCTCCGGTGGTCGACCCACGTCCGGGTCGCCGACGATCAGGCTGCCGGCGTCGAGCGGAATCTCGGCACTGAAGCGCTGGAGATTCTCCCAGTCCACTGCCGCGAGGATCTCGAAGCGATCAGCCATGCAGTCGATCGGGCGGGTGGCGATGCGGATAAGTGCGGCCGCCTCGCCCCCGCGGATCTGCGGACCGGACGACCGCGTCATCATCGCGTAGAAGCCCGCGTGGGCAGCCGCTTCGAGCAGCATGTTGCCGGCCGTCATCACGCCGGCGCCGCCGCTGCCGGCGAGAGCGATGGAGACGCTGGTGCAGCGCCCGCCAGTGGTCATTGCGGTGTGGTCGGGTGGGGTCATGGAGTCTTGGTCATGGGCAAAAATGTCAGGATATCGCCCAGCCTGCCGACAACGCAGTCTGCAGTTGCCGTAATGGCCGGTCCTCGATGCGGCTGGCGCCGCCGTGCCCGTGGGCGCAAGAATGCGGTCTGTCCAGACTACCAGAGCGCACGCCGATGAATCTTGCCGAATCCCTGCTGACCGCACTCAAGGACCACGGCGCCCGCCAGGTGTTCGGCATCCCGGGCGATTTCGTGCTGGGGTTCTTCAAGGTCATCGAGGAATCCGCCATCCTGCCCCTGCACACGCTGAGCCACGAGCCGTCCGTGGGATTCGCGGCCGACGCCGCGGCTCGCATCAACAGCGCTCCCGGCGTGGCGGTGGTCACCTACGGCGCCGGCGCGCTCAACATGGTCAACCCGGTGGCTGCGGCGTATGCGGAAAAATCTCCCCTGGTCGTGATCTCGGGCGCGCCCGGCAGCCGCGAGATGCACGGCGGCTTGACGCTCCATCACCAGGTCAAGCGGCCCGATTCGCAGTTGGCGATCTATCGTGAAATCACCTGCGACCAGGCGTCGCTGCACGATCCGGCCACTGCACCCGCGGAAATCGCACGGGTGCTGCGCAACTGCCGGATGCATTCGCGACCGGTGTACCTGGAGGTGCCGCGCGACGTGGTGTTCGAACCCTGCGCGCGCGTCGAACCGCTGCCCGAGGCCGAATTCGATCCACAGGCCGTCGCCGCCTGCGCCGACGAGATCATGGCGCGGATCGGGCGCGCGGCCCGGCCCGTGATGCTGGTCGGCGTCGAGATCCGTCGGTTCGGTATCGAGGCGCGCGTGGCGGAACTCGCCCGGCGCCTGCACGTGCCGGTCGTCACGACATTCATGGGCCGCGGCCTGCTGGCGCAGGGCGACGTGCCGGTGCTCGGTACTTACCTCGGGATGACCGCGCACCCCGACGTCGGCCGGCCGGTCGAAGAGTCCGATTGCCTGCTGCTGTTCGGGGTCACGATGTCCGACACCAATTTCGGCGTCTCGGAAGGACGCATCGACTATCGCAATTCCGTGCTTGCAGCCGATCGCGCGGTGACGATGGGATTCCACCGCTACGGCAACGTGCCGCTCGCGGCGCTGGTGGACGAGCTGGCGCGGCGAGTCGCGGATCGAACGCCGCGGTCGGCCGGAAAAACCACGGACTACCCGCGCGCCCTGGTCGCTGACGATGCGCCGATCACGCCGACGGACATTGCCCGCGCCATCAATGACCTGTTTGCGCGGCACGGAAAAATGCCGATGGCGAGCGACGCGGGCGATTGCCTGTTCACCGCGCTCGACGTCGAGCACACGGAAATCGTCGCGCCCGGGTACTACGCGACGATGGGATTCGGCGTGCCGGGCGGACTGGGGCTACAGGCGGCGACCGGCCGGCGCCCGCTGGTGCTGGTCGGCGACGGCGCGTTCCAGATGACCGGGTGGGAACTCGGTAACTGTCGGCGTTACGGCTGGGACCCGATCGTGCTGGTGCTGAACAATCGCAGCTGGGAAATGTTGCGCGTGTTCCAGCCCGAGTCGAAGTTCAACACACTGGACGACTGGCACTTTGCGGATCTCGCGGCGCCGCTGGGTGGAGACGGCGTGCGCGTCACGACACGGCAAGAGCTGGCGGCCGCGCTTGGCCGCGCGTATGAGACGCGCGGCCGTTTCCAGCTCATCGAGGTGATGATTCCGCAGGGCAGCGTGTCGGCGACACTAGGCGGCTTCATCGCCGCCCTGCGGAAGAACCGGCAACGCTCAGAACGCTGAGCGCAGCTCGTCCGGGCTCAGCAGGCCGTCCCCGTTGGTGTCGAGCTGCGAGAAGCGGCTTGCGAGGCCCGGCAGGCCCGTCTGCACCTCGGCGAGGTCCAGCATGCCGTCGTGATTCGTATCGGCCGCCCGCACGTGCGCGATGATGGCCAGGCGGATGGCTTCCCGGCCTTGCGGCGTCACCAGTCGCCCGAACTCGGCGATCGTGATCTGGCCATTGTTGTCGGCATCCAGGAAATCGAAGATCGCGGCGATCATCGGCAAGGCGGCCTGCGCTTCCTCCCGGCTGATCTGGCCGTCGCCATTGACGTCGGCCGCGCGCAGTCTGGCTTCGGCCTGCTGGCGCAGGTTGTCGAAGAACGCCGTGACCTCGGCCCGGCTCAGCAGGCCGTCATGGTTCGCATCCATGGCGTCGAAATGTGCCAGCAGCGCGGCTTCGGCGGGGCCGGGCGCGGCCCCCGGGGCTGCCAGGGGCGCAGCAGGTGCAGCGGACGCCGCGGGGGCGCAGACGGCGGCCTTCTTGGCCTTCTTGGCATCGGCGGTTCCGGCGGCGAGCAAGACCGTGCAGACGGCGGAGGCGACGAGCAGGTTGCGGGTCAAGGACATCACTGTGGCTCCCATGGCACGGATCGGATGGTAACGCAGGACAACGCGCCGTCCACGCATCGGTTGACAGGCGATCGCCGACTGCACAAATGATGTGCTAGGCTTATTGTATGCCATGGTCATTATCATGAACTCGGGGCCGGACGCAGTCAGCCGCCGCGAGCGCCTGCGCTTCGGCTTCCTGATGGCGGACGTCCTGCGCCTGCTGCGCGCGGATTTCGCCGCGCGCGCGCGCGGCATGCCGCTCACGCCGGCACTGCATCGCCTGCTCATCTACATCTACCGAGAGCCCGGCTGCCGCCAGGTCGAGCTGGCCGAATTGCTCAACATCACGCCAGTGACGGTCGGCCGCATGATCGACCGGTTGGAGAAGCAGCAACTGGTGCGCCGCGAGAGCTACCCGGACGACCGGCGCGCATCGCGCGTGGTCGTCGACGAGGGCGCCAAGGCACTGCTGACCCGGCTCGAAGCGATGGCCGAACAGACCCGGGAATGGGCGTTCAACGGCCTGACGGAGCCGCAACGCGACGAGTTCCTGGCCGTGCTGGCGCGCATCCGGGACAACCTCGCCACGAGCCCGATGGACGACCCGCACCCGAAACGGAGGCCCCGTGCCCGCTGAGACGGAGCAACCGGCTGTGGAATCGCAGGCGCAGGAGCGGCCTGCCACCTCGCGTGCGACGCGCGTGCTGTTGCTGTGGGTGCTGCCATTGATCGTGGCGGCGATCGGAGTGTACTGGTACGGGAGCGGCGGCCGCTACGTCGCCACCGACAACGCCTATGTCCGGCAGGATCGCGTGGACGTCACTCCGCAGCTCTCCGGCAACGTGCAGGAAGTCCGCGTCGCCGAGAACGCTCACGTCGAGCCGGGCCAGGTCGTGCTCGTCCTGGACGACACGCTCCTGAAGGTGGCGGTGCAGCGTGCCGAGGCGTCGCTCGCCAATGCGCGCCTGGGCGTGAGCGCGCTGCAGGCCGGCTATCGGGAAAAGCTCGGTGAAGTGGCGATGGCCCGTCGGACGTCCCAGTACGCCGTGCGCGAGTACGAACGGCAGCGCGAGATGGCGGACCACAAGCTCCTGCCGTTGTCCGCGCTCGATACGGCGCATCACGCGGCCGACACGGCGACCGGAAGTATCGGGGTGCTCGAGCTGCAGCTCGAGCAGGCCGAGGCCAGGCTCGGTGGCGACCCGGGCCGCCCGGTCGACGAACATCCCGACGTGCGCGCCGCGCTGGCCGAGCGGGACAAGGCGCTCGTGGACCTCGGGCACACTGTGATCGCGGCCCCACGTGCAGGCATCGCGAGTCATCTGCCCAAGGTCGGTGATCGCGTCGAGGAGGGACGCGCCGCCTTTGCGATCGTCACCGACGGCACGATCTGGGTCGAGGCCAATTTCGAGGAGACCGACCTCGAGTGGGCGCGGCCGGGCGAAACGGCGCAGGTCGAGATCGATACGTACCCGGGCCGCAAGTGGTCGGGGCGCGTCGAGAGCATCGCCCAGGCAACCGGCGCCGAGTTTTCGCTGCTCCCGGCGCAGAACGCGTCCGGCAACTGGGTGAAGGTCGTGCAGCGAGTGCCCGTGCGCATCGCGATCGCGGTCGCGCCGGGCGACCCGCCGCTGCGCAGCGGCATGAGCGCGACGGTGGAGATCGACACTGGTGCGCACCGGCGCTTCGACCGCTGGTTCCGCGCGCTCCACTAACCGGCGGGTTCACCGACTTGGCTATGCCACTGCGATCGCAGGCAAACAGACGAATGATGCTGGTCGGAGCGACGATGCTCGCCACGATCCTCTACACGGTCGACTCGACGATCGTCAACGTGGCGTTGCCGCACATGCAGGGCAGCTTGCAGGCGAGCCAGGATCAGATCGCATGGGTCGTGACCTCGTACATCGTCATGAGCGCGATCGCCACACCGCTGGCCGGCTGGCTCGGCGCGCGCTTCGGGTTGCGCAGTGTGATGTCGATCAGCGTCATCGGATTCACGCTGGGTTCGGTGGCCTGCGGACTGGCGACGAACCTCGGTGCAGCTGTGCTGTTCCGCTTGCTGCAGGGATTTTTCGGTGCCGCACTGGTGCCGCTTTCCCAGGTCGCGCTGTTGCAGGAGTATCCGCGCGAGCGGCATGGCCAGGTCATGGCCGTATGGGCCCTCGGCGTCATGGTTGGCCCGATCCTGGGGCCGACGCTCGGCGGATACCTCACCGACACGTTGAGCTGGCGCTGGGCGTTCTTCATCAATGTGCCGATCGGGATCGTCGCGTACCTCGGAATCATGGAGAGCCTGCGGGACGGACCCGCGGATCGCAGCCGCCCGTTCGACTGGCCCGGTTTCCTGCTGCTGTCGTCCGCGCTCGGCCTGTTCCAGCTGATGCTCGATCGCGGGCACACGCTCGACTGGTTCTCGTCGACCGAGATCCTCGCCGAGGCATTCTTCGGCGCGATCTGTCTTTACATGTTCGTGGTGCACGCCCTCACATCACGACACCCGTTCATCGACCCGGGGTTGTTCCGCGATCGCAATTTCGCGATCGCGCTGGCGCTCATGTTCGTGATCGGGCTGTCGCTGCTCAGCCCGGTCGTGCTGCTGCCGTCGTTCCTGCAGTCGCTGCAGGGCTATTCCCCGACGCAGGCCGGCGTCCTGCAGGCGATGCGGGGCGTCGCCTCGGTGATCGCCCTGTTCATGGCGGGCAGGATGGTCGGGAGGCTCGATTCGCGGCTGATCATCAGTGCCGGCATCCTGGCCGGCGTGGCGGCGCTCGAGATGTTCGGTGGATTCTCCCTCGACACTCCGCGGCGGCACGTTATGTTGGCGTGCTTCGTGCTGGGCTTCTGCTCGCCGCTGGTGTTCGTGCCATTATCGGTCGTGGCCTACGCGACGCTGCGGCCGGAGCAGCGCACAGAGGCCAGCGCGATCCTGACGCTGGCACGCAATGTCGGTTCGTCGATCGGAATCTCGGTCGCGGTGTCGATGCTGGCGCACTCGACGCAGGTCAATCGCAGCCTGCTGGCCGAGCATTTCTCGGCCTACGATGTGTCACGCTGGGCGGCGCTCGGCATCGAGCCCGGGCCGAACGCGGGAACGGCGCACCTCGTCGGCGAGATCGGACGACAAGCTGCGGCGATCGGCTACGCGAACGACTACCACGGGCTTGCACTCGCGACGCTCGTCGTCCTGCCGCTCGTGTGGCTGATGAAGGTGCAGGCGGTTGCCCGGCCTTCGGCGGCGGAAATCAGCGAAGTCGCCTGACGGCCGGCGCTCAGCGGCGGTAAACCGGGTATAGAAAGGCTCGATCGTCCCATGAGGGGTGACGCCGGTAGAAGAACTGCAATCGGGCCTCCGGATCGGCCGCGAACATGGCGTCCTCGTGCAGCCGCTTTTCGAACTGCTCCCTCAACGCCGGGTCCTTCGCGAGCATGTCCCGGGCCACGACCTCGGTGACGTAGCTCTCCATGTACTCCTTCTGCTCGAACGCGGCATCGAAGTCACCCCAGGCCGCGTAGGAATCCGGCGCCTCGGGTTCGAGCAACGACATCACGAGCCGGGCCTTTGGCTGCGCGATCGGCACGAACAACGACCCTGCGGAGATGTCGCGCGTGTCGTCGCGCCAGGCGCCATGCAGCTTGACCCGCACGTGGCCCTCCGTGATTTTCTGCTCCGGCTCGACTTTGTCCGCCAGGAACGCCTGCACGGCGGCCCGAGGTTCCGCCTGCTTCAGCACCTCAAATCGAATCCCGTGCGTGGCCAGGCGATCCGCGAGCCGCTCGGCGTAGGCCAGCGGCACGATGTATCCGCGAGCACGGTCGCGCTAGTGGCCGCAACACGGCGCGGGTACTCCTTCCACGAGTGGGTCTCGACGAGCGCGCCGAACCGATTGCGAGTCGCCGGATAACTGGTCGAGAAGCGCGGCGGGGGCACCGCGACTGCGAAGCCGGATTCCGGATGGTCCTCGACCACGAACGACGGGTAATAGGGCAGGGACAGGAATCCCTGCTGCTGCAGGCGCGCCAGCACCGCGTCGCGCAGCGTGTGTCCGGTACGGCCGAGTTCGAGGTCCCAGCCGTCGCCCGGCTCGACCTCGACCGAGATGTCTTCGCGAAACTGCGCGCCGTCGGTGACGTGAAGGTCCACGTACAGGATCGGGTCCCAGGCGTTCATCAGGCCGAGCATTGCGCGCGTCTCGGGCGGTTCTCCGGCGTGCGACCGAACACCACGCATCGCACTCGAGCGGGCCAGCGCTCCGCATACGCCTTGCAGAGGCGTTCGACCTCGTCGTCGCGGCCGGTGCGGACGTAACCGGAACGCTCGGCGACGGTCGCGAGGTCGGATGAGTCCGGGGTCGCCGGGCCCGTCGTCGCTGTTCCCGCGAGAGCGCCGAACGTGCAGGCGAGCGCGCTACCGGCCAGCAGCAGCGTCCGAAGGGGTCTGATCATGAGGGGAGTCCTCGAGGCGAGGCCTGATTCTAGCGAAAAACCGTGCCGGCTGCGGACGCAGCGTTCCTCGCTTGCTACCATTTCCCCGCGCATGCTCCGCCAAGGATCAAGAGGTACCTGCTGTGACCACGCTCACGACAATGGGTCGTCTTCCATTCGCCCGTGGTGCACACGCCGCAGGTCGGCAAGGCCGTCACGGGCATGTACCTGCGAGCGGCGATGCTGGTGCTCGGCAACGACGGCTTTCGCTATCTCAACGAGTGGCGAGGAGACCGTTCCGCGGTGCTCGAATTCGAGACCACGATCGACGGCATCCTGGTCAACGGTGTCGACATGATCGACTGGAACGAGGATGGCCTGATCACGCGGTTCAAGGTCATGGTGCGGCCGCTCAAGGCGATCAACCTGCTGCACCAGTTGATGGCGCAGCGACTGCGATGACGCCCACTGCGGTCCCCCGGCGGGTCAGCTAGAATCCGCCGCGCATGACTGAACCGACTCCACCCCAGGGGCCCGATTCCAGCAACGGCGTTACGCCGCTGCAGCGGATGTTGATGGATCGCGCCCGGGCGCACGCGGAGCGGGATCTCGTGAAGCCGCCGCGCCGTCCGGTGCAGACGGTCATCGCGCTGGTGCTCGCCATCGTCGTCGTGACCGTGATCCTGCTCGGATTCAGTGCGTTCCTGGCGAGCGTGCAGCGGGCATTGCACGTCATGGACGAGCAGGAAAAGACCCAGGTCGAACAGAAGAAGATCGAAGTCGCGCAGAGCAAGACCAGGGAACCGATGCCCGCGTACGTCGTGCCGCCGGCCGACACGCCGCGCGATCCGCCGCCGCCCTGACCTGCTAGGCGGGGCGTCGGCCGCGCTTCGCCAGGTAGACGACCAGCGAGAAGCCGAGCACGCCGCCGAGCGCGATCACCTCGCGCGTCGTGACGGTCTGCGTGACGATCCACGCGATCGCGATGCAGGCCAGGATGGGCACCGTCGGTCCGCCCGGCATCAGAAACGGCTCGCGGTCGCTGCGGACGTTGCGCCGACGCAGCTGCCAGACCGCAATCGCGCCGAGAAAGTAGACGCCGAGCCCGGCGAGATTCGACAGCACCGCCAATTGCTCGAACGTGCCGGTGAGCGAGGTCCCGATGGCGAGCGTCGCGTACGCCACGATCGCCAGGTGCGGCGTATGGTGCCGAGGGTGCACGGCAGCGAGGCGCCGGGGCAGGAAGCCATCGCGCGCCAGCGCAAACAGCGCGCGCGGACCGGCCAGCATCGAACCGGTGAGCCACCCGAACATCGAAACGGACGCGCCGGCGAGCAGCACCGCGGATCCGGTGCGCCCTGCAAATGATCCCGCCGCCGTCGCGAGCGGCGCGACGGTATCCGTCGCAAGCGCCGGGCCGAGGATGCCGAGCGCGACCGCCTGCACCGACAGGTACAGCAGCGTCGCCGCGCCTAGAGCGAGCATGGCGGCGCGCGGCACGGTCCGCGTCGGATCCCGGACTTCGCCGCTCGGCATCAGGGCCGTTTCGATTCCGGTGAACGCAAAGATCAGCGTGCCCGTCGTCGTCGCGACCTGCGCTGCGGTCGGCACTGTCGCCCAGTGCAGGTTGGGCGGCGAGATGAAAAACACGCCGGCGAGCACGAAGAACAGCAGCGGCACGAGCTTGGCCGCCGTGAAGATCTCGACGACACGCGCGCCCCACGCCAGGCCGCGGATGTTCACCGCGGCGAGCGTGACGACGAGTGCCAGCACGATTGCGCCGGGCCATGCGGGATGCGTGAGTCCCGCCATGCGGGCCAGCGACTGGCCGAGCAGCATCGAGATCGCCCCTGCCGCCGCGATCTGCGATGCCGCAAGCAGGATGCCAGCCGCGAAGCCGAAGAAGGGTCCGAGCCCGATTTCCACGTACGCATAGGGACCGCCCGTCGCGGTGACCCGGCTGCCGGCTTCAGCGAACACCAGCACGACGAGCAGCATGACCAGCGCGCACACCAGGTAGGCGAGCGGGGCGGCGGTGCCGAGTTGGGCCACGGCAAAGGCGGGCAGCACGAAGATGCCGCTGCCGACGGTGTGATTGAAGATCGTCGCCGTCAGCTGGCGGATGCCAAGGCCCCGCACCAGCAGGCTGTCCGGGTTCACTCGGCGAGCGCTGTCCATCGCATTCGAGTCCATGTGCGGCCGGCTCCTGTGCTGCGCAGCGCAGAGACTATACCGTCACCGCATTTTCCGCGGCCGGGCGACTGTGGTAAAAGCGAGTCAATCAAACATCAGGGGTTCCCTATGAAAGCCATGCATGTTCTGGCCGTTGCTGCGTTGCTGGTCCTGGCTGGGCCCGTGTCCGCCAAGGAAGTGCTGCGTC
>Ga0315287_10004229_pt1 | contig 13958 bp, 15 predicted proteins | sample YL17G11_0_MG_FD_205037 | JGI IMG/M metagenome (GOLD analysis project Ga0315287, IMG submission 205037) | Sediment microbial communities from Yellowstone Lake, YNP, Wyoming, USA - YL17G11_0 | ecosystem: Environmental > Aquatic > Freshwater > Lake > Sediment | place: USA: Wyoming | collected... | reverse complement strand
AGTCGGCACACTCCGTGTGCCGAAACGCCGAACCGGTACGCCGTATCGAACACACCCCTGTCGGCACCCGGTGTGTGCCGACTACATTACGGCCCGTGAACAGCTACCAACCGGCAATATCGTCGTTGCCACGGCCGACAGCGCGGTGCTCGACCGCTGCCCGGCGTGGTTCAATCTGGCGCGGGAGACGATCGTACAACATATCCCGGATGCCTGGGTGTTGGAGATCGCCGCCGGCTAACAATTCCCTGCCTTTGGATAGCTCACCCCTTCAGGGCCTGCACGACGCTGGTGAGCATCGCCTTGGCGTCGCCGAAGAGCATCAAGGTGTTGTCGCCATAGAACAACTCGTTCTCAATGCCGGCGAAGCCGGGGTTCATGCTGCGCTTGACGACGAACACGGTTTTCGCCCGGTCGGCGTCGATGATGGGCATGCCGTAGATCGGGCTCGACTTGTCGTGCCGGGCGGCCGGATTCACCACGTCGTTGGCCCCCACGACCAGCGCCACGTCGGCCTCGGGCATCTCGGGATTGATCTCCTCCATCTCGATCAGCTTGTCGTAGGGGATCTCGGCCTCGGCCAGCAGGACGTTCATGTGGCCGGGCATGCGGCCGGCGACCGGGTGTACGGCGAATTTCACCTCCACCCCGCGCTTGGTCAGCGCGTCGTACAACTCGCGGACGCGGTGTTGGGCCTGGGCCACCGCCATGCCGTAACCGGGGATGATGACCACAGTCCGGGCGTTCTCCATAATCTGCGCCGCGTCCTCCGCCGTGGCGCTCTTGACGGCGCGTTGTTCAACCGCCCCCGCGGCGACCTGCACCTGGCCGAACGCCCCGAACAGCACGTTGGCGAAGGAGCGATTCATCGCCCGGCACATGATGATCGACAGGATCAGGCCGGAAGAGCCGTCCAGCGCCCCGGCGGCGATCAGCAGCTTGTTGTCCAGCACGAAGCCCATCGCCACGGCCGACAGGCCGGCGTAGGCGTTCAACAGGGCAATCACGGTGGGCATGTCGGCGCCGCCGATGGGAATGATCAGCAATACGCCGAACGCCAGCGCCAATAGAATAATGATCGGGAACAGTACCCACCAATTCGGGTAAATTACCAAGAACACGCCGGCCAGGATGGCGATGCCGAAGAGCGACAAATTGATTGCGTTTTGGCCTTTGTAGGTGATCGGCCGCGTGGGGATGATTTCCATGAGCTTGCCGGCCGCCATCAGACTGCCCGTGAACGTCAGAAACCCGAGGATCACTTCGGCCACCAAGGCGCCGGTCTCAAATCCGCTGAGTGGATGCTTATCGGTTGCCAAGAACAGGTAATACTCGGACGCGCCCACCAGCCCGGCGGCCAGGCCGCCGAAGGCGTGCGAGAGCGCGGTCCGCTGTGGAACGGCCGTCAGCGGCACCATCGCCAGCGGCACTCCTAGCACGCTGCCCGCCACCAGGGCGATGATGATCCAATGGTAGCTTTGGTATCCCGGCAGCAGGAGGGTTCCGCCGATTGCCGCCACCATCGCCACCACGCCGGAGACCACGCCCCGTCGCGCGGTGCTGGGGTGGCTCATCCACATCAGCGAGAGGACGAACAGCATCGCGGAAAGCAGATAAATCGGTTGAATGACTGCATCCATATTCATGACTTGCCGGGCTCCCGCTTCTTGAACATCTTGAGCATTCGATCCGTCAACAGAAAGCCGCTGACGATGTTCGTCATCGAGGCGACTACGGCCACGGCGCCGAGAATCGTGCTAAAGGTGGTTTCCTGCTTCCCGGCCAGCATGATCGACCCCACCACGGCGATGGCCGAAATGGCGTTGGTCAACGACATCAGGGGCGTATGGAGCAAACGAGAGACATTGCGAATCACCAGCAGCCCGGTGAACGTAGCCAGCATCAGCACGTACAACAGGGTCATAAAGTCCGCCTTCGCCGCGCCTTCCGCCATGGCGGCCGGCGGCCCGGCGGCGGCCAGCAAGACCAATGAATCAAGCGACATGGTTCGATTTGTCCTTTCTTCGTAGGGTGCGTGAAACGCACCATTTGACTTCGTAGGGTGCGTGAAACGCACCATTTGACTATTCCATAAAGCCGCGACCGCCGGTCGCGCTACGAACCGCCGACGGTAATTGCGCCTCAACGCGCGACCACCGGTCGCGGCTTTATGCTGGCTTTGTGCTAGGCTTTGAGTAATTCCTGAATCCGCGGGTTGACGACTCGGCCATCGCGGCCGATCAGCGTGTCGCGGATAATCTCGTCTTCGAGGTTGATCTGAATTTGCTTGTCCTTGACCAGGTTCAGCAGGAAGGTGGAGATGTTCTTGGCGTACATTTGGCTGGCGTGCTGCGGGGCCTCGGATGGCAAATCCAACGGGCCGAGGATCGTCACCCCACCCACAACCGTCGTTTCCCCGGGCTTCGTCAATTCGCAGTTGCCGCCCCGCTCGGCCGCCAGATCGACGATCACCGAGCCCGGCGCCATTTTGCCGACCATCTCTGCGGTCACCAAGATCGGCGACTTCTTGCCGGGCACGGCAGCGGTGGTGATGACGACGTCGCTTTCGGCAACCACGCGGGCCATCATCTCGCGCTGGCGACGATAGAACTCTTCGTCCATTTGCTGGGCATAGCCCCCCTTGGTTTCGGCCGAGTTGGTCTCCAACTGCATCTCGACGAACTTGGCCCCGAGGCTCTGCACCTGCTCCTTGACGGCCGGGCGAACGTCGTAGGCCGACACGGCCGCGCCCAAACGGCGGGCCGTGGCGATGGCCTGCAGGCCCGCCACCCCGGCCCCCACGATGAGGACCTTCGCCGCGTTGAGCGTTCCCGCCGCCGTGATCATCATCGGGAACAGTTTGGGCAGCGCCGAGGCCGCCAACAGCACCGCCCGATAGCCGGCAATCGTGGCCTGCGACGAAAGCACGTCCATGCTCTGCGCCCGAGTGATGCGAGGCAGCAACTCCAGGGCGAACAGCGATACGCCGCGCTGGGCGATTTCCCGGGCCAGTTGCGGGGCGCCCAAGGGATCGCACATGCCGATCACGACTTGGCCCTGACGATAATGGGCCAGATCGTCTCGGCCGGCCTGATTGGCCCCGGCGGCACGGACTTGCAGGAGGATGTCGGCGGCAAAGACCTCCTGCCGGGAGGCGGCGATCTTCGCCCCTTTGTCGAGGTACTGCTGGTCGGAATATCCGGCCGACACTCCGGCGCCAGCCTCCACCAGCACCTCCAACCCTGCTTTGGCCAGCGGTGGCACGGCGGCCGGCACCAGGGCGACGCGTCGTTCACCAGAATGAGTCTCTCGGGCAACTGCAACGATCATGGTTTGCCAATTTCCCCCAGATAACCGTGAAGGCAACAAAGCCCATAATGCTAGTGGGCATCCGCAAGGCCGTAAAGCCCCCCCCGTGGCTAATACGATACCGCCGATGTGTACCGTTTATTGACGCTCAGGAAAGCGAAATTGACGCTTGGAAAGGAATATCGTCAGAGAGTCGATAGCCGGCAGGATCGGCGGAAATTCCAAAAAAACCGCCAACTGCGTCCGACACGGCTTGCCACCCGACCGATAACTGATTAAATTACGGGTTTCCCCTGCACTGGCAGATGCGCGAGTAACGACATGCTTCAGACGAAAACCTACATGGCCCGGCCCGGCGAAATCGAGCCCAAGTGGTGGCTGGTCGATGCCAGCGACAAAGTGGTTGGGCGGTTGGCCAGCGACATTGCAATGATCCTGATGGGCAAGAATCGCCCCACCTACACCCCGCACATCGACAACGGCGATTACGTCATCGTGATCCATGCCGACAAAGTCGTCCTCACGGGAAAGAAGTGGCAACAGAAGCAGTATGCCTGGTACACCGGTCATCCGGGCCAGCACGTCGAAACGGCCGCCAAGCGGCATCAGCGCCGCCCGGAACTAATCCTCCGCGAGGCCGTGCGCCGCATGTTGCCCAAAAACAAACTGGCGTTCAAGACCCTCGACAAGTTGAAAATCTATTCCGGCAGCGAGCATCCCCATCAGGCCCAACAAGCCGAATTGATAGAACTCGGAATCAAGGACTAACGACCCATGGCAGTAGTCAAGAGCAACGACATCCTTGGCACCGGACGGCGCAAAACGTCGGTGGCCCGCGTTCGCATTCGTCCGGGCCAGGGCAAGATCACCATTAACGAACGCGGCTTGGAAGAATACTTCCACAACACGCGGCAGCGCAACGCGGTGGTGGCGCCGCTGGAGCAGACGGGCAAGCGCAATGAGCTCGACGTGGTGGTCCGCGTCGATGGCGGCGGCATCACCGGCCAGGCCGACGCCTGCAAACTGGGCATCGCCCGAGCGCTGAAGAAGTACAGCGAAGAATCGGCCGTGGGCCTTCGCGACTCCGGCCTGCTGACGCGCGACAGCCGCATGAAGGAACGCAAGAAGTACGGCCTACGCGGCGCGCGGCGCGGCACGCAGTTCTCGAAGCGGTAATTTGACACTTCCCCTTTCGCGAACTAGAGTTCAATTGGCCGGTCTTCGATCTCGTCACATCAGGGCAGGCTGTTCGGCTATTGCCGGTTGTTTTCCGCGGCAGTTTCGCGCGCCGACCTTATCGGGGTGGCAGGTATACTGACACCCCCGTCCGGGGGCGGCTGTGCAACTGCCGCCCCAACTTGGTGAGACTGCCGTCCCAACCTGGACCCACAGGAGCAGCAACCATGCAACTGATGTCTGCGCCGCAACTGGATCTGATAGGCCGGCGCAGCGGCACGGCCGACGACGACGTGCGGACGCAGGTCTGGGGCCTGTTGACGGCAATCTGCCCGCAACACGACCTGCTCGAACGTCGGCGCGATGGCCGCTATCCCTTCCCGCACCTCGTCCACCTGACGCCGGTCGGCAAGGATGGCGTCACGCCCGAGGGGGAGACGGTCGTCGTCGTGGGCAAACACCTATCCGAACACGGCTTGGGATTCTACCACCAGCGACCGTTGCCCTACCGGCGGATGATCGCCTCGCTGGAAATGGGCAACGGCCACTGGATCGCCTTCCTCATCGACTTAAGCTGGTGCCGCTTCACCCGGCAGGGTTGGTACGAGAGCGGCGGCCGCTTCTTGCAGTCGGTGCTCTCGCCGCTGGAATCGGTGTAGACGCGGCATCTTGCCGCGTTATTGGGGACGGGCGTTGCTCTTTGCATAGCAGCCCGAAGCGGCAAGATGCCGCTTCTACAGCCCTGCACCGTTAACGGTTACGGAGTTCCCTTTCCGCCGGTCGCCGTTTCCGTTACACTACGAGTCTGGGAAATACCTTTATGCCAGACTACGTGGTTCGCTATGGGGCAATGCGGTTTCTGGGGGTCTTTTCGGCCTCCGCGGGGCGGGAATATCGCCGCGGGACAAAGGTCGTCGCCCGCACCGACCGCGGCCTCGAGGCCGGCGAGGTCCTTTGTGAAGCCACTCCGGAAACGCTGGCCCAGTTGAGGGACCCCGGGGCCGGCCAGATCCTCCGCGAAATGATGCCGGAGGACCTCAACGAGTTAGGCCGCATCCAGCAGCAGGCCCGGGCGGAAATGGAGACCTGCCAGCAGCACGTCGACCGGCTCGGCCTGGGGATGCAACTGGTCGACGTCGAGCACATCTTTGGCGGCGAGCGGGTCGTCGTCTACTACCTGTCCGAGAGCCGGGTCGATTTCCGCGAGTTGATTCGGACGCTGGCCGGCGAGTTTCAGACCCGCATCGAGATGCGGCAGATCGGGGTCCGCGACGAGGCCAAGCTGCTGGCCGACTACGGCGACTGCGGCTGCCCGGTCTGCTGCAACAACCACCTGGTGCAAATGCCCCCCGTGTCGATGCGGATGGCCAAGCTGCAGAAGGCCACGCTCGATCCGACGAAGATCTCCGGCCGTTGCGGCCGGCTGAAGTGCTGCCTGCGCTACGAATATGAAACCTACGAGCAGTTGCAGCAATTGCGGAAGGACGAGCCGCCCAAAGCCGAGAACGACGAAACGCAAATCGCCAGCGACGATATCATCAATCCTAAGTCATAGATCGCAAATCGATGCTCGACCCTTCTCATCCCATTGCGCAGTTGCTCGAAGAGGATCGGCGGTATCCGTTCGAGGCCTATGTGTTCGTCTTCGAGGCCCTGCACTACGCGCAGCACGCGTTGAACATGGGGGCCGAAGGGCCGGGCGGGCCCTCGCCGGAGCCCTCCGGCGAGGAGCAGCCCTCCGCCGAGCACCACGTTACCGGCCAGGAACTTTGCGAAGCCATCCGCCGCTACGCCTTGGAGCAGTACGGCTACATGGCCAAGACCGTGTTGAACAACTGGGGCATGCACGGCACCGGCGACTTCGGGGAGATCGTCTTTAACCTGATCCGCATCGGGCAAATGCGCAAGACACCGTCCGACACCCGCGTCGATTTCGAGAACGTGTTCGATTTCGACACCGCACTAAAGCAAGAGTTCAAGATCAAGCCGCCCAAAGAACCATGAGCAAAACCCGGCAAACGCTGTTGGCGACGGTGTCGGTGGCGCTGGCCGCCCTGGGCGCGGCCGGCTGGGTGCTCTTCGGCGACCGCGGGCCCGACGGCGACGCCGAGGCTGCCGTGTCCCGGCTGAAATTGGACGACATCCCCTTCAACGGCGCCCGAGCGTACGAGTCGTTGAAGCAGCTTTGCGCCATCGGGCCGCGGCCCAGCGGTTCGGCCGGCATGGAGAAACAGCAGAAACTGCTGGCCGAACATTTCCAGAAGTTGGGCGGGCGGGTGGAGTTCCAACGGTTTCGCGTGCGGCATCCGCGAGACGGTTCCGCCGTGCCGATGGCCAACATCATCGTCCGCTGGCATCCGGAAAGCGCTTCGCGCATCCTGCTCTGCGCCCATTACGACACGCGGCCGTATCCGTCGCTGGATCGGCAGAACCCGCTGGGCACGTTCATCGGGGCCAACGACGGCGCCAGCGGTGTGGCGATTCTCATGGAACTTGCCCGCGATATTCCCACGCTGAAGAGCAAGTACGGCATCGACTTCCTGCTGCTGGACGGCGAGGAGTTCGTCTTTAGCGAGCAGGACCGGTACTTCATCGGCGCCGAGTATTTTGCCCGAGACTACGTCAAGAACCGTCCCAAGCACCGCTATCGCTGGGGCGTGCTGCTGGACATGGTGGGCGACGCCGATCTGCAAATCTACCAGGAGCGCAACAGCACGTGGTGGCGCGACACGCGGCCCTTGGTCGAAGATATTTGGGCCACGGCGGCCCGGCTGGGCGTGCGCGAGTTCATCCCGAAGCGGATGCACGAGGTCAACGACGACCACGTGATGTTGCACGACCTGGGCCGCATCCCCTGTATCGACGTGATCGACTTCGACTACCCGCCGTGGCACACCCAGGGCGATACGCCCGAGCGATGCTCACCGCTGAGTCTGGCTAAGGTTGGCTGGGTGATCGAGGAGTGGCTGAAGAACACTAAGTAGGTGGTAGGTAGTTCAGTGACGTTGGCGGAGAATCGCAATGCGATTGACATGGGCCGACCTGCTGATCGAGGAGATTACCCCCGAAGACTTCCGGCGATGGATAGAAAACTGGGAAGGGGGCGTCAGTGGCCAAATTGCACCGGCGTTCATGAACAAATTCGGGACCTGGTTCCTCCGACGACCGGAGGGGCACGTCGAGATGCTGGACGTGTTCACGGGCTCTGTTGAGAGGCTAGCGGAAACCTACGAGAAGTTCATCGCTGAGGTCAACGAGCGGTGGTGGCAAGAAATGTATCTGCTCTCGGAGTTGGTATTCCAACTACACCAAGCGGGCAAGGTTCCCGGGTCGGGGCAGTGTTACGCATTGGCCGCACACCCGGCCTTCGGCGGGCCAAATCCGATGTTGGGTCAGCCGGTTGATCCTCGGTTTGTCACGATCATGGATATCGGACTTTGGCAGTCGCTATCTGCGCAGATAATTCGAGATACCGGGGGACCACCCAACAACGAACAGCCGCAGGCTTCGCCTTCAACGAATCAGCCTTCGGCTGACGGCTAGTTCGTAACGAATCTCGTTCCCACGCGGAACCTGGGGACGAGGAAAATCCGCATAACCTATGGACATATATTCCCTTGCCCTGATTTCCTTTCTTCTGTTGCTCGCCGCCGGCGGGTTGATAACCTCGCACGTGCGCACGTGGCGGGCGTTTCAGCGAGAGAACCTCGATCCGCGAGAGTTCAATTACCGCCGCCGGCAATTCCGCCGGCGCATGCAAACCAGCGCCATGCTCGCCGTGCTGGCCGTGGCCTTGGTCATCGGACACCTGTTGACGTTGTGGCTGGAATCGCGGTTGTTTGCCGTGGTGTTCTGGAGCGCCGTGATGTTGGTGCTCTGCTGGGTCGGTCTCTTGGCCGCCGCCGACGTTTGGGCCACGAAACACCATTTCGGCCGCCTGCGGCACGAGTGCCTCGTCGAGCAGGCCAAGCTCCAGGCCGAACTCCGCCGCATCCAGGCCGTTCGAGGGAATGGGAAGAAGTAACCGTGGGCAGAGGACTGTCCCGATTTTCGCGGCGCCAGCGACGTAGCCATGCGGAAGTGCTTCACCGCCGCGAAAATGGGACTGTCCCCCTTGCGCCGCGGGAAGGGGACAGGTCCATGTTTTCGGTCAACCGTCTGTCCGCACAATACGTCTTCTCGCCGAAAAATGGACCAGTCCGCAACTTATCCTTCTTTAGAACACCGGCCCGATCTGTTGTAGCCGCCGTTGGGTTTCGGCCATCAGGGCGTCTTCGGCGTCTTCGTCGGCCGCTTCATACGTGACGGAGAAACGCAAATACGCCCCCGCGTCGTCCCAGGGCACCGTGCAGATCGAATGTTCGGCGATCAGGTATTGGCTGAATGCCTCGGCGGTGGGCAAGGCGCGCCCGTCGGCCATCGCCTTGGGGCTCCGCGTATAAAGGAAGTACGATCCGCCGGGCATACGGCAGTCGAAGCCGCAGCGGCCGAGCGTGGCGACCAGCTTTTGCAGCCGCCGCCGATACTTCTGCCGTATCTGCCGCGGAATCTCCGCATCGTCCAACGCCGCGGCCGCCGCCTTCTGGATGGCGATGAATTGGCCGGAGTCGCAGTTGTCCTTCACGTCGGCAAAGGCCCGCACGATGCGCTCGTGGCCGCAGACCCAGCCCATCCGCCAGCCGATCATGTTCCAGCCCTTCGAGAGCGAGTGGACCTCGACGCCCACCTCGCGCGCCCCGGGCATTTGCAGAAAACTCAGCGGCGGCGCGTCGTAGCTGAGCATGAGGTGCGCGGCGTCCTGAACCACGACCACGCGGTTGCTGCGCGCGAAGTCGATTACCTTGGCGAAGAACTCCCGCGTGGCCGCCTTGCCCGTCGGACTGTTCGGATAGTTGATCACCAGCAGCTTGGCGCGGCGGCGGATATCGGCGGGAATCGAGTCCAAGTCGGGCAGAAAATCGTTCTCGGCCAACAGCGGCAGCCGATGCACCTCGCCGCCGTAGTATTTTGTGTGCGTGCCGGCCACCGGATAGCCGGGCACGGTCATCAGCGTCACGTCGCCCGGATCGATGAACGCCGCCGGCAACATGCTGAGCGCCGTCTTTGTGCCGATGCAATGGTTGATCTCCGTGGCCGGATCGAGTTGGACGTTGAACTCCCGGGCCATAAAACGGGCCACCGCCTCCTTGAACGCCGGGATGCCGTTGTCGGAGTAGCCCCGGTTCTCCGGCTTGTTGATCTCCGCGGCCATGACGCGGCGGACCAACTCGGCGGCCATCTCGTCGTTCTCGCCGATGCCGAAGTCGACCAGTTTCCGCTCGGGATGCTCGGCCAGGGCCTTCCGTTTCGCCCGCTTGATCTTCTCAAACTTGTAGATTTCCCCGCCTTTGCCGTAGTCGCTGCCGCCGATGCGCTGGGCGAAGAGTTGTTGAAAATAGGGATCGGTCATGAAGTATCGATTGGGGATTGGGGATTACGGGCGGAGGACGTGTGAAGTCTGAACGCTTAATGGAGCAAGTGTAACGCGCGACCACGATGGCGACAATCCTTCCCTGCCTTCTTCCCATTCTTTCCCTTTCTTCCTCCTTGGTGTCTTCGTGTCTTTGTGGTAAGATTCAGTTTTGGATGCTCACCAATGTCGACCGACGCCACCATCGCCCAAGACTACTCCCACCCCGCTCGGGGTCGTCGCGTAGTGCTGCCGGCCCTGCTGTTTGCGGCCACGTGCCTTTCCACGTTTTGGACCGGGGCGGCGTCCTGGAAACCCATCGTCCACTTGGGCAGCCTGGAAGATGCGATCGTCGGCTTCTTCGAGAACTTGCCGCAGGGCTCGCCGACGGCGGCTTTGTGGCAGGCGGCGGCCGTGTCGCAACTGAACTTCTCGCAAGGTCTGATCTACATGGCGGCCGTGCTGGGGATCCTGCTGACGCACGAGATGGGCCATTTCCTCTTTGCCCGGCGGAACCACATCCCCGCCAGCCTGCCGTACTTCATCCCCGTGCCGATCGTCCCCTTCGGTACACTGGGCGCAGTGATCAGCATGGAGGGGTCGGAAGCCAATCGCTGCGAAATGTTCGACATGGGCATCGCCGGGCCGCTGGCGGGGCTCGCCGTAACCCTGCCCATCACCCTGTTGGGCATCTGGCAGCTTCCGGCCGTGCCTGTTGCCGGCGACACGTTCGTTTTTCACAACCCGCTGCTCTTTCAGTTCCTTATCCAGTATCTGCGGCCCGACTACGCCACGCCGGCCGCCTTCCACCTCAGCCAGTTCAACCCGTTTCTGATGGCGGGTTGGATGGGCATGTTGGTGACGGGGCTGAACATGCTGCCGGTCAGCCAACTCGACGGCGGCCACGTGGCCTACGCCCTGCTGGGCCGCCGCTCGCACCTGCTGGCCCGCGCCTTGTTGATCGCGGCGATTCTCTTCGTGCTGGTGACGGAGCGATACAGTTGGGTGATTATGATCGTGGTGGTGACGCTGTTGGGCGCCGACCATCCGCCCATGGCCGACGAACATTGCGAACTGGGTCGGACGCGGCGCGTCATCGGCTGGCTCTCGCTGTTGATCCCGGTCCTCTGCTTCCAGCCGATGGCGATCACGCTGGCACAATGATTTTCCGCGCAAACGCCCCACGACTGCGGTCGTGGGGAGAGTTGGCGGGATTATTGATTCTCAGATAAGTAATGTCGTAAGAGAATAGTCGGGGGCTGTTAGCCCTTAGTGTTACCAACATTTCGGACCCCGACGGGCTTGTCCCGCCGGTGAATCAGTTTGGACGGCTAGCCCTGGCGTGAGCGTCACAGCGACCCCCGCCAGCTTGTCTGGCGGGTGAACGAGTTTGAAGGCTAGGAACCAGTCGAGAGTTCTTTGCGACCCCTATCGGCTTGTCCGGCAGGTGAAGGAGTCTGTGCGGCCCCCGCCGGGCGAGCCGAGGAAACTTCTTCACCTGCCAGACAAGCTGGCAGGGGCCTGGGAATACGCAGATTCCCGCGATAGCCGTCCAAACCGATCCACCTGCCGGGCGAGCCGGCAGGGGTACGATGCCAACTACAAACGGCGCGGAAACACTTACGGCACGCCCGAGTATTCGCTGCAAAAGGCGCTGTCTGCCAACGCATCGACGCGCCCGTCGCAGAACGTGACGATAACAATGCCGCGGTGAATGGGCGGCAAGATCGTGGTGGAGCCTACCGTCGTATTCGCCGTGGTCGGCCAAATGAAACCCAGCACGGCCGCCGTCATGGCGCTGGCGGCATAGTTCCGCGTCGCGTCGATCCTTTCCGAAAGCATCACGGTTTGCGATGGCGACCTGACATTGGAAAGCGATATGGCGTTGCTGGTGCCCGCACTGTAGTCGCCAAATAACGGTAGTACCGGTGGTGTGCCTGTCACGGAGGTTATGTTTACCACGTAGGTCAACGCGCTCACAACCGTTGGCATATCGTCGGGGCAAACCAATTGAGCGATGCGCGGCGGATTGGTGGGTATGGTGCCCGTACGCCAGCCGGTCGTCCCTTCCCAAAGATCCATGCGGCCGAGGTACGGAAAGAGCACCGGCACCCAAGTTACACCGCTGTTCGAGCCGACCTTGTTTTTGATGCCCGGCAGACGCTGCTTGGCGATGTCATATTGGAGGATCGCCGAGCCCAACTCTTTCTGGTAGTTGGTGCAAGTCGCCACGCGCGCCCGGGAGCGGGCGCCCATCACCGCCGGCACCAGCAGCGCCACCAACATGCCGATGATCGCGATCACCACCAACAACTCCACCAAGGTAAAGCCGACGCGATTGCGAATGGTCATTGCCGAAACTCCTTCTGTTCCCAGACCGCTTGCCCTGTTCCCCTATTATTTCAGAATTCGGCGGAAATTGCCAGCCATAATCACCCCCGTTCCGAGAGCCCGATGCCCCAAACGGGTGTCACGAGCAAAGCCGATCTTCGGCGGTAGGAGGCAACTCCAACAAAATAACCAACTCCCCCCGGAGAAACCCTGGATTATTTAGCGGAATTGTGAGACAATGAGTACTGGGCAAGGGTTGCACCGGAACAGACGGTGAGGGAGGTGGATCATGGATCGCCAAACGTACGCACATTTACCGCGAAGGGGACAGGGGTTTACGCTGGTCGAGTTGCTGGTGGTAATTACGATCATCGGCATGTTGATGGCCTTGCTGCTGCCTGCCGTGCAGGCGGCCCGCGAAGCCGGCCGTAGGGCCACCTGCGTGAACAACGAACACCAGATATCCCTCGCCATGGTGACTTTCGAGTCGAGCCGGCGGTATTTTCCCGGCTACGCCAACAAGGTCGGCACCAATACCACCCCGGTCAGTTGGGTCGTTCCCCTGCTGGCCAATTTGCAGCGTAAAGACCTTTACGACTTGTGGGCAGCGGGTGGCACTACGCCGGTGCTTCTAAAAATCCTTATGTGCCCAAGCGATCCGCCGGATACGACCAGTGCCACAGATACGTGGTTGTCCTACGTCTGTAATCGCGGTAAAAGCGGCTCGGAAAACGCCGCAGAGGGCGTTTGCATGAATCAGGGGCCGAGCGTGACCAACCCTGTTCGCGTAAGCGCGGACTACATTAGTTCGCACGACGGCTGCTCGACCACGCTGTTGTTGGCCGAGCGTAGCGGGAGCAATGCAAAATGGAACACGGGCGCTGATACTCAAGTCGGTTTTGACTGGGGCGGGACATTCAGCAAGGTCACCGACAAAATTATCTCGCGCCATGGGGGTGGATGCGTGGTCTCCTTCTGCGACGGACACGGGACCTTCTTGCGGGACGACGTGGCCGTCGACGTGTATAAACAACTCATGACTCCGTGGGGCATGGGATGCAACCCCCAATTGACGACCCCTCTGGACGAAGCCACGTTCTAAGTCGTAGAGCGGATTTCAATCCGCTCGAACGGATCGAATTCCGTTTTATGACGTTGCGCGCCCCCGGACCACCACATCCGCGGATGCTTGTTTTCTTGGCGATGTCTCTCGTGCTCATTTCCACCAAGAACCTGAGCATCTCGCCAGATCGGGCAAAGTCTATGCTCAACTTTGCCGATTATTCCGACGGCGTTGACTAGGAAGAGTTTGCGGATGCGCTTTGGAAAACCACCAAAACATTCCAGCCTTCCTAACTTAACATTCCGACTCAGAGGTTGTGATTTTGTAGGGTGCGTGAAACGCACCACAACTTGTAGTGGATGGTGCGTTTCACGCACCCTACGAATTGTGTCCTTGGTGACACGGATGGGTCAAAGGTTGCCATGACGACGAACTATTGGCCAATGCGAATCGTTCTGCCGGCGTTGCTGCTGGCCGCGTTGGCGGGTTGCCATGCGGTCGATTTCTACACGCCGCAGATGCAGCAGCCCATGCCGCCGGCCATGATGCCGCCCGCGGAAAAGAACATGATCTCGCTGCCCACCTACCGCGTCGAGCCGCCCGACATCCTGCAACTGGAAATGCTCAAGC
>Ga0315287_10004228_pt1 | contig 13958 bp, 11 predicted proteins | sample YL17G11_0_MG_FD_205037 | JGI IMG/M metagenome (GOLD analysis project Ga0315287, IMG submission 205037) | Sediment microbial communities from Yellowstone Lake, YNP, Wyoming, USA - YL17G11_0 | ecosystem: Environmental > Aquatic > Freshwater > Lake > Sediment | place: USA: Wyoming | collected... | reverse complement strand
AGGACGCCGCGCACGCCGCCGCGGCGGCCGCCACCAGCTCGGCCGGCGCGACGCCCATCGCGTCCCCTTCCGCGGCCACCTCGGCGGCCGACATGACGTCCTCCTCCCCGGGCGGGGCGGCCGCGGCGGTGGCGCGCGCAGCCCCGGCTGGCAAGGTGGTGGCCGGCCCCGCCGCGCCGGCCGCCGCCGCCGTCCTCCCGCTGGCCAGCAGGGGCACCGCCGCGACCGCCGCCCGGGAGGTCGTCACCAGGCGCAGGCGGTGGCGGCGGAACAGGGAGTCGGGCTGCGAAGGAAAAAAGAGGGAATTTTTTGGGAAATCACATAGTGAGAGCAGTGTGTGTGGTGCGCCCCTAAGGCATCATGTCACCAGGCACCACCATGCACCGCCCCCCGCTCTCCCTTTTCTCCTTCTCTCCTTCTCCCCCCGTCCTCGCAGCTCACTGTCAGCTCGCCGATCGCATACGTCAGTGCGCACAGGGAGGAGAGCATGCGGATGTGGCGGGCCTCCATCAGGCCGGTCGGGCGCAGGAAGCGTGAGATGTCAGGTAGGGGGGTGCTGTGAGGGCGGGCGAACGCGGCGGCGGCTTCGGCGGCATCGGCCTGGTGAAGAGGTGAGTGGATTGGGTGTGAGCACTTTGATGCAGGTGCGTGGGCGCAGGCGCAGGATTGAGCGGCGGCCGGGGCAGTAGATCGGCGCGTGCCGCTGTCCCGGGGCCAAGGGCGCAGGAGCGGACGACCCAAATGCAGGAACTTGGAGGCAAGGGGCGCACCCCCGCCGTCCAACCACCCCCTCCACCCTGGAAAGGCACCCAAGCCCATCCTGATCGCCCAGCTGGGTGGGTTGGGCGGTGAGGCGAGGGGGAACGGAGGCGAAATGGCGTCCCTTCTCTCCGGCGCACTCGCACCGCGCGGCCAGCGGTCGACACGAGGAAGGAAGGAAAACCCTGGCCGGCTTGGGCCCACAACCCCCACCAACCCCGCCCGAGCGCCTTCCAAACCCGGCCAAGCGAGGGCAGGGTCGGCAAGGCCACACGCCGGCACGTGGTGGACCAGGGCGTAGGCGGAAAGGTCGCACACAGGGTGACCCCATCGAGGGAGCTTCCCCTCCGCTCGCTCGCACGCTCTGGGCCGCCGCGCGACGGACTCAAAACGGAAGGGCATGCCGCCCTTTGGCGGCCGCTCCACCGCCGCTCCGCCACCCACGCCCGCCCCGCACCCCCACCAATACACGCCACATCATCTCTAGCCCACAATGTGCGTAGTCGCCCCCGGCCTCACCTTGTCCGCGAGCGTGGCCGGCCCACCCAGGGCCACAGACGCTGCCGCCTGGCTGGTCGTTGGCGTCAGTCCTCCGCCTCCACCCCCCTCGCCCGCGCCCCACAGGGAGGACCACAGGCTGCCCGCGAAGGACCGGGTTGATGCAAAGGCGGTGCCCAGGGAGCCGGACGGGCGGGAGGAGGTGGAGGGAGGGGGTAGGGCGGGCGCTGCTGGGCCCGAGGGCGTGCGCGGCGCCGCTGACGGTGCGGCCGCCGCTGGGCGGCGCCCAGGCTTGGGGGGGCGTGGGGGGGGGGGACCGCCCGGCGGGCCGGGCGCGGCGGCATAGGCCCGACCGCCTGCTGGGGCGGGCATCGTGCGCGCGGTGTTGCGTGAGGAGGGGTGGGGTGCGGCGGCGTTTGGAGCCAATGTGTGAATGAAAGAGAGAGAGGCAAGGCGCGACCGATGTTTTGCCAACCTTTTTTGCTCATTCTTTCACTTTTTTCTGCACACGTCAGCTCAGCCGCACACAACTAGGACTACCCACACACACGCACTCAACTACACACACACACACACACTCACAGCCCCAGCAACCCACTCGAGCTCGCCCGCCGCCCGCCTGACCCACCCCGCGGGCGCGGGCCGGCTCCACCATTCCCGCCACCACCCACCCCGGCCGCCGCGACCAACACCGCGGCCGCCGTCGCCAGAGCCGGGCCCGCCACCGCGTACTTCAGCAGGCGGTGGCAGTGGATGTGGAAGGAGAGGGCGAATGAGTCGGTGAAGCGGATGCCGGACTGTGACGATGGGGGAGGGAGAGGAGAGGAGGGCGGGCGGTGGTGAGTGAATGAAGGAGAAAAAGGGAGCACGCGCGCGCAGGTTGAGAGGGAAGAGAGCAACCGCATCCAAATCCTAATCTAAAATTTTCGCTCTCACCTCGTCCACCATCTCCAGCACCACCACCGCCGTCGACCGCGTCCGCGGGGCCGGCAGGGTGAGCGCGTACGTGCCCGGCACGCTGACCGTGTCCGACATGCCGACGACGGGCGCCGGGCCCGCGCCCATGGCGGCGTGGCCGACGCCCGAGAGCGTGACTGAGACTTTGTACGGCCCCCTCGGCCGGAACTGGCCGGCCCCGGCCCCGGCCGCCTCCGTCCCGTTGGGCCGGCCGTCCACGACGGCGAAGCGGACGGTCAGGTCCCGGCCACGCACGTCCCGGGGCGCCCGGGAGGCCGCATCCGCGGTAATGCCCTGGTAGCCCGGGCGGGCGACAAAGCAGTTGCCCCCCGGGACGGCCTCCCGGACCGCGGCCGCCGGGTCGGCGAGCGGGGCCCCCGTCCGCACGCTGTACAGGCCGCCGCTCATCGTGGCCAGCAGGAGCTCAACCTCGCCGTCCCCGTCCAGGTCGTCGGCCAAGGGGGCGGCGTAGGCGGCCTCCCCGATGTCCAGCCAGTCGGCGCAGCCTGGAATGGAAACGGGAAAAAAAAAAAAAAAAAAAAAAAAAATGGATGACGTTACGAGTCTTATTGACCACAACCCCCCCCCCCCCCCCACGCCTCTCTCGTCTCCTCCCACGCCTCTCTCGTCTCCTCCCACGCCTCTCTCGTCTCCTCCCACGCCTCTCTCGTCTCCTCTCTCTCAACTCCCATTTCTCACCTGTCCGCCCGTCGATCGCGTACAGGCGGCCATCAAAGGACGGGATGACGATGTGCAAGGGTGGGCGCGGGGGTGGGGCGGGGCGGGCGGGCGGGCGGCCGAGGAGGGAGGACGCCGAAAAGGGCGGCCCGCCCGCGTAGGGCGCGGCCTCATTCCCCCGGCCCAGCGGCACCAGCAACGGCGCCGCCCCGATCCGCCCGCCCGTCACAAAGGGGAAGCCCGCCACATCACCGCCCGTCCGCCCGTCCAACGCGTACACCCGCCCGGACGCCGTCCCGAAGGCGACCTCCAGGCGGGCCCCACACCCGTCCACGTCGCCGGCCCGGAACCCGCCCGCCGCAACCGCCGACCCCAGGTGGCGCTCCCACAGGACCTTGGCATCGGGCGTCAGCGCCGCCACATTGCCCCTGGAATCGCCGGCGATGAGCTCCAGGCGGCCGTCACCGTCCACGTCCGCCACCGCGACGGGCGCGGACACGGGGCCCATCTGGAGGGGCCACCCGGCCTTGGAGGACCCGTCCTTTCCGTCCAGCACGTACACGAAGCCCATCGCCGTCCCGACGACCACCTCCAGGGCGCCGTCGCCGTCGATGTCTGCCACCGTCGGGGAGGACAGGGCGCGGGCCGTGAATTCGGTGGCCTCGGTGGACAGGTCGAGGTGGGCGGCCCAGACCACCGCGCCCGTGCGCAGGGAGAGGGCGACCACGCCGGACGCCAGGTAGTCGCCCGTCCGCACGCCCACGCCCAACTCCCGTTCCACCCGGTCTTGCGGCCAGGCCGCCGCGTCGAAAAAGTAGGAGACGGCCGCGACCAGCTCGTCCGTGCCGTCGCTGTCGACGTCGGCGATGACGGGCGTGGTGAGGAGGTGGGGGTCGATGTGAATGGTGGGCGAGGCAGGGGGGGCGGGCGGGGAGCCGGCCGTGTGGGCCGCGTCGCGGGGCGCGCCATCCACGGCCGGGTCGGCGGCGCCCGGGTTGGCGGACGGGTCGACGCCCCAGGCGGCGGGCGGGGGTCGTGGAGGGGGAGGAGGGGGGCCGCCCCCTGCCGCCTCGTCCACCTGCCGCTGCTCGCCCGCACCCCCTCCTCCAAACTGGATCTCGCCCGCCGCGGCCTTCACGACCTGGTCCCGGAAGGCCGCCACCTCGCCCGCGTCGTAGCCCTGGGCGACCAGGTCGGCGTAGGCTTCGGGGGGTAGGTCTGACCCCCCGCCCGCGGCCAGCATGGCGGCGGCGAGGCCTTGCGAGGTCGTGGTGGAAGCCGCGGCCGTGGACGCTGCGCCAGGCCGCTCCTCCTCGCTGCCGCCCCGCTCCTCCCCCCCTGCCTCCCTCTCCTCCGGCGCAAACAGGTCGCGGAAGCCTTCGGCGGCATCCCGGGCGATGGCCCGGTCGTCGGCGGCTTCGGGCCCGGCGAGGGTGGCCGCGGCCGCGGCGGCGTCGGACGCGGCGGCGAGGGCGTCGGGGTCGCCCGGGACAGCCGCACCGGCGTCGGCGGCAGAGTCCGCGGCCTGGGCCAGCCGCCGCCGCCCCGCGCCGCCGCCCTGGTGGGGTTCCGTCCCGGCGGTCGCGGCCCGGGTCGCAGCGGCCCGGGCGTCGTCAGCAGCCCGGGCGGCCGCCGCGGCGCGCTGGGCGGCCAGGGCGGCGGCGGCGGCAGCGGCATCCCCTCCGGGAGCAGCAGGCGCGAGGGGGGTGGTTGAAGCAGGCGCTCCGCCACCCCCGCCGCCGCCGCCGCCGCCGCCGCCGCCGCCGCCCACGTCCAGGCGGTCATGCCCCACCGCTTCCGCGTCGAGCCCGTCATGCCACCCCCGCCGCACAGCCAGGCGGGGGATGGCGAGGCGCGGCCCGCCCCACGCCCGGGCGCCGCTGTCGCGGTACGCCAGGATGGACCCGTCAAAGGCCGCGACCAGCAGTTCGGGCACGCCGTCGCCGTCCAGGTCGTAGGCGAGCGGGGATGCGTGGACAGTCGATGAGTGCGGGGCGGGCCAGCGGCCGTCCGCCCACCGGGCGCCGGACCCGGCGTCGAAGGCCTCCAGGTCCCCCACAAAGCCTGGGACGACGACCTCCGTCACCCCGTCCGAGAACAGGTCGGTAATGAGCGGGGTCGCGTACAGGGAGGCGCCCGCCTCGGCCGCCCAGTCGAGGGTGAGGGCCAGGGGGCCGCCACAGGCGCCCGGGATGGCGTCGGGTAAGGGGGGTTCCTCATCACTGTGTGTGTGTGTGCGTGTGTGAGGGAGGGAGGGTCGAGGGTTGAGAACGCGCGCCGAGTGCCGTGTGATAATGCATTGAGCCTGCGCCCCGTCTCCTCTCTCATTCACAAACGCACCCGGTGACCATGGACCCGCCTTTGCCTTCCCTATCCACGTGCGCCGCCCGACCCGCGAAATGGGAGCGGGCTGCGTGGGCGGTCGCCTGGGCCGCGTTGGCGAGCGGGCGGGAGAGTTGGGCGGCACTGAGGTTGGAGGTGAGGAGGACGGCCGCGAGGGCCGCGGCCAGGGCGCGCCTGGGGGTGTGAGGGGGCGGCATGGCGCACCGTTGTCTCCCTGGGCTCACCACGCCGCACGATTGGCGTGTTCGTGGGTGGCGCGCACGCCCGGAAAGTGAGAAATGAGAAGGAGGAAGCGGGCCCTCTCGATCGCATAGCACTAGTGTTTTTTGGCCCGCCCCGCGACCCCGACAGCGAGCTTATAGTCGCCCGCCCCGGCCCCACCCACTCACGACGCACGCCATGTCCGAGACTGTCGGCAAGGTAAAGAGAGACAGGGGAGAGGCTTTGAGACTGGCGAGAGAAAGCACACACCCTGCCCCCCCGACCCGCGACCCGACCCCAACCTCTTTCATCTTCCACATCATCGTCGCCCCTTCTTCAGCCCATCACCTGCTCGGCCGCCATCGCCTGGGCCGCCAAGCAGCCCCTGGAAATCACGGACGTCATTGTCGCCCCGCCCCAGGAGGGCGAGGTCCGCATCAAGGTCGTCGCCACCGCGCTGTGCCACACGGATGCGTACACTCTGGACGGGCACGACCCGGAGGGCCTCTTCCCCTGCATCCTGGGGCACGAGGCGGCGGGCGTCGTCGAATCGGTCGGCCCGGGCGTCACCACGGTGAAGGCGGGCGACCACGTCATCCCCTGTTACCAGGCCTTCTGCGGGGTGTGCTCGATGTGCGGGTCCGGGAAGACTAACCTGTGCGGGGCGGTGCGCGCGTTCACGGGCGTGGGGACGATGAAGGCGGACGGGGGCGTCCGCTTCACGCACGCCGCGACCGGCAAGCCCGTCTTCCACTTCATGGGTACCTCCACCTTTTCCCAGTACACGGTCGTCCACGAGGTCAGCGTAGCGGTGATTGACAGCGCGGCCCGCCTGGACCGGGCGTGCCTGCTGGGGTGCGGCGTCCCGACCGGCCTGGGCGCCGTCCGCAACGCCGCCAAGGTCACGCCCGGCTCCACCGCCGCCGTCTTTGGGCTCGGCACGGTCGGCCTGGCTGTCATTGATGCGTTGCGCATCGCCGGCGCGGCCCGCATCATCGCCGTCGACACGGACGCGGGGAAGTTTGAGCGGGCGCGCGCGTGGGGCGCGACGGACTGCGTCAACCCCAAAGACTCGTCCACCCCCGTCCAGCAAGTGATCGTCGGGATGACGGCCGCGGGCGACGGCGTGGGCGGCGTCGACTTCTCCTTCGAGTGTGTCGGGAATGTGGAGGTGATGCGGGCCGCCCTGGAGTGCGCGCACAAGGGGTGGGGCGAGTCAATCATCATCGGCGTTGCGCCTGCGGGCACCGAGATTTCGACCCGCCCCTTCCAGCTGGTCACAGGCCGGGTGTGGCGAGGGACCGCGTTCGGCGGGTACAAGTCCCGGCCGGACGTGCCGGGTCTGGTGAGCGCGTACTTGGCGGGCGAATTCAAGGTCGACGAGTACGTGACGCACGAGTGGGGCGGGCTGGGCCAGATCAACAAGGCCTTTGACCTGCTGCACGCGGGCGAGTGCCTGCGGTGCGTGCTGAAACCGTTTGAGTGAGGTGCGGGCATTGTTACAAGGCAGGGTTACACAAGGCAGGGTTACACAAAGCAGGGTTACACGCATACACACACGCACAAGCACAGCAAAGGCAAGAGGAGGGGGCGTGGAAAAAAAGGGAGAGGGGGAAAAGGGAGATGAAAAACGCGCGCGCGCGTGCACGCGCGCGCGCGCGAGCGTGTTGTGGCCATCTTCCCCTCACGCCAGCGCCGCCGCCAGGGCGGCCCCACCCACCCCGCGCAGGGCCGGCCCGGGCAGCAGCGTGATATCCCCCCACCCGCCCACGTCGGGCTGGTCCGCGCGCAGGTAGCCGGCCGTCACGCACACGCAGGCCTGGTAAAAGAGGCGGGCGGCTTCCGCGCGCGAGCCGAGCGCGGCAGCCGCGCCGCCCAGGGAGGCTGCGGGGGTGTCGCCGACCGCCACCTGGGCCGCAAACCGAGCGCGTAGGAAGCTAATGACGGCCCGGGTGGCCGGGTTGACGGCCGCAGCGCGGCGGGCGCCGGCGGTGGCGGCGTCTCCGGCGGCGCCAGGCGGAAGGGCCTCGCCGCCGCCCGCCTCCAAAAAGGCCGCCCCACGGGCCTGGGGGGTGCCGCCGCCGCCGCCGCCCTCACCGCCGTCCTCTTCCGGCACGGCCGGCAGGAATAGATCAGCATCATCCTCAGCCAGGGCCGCCGCGGCCGCCGCGGCGGCGGCCTCGCCGGAGGAGCGGGCGGGGCGAGGGGGGCCGTCCCCGTCGGAGGGCGGGCGGTCGCCCGACGCGGCCTGCCCGCCGCCGCCGCCGCCGCCGCCGCCCAGCCGCCCGGACGAGCCGGGCGAGCCCCGCCCCGCGGCCGTCGCCGCCGCCAGCGGGCCCGCCAGCTCCTCGCCTAGCAGGGCCACGCGCAGGCGCTCATACCCGCCCGGCCCGCCGGAGTCAGTAGCCCCGGCGGGCGCGCGGTGGGGCATGAAGCGGGTGCCGTCAACCTCGCCCCACGCCCCCACGCCATCCATCGCACCACCCACCGCCCACTCGTCCGCGGCGGCGTGCGGCGGGCCGACCTCGCCCCAATCCACCACCCCGTCCGGGCCGACCATGCCCCCGCCCGCCACCGCCCCGCCGGCCGCGGCCGTCTTGCGGCGCTTGGCGGCGGCCTTGGCGGGCTGGGGCAGGGCCCCCCCCTCCCACCGCATCGCCCCCTTCAGCAGGGCGTCCAGCTCTGGCGGCCAGGCCCCGGCCTCGGCCGCGGGCACGGGGATGGGGCCCGCGGCCAGGGCAGCCGCAGCGGAGGCCTTGCCCGCCGTGTGCGCGGGGGCGGCCCCGAATCCGCCGCCGACCGCCCCGAGGATGGTGCGCCCCGCCCGCCCGCCGACCCCGCCAACCAGGATGGGCGTCGGGTCGCCGATCCAGGCCCGGATGGTAGCGTTGGGTAGGGCCGCGCCGCCCAGGTCCAGGCGCGGGATCGTGCGCTTGGCGGTGGTCAGGATGGTGGAGGAGTGCGGGGGCGGGGCGGGGTGGGCGGCGGCGTTCTCGGCGACGCCCTCCGCCGCCGCCGCCTGCTGCTCGCCCTCCAGACCCCACTCCCCGCCGCCCAGGCCGCCGGCCACCTCGCCGCCGTCGCCCATCATCATCAGGCCCTCCATGTCACCCGCGCCCGGCGGAGCTTCCATCAGGCCGTCCCCGCCCAGGTAGCCGTCGAAAGCCAGGCCGCCACCGCCCAAGGCCCCGCCAAACTCCCCGCGCGCGGCGGCCGCCAGGGTGTCGCCACCGGCCACGTCGCCCAGCACGCCCGCCACGCCGCCGCCGCCGGGCAGGGCGTCCGTGGCGGTGGCGGGCATGAGGAACATGTCCTCGTCAGGCCCGCCGCCGCCGGCGCCGCCGCCGGGGAGGGAGAACCGCCCCGAGCCCCCCAGCCCGGCCGAGGCCCGGCCGCCCCCCTGGGTCAGGCTCAGCCCGCCAAAGAGTTGGGACGCGCCGGGCGCGCCGGGCAGGGCCAGGCCGCCCAGGCCCAAGGCGGCCAGGGCGTCGCCCATGTCACCACCCAGCGCGCTGGCCAGGATGGTGATGGCCCCGCCGCCGCCGGCCGCGCCCTCGGGCAGGAGGGAAGAGGCGGCGGCGCCACCACCCTCCCCACCAGCGGTCGCGAGGTCGAGCAGCTTGCGGAAGGCCGCCTCCGCGTCTTCTAGAATGTACACGGTCTGCTTGGCGTGGATGACGACCAGGCCGCCGACGAGGACGGCTTGGAGGCGCAGGGCGTGCGGGATGGCGGGGTCCATGATTTGGTCGCTGGAGAGAGATGAAAATGAGTGATGAGATGACATGTGTCTTTCTCCCATGGGGGGCTGCCTCCTCCCTCGCTTTCTCTCTAATCTCTCCTTTTTCTCTCTATGCTAACCAGGTGTCCATGACGGAGACGGACATAATGTTTTTCTTGGGCAGGCGCTTGCCGTGGGCGGTCATCCTAGAAGAGGAGGTTGACAAATGAGAGGTCTCGCGCGCGCCTCGAGCTCTTCCGTCTCTCCCCGCCGACCACACACCGCCCCCTGCCAACCCCACTCCACCACTCAACCACTCACCAGACCGCGCCCAGAGGGCTACGCTTGCCCAGCAGGTCACTGGAGTAGAACATGGTGGACTCTGGAGGGGTAGGGTGGAGGAGTAACAGAGATGAGAGAGAGAAAAAAAAGTCAAAGCGCGGGCAGCGTCGTGCGTTCATGCCTGTCGCGGCGGGCGGTGGACGCCCATCTTCCCGTGAGTTGCTTGAAAATCTGGCAGGACCAGGGCATGGCGCATTGATCTGTCTATCGCCCGGCATGGTGGGGTGTGGGTCCGAGGGGGATGGTGCTCGACAATGGGGGGTAACGGCGCAGAGGTTTCCTAAAGTGCGCCTCTCGAGGCGCGCCCGCCTTTTCTCTTTCGCGCGGCCGTCGAGGGACCGCGGCCACCAACGGGCCCACCCACCCCTGTTGGAGTCAAGCAGAGTCTCACCTGAGGTGCAAGCGGCGTGAAGTAGGAATTTGAGAGTACGGAAGGGCGGGCGGAGGGAGGAGAGAAGGGGCCGCCCCGATTGAAAAAAAAAGTGAGGGACAGAGCAGCCCGCCCTCTCATTCTCTTCTTCCGCGTGTGTGTGGTGCGGGCGCCCCCGCCCGCCCCACACAAAGAACGCAACACCATGGCGTCCTCCCTAGCCCATTCCCGCCCCAGCCCGCCGGGCGTGCCTACCCCTAGTACAGCCCGTGGCCGGCGCGTGCCCACTTTACCTCGCATCGGCGCTCCTCCTCGACCTCCTCCACCAGCCCCGTCCGCCCTCGCCGCCGCCGCCCCACCACCCCCCTCCTGGATCCCGTACCTCTCCCTGGGCGCGGGCACGTACTGTGCCGCCCTAGCCGCCCTCATGACGTTCGCCCCGGACGCGCGGGTGACGCGCGCGCTGGCCGGCGTGGCTCCCTCCAGCAGCAGCAGCACCAGCACCCCTTGCCGCCCCTGCTTCACAACCGACGCCGCCCTCCTCCCGCCCGCCCTCGCCTACCTTGCTTTGCTGGCCGCCTCCTGGACACCCGACACGGTGGCGGTGCTCCTGCCCGGCTCCCTGGCAGAGGGGCTGACGCGGGCAGGGTGGGCGCCCCAATTCTTCCCACGCCTGGGCGGCGTGGCAGCGCTCTTTGCCCGCCCGGCCACGGCGGCCTCCCTGGCGGTGCACTTGGCGGCGGTCGGGTTGCTGGCCGCGAGGTCGGCCTATATGGGCGGGCTCAAGCGGAGGGACGACGAGGCGGCGACCGTGGGCGGCGCACCGGCAGGAGGGAGGCAGAGAGGTCCGGCTGTGAGGCGCCTGTTGCAGGGGCCGATCATCCTCCTGCTGGCTTTTGTGGGGCCGCTGGGACTGGCAGTGCAGGCGATTGTGGAGTCGGGACGGAGGTGGGTGGGTGGGCGGAGGGCAGAAGGGTAGAGGCGCAGAGGTGAGGCGCGCGCGCGCGCGTGCGTGTAAGGAAGGTTGAAGGACGACGGAGCCACCACCACCACGAAAGAGTCACTCTTTTGTTGTGGCTTTTCTCTTTTTCTTTCCGTCTCTCCCTTCCGACCATGCAGTCCGCCCAGCTGGCCACCTTACGGTGTGTGTGGAGGTGTGGCCTGCGCTCCCGTTGGCGAGAGGGCGGGCGCAATGCGCGTGGGTCTGGGCGGGCGTTGCGTGAAGGGGGCAGCGAGGGGGCAGCGCCGCGACCGTCTCAAATCGAGTCGCTCTTGCTCGCGTGCCCCCTGCGCCTCCCTCCCCATCCGCGCCCACCCTCTCTCACACACACGCCTCTCACCCCCACACGAGCACATATAGGCCCCTGGCCTCGGCCGCCCCGGCCACCCGCCCCGGTGCGGCGTCGCCCCTGCCCTCCGCCCGCGGCCCCTCCATCCTGCCCTCCCGCGACACAGCGTCCTCGCTGCTCATCGCCCCGGGAGCCTCCAACCGGGGTCGCAAGCGGGCGGCCCAGATGATGAACCAGATGCCGGTAAGACTGGAGAGAAAGAGAGAGAGAGAGAGAGAGAGAGAGAGAGCGCGTGCGTGCGCTGGTGTGAGAGAGGGAGCGTGCAAGGCACGGAGGCCTAGCTCTGCTGCGGCCTCAACCTCTCAACCTCTCACGATACGCATTCCCTTCTCATGCCATCCTTCTCTCCCACCTCTCCTCCCACCCCCAGACCCCGCCCTGCCCGCCCATCGACCCGGACAACGAGGAGTTTGTCCTCTTCGTGCGCGCCAAGAAGCTGCCCCAGTGGTTCCCGCTCTCCATCGTGAAGGGCGGGACGGCGGCCAACATGATGGTGAAGGCCCTGGAGAATGACCTGGGCAAAAAATTGTACGGCGACGCCCTGGTCCGCAATCTGGGCGCGGTCGTCTACCGGGACCGGGCCCAGATCGAGACGGAGGTCAAGAAGATGGCCGGCCTGTCCACGTTCAGCGAGTTCGAGTACGGATTCAAGGTGCGGGACAAGGGCAACCCGAAGGCGTGGTACATTGCGGACGGTACCGTCCAGCTCATCCCGCCCGAGAGCGAGCTGCCCAAGGCGCCCGTGGATGCGGCCAAGGAGACGCTGGACAACATTGGGGACGCGGCCAAGGAGTTCATGTCCAACTTCAAGATCGGGTGAATGGAGAGAATGGAAAAAAGGTTTTTGAGGAAATAAATTTGGATGGACAGAGAGGAGCGCCGAGCTGAAACAGGGTCACGGGTCTTCACACACACACACACACACATTGCGCACCGCCGCACCGCCGCACCGCCGCACATGACACGCCGCACAGCAGCACACACACACACACAATAAAAGGGAAACCACGCACGCACGCACGCCTCTAAAAAGAAAGGCCCACCCCATCAAACCTTGGCCAGCTCCGCTTGCTTCTTCTTCACCAATTCATCGACCTCCTTCACGTGCGCGTCCGTCAGGTCCTGCACCGCCTTGCTCAGGGCCTTGTGCGCGTCCTCGCTGACGTCGCCCGCCTTCAGCAGGCCGTCCACGGCCTTCATGGCGGCCTTGCGCACGTTGCGCACCGCCACCTTGCCCTCCTCGCCCAGCTTGGACACCGTCTTCCCCATCTCCTTGCGCCGGTCGGCCGTGAGCGGGGGGACGGACAGGCGGATGACCCGCCCGTCGTTGGCGGGCGTGATGCCCAGGTCGGACTGCGAGATCGCTTTTTCGATGACGGCGATGGAGGACTGGTCGTAGGGCTGGATGAGGACGGTGCCCGCATCGGGCGCGGACACGCCGGCGAGGGCGTTCAGGGGCGTGGGCGCGCCGAAGTAGTCGACGACGACCCGGTCGACGAGGGAGGGGGTGGCTCGGCCGGTGCGGACGGAGGCGAAGGAGCGGCGGGCGGCGTCCAGGGCTCTATCCATTTTCTCCAACTAATGAAGGATGGGCGGAAGGGGTGGATGGGAGAATGGGATGGGTGGTGAGAGAGCATGTGGAGGTGTTGGTTGCCCAGGGGAGAGCACACCCTCTCACTCTCTCCCCTCTCTCTCTCCCCAACAAAACTCACCGCCTCGACCTCGATGTCGACCTCCTCGGCCTCCGCGGGGGCGGCGGCGGGCGGGGTGAGGGTGAGGCGGGCGGGGCGGAGGGCCGGGGCCGAGAGCCTGGAGAGAGTGGTTGAGAAAAGAGGGGAGGTGAGAGTGTTGAGGGAGCGGCATACGCTGGTGTTGTGCGCCCGTGCATTGCACCGCCCCGCTCACGCTGGCCACATACCCACGCTCCGCTCCACATGATTGTGCATTTCGAGCGTTCAAGCCCGCCCTCGCCCCCCCCCCCGCAGGGCCAACAAACAAACAAAAAGAACTCACCGCAGCGACGGCGCAGCGGCAGACGGCGCGACGCGGGACGCGGCCGGGCGCGCGGACGCCGCGGCGACAGCAAACGCTGACGGCCGGGTGGCCTGGCTACAGCGCAGGGTGGTCGACATGTGGGCGGGGGGGGAGATGACGTATGGGGGTGAGAGCGGAATGTTGTGAAGTGAAAGGTCGAGAGAGAGCGAGGTCTAGCCGCATGGGGCCACTCCACTCAAAAGAAACCGCGTGTGCCGGAGCCCACGCCGCACGCCACACGGCCACACACGAGTCCGAATGAAAGCCTCCACCCGGACCCTGCCGGGCGGCCCGTCCACGGCGGTGGCGCCCCCGCCCCGCCCGCTGTCCCGCGCCCCCGCGCCTCCCCGCCGCTCGGTCGCCGCCGCGTCGTCCGCCAACACCTTTGGCTCCGCCTTCCGGGTGACCACGTTCGGGGAGTCGCACGGCAAGGGCGTCGGCTGCGTCCTGGATGGCGTCCCCCCGCGCCTCGCCATCTCAAAAGAGGAGATCCAGGCGGAGCTGGACCGGCGCCGGCCTGGCCAGTCTCGCATCACCACGCCGCGCAAGGAGTCGGACACCTGCGAGATTTACTCAGGTACGGGTGGAGAGGGGAGGGCGGGGGGGCGGGGGGGGGGGGGGGGGGGGGGGGGGCGGGGGGCGGGCGCCGGCGGGTGGCACCACCCGCGCCCCCGGGGCGGGGGCCCCCCCCCACCCCGCCAAGGCCACC